>ERZ1034486.177-NODE-177-length-18739-cov-6.966549_pt1 | contig 18739 bp, 17 predicted proteins | sample MGYA00520683_ERZ1034486 | MGnify/ENA primary metagenome ERZ1034486 (study PRJEB33760, sample SAMEA4777685) | hypersaline lake metagenome | biome: hypersaline environment; feature: brines | place: Spain | collected 2012-08 | depth 0 m ...
ACGAGGACGTGTTCTTCCACATGGAAGACGTCGGCGGCCCGGACCTCGAGGAGGGACAGGAGGTAGAGTTCGAGATCGAGGAGGCGGACAAGGGTCCGCGCGCGACGAACCTCACTCGGCTGTAACTCGTCCGGCGGCATCCGCTACCGGCGAACTCGGACAGCTCTCGAAACGCGTCCCGCGTATATTACGCCCGCGAGCGACGGCGTCGCCGTTTTACTCGCCGAGCGACGAGCCCTCCGCATGGAGCCCGACGACTCCCGAAGCCGCCCCGACGACCTCGACGCGTTCGTCGCCGAGAACCTCGACCGCTACGCCGACACGCAGGGCGTCCTCCCCGCCCGGCTCGACGAGTTCGGCGAGCGGTACCGGTCGCAGGGGCACCTGACGCGCGAGCAGCTGTACGAGATCGCCTACGAGTCGTCCACCCGGAGCGCGTACCACGTCGAGAAGAATCCCGAGGCGCGCTGCCGGGAAGTCACGCGCAACGTCCGCGCCGTCGACGGCGACTTCTCGACGATCACTCTCATCACCGGGCTCGCCGGGTTCAAAGCGGCGACCGCGTCGTGCGTGCTGGCCGCGCTCGACGGCGACCGACACGCCGTCGTCGACACGCGGGTCTGGGCGTCGTTGGAGCGGCTGGGCTACCTCGACGGGCGCAAGGAGTCGTTCGACGCCGCCGACTACGTGACGATGATCGAGCCGATCCGCGCGATCGCCGACGAGATTGACCACCGACCGGTCGACGTGGGGTACGCGCTGTTCGCGTACGACGCGCACGTCCGGGAGGGGACCCTCCACTGACGCCGCGGGCCGGCGCGCGTCCGCGCTATACTGGGTACTCGACGTCCGTCGCCTCCGTCGAGTACTCCCAGAGCTTCCGGGCGTCGTCGCGGTCGTAGGAGGCGTCGTTCGACCGCCCGACGGTCGGGTGGCCGCGCATGTTCATCAGGCCGCCCGGCTCGACGTACGCGCCGCCGTCGACGTCGACGGTGGCCGCGTACAGCATCGGCTCGACGCCGATCTCCGGCTCCTGTCCGAGGACGGCGTTGGCGGCCTTCATCCCCACCTTCATGAGGGGGTTGCCGCTCTCGGCCGCGGTGCGCATCTGGAGGTTCGTGTCGGTGTAGCCGGGGTGGCAGGCGACGCTGCGGATCCCCGGCTCGCCGTCCCCGTCGCCGGCCGCGTCGAGCCGGCGCTGTAGCTCGTAGGCGAACAGCAGGTTCGAGAGCTTGCTGCGCCCGTACGCCTTCCACTTGCCGTAGGACTGTTCCCAGTTGAGGTCGCCGAAGTCCATCTCGCCCTGCTCGTGGGCCCCCGACGACTGGGTGACGACGCGGGCGTCGCCGTCGATCCCCTCGGCCGCGGCGAGGAGGTCGAACAGCCGTCCGGTGAGCGCGAAGTGGCCAAGGTGGTTGACGCCGAACTGGGTCTCGAACCCGTCCTCGGTCTCGCTGCGCGGGATCGCCATCACGCCGGCGTTGTTACAGAGCACGTCGACCGCGCCGTAGTCGGCGGCGAGGCCGTCGGCGAACGACGCGACCGAGCCGAGCGACGCGAGGTCGCACTCCCGGACGTCGAGCTCGCCGTCGACCGTGCCGCCCGCGTCGGCGCGGATCTCGTCGGCCGCCGACTCGGCGCGCTCGACGCTCCGGCACGCCATCACGACCGTCGCGCCCCTCGCGGCGAACTCGCGGGTCCCCTCGAAGCCGAGCCCGCTGTTCGCCCCGGTGACGACCACCGTCTTCCCGTCCAGCCGCGGCATCTCGTCGGCCGTCCATCCTGACATGCTCGGACGGAGGGGCGTCACGGGGAGAAAGCTGTCGGCGGCCGAACCGCCGCCCGAGAGCGTCGCCCCGGGACGGCGGCGACGCTCCGCGATCAGGTCTCCTCGAACCCGCGTAGCACAACGGTCACCGCGTCCGCGGACGGCACGTCCCGGACCGCGTACTCGGTCGGGTGCTGTCGGTCGTGCGGGTACGCGTTCGGCTGCGGGACCGCGTACGTCTCCCGCCCCTCGAATCCCCTGAGGAACTCCCGCGTGAGCATCGGCTCGACGAACGCCAGCCGCGGCGGCTCGCTCTCGTCGGGCGCGATGAACCCTTGGATGAGCGTGTTCGAGAACGCGTCCGGGTTCCCCCGCTCCCCCGGCGCGTCGGGGAGCTCGGGCGCGTCGCGCGGCGCGGTGTGTTCGCCCATGTCCGTGATGTACCGCTGGTCGGCGACCGGGTCGGGCGACCGCGCGTACCCCTCGGGGAGCTGATCGTCGTCGAACCGCGTCTCCGTCACCTCCCCGGCGGGGTCCGGATCCGGACTGCCGGGCGCGTACTCCCCGTTCCCGGTGTCGTACGGCGGGAGTCGCGGTCCCTCGACGGCGTCGACCGTCGCCGGGTCGAGCATGTGGAAGTGGACGTCGAAGTGCGGCTCGAGCCACGCGCCCGCACCGCCGAAGTGGCCGCCCGGGTTCCAGTTGAGCCCGAGGAACGTGAACGGCGTCCGCTCCGCGGCCGGGAACGGGACGAAGAACTGGAGCGACTGCTTGAAGTGGACCGCCGTCGCCTGCCCGCCGGCGCGGTACTTGTCGGTCTCGGCGCGGTTGTCTGCCGCCTTCAGGTCGCCGGCGCTCGGGAGCCCGTCCAGCGCCGCGCGGTCGAACTCCACCCCATGGTACTTCGGCTCTCCGGACGGCGTCTCGGCGGTGAACGGCCTGACCGAGCCGTCTCCGAGGTCGACGCTCCGGCCGTAGGTCGTGATCCCCTTCGGTGGGAACGCGTTCGCGGAAGACTCGTCGGCCCCGTTCCTCCCGCTCGGTTCGCCGACGGCGGTCGACGTGCCCCAGGCGAGGGCGGCACCGGTCGCGGCCGCGGTCCGGAGTGCCGCCCGTCGGCTCGCCTCGAGCGGTCGGGTCGTGGTTCGCGCTCGGTTCGCCTCGCCCGTCGCGTCGTCGTCTGTCATTCTCGTGCTCCCTCCCGGCACGGTCGTCTAGTCACACGGTACCGTGCCACACTAATCAACAAATTTAAATTATTTGAATTTGGCGACGGGGAGGAATCCGACGGTGCGTCGAGAGACTGGGTTTACGTGCGCGCCGCGGCTGACGCGCGAGAGAGCCACACGCGCACCGCGCAGACGGCTTCTTCGGCGCGGATACACTTTCACCGTGCCGCCGGTGCGTTTTTAGGTGCCTCGGGGAAAGGGGTGAGTACCGAATGACGTCCTTCCAGTCGACGATCGGCGACGAGGAGGGGATCGCGGAGGAGCTGGCCGAGGGCCAGCGCGAGATCTCCATCGCCGAGTTCTTCGAGAAGAACAAACACATGCTCGGGTTCGACTCGGGCGCGCGTGGGCTCGTCACCGCCGTCAAGGAGGCGGTCGACAACGCGCTCGACGCGACCGAGGAGGCCGGCATCCTCCCCGACGTCTACGTCGAGATCACGGAGGTGGGCGACTACTACCGGCTCGTCATCGAGGACAACGGGCCGGGGATCACGAAAGAACAGCTCCCGAAGGTGTTCGGGAAGCTCCTGTACGGCAGCCGGTTCCACGCCCGCGAGCAGTCCCGCGGGCAGCAGGGGATCGGCATCTCGGCGGCGGTGCTGTACTCGCAGCTCACCTCCGGCCAGCCGGCGAAGATCACCTCGCGGCCGAAGGGGCAGTCGCGGGCGCAGTACTTCGAGCTCATCATCGACACCGACACGAACGAGCCGGAGATCAGTGCGGACGAGGAGACGACGTGGGACCGACCCCACGGCACCCGGATCGAACTGGAGATGGAGGCGAACATGCGCGCCCGCCAACAGCTCCACGACTACGTGAAACACACCGCGGTCGTCAACCCCCACGCGCGGCTCGAACTGCGCGAGCCGGGGCTCGACGAGCCGCTGAAGTTCGAGCGCGCGACCGACGAGCTGCCGGCTGAGACGGAGGAGATCCGCCCGCACCCGCACGGCGTCGAGCTCGGCACGCTGATCAAGATGCTGGAGGCGACGGAGTCGTACTCCGTCTCCGGGTTCCTCCAAGAGGAGTTCACGCGGGTCGGCAAGAAGACCGCCGACGGCGTGATCGACAACTTCCGCGACGTGTACTACGGCCGCGAGCTGTCGTGGTCGCCGCCGCGCGCGCACGACGACGGCGACGTCGCGAGCGCGGTCTCCGAGGCCGTCGCCAACAAGGGCGCAGAAGCGACGACGGCCTTCGCGGAGGGCGTCGCCGAGACGGTCGAGAACGACGACCGAGTCACGCGCTCCGAGCTCGCGGCGATCGTCGACGACGTCGCCGAGACGGTCGAGGGCGACACCGGCAAGACGTTCGGCGGGACCGTCCGCGAGAACGCGGTCGACGCCGGGTGGCGGGCGATCACCGGCCGCGGCGACGCGGACGACGAGGAGGCTGACTCGGGCGACGGACCGGACGAGTCGCCGCTCGTCCCCGACGTCTACGCGCTGGTCGACGAGGCCACGTCAACGCGGAAGGACGACGCCGCGGTCCAGTCGATGGCCGAGGCGCTCGCGCGCCGGTTCGAGAACCTCGACGGCGACGCGTTCAGGGTGACCCGCGACGACCTCGAGCGCCTCGTCGCGGACGCGGCCTCGTTCGTCGCCGAGCAGCGCGACGCGACCTTCGGCGAGACCGCGCGCGAGAACGTCGTCGAGGCGTTCTGGTCCCGCGCCCGGACCGTGCCGGACGACCCGCCGAAGGTGAAGTCGATCGCGGGCGACCGCGACGCCGCCGCGGACTTGCTCGAGGCGATGCGGACGACGGACATCCTCGCGCCGCCGACCGACTGCCTCGCGCCGATCACGGCGGAGCTGGTCGAGGCCGGCCTGCGCAAGGAGTACGACGCCGACTTCTACGCGGCGGCGACCCGCGACGCCGAGGTCCACGGCGGCGACCCGTTCATCGTCGAGGCCGGGATCGCGTACGGCGGCGAGATCCCCGCCGAGGGGTCGGTCGAGCTGCTCCGGTTCGCGAACCGCGTCCCGCTCGTCTACCAGCGCGGCGCGTGCGCGACGACGGACGTAATAAAGCAGATCGGCTGGCGGAACTACGGGCTCGACCAGCCCGGGGGGTCGGGGATGCCGAACGGGCCGGCCGTCATCAGCATCCACGTCGCCTCCACGAACGTCCCGTTCACGAGCGAGTCGAAGGACGCGCTCGCGAACGTCCCCGAGATCGAAGACGAGATCGAGCTCGCGGTCCGGGAGGCCGCCCGCGAGCTGAAGTCGTACCTCAACAAGCGGCGCTCGATGCAGCAGCGCCGGGAGAAACAGGACGTCCTCGGCCGGATCCTCCCGGAGATGGCCGACAAGGTCTCGGAGGTCACGGGCCGCCCGCGCCCCGACATCGACGGGGCCTTGGCGCGGATCATGAACAACGTGAGCGTCGAGCGCGAGGTGAACGGCGAGACGGTGTCGCTCGTCGTCGAGAACCACTCGGACGTGAACGAGCAGTTGGACATCACCGACATCGTCTCGGCGGAGCCGACCGACCTCTCCGACGGGACGGTGGTGGACATGGACGGCGAGTGGTTCGTCCAGTGGAAGCCCGAGATCCCCTCGGGCGACGAGCGGGAACTGACGTACGCGGTCGACGGCGACCCCGAGTTCGAGGTCAGCGTCGGCGGCGTCGAGACCGAGAAACTCACGGTGAACGACTAAATGACGACCGAAAGCGACGCACGAGACGAGCTGATCGACCTGGCCGCCGACTTCTACGACCAGTTCGCGGCGGGGTCAATCCCGGAGATGACGCTCCCGACGCGGACGAAGAGCAACATCGAGTACGACGAGGAGAGCGGCGTCTGGACGTACGGCGACCGAACGTCCACGCGCAGCGCGAACTCGGTGCGGGGCGCGCGCAAGCTGCTGAAGGCCGCCTACACCATCGAGTTCCTCGCGAACCAGCTCGACGACGACCGCTCGTCGACGCTGCGTGAGCTGTACTACCTCTCCGAGTCGTGGAACAACGACGAGGCCCAGTTCAACTCTCAGGACGAGTCGAATGACCTCGTGGAGGACTTGGAGATCGTCACGGGCGTTACCCGCGAGGACTTCCACATGCGCCCGGAGGAGTCGGGCGCGAAGGTGATGGGGCCCCTGGAGCTCCGCGAGCAGACCAACCGCGGCGACCGCGAGATCCACTGCCAGCTCGACGTCGGGCAGGGCGGCTACCAGATCCCGAACAACCCGGACACCATCGAGTTCCTCGACAACGACGCGGAGTTCGTCCTCTGCGTCGAGACCGGCGGGATGCGCGACCGGCTCGTCGAGAACGGGTTCGACGAGGAGCACGACGCGCTCGTGGTCCACCTCGGCGGCCAGCCCGCCCGCGCCACCCGCCGCCTGACGAAGCGCTTCCGCGACGAGCTCGACCTCCCGGTCGTGGTGTTCACCGACGGCGATCCGTGGTCCTACCGGATCTACGGCTCCGTCGCGTACGGGTCGATCAAGTCCGCGCACCTCTCGAAGTACCTCGCGACGCCCGAGGCCCGGTTCATCGGGATCCAGCCCGAGGACATCGTCGAGTACGACCTCCCCTCGGACCCGCTCTCCGACTCGGACGTGAACGCCCTAGAGTCCGAGCTGGATGACCCGCGGTTCCAGACCGACTACTGGGAAGAGCAGATCGAGCTCCAGCTCGACATCGGCAAGAAGTCCGAGCAGCAGTCGCTCGCGAGCCGCGGGCTCGACTTCGTCACCGACACCTACCTCCCCGAGCGGCTCGGGGAGATGGGCGTGATCTGAACGGTCGCCGTCGCCTCCGGCGGCCCGCCGCTACCCCCCTTCTGCGGCGAGCTCGCCGACCTCGCGGCGCTCGCCGTCGGGGTCGTCGTCCTCGTACTTGTACACGACGCCGTCCTCCTCGTCGGCCGTCGCCTTGTGCGACCCGTCACAGAGCGGCTTCGCGTCCGACAGGCCGCACCGACAGACGAAGATCAGGCCGTCGTCGCCCTTGTCGTCGTCGTCGAGCACCGCCGGGCCCCGCTCCTCGTGCGTGACTTCGCGTGCCATGAGAGCGAGTCGGACCGCCGACCGAATACCGTTTGGGGCGCGAACCGCGCCGGCGAGGCGGCTCGCCCGCCGCAACCCCCTTGCCCGTGGGGCGCGTATCGGTGGTATGAGCGAGACAGGCGAGCGCGACCCGGCGGAGCTGACCGACGAAGAGTGGCGCGAGCGACTCTCCGACGAGGAGTACCGCGTGCTGCGCGAGAGCGGCACGGAGGCGAAGTTCTCCGGCGAGTACGTCGACCACCACCCCGACGACGGGGAGTACGAGTGTCGCGCCTGCGGCACCGTCCTGTTCGAGGCCGAGACGAAGTTCGAGTCCGGCTGCGGCTGGCCCGCGTTCTACGCCGCCGAGGAGGAGTCGGTGACGACGACGGTCGACACCAGCCACGGGATGCGCCGCACCGAGGTCCGCTGCGCGAACTGCGACTCGCACCTCGGACACGTGTTCGACGACGGCCCCGAGCCCACGGGGAAGCGGTTCTGTATCAACTCGGTCGCGATGGAGTACGACGACGAGTGACCTGCCGCGACACGGCGCGTCGCAGGGTCACTCCGTACAGAGCGGGAGCCTGACGACGAAGACCGCGCCCTTCGGCTCGTTGTCCTCGACCCACACGTCCCCGCCGTAGATCTCGACGAGCGACCGGACGAGGTACAGCCCGATCCCCGCGCCGGGGCTGTCGAGGCCCTTCTCCCCCTTGCCGAACACCTCGTCGCGCTGGTCCTCGGGGATCCCGGGCCCGTTGTCGGCGACGCGGACCTCGGCGACGCCCTCGCCCTCGTCGACGGACGCCGACACCGTCACCGTCGGCGGGGCCTCGTCGTTGTGCTGGACCGCGTTCCGGAGGAGGTTGCGGAACACCGAGCTCAGCATCTCGTCGCCGACGACCTCGACCTCGGGGTACGAGCCCTCGACGGTGAAGACGGCCTCCGAGTACGCGGAGCGCACTTCCTCGACCTGCTGTGAGAGGACCCGGTCGAGCGCGACGCGGCTGGGTTCGGCGTCTTCCCGGAGCATCACCTCCGCGAGGTCGCGGACCGTCGTGGTGAGCGAGACGGCGCTCTGCGTGTTCCGCTTGATCACGTCCAGGTACTCTCGCCCCTCCTCGTCGACGTGCTCGTCGAGCAGCTCGGCGTACGCGCCGACGAGCTGGAGGTCGTTGCGGATGTCGTGTCGCATCACCTGGTTCAGCAGCTGGAGGTCGTCGCGCTGGCGCTTGAGGCGCTCCTCCGGGTCCGCCTTCTCGCCGCCGCCGAACCTCGCGTCGTCCCGGTCCGCTCGGGCCTCCTCCTCGTTCATACCGACGACGTAGGCGCGCCGGAGGTTTTAGATGTCGGTTGGGGGCGCGCGCCGGTCCGGCCCGTCTTCACATCCCCTCGTCGAGCAGCTCGCGGGCGACGATGTTCTTCTGGATCTCGGTGGTCCCCTCGTAGATCTGGGTGATCTTCGCGTCGCGGTAGAGCCGCTCGACGTCGTGGTCGTTGACGAAGCCGGCGCCGCCGTGGACCTGGACGGCCTCGTCGGCGACCTCGACCGCGGTCCGCGAGGCGAACTCCTTGGCCATCGACGCGAGCGCGGTCAGGTCGCCGGCCTCGTTGTCGACCGCCCACGCGGAGCGGTAGGTGAGCCAGCGGGCGGCCTCGGTGTTCGTGTGCATCTCCGCGAGCTTGTGTTTGATCGCCTGGAAGTCGGAGATGGAGCGGCCGAACTGCTCGCGCTCCTCGGCGTACTCCAGCGCGCGCTCGGCCGCGCCGCGGGCGATGCCGACGCCCTGCGCGGCGACCGCGGTGCGGGTCTCGTCGAAGAACTGCATGAGCTGGAGGAACCCCATCCCGCGCTGGCCGATGAGGTTCTCCTCGGGCACCCGCACGTCGTCGAAGCGAAGCTCCGCGGTGTCGCTCGCGCGGATGCCGAGCTTCCCGGTGATCTTGTCGCGGGTGAGCCCGTCGCGGTCGCCCTCGACGAGGATCTGCGAGTAGCCCGAGTAGCGGTCGTCGATGTCGGGGTCCGTCTCGCAGACGACGACGAAGTAGTCGGCGACGGTGCCGTTCGTGATCCACATCTTCGAGCCGTTTATCACCCACTCGTCGCCGTCCTTCTCGGCGCGCGTCGCGACCGAGGTCACGTCCGAGCCGGCCTGCGGCTCCGAGATGGCCGAGCCCATCACCGCGTCGCCCGCCGTCACCTCGGGCAGGACGCGCTCCTTCTGTTCCTCCGTGCCGAACTCCATCAGCGCCTCCGCGCCGAACCCGGCGCTGGAGATACAGAGGCCGATCCCCGGGTCGGCCGCGAACAGCTCCTCCGTGAGGATCGCGTTCTCCAGCGACGAGTAGCCGATCCCGCCGTACTCGACCGGCACGTGCGGCGCGAGCAACCCCATGTCGGCGGCCTCGTCCATCACCTCGTGCGGGTACGCCTCGTCGACGTCGTACTCCGTGGCGACCGGCCGGATCTCCTCGTCGGCGAACTTCCGCACCTCCTCGCGTAGCTGTCGTTGCTCGTCGGTCAGTTGGAACTCCATACGGGGACGATCATGGTAATACGTGATAGTTGTTAGCGAACGCCGAACAATTGGCGACGAGTTGTCCGTTTACCTGAGGCGGGTCACGGCGCGAGCGCGACGGTCGGCCCGCGGCGCGGACCGATTCGGGACCGCGGCCTCAGCGTCCCTCGACGAACGTCGCGATCCGGTCGGTCGCCTCCTTCAGCTCGCGCATCGAGGTGGCGTACGAGACGCGGAGGTGGCCCTCGCCGCCCTCGCCGAACACGGAGCCGGGGACGACCGCGACGCCCTGCGCCTCCAGCAGTCCCTCCGCGAACGCCTCGTCGTCGCCGCCGCACTCGGGGAACGCGTAGAACGCGCCGCCGGGCTCGAACGTGTCGAGGCCCATCTCGTTGAACCGCGAGACGACCAGCCGCCGCCGGCGGTTGTACTCCTCGACCATCTCCGCGACCTCGTCGTCGCAACGGTCGAGGGCCTCGATGGCGGCGTACTGCGGCGTCGTCGGCGCGGACAGCATCGTGTACTGGTGGATCCGGTTCATCGCGTCGATGGCCTCGGTCGGCCCCAGCGCGTACCCGAGCCGGAGCCCGGTCATCGCGTACGCCTTCGAGAAGCCGTTGACGACGACGGTGCGCTCGCGCATCCCCGGCTGCGTCGCGACCGACGCGTGGTCCTCACCGTAGGTGAGCGCGGCGTATATCTCGTCGGCCACCACGCGGATCTCGTTGTCGCGACAGAACGCCGCGACCTCGGCGAGCTGTTCGTCGGTCATCGTCGCGCCCGTGGGGTTGTTCGGGTAACAGCACACAAGGAGGTCCGCCTCGGCCGCGCCCGCCGCTTCCAGCGACTCCCGGGTGAGCGCGAAGTCGTCCGCGGCGCGCGTGGGGACCGTCAGCCGCTCGCCGCCCGCCAGCTCGATCCCCGGTCCGTAGGAGATGTACGTCGGCTCGTGGACCGCCACGGTGTCGCCGGGGTCGACCAGCGCGCGGAACGCGAGGTCGACCGCCTCGCTCGCGCCGGTGGTGACGAGGACTTCCTCGGCCGGGTCGTACGACTGGTCGTAGCGCTCGTGATGGTCCGCGATCCGCTCGCGGAGCGCCGCCATGCCGCGGTTCGCGGTGTAGGAGGTCTTCCCCCGTTCGAGCGAGTCGATCGCGGCGGTGCGCGCGCTCCACGGCGCGGAGAAGTCGGGCTCGCCGACCCCGAGCGAGATGACGTCGTCGCGCGCCTCCGCGAGCTCGAAGAACTTCCGGATCCCCGACTCGGGGAGGGTGCGCGCGCGGTCCGAGATCCTCATGGCGACACGGAGAGGCGGTCGTCGTCGTCCCCGTCCTCGAACCGGATCCCGCCGTCCTTGTACGTCTCCATGATGTAGTGGGTCACCGTCTGGGTGACCGCCGGCATCGGCGCGACCTGCTCGGAGATGAACTCGGAGACGTCCTGCATGTTCTCGCCGAGCACCTCGACGGCGAAGTCGTAGTCGCCCGAGACGAGGTGTAAGGCGTCGACCGCGGGGAACTTCGCGATGCGGTCCGCCACCTGCTCGTAGCCCGTTTCGCGGTCGAGTTCGACGTTGATCTCGACGACTGCGCGGATCTTCCCCTCGTCGACGCGGTCCCAGTCGACGACCGCCTGGTAGCCGTGGACGACGCCGTCCGCCTCCAGCGCGTCGATCGCGTCCGCTACCGCCGCCGCGTCGAGGCCCGTCTGGGCCGCGATGTCGTCGATGTCCTCGCGGGCGTTCCGCGCCAACACGTCGAGTACCTCGCGCTCGGCGTCCATACCGTACGATTGCCCGGGGGCGGCTTATGAGTAGCGACGGGCGCAAGACGAGCGAGCGGCGGGCGACCGCGCCGCTCGCCGCCGACCGCCTCCCCTTCCGCCATCCCCACGGCTTTGGGCGTGGCGCGAGACGGAGCCACCATGGCTTCCCACACCAGCGGCGGACGCGACACGTTCGACATCGGCGGCGAGCTCACCGTCGACCGGCTCGGCTTCGGCGCGATGCGGGTGACCGGCGAGGACATCATCGGTCGCCCGGACGACGAGGCGGCGGCGAAGGCGGTCCTCCGGCGGGCGGTCGACCGCGGCGTCGACTTCGTCGACACCGCCGACTCCTACGGGCCGGGCGTCTCGGAGCGGCTCATCCGCGAGGCGCTCGGCGACCCCGACGACGTGGTGATCGCCTCGAAGGCCGGGCTGCTCCGCAACCGCGAGGGCGAGTGGCTCCCCCACGGCGACCCGGACTTCCTGAAGAACCAGGTGCTGTGTAGCCTCGACCGGCTCGGAACCGACACGATCGACCTCTACCAGTTCCACCGGCCCGACCCGGACACCGACTTCGAGGCGTCGGTCCACGCGTTCGCGGAGATGAAAGACGCCGGCCAGATCGCCCACGTCGGCCTCTCGAACGTCACCGTCGAGCAGCTGGAGACCGCGATGGAAATTGTCGACGTCGCGACGGTCCAGAACCGGTACAACGTCGGCCACCGCGACGACGAGGACGTGCTGCGCGCCTGCGAGGATCACGGCGTGGGCTTCATTCCGTGGGGGCCGATGTACGCGGTCCAGGAGGGGGAGTCCGCCGCGGTCACAGAGGAAGTCGCCGGGCGACGCGACGCAACGCCCCAGCAGGTCGCGCTCGCGTGGCTGCTCGATCACTCCGACGTGACGCTGCCGATCCCGGGGACGTCGAGCGTCGACCACCTGGAGTCGAACCTCGCGGCCGCTGACCTCTCGCTGACCGACGAGGACCGAGCCGCGCTCGACGCCGTCGACCCGCAGTAGAGAAGTCGGGCGGCGGTCCGCCCGGGCCGTCACTCGACTGTCTCGATCCCGGCCATCTCGGCGACCTTCAGCGCGGTCGCGACGTTGAACGCGAGCCCCAGCGGCGCGGCGACGACCGCCGCGAGCAGGCCGCCGACCGGGCCGATGCGGGCGACGAGGCTGAGGGGAACGGAACAGAGCGCCGTGACGAACGCGACGGAGAGGAAGAACCCGATCGGCCGGTGCTGTCGGACGAGGTCGCGGGCGCGACCGAGGGCGGACCCGACGCCGCGGTCCTCCAAGACGAGGACGTACACCGTCGGGAAGTAGAGGTACGAGAGCACCAGCGCGGCGAGTATCGCCGCCACGAACAGCGGCGGCACGATCACCAGCGGGAGGAAGGCGGCCGCCAGCGCGAGGACGACGAGCGCCTCCAGCGTCACCGTCCGGGCGCCGAACCGGCGGACGTTCGCGACGAAGTCGAACCGACCGGTTGTGACGCCGTCGGCGATGCTCCCGAAGTAGCCCGCGCTCAGGAGCCCCGAGACGAGGACGTACGCACCGAGCAGGGGGACGAGGAGCGTGAGCGGCTCCAGCGTCCCGAACGGGAGCGACACGGACAGCCCGCCCCCGCGCGGCGCCTCGAGGAAGTTCCAGACGTCGTACCGGTAGACGGGGAACGACGCGCGGACCGAGACGCCGTCCGTCCGCGACACCGCGAGCAGGTCGCGGACCCGCAGGAGCGCCGTCGCGAGCGGGACCAACGCGAGCGGGAGCAGCCGACCGACGTGGCGGGCCGTCCGTGCGACGAGCGGTTCGGTCCGGGGGGGCTCGCGGTCGGGCGGGTCGCGGGAGGGCTCGGCCATGGCTGTGCGTCTCGCCCGGGACGCAAAAGTGTGCGTGAGGGCGGGGCGGTTCGCACGGGGCGCTACCGGCCCTCGCGAGCTACTCGTCGAACGGGTTCGTCAGCTCGACCGTCTCCTCGCGGTCGGGGCCGACGCCGACGGCGTAGATCGGGGTGTCGATCTCGTCGGCGAGGAACGCCAGGTAGTCGCGGGCCGCCTCGGGGAGCGCGTCGTAGCCCGCCTCGGCGACAGCCGAGGAGTCGAACGGCTCCCACGTGTCGAGCGTCTCGTACACCGGCTCGCAGCGCTCCCAGCGGTCCGTGGTGGTGGGCACGGTGTCCAGCTCCTCCCCGTCCAGCTCGTAGCCCGTACACACCTTCAGCTCGTCGAGTCCGGCGAGCACGTCGACGTGGTTGACCGCGACGCCGGTGAACCCGGAGACGCGCGCGGCGTGGCGGAGCATCGGCAGGTCGAGCCAGCCGATCCGGCGGGGGCGGCCGGTGACCGTGCCGAACTCGCCGCCTTTCTCGCGGATCTCGTCGGCGAGCGCCTCCTCGTCGGCGTCGCCGTCGAGCTCGGTCGGGAGGGGCCCCTCGCCGACCCGCGAGAGGTACGCCTTCACGATGCCGACGACCTCGCCGTCGCCGACCCTCGTGACGCCGAGCCCGGAGCCGACGGCCGCGCCGCCCGCGGTCGGGTTCGACGAGGTGACGAACGGGTAGTTCCCGTGATCGACGTCGATGTGCGTCCCCTGCGCGCCCTCGAAGAGGATCTCGTCGCCCGCCTCGAAGCGGCGGTGGAGGTAGTCGGAGGAGTTGACGGTCATCCCCTCGTCGGCGAGGCGCTCGCCGATCGCGGCGAACTCCTCGTGGAGCGCGTCGACGTCGAAGGCGGCCGCGCGGTCGTCGTCGTCGAGTTCGAGCCCGTACACGTCCTCGACGAGCGCGCGCTTCTGGGGGACCGCGTACTCGAGCTTCTCGCGGAGCGTGTCGGGGTCGAGCAGGTCAGCGATCCGGACCCCGCGCCGCCCGGCCTTGTCCTCGTAGGTGGGGCCGATGCCGCGTCCGGTGGTGCCGACCGCGTCGCCGGCGTCGTCGTCGGCCTTGACCTCCTCTTCGATCCCGTCTAACACGCGGTGGTACGGCATGATGACGTGCGCCCGGCGGGCGACGCGCACGTCGGGGTCGAGCCCGCGCTCGCGCAGGTCGTCGATCTCGGTGAACAACGTCTTCGGGTTGACGACGCAGCCGTTGCCGAGGATGCCCACGGTCCCCCGGACCGCGCCGCTCGGGACCAACGAGAGCTTGTACTCCGCGCCGCCTTCGACGACGGTGTGGCCGGCGTTGTCGCCGCCCTGATAACGGACCACGACGTCCGCGTCCCCTCCCCACCGGTCGACGAGGGCGCCCTTGCCCTCGTCACCGAGCTGGGAGCCGACGATGGTGAGTGTCATACGACCTGCCGGTTCCCGGCGGGGGGTAAAACCGATTACGGTCTGCGACGGCGAGACCACCACGGACGTGGATCGGAAAACGCTCCGGTAACTGCGAATACGCTCGTTCGTGTATTCTGCGCCGCGGTCTCCTCGGCCGGTCGCTCACTGCCGGCTCCGCTCCGCTCTGGGCGCGGCCGGGCGGCTTGCGATCGAACACGTTAACTACTGCCACGTCAAAGCGTGCGTTCGAGCGATTCTCGGCGGCCGTCGACAGCAACTTTTAAACGGGGGCATGACGAGTTAACATGTGGCATGATAGACCGACTAGAGAAAGAGGTAGACATGCTCGAACGTCACCTCCAAGTCCTGCGGATGGTCATCGAGAACGAGCCGATCGGCATCGTGAAGATGTCGAACGAGACCGGTTACCCCCATCACAAGGTGCGGTACTCCCTGCGCGTCCTCGAGGAGGAGAACCTCATCGAACCCTCCAGCCAGGGCGCCATCACCACCGAGCGCACCCACGAGTTCGTCGACGAGCTCGACGAGAAGCTCGACGAGACGGTCGACAAGCTCGGCTCCATGCGTATCGACGACGCAGCGGAACTCGAGAACTGACCGGGATTCCGATTTCGCCCGCCGACGTACCTGCCGCGTTTTCCCTCGCCGCCTAGCCCTCGTCGTCGCGCTCAGAGGTCGGGGACCGTCATGTGGAACCCGCCGTCGCGCGCCTCGACGAGGCACAGGTGGAACCCCCGCTTGCGCGAGAGCTTCACGAAGCTCGCCCGCTTCGAGCGGCTGAACAGGCCGCCGCCGACCGCGTCGCTCGCGGTCTCCAACGCGCCCGGCTCGAAGAAGCTCTCCGTCACCGCGAACGCCCCCGCGAACGTCTCGTTCGAACTCGCGATGTCGCGCCCGTTCTCCACGAGCGACTCCAGCGTCCCCTCCGCCGTCGGGTCCCGGCTGTCGTTCAGGTCGGCGACGAACAGGGGGTGCCCCATGCGGTCGCGCAAGACGAGGTCGAACGCGCGCTGCTCGCGGACCTCCTCGCCCCCCTCGCGGAGTTCGACGGACACCGTGCCGCCGATCTCGGCGCGGTCGACCTCGGGGAGCGCGTCGTAGAGGTCGCGGAGGATCCCCTCGTTGCCGGTGCCGCGGACCTCGAACGGGAGGTCCTCGACGAGCCAGCGCGTGAAGCCGTACTCGATGGTGCCCTCGAGGAACTCGTCGAACGACCGGCCCTCCACCGCGAGGCCGTCGGTCTCGAAGCTCGTGTGGTGTTCGACGCGGAGGTTCTCCCGGAGCGCCTCTCGGTCGGTGCTCCCGTCGTGCGCGTCCTCGAGGGTCGCGCCCTCCTTCGAGTCGTACCGGATGAACAGGTTCGTGCCGTTCCGCGCCTCCGCGGGCGTGAGCGTCCGCTCGGCGTCCGGCAGCCGCTCCTTCGCCTCCGAGAGCTCCCGGCGGAGCCGGTCGCGCTCGTCTCTGAGCTCGTCGACCTCAGACTCGAGCCGCTCGACCGCGTCGGCCAGTTCGTCGCGCTCGGTGGCGACCTCGTCGCGCTCGGCCGCCAGGCGGTCCCGCTCGTCCGCGAGCGACCGGCGCTCGGTCTCGGCCTCCTCCAGCGCCGCCTCCAGCTTCCGGAGCCGCTCGGGGTCGGCGTCGGTCCCCTGCCCGCGCGCGTCGCGCTTCGAGACCGCCGACGGGTTCGAGGCGGACCGCGCGGTCGAGCGCGGCGACGGCGACCCGCCGTTCGAAGCCGACTCGCCGCCCTCGCCTCGGCCGCGGTCGCTCCCCGGCCGAGACCGCTGTGTGGATCCGGCTCGTCGGTCGTCGCCGCGGGGCTCCCCGCCCGCCTCGGACGGGTCGAGCGCCGGGATCGACTTCTGTTCCCGCCACTCGGCCTCCTCGGAGAAGACGTCCTCCGAGTCCGGCGCGTCGGCGGCGTCGACCTTCGCGCTCGACGCGTCCGCGGAGTCCGTCTCCGCGGAGTCCGTCTCCGCGGCGTCCGAGCCGGGCGCTCCGCGGGATCCGCTCGCCGACCGCTCCCGCCGGTCTGAGGTGGCCGGGTCCGCGGTCTCGGCCTCCGCGGCGTCGGCGTCTCCGATCCGAACCGCGTCGGGCGTCGAGCCGTCCTCCGATTCGGCGGCCTCTCCGCCCGGGTCGGCGTCGGCGTGATCGTCCGCGGCCGCCCCCGAACCGACCGCCGGCGGCTCGCCCCTGCTCGTCGACGCGCGGGAGCCGTCGTCTCGGCCGGCGTCCGGCGCGGGGTCGACTGGGTCCGGTGTCCTGTCGGCGTCGTCTCCGGCCGGCTCGTCGGAACCGTCCGTCTCACTTCCCGACGCTTCGTCTCCGGTCGGATCGTCGTCCGCGTCGGCGACGGCGACCGAGTCGGTCCCTCCGGCCCGGTCTGCGGCGTTGCTCGCGTCGTCGCCGTCTGGGAGCGGGCGGACGTCGAGGTCGACCTCGTACACCGTGTAGATGCCGACCTCGTCGGCCGCGAGCCCGAAGGCGTCGTCGCCGGTCTCCAGGCGGCGCGCGTTGCCCACGTACGCCGCCGCCATCGACTCGCCGCCCGTGTAGGCCACGTAGTAGTCGCCGGAGAGGACGTTCTCCGACAGCTCGATGTAGCCGGTGAACCCGCCCTGCGAGAGCTTCCTGTCGGCCTCCTTCAGCGGCGTATCGTTGGTGTAGTACTTCGCCCGCGGCTCGCCGCCGAGCTCCTGCATGGCGAACAGCACCGGGAGCGCCTCGTCGGGGGCCCGGTAGACGGTCCCCGAGGCGTCCGCGAAGGCGTCGAGCGTCCCGTCGACGACCCCGACGACGCGCCCGTCGGCGAAGAACAGCCACCCCGTCCCGTCGGTCGCCGCGCCCGAGAACCCGTCGCCGACGACCTGCCGGAGGCCCGCGAACCCGTCGGAGAACGAGCGGTCGTCCCACTCGGCGATCGCTTCCCTTCGCTGTGCGTCCATATTTGGGTGTACCTCGCCAACACCGACCCAAATACCTTCCGGACCGTGAGACGGCCGTCTGACGCCGCGACTCGCGGTTCGGCTCCGCCGCTCGCCGGTGCGGCCTGGCGCCCCGGACGACTCCTCGTTCAGCGGTCGTCGACGGCGGCGATCGCCTCCCGCCCGAGGTCGACGACGTCGTCCGGGAGGTCGCTCGCCGCGAGCTCCGAGGGGGTGTACCAGCGCCAGCGCGCCGGGTCGACCTCGTCGTCGCCGTCGGGGGCGATCTCCCGGGAGTCGACCCGGGCGTAGTAGAGGTGGTCGACGTGCTGGTGGCCCACCGACCCGTCCTCGTGGACGTTGATGTCGTGGAGCATGAGGTGGGCCGGCTCGGGGAGCCCGCGGGTGTTCGGGCCCGTGATCTCCGACTCGGCGGCGACGAGGTCGGGGTCGAGCCCCGTCTCCTCTCGGACCTCGCGGCGCGCGGCCTCGTGCGGCAGTTCGTCGCGGTCGACGTGCCCGCCGGGCGGCAGCCGGATCCCGAGCCGCTCGTGTTCGTGAAGCGCCGTCGCCCCGTCGTTGACGATGTACGTCGTCGCCGTGAAGTGGCGCGTCGTCTCCATGTCCGCGGGTGGCGACGCGTCGCCTTCGCGGTTTCGGCTCGGGCTGGTGCCGAGACGACGCGGGACCGATTCAGGAAGAGTGCGTCAGTTCAGCGCGACCGAGTCCTCGGCCTCAAGGAGCTCGTGGTACCGGTTCCGGATGGTGACCTCGCTGATGTTCGCGACCTCGCTGACCTCGCTCTGGGTCACCTTCTCGTTGACGAGCAGCGACGCGGCGTAGACGGCGGCCGCGGCGAGGCCGACCGGCGACTTGCCCGAGTGGATCCCCTGTTCCTTCGCGGTGTTCAGGAGGCTGCGGGCCCGCCGCTCGGCCTCGTCGGAGAGGCCGAGGTCGGAGGCGAACCGAGGCACGTAGCTCTCGGGGTCCGCGGGCTGGATCTCCAGCTTGAGTTCGCGGACGACGTAGCGGTACGTCCGGGCGATCTCGTCTTTCTCGACGCGGGAGACGCCGGCGATCTCGTCGAGGCTCCGCGGCGTGCCCGCCTGCCGGGCGGCGGCGTACAGCGAGGCCGTCGAGACGCCCTCGATGGAGCGGCCCGGGAGCAGGTCTTCGTCGAGCGCGCGGCGGTAGATGACGGAGGCGGTCTCGCGGACGTTGTCCGGGAGGCCGA
>ERZ1034486.178-NODE-178-length-18596-cov-5.217302_pt1 | contig 18596 bp, 13 predicted proteins | sample MGYA00520683_ERZ1034486 | MGnify/ENA primary metagenome ERZ1034486 (study PRJEB33760, sample SAMEA4777685) | hypersaline lake metagenome | biome: hypersaline environment; feature: brines | place: Spain | collected 2012-08 | depth 0 m ...
GCTTTCGGCTCGACCGCGGCTTTCAGGTGCTGCTCACCGCTTACCCCGAGACGCAACGCGAGCTCGACTACGACGCGCTCGATCTCCACGCCTTTCGCGACGGCGCCCTCGTGCGCTACAACGGCCGCTTCCACCGCATCGCCGATCCGCGCCGCCACCCGCTCGACGCCCCGCGTACCCTCTTCGCCCCCATCGGCTCCCTGGCCGACAAGCTGCGCATCCTGCGCCTCCGCCGCACTCTGGCCCGCAAAAGCCTCCCGCAGGTGATGGAGCGCCCGGAGCAGACCACCCTCGACGCGCTGCGGACGCGGTGGGGCTTCTCGTCGGCCATGATCGACCGCTTTTTCCGCCCGTTCTTCGGGGGCATCTTTTTCGACCGTACCCTGGAGGCCTCGAGCCGCATGTTCGAGTTTGTGTTCAAGATGTTCGCGGAGGGGCGGACGGTGCTCCCGGCCGGGGGCATCGACCGGATGCCACGGCAAATGCGGCAGCACTTGCCCGACAAGGCCGTGCGGCTGAACGCGCCGGTCGACGCTGTGGAGGCGCCGTCCGTGACGCTGCGCGACGGGGAGAGGCTGGAGGCGCCGCACGTTGTGGTGGCCACGGAGGCGCCGGAGGCGAATCGGCTCGTGGGCGACGTGACCCCCACGGAGGGCCGCTCGACGGTCTGCCTCTACTACGACGCGCCCCGCTCGCCCCTCGACGATCCGCTGCTCGTCCTCAACGGCGACGGCGTGGGCCCCATCAACAATGTCGCCGTGCCGTCCGACGTGGCGCCCGGCTACGCCCCCGACGACCGCGCCCTGGTGTCCGTGGTGGTCGTAGGACCGCCGCCCACCCCGCAGGACACGCTCGAACGAGAGGTACGGGCGCAGTTGATTGACTGGTTTGGCCTACAGGCCGGCGGCTGGACGCACCTGCAGACCCAACACATCCCCTACGCCCTTCCCGAACAGGCCCCGCCGTTTCTGTCGCCGCCCGAGAAGGACGTCCGTCGCCGCCCCGGCCTCTACGTCTGCGGCGACCACCGCCGCACCGCGTCGCTCAACGGTGCCATCGCCTCCGGCCGCGCCGCCGCCGATGCCGTCTGGGCTGACCATGCGGATTGACGCGTTCGGATCTCGGGGATGTCTTCAAAGCTGCCGCTCGCCCGGAAAAGACGGCCGACGGCGGTCCACCGACCGCGGTCCTCAAAGGGTCCGGCAGTAGCGTCCCGCGCCTCCGTAATTTTGGAGTACGACCACCCGGCATGACGCTCCTCATAATCCACACCGCGGCCACCCTGCTGATGCTCGGGGTCATCCTCGTGGTACAGCTCGTGCACTACCCGCTTTTCCAGTACGTGCGGCCGGGCGACTACGACGCCTTTCAGGCCGCGCACATGCGCCGCATCACCTGGATCGTGGCCCCCGCGATGTCAATCGAGCTGGGAACGGCGGGATGGATGGCCTGGGCCCCGCCCCCCGGCGTGCCGGCCTGGGCCGCCTGGACCGGCCTCGGACTCGTGCTCTTCATCTGGGCCGTGACCGGACTCGTGCAGGTCCCCCTCCACACGCGGCTCACCAACGGCTTCGACGCCGCAGCGCACCGCCGCCTCGTCGCCACCAACTGGCTGCGCACGGGGGCCTGGGTGCTGCGGGCCGGGCTCGTGCTGTGGATGGTGGGCCTGCGCCTCACTCCATAGGCGCCATCTCCACTCCCGACCCCGAACATGCCGGAAGAAACGGAGTGGCATGACGGCACTTGAAACTCCGGTGCATGGGGCGGCACTGGCGCTGCGCCCGGTGGGACTCCCGAACTGCAACGACCTCGGCACAGGCCGGCACCTCTCCGTCGTACAGCAGTAACGACGAAACAAGAAAGCACACTACAAATCCCCTTGGTCTGCCTCGAACCCTTCTCTCCCACAACTCTCCCACGCCATGAAAGCCGTCTGGAACGATCACGTCCTGGCCGAAAGCGACGACACGGTCGTCGTGGAAGGCAACCACTACTTCCCGCCCGCGTCGCTGAATACGGACTTTCTTGAGACGAGCGACCACCGCACCACCTGTCCGTGGAAGGGCAAGGCCCACTACTACGACCTCGTGGGAAACGGAGCGCGCGCGGAGAGTGCTGCGTGGTACTACCCGGACCCCTCCGACGAAGCGTCCGAGATTGAGGACCACGTCGCCTTTTACACCAGCCAGGTGGACGTGACCGAATAGGCCCGTGGCCCAGGATGCTTCCGATGCAGACCCGACGCCGGGCCCGCACCGCGTGCGTGTCCACGACGGCACGACGTGGCACCGGCTGACGCTGCCCGACGAGAGCAATCTCCGCCGGGCTCTGCTGCGGCACGACCTGTCGCCCTACACGCGGTGGACACAGACCCTGAACTGCGGCGGGCGCGGCCTGTGTGCCACCTGCGGGGTGCGGCTGGGAGCAAATGCGCCGTCGCCCACGCACTGGCACGATCGCCTGGCCGCCCAGTACGGCTACCCGCGCCTCTCCTGCCAAATTACCGTGGACCGCCCCCTTACGGTGTCCCTGCTCCCGGACAAGCGCATTTGGGGCGGCCGCGCCACCGGCGCGCACGACGCCCCTGACCGATCCCGTTGAGTTGAGACGCCTCCCCTTCCGACGCATGCCCGACGTAGCGACTTCGACCGAGAAGGCCGACACCTACACCGATGTCCGCCGCCGCATCGACGCCCTCCTGGAGGGCCCGACCGACTGGATTTCGGCGATGGCGACGGTGGCCTGTGAACTCCATCACTCGTTCGACCATTTCGACTGGACCGGCTTCTACCGGAACGCTGGCGGCCGGCAATTGCTCGTGGGGCCGTACCAGGGCCCGCACGGCTGCCTCCACATCGACTTCGACCGCGGCGTGTGTGGGGCGGCGGCGCGCACCCGGGAGACGCAGCTCTGGCCGGACGTGTCGGAGGCGCCCGACCACATCGCCTGCCAGTCGTCCACCCAGTCGGAGGTCGTCGTCCCCGTCCTTACTCCCAGCGACGAGTTGCTGGCCGTCCTCGACGTCGACTCCGACACACTCGGGGCCTTCGACGAGACCGATCGCGAGCTCCTGGAGGCGCTGTGCCGCACCCTGGGCGAGCGGTTCAGTGATGCAGAGCTGCGGTAATCTGCGAAGGGGCTTCAACTTCTTCAGACGCGTGAGAACGTGACCCGTGATGCATGAGGACAGGCCCTCAAAATCACGCATCCCTCTTCACGCTTCCCGGCTCAATTGAGCACGACGCACTCGGTCTTCTACCTGATCCCATCGCATGAGCAGTTTGCCCTGGATTCTAAAAATGGCCTGGCGCGACAGCCGCGGCAGTCGCGCGCGCCTAGCGCTTTATCTGTCGGCCATGGTGCTTGGGGTGGCGGCGCTGGTTGCCATCCGCGGCTTCGGCGACAACCTCACACGCACGGTCAACCAGGAGGCCAAAACGCTCCTGGGGGCCGACCTGAAGCTGGAGGGCGAGTCGCCCTTTTCGGACTCCACGGAGGCCCTTGTCGATTCCATCGGCGGCGAGCAGTCGCGGCGCGTCTCGTTTGCGTCGATGGCCTACTTCCCCGCCACCGGTGGCACGCGGCTCTCCGCCGTGCGGGCCGTGGAGGGCGGCTTTCCGTACTACGGCACGCTCGAAACTACGCCCGATCGCGCGTCGGCCGTGTACCAGGAACAGGGCGGAGCACTGGTGGACGGGACGCTGCTGCGCCAGTTTGGCGTCTCCGTGGGCGATTCGGTGCGGATCGGAGGGGTGAGCTACCCCATCGTTGGGGAGCTGGAACAGGCGCCGGGCGGGTCGAGCTTCACGTCCGCCGCCAGCCCGCGCATCTACGTGCCCCGTGCGGGGCTCGACACCACCCTCTTTGGGCGCGGCAGCCGCGTGGAGTACGAGGTGTTCTTCCAGTTTGAGGCGGGGCGCGACCTCAACGCCCTCATCGCCACGATCAACCCGCACCTGGAGCGGCGGAACCTGGACATCGATACCGTGGAGGAGGAGGCCGCGGACTGGGAGGACGGGCTGACCGACCTGTCGCGCTTTCTGGGGCTGGCCGGGTTTGTGGCGTTGCTACTGGGCAGCCTGGGCGTGGCGAGTGCGGTGCACGTGTACGTTCAGCGCCGCCTCACCTCCATTGCCGTGCTGCGGTGCCTGGGGGCACAGGCCGGGCGCACGTTTCGCATTTACCTGGCGCAGGCAGGCGTGCTGGGGATCATCGGCGCGGGCCTTGGGAGCACCCTTGGGGTGGGGCTGCAGGCGTTCGTGCCGCGCCTCCTTCAGGACTTTCTGCCGTTCGAGGTGTCGTTTGCGCTCTCGTGGACGGCCGTGGGGCTGGGCATGGCGGTGGGGGTCGGGGTGACGCTCCTATTCGCGCTCTGGCCGCTGCTGGAGGTGCGCGGCGTCTCGCCCCTGCAGGCGCTCCGCACCGAGGTGGAGCCGTCGACGGGCGGCTGGCGCGACCCGGCGCGGTGGGCCGTGGCTGCCGCCGTGGCCGCGGCGGTAACGGGCGTGGCGGTGCTTCAGGCGCCCACCTGGGAAATTGGCCTCGGCTATGCGGCGGGCGTGGGCGCCGTCTTTGGGGTGCTGGCGCTCGTGGCCCGGGGCATCGTGGCGGGCGTGCGCCGCTTCTTTCCCACCTCCTGGTCCTACCCCTGGCGGCAGGGCCTGGCCAATCTGTACCGGCCCCACAACCAGACGACGGTGCTGCTGCTGACGCTCGGCCTGGGCGTCTTCCTCATCACCACGCTCGTTCTCGTGGAGCGCACGCTGCTGGAGCAAATCCAGGTGGCTGGGGGCGAGGGACGGCCCAACCTGGTGCTGTTCGACATCCAAAACCCGCAGGTAGAGGGCGTGACCAAGGCGGTGAAAGACGCCGGCGCTCCGGTGCTTTCCCGCGAGCCGATCGTGACCACCCGCCTGCAGGCGGTGAAGGGGCGCAGCCTGGAGGCGCTCCGGCGAGACTCGACGGTGGACGTGACCTGGGCGTACGAGCGCGATTACCGCGTCACCTACCGCGACCACCTCAGCGAGAGCGAGACGCTCGTGGCGGGGGAGTTCGTCGGGTCGGTGACGGGCAATCCGTTTCAGACGGGCGCGGCGGTGCCCATCTCGATGGAGCGCGAGATGGCCCACGAGGAGCTGAACGTGGGCGTGGGGGACACTCTCACCTTCGACGTGCAGGGGCGTCCCGTCAAGACCTACATCTCCAGCCTGCGCACGGTCGACTGGCAGCGCATGGGCACCAACTACTTCGTGGTCTTCCCGGAAGGCGTACTGGAGCGCGCCCCGCAAACCCACGTGCTGCTGAGCCGCGCCTCCGACGAGGACATGTCCGCCGCCGTGCAGCGGTCGGTGGTGCAGCAATACCCCAACGTGTCGGCCATCGACCTTTCGCTCATTCTCTCCACCTTCCAGGACCTGTTCGGGCGCCTGTCGTACGTTATCCGGTTTATGGCGCTGTTCAGCGTGTTCACGGGCCTCATTGTGCTGGCGGGCGCGGTGGTGGTGAGCCGCTACCAGCGGGCGGAGGAGAGCGTGCTGCTGAAAACCCTCGGGGCCTCGCGCGACACGGTGCAGAAGATCATGACGGTGGAGTACCTGTTTCTCGGCACCTTCGCGGCGGCGACGGGCCTCCTGCTGGCCCTCGCGGCGGCCTGGAGCCTCTCGTACTTTGTGTTCAACGGGCCCTTTGTGGGCGCGCCGCTGGTGCTGCTAAGCGCCTTCGGGGCCGCCGTGGTCGTAACCATCGGCATCGGGCTCTGGAACAGCCGCGGCCTCTACGACCGCCCGCCGATGGACGTTCTCCGCGCTGAGGCGTAGCGCCCCGGCCCGCCGCCCCGTTGCTGTTCGCACCTGTCCGCCCCGCCGCCGCGCCATGAACGTTCGCGAGCAAACCTTCACGTGCCCGCACTGCTGGGAAACGACCGCCGTTCTGGTGGACCCGTCGGTGCCGGGGACGCAGACCTACATTGAAGACTGTGGCGTATGCTGCCGCCCCCTTCGCGTCCGCGTGGTCACCCAGGGCAGCCGCGTCGTGTCGTTCGACGTGCAGCCTGCGCAGTAGGGCGCCGCGGACGGGATCATCCGCGTCGCAGAGCGAATACCATCAGCGTCTCTGCTCGTGCTTCCTTCGCACCCACCGCCCCCGCCTCCGCATGAACAAGATCCCGGACGCCACGCCGGAAATCGTCGAGCAGATTCGCCCCGAGGTCGTCGCCCAACGGGTCGAGTCGGTTCGCGAACGCATTGCACGCGCCTGTGACCGCGCCGGGCGCTCGCCCGACGCCCTCACGCTCGTCGCCATCTCCAAGACGTTTCCCATGCAGGCCATCGCGTCGGGCACGGCCGCGGGGCTGGTTCACTTCGGCGAAAACCGGGCCCGGCAGCTGCGCGACAAGGCGAAGGCGCGGCCCGGGGCCTTCGAGGGCGGCGACGTGACGTGGCACATGGTGGGGCACCTGCAGCGCAACAAGGCCAAGTACGTGGCCCGCCACGCCGACTGGTTTGATGCGCTCGACAGCCCGCGGCTCGCCAAAGAACTCAACAAGCGCGCCGCCAAAAACGACCGCGTGATGCCGTGCCTCGTGCAGGTGAACATCACGGGCCAAGACCAAAAGTACGGCCTTGCCCCCGAGGCGGTGCACGACTACCTCGACCACTGCGCGCAGTACGACCACTTGGCCATCAAGGGACTGATGGCCCTCGCCTCGTTTGTGGACGACCCCGAGGAGGTGCGCGGCGAGTTTCGGGAGATGCGGACGCTGTTTGAGACCTACGACGCCACCCACAATCCGCAGGTGACGATGGAGGAGCTCTCCATCGGGATGAGCAACGACTTTGAGGTGGCCATCGAGGAGGGCAGCACCATGGTGCGGCTCGGCACGTCCATCTTCGGGCCGCGCGACTACGACTGAGGAGGGTGTCCTCCCGCTGCCCTCCTGCTGCCCTCTCGTCGCGCCCTCCCGCCTCGCTACCAGTGCCCGGCGAGTTCCTGGAGGGAGTCCAGCGTCTCGGCCGAGGCGCCGTTCTGCAGTTCGTCCCAGGTCGGATAGTCCGTGTAGCCCGTGGCGTCGCCGTTGTAGAAGGTGGATGCGTCGGGCACATTGAGGGGCCGTCCCTCGCGGAGGCGACGCGGCAGATCGGGGTTGGCCAGGAAGGCGCGGCCAAACGCGATGAGGTCTGCGTAGCCGCGTTCGAGGGCGTCCGTGGCCGTGTCTTCGTCGTAGTTGCCGTTGGCCACGAGGGCGCCATCGTAGGCCTCGCGCATGCCCCCGAAGACCTCCGCCGCCTCGCCGTCGCCCGCCACCGGCGGCTTGGGGGCCGACGGCTCCACGAGGTGCATGTACGCCAGGTCGAAGTCGCTGGCCGTGGCGGCTGCGGCCCGGAAGGTGTCCGCGGGGGCCGCGTCGTGCATGTCGTTGAACGGACTCAGCGGCGAAAACCGAACGCCTACGCGGTCGGCGCCCCACTCGTCGGTGACCACGGCGGTGACCTCGCGCAGGAAGCGAAGCCGGTTCTCCAGCGATCCCCCGTAGCGGTCGGTGCGCTCGTTGGTGCCGGAGCGCAAGAACTGGTCGATCAGGTAGCCGTTGGCGGCGTGGATTTCGACCCCGTCGAACCCGGCGCGCCGGGCATTGGCGGCGCCTTGCCGGTACTGCTCCACCACCGCCGGCACCGCGTCGGTGTCCAGCGCCCGCGGCGTCTCGAAAGGGACCATCTCCAGGTCCGGCGTGAGCACTTCTCCCTCGGGCCGGAGGGGCGACGGCGCCACGGGCCGCGCTCCGTCGTGGTACGCAGAGTGCGAGATGCGCCCCACGTGCCACAGCTGCAACACGATGCGCCCGCCCGCCTCGTGCACCGCGTCGGTCACGGCCGCCCATCCGTCCACCTGCGCCTCCGAGTGGATGCCCGGCGTACGGGGGTAGCCCTGCCCCCGGGGCGCCACCTGCGTGGCCTCGGTAATGAGAAGCGCGGCGGAGGCCCGCTGGCGGTAGTACGTCGCGTTGAGGGCGCCGGGCACATTGCCCGCCTCAGCGCGGTTGCGGGTGAGCGGCGCCATCGCCACGCGGTGCGGCAGCGAGAGCGGGCCCAGGTCGAGCGAGTCGAAGAGTGAGGTAGACACGGGGCATCAGCGGAGAAAAAGGATACAGACAGTGCACCCCTCGGGACGCCGCACTGAAACGACCGTTCCAAAACGACGGACAGATTCGCGGTGTTTTGTTGTGTGCGGGGCCGGAGCGGCGTCTACCCTGCTTCCGGGGTCACGAAGTGCCCGTCGCTGTAGACGGCCCAGGGGCGCCCCACCATCCGGCGGCCCACAAACGGCGTGTTTTCGCTTTTCGAGCGGATGTGGGCCTCGGTGAAGGTCCATTCAGTAGAGGCGTCGAACACGGTAAGCCGCGCCGGGGCGCCTTCTTCGATCCTCGGTGCATCGAGCCGCAGGATGCGGCGCGGGGCCGCCGTGAGCTTTTGCACGGCCTCCTCGACCGAGAGGACGCCCGGCTCGATGAGCTCTCGCCCAATGAGGCCCCAGGCGGTTTCGAGGCCGAGGATGCCAAAGGGGGCCTGCGTGTACTCCACAGCTTTTTCGTGGGGCGCGTGGGGCGCGTGGTCGGTGCAGAGGGCGTCGATGGTGCCGTCGGCCAGGCCTTTTTTCAGCGCCTCCACGTCTGCGGGCGCGCGGAGGGGCGGGTGCATCTTCGTGTGGGTGTCGAACGCCGTCCGCTCCACGGCCGCGTCGGTGAGGGCAAGGTGGTGGGTGCACACCTCGGCGGTGACGGGGAGGTCGCGGCTCTTGGCGCGGCGGACGAGCTCAACGCCGCGGGCGGTGGAGATGTGCGCCACGTGCACATGCCCGCCTGTGAGTGCAGCCAGCTCGATGTCGCGGGCAATCATTACGTCTTCGGAGGCCGCGGGAATGCCGTCGAGGCCGAGGCGCGCCGACACCTCGCCCTCGTGCATGTGCCCGCTGGGGTTGAGGGTGCTCTCTTCCATATGGTTGATGATGGGGCGGTCGAGCATGCGGCTGTACTCCAGCGCCCGCCGCATGAGGCCGGCTGTGGGCACCGGATCGCCATCGTCGCTGAACGCCACGGCGCCGCCGTCCACCAGGTCGGCCATCTCGGCAATCTCGTCCCCCGCCCGTTCTTTCGAGACGCAGGCGATGGGGTGGACGCCCACGGGCGTGTCCGCGGCCCGCTCTCGCACAAACTCCACCACGTCGCGAGTGTGAAGGGGCGGATCGGTGTTGGGCATGCAGGCCACGTCGGTAAAGCCACCGGCCAGGGCCGCGCGGGTGCCGGTGGCGATGGTCTCTTTGTGTTCGTAGCCGGGCTCGCGGAGGTGAACGTGCATGTCCATCCATCCCGGCGAGAGGAGCTTGCCGGAGGCGTCGTACGTGGGCACGTCGTCGGTCCCCGGCAGGTCCTCCCCGACGGCCGCGATGGTGCCGTCTCGGATGAGCAGGTCGGCGGTCCAAGTGGTTTCGGACTCGGGCCGAAGTAGAGTGCCGCCGCGGAGGAGAAGGTCAGGCGTCATACGGGGTCTGGCTTGGAATTTCGGAACGGGCCTCCCCCATCTGCCATCGATCAAGGGGATCGTTCGCCTCGGGGACGTTCGCGTAAAAAGAAAGTTGTCAGGTTGAGGGTTGGAGGGTTGACGGTGGAAAACTGCCTCGACGCAGGAGACCGCCGCGCTTTTGAAAGGTACAGGCCGAACGATCTCTCGTCAACGCCCCCATCGGGCCCCGCGTCGCACAGCTACGGGGCCCGCCAGCCAAAAAGTCTTCTCCACTCCCCTCCCGTTCCCCCTCCCTTCCGGCCCCCTACCGTCCTTCGGCCTCTCCCATTTGGGCCGTCTCCATCTCGGACGCCGGCGCAAGGTGCTCGGTGACCATGTCCGTGATCATGGTAAAGAGGTGCAGCCGCGTGTTGCCGCCCGCAATGCCGTGCTCGTGGGTCGGATACATCATGAAGCGAAACTGCTTGTTGGCCGCCTGCAGCCGGTTTACCATCTGCACGCTGTTCTGGAAGTGCACATTGTCGTCGTCATCGCCGTGCACCATCAGCAGGTGCTGATCCTCGCGGAGGCGATCGGCGTAGGTAAGCGGCGCGCCGTTTTTGTAGCCGTCCGCGTTGCGCTGGGGCGGGGCCATGTAGCGCTCGGTGTAGATGGTATCGTAGAGCCGCCAGTCGGTGACAGGAGCCACAGAGACGCCCGTGTTGAAGGTCGTCGGGCCGTCGTCCTTCAGCATGGACAGCAGCGTCATGTAGCCGCCGTAGCTCCAGCCCCAGATGCCGATGCGGTCCGCGTCCACCCACGCCGAGTCGGCGAGCGCCTGGGCGGCGCGGACCTGATCGGCGGCCTCCGGCTGGCCGAGCTGCCGGTACGGCACGTCCTGGAACGCCTTGCCGCGCCCCCCGGTGCCGCGGTTGTCCACGCTTACCACCACCACGTCGTGCGTCTGCGCCAGGTACTGGTGCCAGAGCGCCCGCGAGCCGCCCCACCGGTGCGTCACCGTCTGCACGCCCGGCCCGCCGTAGACGTACATGAGCACCGGGTGCGGCGTGCCCGGGTCGAAGTCCGTGGGCTTGATGACGTACGCGTTCAGCGGCGTGCCGTCGGCCGCGGGCAGGGTCGTGAACTGCTTCTGCGGCAGGTCTAGGCTGTCCAGGCGCTGGGCGAGCGCCTCATTCTGCTGCAGGACCGTAAGCCGCTCGCCATCGGCGGCGTGGAGCGTCCAGGTGGGCGGCGTGCCCGCGGCCGAGTGGCGGTCGATGTAGTAGTCGAGATCGTTCGACAGGTTGATGGCGTGCCAGCCCGGCCGCGTGGTCACCTTCTCGGGAGCGGCGGCCGTCTCGTGCGCCTCCATCGACACGTCCACGCGGTAGAGGTGGCGCTCAAGAGACGTATCGCGGGTGGCGGTCACGTAGGCCGTGGTGTTCGCCTCGTCGAGGCCGTGGAACTGCGTCACCTCCCAGTTCCCTGAGGTGACGGGGCCGAGAGGCGTCCCGTCGTTTCGGTAGAGGTGGGCGTGGTTGTAGCCGGTGCGCTCGGAGAGATACACAAACCGCTCGCCGCCCTCCAGGAACGAGATCTTCTCGTCCGTCACGTCGATGTACGTGTCTTGCGTCTCCCGCAGCACCCGCTCCGTCTCGCCGGTGCCCGGGTGGCCGTACATCAGGTCGAGGGTGTCCTGCGTGCGGTTGAGCCGAAACATCCAGACGCGGTGCTCGCCGTCTATCGCCGGCGTCCAGCCCATGCGGGCGATGTACTCGTGCGGGTCTACGGCCTCCTCCGCCTTCGTGAGGCCCGGGTCCCACGTCTGGGTGTCGAAGTACGAAATCGCCTGCGACTGCCCCGCGGCCGAGGCATCGACGGCCGACAGGTCCACCACCCCAACCTTGATCTCGCTGTTCACCTCGCCGGCCTTCGGGTAGCGGAACGAGGTGATCTCGGGGTAGCGGGGGGTGTTGTTCACGAGCGGAAACGAGCGGGTGTCCGACTCGTCGAGCTTGAAGAAGGCGATGCGCTCGCCGTCGGGGCTCCACCGCCAGCCGTCCTGCACGCCGAACTCCTCCTCGTACACCCAGTCGAACGTGCCGTTGATGATGCCCCCCTCGCTCCCGTCGGTCGTGAGCGCCGTTTCCGTGCCTGTCTCCAGGTCGACCACGTGCAGGTCGCGGTTTCGCACGAAGGCGACCTGTGTGGCCGAGGGGTTGAACTTGGCAAACATCTGGTACCCGTCGTCCCGGTCCGCAATCGGGGTCAGCGCCTGCGTGTTCAGGTCGTAGACGTAGTAGAAGCCCTTGGTATTGGTGCGCCAGACCTCCTTCGAATCCGTGTAGATGAGCACCTTGTCGCCGGCGTCGCCAAAGGCATAGTCCTGAATCGGCACGATGCGGTCCACATCCTCCGCGTACAGATTCGTGCCGTCGATCACCCGCGTCCGCTCGTCGGTCCGCAGGTTGTAGCGCATCAGGTGCGTGGCGTCGGCGGTGTCGGCCGGCTCAATGTACGTAATCACGGGCCCCTCCTCCGCCCATCGCCCGCCCTGAAACGATTCCGGGCGGAAGGTGGAGGAGGCATGAATCTTTTTCAGGGTGAAGGAAGGTTTTTCCTGCGCCGGGGCGGGACGCACAACCCCGGTGCCCGTCAGCAGAAACGCGAGGACAATGGCAAGGCGACGCATCGTAGAACAAGGCGGATGAGGGAAGAAACGGCGGCGGGGTACAGCGAGGGGCCACGGGGCCTGCCCGATGCCCCTTTTTGTGTGTCTCGGTATGTGTGCGTGTTTCGGCACGTATTGGTGTACGACATAGTGTACGACAGGCAGGGCGGACTTCTCAACCGGTGCGGGGAGTACGGGACCGTCGCCCAAGGGGCACGCTGCCACGCCCCCGTGTTGCGTTGCCCACGCTGCGCTGGGAGCAGTGCGGGTTCGGCGCCAATTTTTCCGCGGCGTGGACGCTCCGGACAGGGACGCAGCCTGGGGAACCATTCGCCGAGCAGGCGTCTACCATAGGCTTGCCGATGCTCGTCGTCTCGCGCATCTATTTCTGCCGTTTGCCATCGATCCGTCGCCCGACCGCACCCATTCTTCTCCGGTGACTGCCACCGTCGACCTTGGGGCGATCCGCCACAACGCCCAGGTGTTGCAAGACCGGGCCGACGGAGCAGAGCTGATGGCCATCATCAAGGCCGATGCGTACGGCCACGGCATGCTTCCGGTGGCGCGCGCGCTGGATGCGGAAGGAGTTCGGCACTTTGGGGTGGCCCGGCTGGCGGAGGGCATTCGGCTCCGCGAAGACGGGCACACTGCGCGCATTCTGGTGCTGGGCGCCCCGGCGCCGGCCCAGCTCCCCCGGTACGCCGAGTACGATCTGGACGTGACGGTGCCCTCGCCTACAGTGGCGGCGGCGGTGGCGCGGCACGCCCGCCCAGACGCGCCCCTCCGCGCTCACGTACTCGTGGACACCGGCATGGGGCGCCTGGGGCTCCCCCCCGACGACGCCCCGGCTGTCTTGTCCCAACTGGGCGCAAGCGCGGGGGTTACCCTGGCCGGCCTCTGGACCCACTTTGCAACCGCCGACGAACCAGACAGCTCGTTTGCCCAGACGCAACTGGAGCGGTTCGAGGCGGTCGTCGCCCAGCACGCGACCGACGTGCAGCACGTGCACGCGGCGAACACGGGTGCGCTTCTCACCCTTGGGAAGCGGACTCACGACGTGTCTCCCTCCCTCGTGCGCAGCGGAATCGCCCTGTACGGCCTGGCGGCCACACCCGAGCTGGCCGCACAGCTCGACCTGCGCCCCGCCATGCAGCTGACGGCCCGCGTTACGCAGCTCAAGACCGTACCGGCCGGCACGCCCGTCTCGTACGGCGCAGACTGGGAAGCCCCCCGACAAACACGCATCGCGACGCTCGGCATCGGGTACGGCGACGGCTACCCGCGCCTCTGCTCGGGCCGTGCCTCCGTGCGCATCGGGGACTGTATCCGCCCGGTCGTCGGCACGATTTGCATGGACATGTGTATGGTAGACCTTGGCCCACCGGATCGCCCACCGGCCACCCAGGTGTCGCGGGGCGACGAAGCGGTCCTGTTTGGCCCCTCCGGCCCTACCGTCTACGAGGTGGCCCGCTGGAGCGAGACCATTCCGTACGAAATTTGCTGCAAGGTTTCTCCCCGGGTGCCACGGCACTACGCCTCCTCCCGGAACGCCCGGACGGCGGCCCCGGCCTCGGCCCCCGACTCTACCAACTGCCACACAACATCGTTACATTTGCGGGACCGGCCACAATGAACAACCTGCATCCCGCCATGTGACTCTCACGTAAGACGTTGAGTCATAACCTAAGATGTTTTCGGCATCAGCAAAGTGGCCGTATAGACGCTTCTTTTTTACGCAAAAACCTTTTGTAAACAATGCCAATTACTGCGGATCCCAGCGACATCGACGTTCTTGTTGTCGACGACGAGAAAGACGTTGTGGAAGTCGTTGGTCATTTTCTCGAAGAAGAGGGCTACACCGTTCACACTGCCTTCGACGGGGAGGAGGCCCTGGAAAAGGCCTCGGGCAGCATCGATCTGGTTGTTCTGGACATCATGCTTCCGGGCGTAGACGGCTACGAGGTGTGCAAGGAGCTGCGCTCCCGGGTCGAGACCGAGGAGATCCCCATCGTCTTCCTGAGTGCCAAGACCGAGGAAGAGGACCAGGTGGAAGGGCTCATGCTCGGTGGGGACGACTACTTGACCAAGCCCGTCTCTCCGCAGGTGCTCGTGGCACACGTAAAGGCCGTGCTCCGACGCTCCGGCGTTGAGGAAAGCAGCATCCTCGAAGTGAATGGCCTCAAGATTTACGAAGACGAGTACCGAGCCGAGCTGGACAGCGAGGATCTGGGCCTTACGCTCACGGAGTTTGAACTGCTCCGCTACCTCGTGCGCCACCCCCGAAAGGCATTTACCCGCCAGCAGCTGCTCGAAACCATCTGGAAGGACGCCATGATGGTCACCGAGCGCACCGTGGATGCTCACATCAAGAACCTGCGGGAGAAGCTCGGCGACTTCGCCGAGCACATTCAGACCGTGCGGGGCGTGGGCTACCGGTTCGTGCAGGAGGAAGAGTCGGCCGAAGCGTAGGTCTTCTCGTCCCCGCACACGCTGATTTGCGGGAGCTGTTTTTGTCGGCGTCGTATGTCTTTTTTCCGGTCGATTTGGGACGTTCTTCTTCCCCGCCGGGCCTCCACCCAGACCTGGATGGTGCTCACGTTCGCCCTGTTTGTAGGGGTGGCGGTCGTGGGCGTAGGGCTCTACGTGGTGCTGGTGCTGCGGGGGGAGATGCGTACGTCGATGCAGCAGACGCTGCGCGACCAGGCCCACCGCATCGCCGTACAGGTGGACCAGGAGCCCAGCGCTGTGCGACGTCGCCGCATCGTGGAGAACCTCACGGAGCTGAGCGACCTAAGCATTGCGCTCGTTACCCCGGACACGACCTACCGCCCGTCGGCCGAGACGCCCCGCCCCCTCCCTGCCGATAGCCTCGTCGACGTTTCGGCCCTTCGCACCATGGAGGCCGAGACGACACGGTTCTCCTACCTGCAGGATGCCTCCGGGGAGCCCTTTTTCGTGGCTACCCTGTACCGGCCCTCCACCCGCCTCATCGTACAGGTAGGGCAGCCGCCCCCGCCCCTTTACAACTTGGCCCGGCGTTCGCAGGTAGTGCTTATCCTGGGCATGGTGCTGGCGCTGATGCTGGCCCTCATCGGCAGCTTTATCGCGGCGTACCAGGTCACCACTCCTCTCACTCGCATCAGTAAAACGGCCCGTCGCGTGGCCGACGGCGAGTTTGCGGGCAAAATTCGGGTCCACTCCCGCGCGGCCGAGTTTCAGGACCTCGCCGAGAGCCTTAACCGGGCCTCCGACGCCTTCCGGGAAAAAATTGAGGAGCTGGAGCGCATGACGCGCCTGCAAAGCGAGTTCATTGGGAATGTCTCCCACGAGGTTCGCAACCCCATCTTCTCCATCAGCGGCTACCTGGAGGCCTTGGGCACCCCGGGACTCGACGACGAGCAGCGCAAGATGTACGCCGAGAAGGCCCTCACCAACCTGAATCGGCTTCAGAACCTGTTCAACGACCTGATCGACATCGCCCGCCTCGAATACCGCGAGGACCTGATCAACCGGTCGGTGTTCGACCTGCGCGACCTGGTGCGCGAAGTCACGGAGATGCTGCGCCCGAAGGCCGAGGAGAAAGGCCTGGACCTGCAGGCAGATGTCCCCCAGTTCTTTGTTCGGGCCGATCGGTCGCGCATCCGACAGGTGCTCACGAACCTGGTAGAAAACGGCATCGCGTACACGGGCAGCGGTTCGGTGCGCTGCCGGCTGCAGCGGCGCCTCGACAAGGTACGCATCGAAATCGTGGACACCGGCCAGGGGATCGACGAGGATCACCTCGACCGCATTTTCGAGCGCTTCTACCGCGTGGACCCCGACCGCTCTCGCGAAAGCGGCGGGACGGGCCTGGGCCTTAGCATCGTGAAGCAGATCCTGCAGGCCCACGGCGAGGACATCCACGTTGAAAGCACAAAAGGCCGCGGCACGCGGTTCTGGTTTGAGCTGCCCTACGAACCCGAGCCGGAACCGGAAGTCGTGGAGGCGTAACGCCGGTGTCCCGCCAGTCATCCCGTCTCCCCCACGTCCCCGTCCCTCATTTCTCCCACCATCTTCGCGGAAGAACCTTTTCGGCATCGGGGGAATTTTATATACTGGGAGAGACACCTTGGAGAGCATGCTCCAAGTTGGCTTGGCCCGCCCCCCCGGAAGCGCTTTCAGGCAGCGCGTCTTTTCCCTTCCGCCAGCGCTGCCCCACGTGCTTGCGGGGCGGGGCTCGCGGCCGCCTCTTTCCCGGCACGGGCCGGACGTCCCGCGGGCCCTCCACGCTGCGCCGCCCTTTCCCAATGGCTTCGATCAATGGCTAACTCCGAGATGCAAGATCCCAGCAGCGCCGATCCTCCTCGCCACGAGGAATCGCCGGAAGCGTCCCAGGCGTCGTCGCCCGAGCCGGGCGGCACAGACGGGACCGTGGCCGACGACGACCTGCCGGTTGAGGACCTGATGCACGGCGACGGCCACGCCGCCATTCCCAACCGTCCGTCCATCGACGCGGACGGCTCGATTGAGATCGACGAACTGACGCCCGCGGATTTTGAGCCCGACGACCTGCGGCAACGGCTGCGAACGATGATGCTCTCGCGGCGGCTGGATGAGAAGATGATGACGCTGCTGAAGCAGGGGCAGGGCCACTTCCACATCGGGTGTGCCGGGCACGAGGCCGTGCAGTCGGCCATCAGCCGCTACTCGCGCCCCGGCGAAGGGCCCGGCCACGACTGGTTTTGCTTCTACTACCGGGACCTGTGCATGGCCCTCTCGCTCGGCATGACGCCGCGGGAGGCCCTGCTTGCCCATCTGGCCAAGGCCGACGACCCCAACTCCGGCGGCCGGCAGATGCCGGAGCACTTCGGCCTGAAGCACCTGAACGTCATGACGACCGCCTCGTCGGTGGGCGCCCAGTTCAATCCCGGCCTCGGGTTCGGCCTCGCCATCCAGCAGCGCGGCGAGGACAACTACGTCTACATCTCGTGCGGCGATGGGGCCACCTCGCAGGGCGACTTCCACGAGGCCCTCAACTGGGCGGCCCGCGAGCAGGCGCCCGCCCTGTTTCTGGTGCAGGACAACAAGTACGCCATCAGCGTCCCCATCGAGGAGCAGACCGCGGGCGGCACCCCCTACAAGCTGGCCGCGGGCTACGAGGGGCTCAGCCGGATGCGCGTGGACGGGACCGACTTTTTCGCCAGTGCCGCCGCCGCGCAGGCCGCCATCCAACACATCCGCGACGGCAAGGGGCCGGTCTGTCTCGTGGCCGACGTGGTGCGCCTGCTGCCGCACTCCTCCTCGGACGACCACACCAAGTACCGCACGCCCGACGAGCTGGAGGCCGACCGCAAGATCGACCCCATTGACCGCCTGGAGGCGGCCCTCATCGGCGAAGGCATTCTGACGGAGGCGGATGCCGAGGCCCTGCAGGAGGAGGTCCACGAAGAGGTCGACGAGGCGACCGAGTGGGCGAAACGGCAGGACGACCCCTCCCCCGAAACCGCCGGCGACCACGTCTTCTTCGAGGGCGACCTCGGTCTCGACTACAATTCCGAAGACGACCTCGACGAGGACGCCGAGCCGATGGTGATGGTCGACGCCATCAACCGCACGCTCAAAGAAGAGATGGCGCGTGACGAGTCGGTCATCGTGTACGGCGAGGACGTGGCGGGCGACAAGGGCGGCGTCTTCACCGCGACCAAGGACCTCACCGACGAGTTTGGCGGGGACCGCTGCTTCAACTCGCCCCTGGCGGAAGGGTCCATCATTGGCACCGCGGTGGGGTACGCCGCGAGCGGCTTCACGCCGGTCGTCGAGATCCAGTTTGCCGACTACATCTGGCCGGCCATGCAGCAGCTGCGCAATCAGGTGGCGCCCTTCCGCTACCGCTCCAACGGCGACTGGGGCTGCCCCATGGTCATCCGCGTGCCCTGCGGCGGGTACATTCATGGCGGCCTCTGCCACTCGCAGAACATCGAGTCCATCTTCGGCCACACGCCCGGCCTGAAGGTGGCCCTCCCCTCCACCGCCGCCGACGCGAAGGGCCTTTTGGCAACGGCCATCCGCTCGGAAGATCCCGTCCTCTTCCTAGAGCACAAGGCGCTCTACCGCGCGGCCTCGGCCCGCACGCCCACGCCACCGGAGCACTACACCCTTCCGTTTGGCGAGGCGCGCATCGCCCGCAAGGGGTCGGACCTGACAATCGTGACCTACGGCATGATGACGCACAAAGCCCTCAACGCGGCGAAAGAGCTGGAAGAGGAGGGCGTGGACGCGGAAGTGGTCGATCTTCGCACCATCGTTCCGCTCGACACGGAGACAATTCTAGGTTCGGTGCGGAAGACGAACCGGGCGCTCGTGGTATACGAGGACCACGAGTTCATCGGCTTCGGCGCCGAGATCTGCGCGCAGATCGGAGACGACGCCTTCAAGTACCTCGACGCCCCCAT
>ERZ1034486.180-NODE-180-length-18584-cov-4.011280_pt1 | contig 18584 bp, 12 predicted proteins | sample MGYA00520683_ERZ1034486 | MGnify/ENA primary metagenome ERZ1034486 (study PRJEB33760, sample SAMEA4777685) | hypersaline lake metagenome | biome: hypersaline environment; feature: brines | place: Spain | collected 2012-08 | depth 0 m ...
AGACACACAACGGCAGCAAGAATGCAACTCGATCGCATGGGCGTGAAATCGCGGGTTGAGAGAGCGAATCGTCTCATAGCAATGTTGTTAGTCGTGTGAGTAGCTTTCGATTAAGAGTAGTGTTGGTGCTTGTATAACTATATATTGAGCCGATCCATTCCGTGGTACATCACGGAAGTGTTCGGCATAATACGAACTGAGGGATCAGATAAATACTGGAAGCCCAGAGGTTTACAGGACCGAAGAGAGTCATATGCCGACCCGCTCTCTATAAGAAATTATAGGGAACAGGTTGCGTTTTTTTACACCATACAGCTTTTCGCTGTGGAGATCAACCCAAACGCAGCTCACGTTCACGCGCGCCGGTATCGACTGGGGACCAGGCGTCCCCGTCCCGTCTCGTCACCGCGCGCAGCGACGCCGCGTCGCCCGCCCCAGCGGTTTCCTGCACGGAGGCCCCTCCCTGCACAAACTCTCTTCTTCTGGTCCGGGGACACACAGGCGCGACGCAACAAGGAAATGCGGTCCATCGCCCGCCGTCGTCGCGGCTGCGGCCGTCCCCTTCAGAGACATCACCCTCAGAAGGGGCGCGCAGAAATGGAGGCAGTCGAGGAAACTCCGGGCCCGGCACGATCTCACAGCAAATTTGCCCGCCGGCTGCTGGCATTTGCTCCCGCAGTCCCTCATCTTACGGCATGCAAGGCCATAAATCCGCGCCCCATCGACTCCTGCCGTCCGCTCGATGCGTCTCGCCGTGTTTGCCTCTGGGAGGGGGACCAACTTCCAGGCCATCCTGGACGCAATTGATGCGGGCGACCTGCCGGCCGAGGTCGTGTGTTGTGTCAGCAATACACCGACCGCCGGCGCCCTGGACCGGGCCGCCCGGCAGGACATCCCCACCGCCGTCCTCGAGCCCTCTTCGTTCGAGGCCCCCGCCCCGTTTGGGCGCGCCCTCCTGGAGACGCTGTCCGCCCACGACGCCACCTTCGTCGCCCTCGCGGGCTACATGCAGAAGATTCCGCCCGCCGTGGTCGACGAGTACCGGGGCCGCATGACGAACATCCACCCGGCCCTCCTTCCCGCCTTTGGGGGCCAGGGCATGTACGGCATGCACGTCCACCGCGCCGTCCTCGACTACGGCGTGCACTGGAGCGGCGCCACCGTGCACCTGATCGACGAGGAGTACGACCACGGCCCCATCGTTCTGCAGGAGCCCGTGCCGGTCTACGCCGACGACACGCCGGAGGCCCTGGCCGACCGGGTCCGAGACGTGGAGCACCGCCTCTATCCGGAGGCCCTGCGCCTCTTCGCCCAGGGTCGGGTCCGCCAGGACGGGCGCACCGTGCAGATCGACGACCCCGACCATCCCCGTCGAGACCCGTGACGATTCGCGATGTCCGTCTCTCCCGCTGGATTCCTCTCTCGCCCCCCAACGCTCAACCTTCAACTCTCCCCCCCAACCCGTAGCCTCCGATGCCCACCGACGCCCCCGCCCCCGTTCGCCGCGCCCTCCTCTCCGTCTACGACAAGACCGGCATTGTCGACTTTGCCCAGCGCCTCCGCGCCCTGGATGTCGAGATCGTCTCCACCGGCGGGACCGCCGGTGCCCTGCGTGAGGCCGGCCTCCGCGTCACCGACGTGGCCGACGTCACGGGCGTGCCGGAGGTGCTGGAGGGACGCGTGAAGACGCTCCACCCCGCCATCCACGCCGGCATTCTTGCCCGCCGCTCGCGAACGGACGACATGGCGGCACTCGACGACCACGACTACACGCCGATCGACCTCGTCGTCGGCAACCTCTATCCCTTTGCCGAAGCGGTTGCGGACCCCGAGACCGACCTCGGCACCGCGATGGAGTACGTCGACATCGGCGGCCCCACGATGCTACGCGCCGCCGCCAAGAACCACTTCGACGTCGGCGTGGTGACCGACCCGGCGCAGTACGACGCCGTGGCCGACGAGCTCCACGAAAACGACGCGCACCTGTCGGCCCCCACCCGCCGCAGCCTCGCCGAGGCCGCCTTTGCCCACACCGCCGCCTACGACCGACAGATCGACACCTACCTCTCCGCCGGCGCGGACGCCGACGGGAGCAGCGAGGCGGACCTGCCCGACGCCTACGAGGCCTCCCTCCCCCGCGCCGAGTCTCTGCGCTACGGCGAAAACCCCCACCAAAACGGCGCGCTCTACGGCGACCCGTCGGCGTTCTACGAGAAGCTGCACGGCAAAGCCCTTTCGTACAACAACCTGCTCGACACGAGCAGTGCCCTCGCCCTGATCGACGAGTTTCGCGACGCGGGCCCCACGTGCGCCATTCTCAAACACACCAACCCCTGCGGCGTGGCCACCGCCGACACCCTAGAGGCAGCGTGGCACCAGGCCTTCACCACCGACACACAGTCGCCCTACGGCGGCATCGTCATCGTGAACCGGCCCCTCGACCGGGCCACGGCGGAAGCCATCGACGAGATCTTTACCGAAATCGTGATCGCCCCCGAGTTCGAGCCCGGCGTCCTCGACCTGCTGTCGGAGCGAGACCGCCGGCGCCTCATTCGGCACGAGGCCGCCGCTCGGGAGAGCGACCGGCTCGACGTGCGCTCCGTGCTTGGCGGCCTGCTGGTGCAGACGCGCGATCCGGTGCTCCCCCCGGCCTCCGAGCAGCAAGAGCGGTGGGAGGTGCCCACGGCCCGCCCCCCCACCGAGGAGGAGCGCGCCGACCTCGACTTTGCCTGGCGCGTGGCCAAGCACGTAAAGAGCAACGCCATCGTCTACGCCCGCGATCAGGCCACCCTCGGCGTCGGGGCCGGCCAGATGAGCCGCATCGACGCCTCGGAGCTTGCGGTGTTCAAGGCCCAAAAGTCGGAACTTGACCTTGCCGGTTCCGTGGTAGCGTCCGACGCATTTTTCCCATTTGCCGATGGCTTAGAGGCCGCCGCGAGCGAGGGCGCACGCGCCGCGGTCCAGCCCGGCGGGTCCATTCGGGACGACGAAGTGATCGAGGCGGCCGACGCCCACGACATGGCGATGGTTCTCACCGGACAGCGCCACTTCCGACACTGACCCCGTGCCGCCCTCTGCCCCGATCGCCCTGCGTGCCGGAGCCCGTACGTGGCAGTCCCCTGGGGCCCCACCTCCCCTGGGGCCCCACCTCCGTTCCCGGCCCCCTTCGGCCCTTATCCCCACAGCAAAATTAATGTTTTTCAACTTCTCGCAGGACGTCGCCATCGACCTCGGCACGGCCAACACGCTCGTGTACATCCGCGGGGAAGGCATCGTCCTCAACGAGCCGAGCATCGTCGTGGTCGACTCCGACACCAATGAGGTGCGCGAGATCGGCTACGAGGCCCTCCAGATGCACGAGCGCACCCACCAGGACATCGAGACCATTTGGCCGTTGCGCGACGGAGTGATCGCCGACTTCAAGGTGGCCGAGGAGATGATTCAGGGCCTGCTGCGAAAGGTCAAGACCAACTGGCTGACCTCCATCCGGAGCATGGTCGTGTGCGTGCCCAGCGGCATCACGGAGGTCGAGAAACGCGCCGTGCGCGACTCGGCAGAGCACGCCGGGGCCCGCAAGGTCAACCTTGTCTCCGAACCCATGGCGGCGGCCATCGGCATCGGGCTCGACATCCAAGAGGCCGTGGGCAACATGGTCGTGGACATTGGCGGCGGCACCACCGAGATTGCCGTCATCGCCCTCTCCGGCATCGTCCTGGACGAATCGCTCCGCGTGGGCGGCTCGGAGCTGGACAAGGCCATCGTGCAGTACTTCAAGCGCAACCACAACTTGCTCATCGGCTCCCGAACCGCCGAGCGCATTAAGTGCGAGGTGGGCAGCGCGATTGAGCTCGACACCGAAATGGAACTGTCGGTGAAGGGGCGCGACCTCGTGAGTGGCATCCCCAAAGTGCGCACCATTTCCTCGGTGAACGTGCGAGAAGCCCTGCACGACAACCTGGAACAGATCAGCGCCGCGGTGCTCCGCACGCTGGAGCGTACGCCCCCCGAACTCGGCGCGGACGTGCTGGAGCGCGGCATCATGATGACTGGCGGCGGCGCGCTCCTGCAAGGCATCGACCAAATGCTCCGCGACCGCGTAGAACTGCCGGTGTACGTGGCCGAAGATCCGCTCAAGGCCGTGGTGCGCGGCACGGGCGAAGTGCTCGAGAACCTGGAGGACTACGAGCGGGTGCTCACGTAGCCGCTCTCCGCGGGGCGCCGCTGCCCGCGGCGTCGGCCGCGCGTCCGCCGGTCCTCTCCGCACCGATGCCCCTCTCCGTCCCGATGGCTTCTCCCAACCGCCCCAGCGACTGGCTCGTGCTGAGCGCGCTTTTGCTGGTGGCCACGGCCATCATGGTGACGCAGAACCAGCCCCTGGTCCGCACGCTGCGTGCCCACGCCCTGGGCTGGACCGCACAGGTGGAAAGCACCTTCGCCTGGATGGGGCGCTACCTGCGAGTGCTGGAGCGCAACAAGGAGCTGCGGCGCGAAAACATTCGCCTCTCAAGCCAGGTGGCCCGCACCCGCGCCGTGCGCCAACGCAACGAAGAGCTGCGCCGGCTGCTGCACCTCACCGATTCGAGCACAGCCTCCCTCCAGCCCGCCCGGATCGTGACCAAGGACTTGTTCCAGAAAGACAACGCCCTGACCCTCGACGTGGGGAAGGCCGACGGGGTGGAGGAAGGCATGCCGGTGGTGCACGAAAGCGGCATTGTGGGCACCGTCGTGCTGGCCACCGAGCACTACGCCCAGGTGATGCCGTTCCTCAACACCGACTTCCGGGTGCCCGGCACCGTGCTTCCGCCCCGCGCCGAGGGCATCGTGCGCTGGGACGGAGAACGCCTGGACCGGCTCCGGCTCGATCACATCGTGCAAACCGAGCCCGTGCAGCCGGGCCAGGAGGTGGTCACCAGCGGCCACAGCGACACCTTCCCGCCCGGCCGCCGCATCGGCACCGTCGACTCCGTGGCCGCCCCCCCAGGGCGCAACGAACTGCGCGTCTTTCTGCGCCCCGCCGTTCAACTCTACGAAATTAGCCACGCGGTCGTCCTCCTGCGCACGCCCCGGGCCGCCCCACAGGCACGCAAGTCCGCCCCCGCCCCCTAGGGAGCGTCCGCGTCCGGCTAAAGTTTGGCGAAAAAGGCCCCGCAGGGCCTGCTGAGGGCGCGCGGATGAACCGTGGAAACGAGGGCGTCGTACGGTGTGAAGGCACAACCCAACGCCCTCGGCCCTGGGGGCGTGCCGCTGTTTTTCCGCCACGCGTCCCCAACCCACATGACCGCCAGTCCCGAATCTCCCCACGCCACAACCGTCCTCGGCGTCCGCCACAACGGCCAGATTGCGCTCGGGTCCGACGGCCAGGCCACCATGAACGAGACGGTGGTGAAGCACAAGGCCGAGAAGGTGCGTTCGCTGTACGACGGCGAGATTCTGGCCGGCTTCGCGGGCTCCACGGCCGACGCCTTTACGCTGTTTGAGCGCTTCGAGGAAAAACTCCAAGAATACGGCGGAAACGTCGCCCGGGCCGCCGTGGAGCTGGCCAAAGAATGGCGGACCGACAAGTACCTGCGCCGCCTGGAGGCACTGCTGGCCGTGGCCTCCCCCCGCGAGTTGCTGCTCATCAGCGGCGCGGGCGACGTCATTGAGCCCGACGATGACATCGTCGCGATTGGCTCCGGCGGCTCCTTTGCCCTCGCTGCCAGCCGCGCGCTGCTGCAAAACGGAACGGACCTCACGGCCCGCCAAGTTGTCGAGAACGGCCTGTCCATCGCGGCCGATATTTGCATCTATACGAATCATAACCGAACCATCCTCGACATCGCAGCCGACTCTGAGTAGCGCCCTCGCCCGGGCCGTGTAGCCCCCTTCTATACAACCCTATTTTTCATGATTGATCACTTGTGCCATGAGTCACGCACCCGATGCCGTCGACACGAGTACGGCGGCCATGTTTGTCGATTACGATAATCTCTATCGCATTCTTCGGTCGCAGAGCGACCACGACCACTCGGCACCTGGATACGCCGAGGAAATTTTTGAAGAGGTGCGCCGCTATCTCAAAGAGGGGGACGACACCCCGACCATCTTCGGCCGTGCCTTCGGCACATTCGACGCCCTCCCCAGCCCCCACGCCGGCGAGGTGCCGTCGGCGCTGCACCGCCAGGGCATTCAACCGGTACACGTCCCCGCAGACCTGCAAGACAACACGGCAGAGGTGCAACTCACCATTGCCCTTACGCATTTCCTTTCGGAACGGCCCGACGTGCAAACCCTCGTGGTTGTCACGGGCAACCGCCCCTACCTGCCGCTCGTGCGATGGATTCGGGAGCAGGGCCGCCGCCCGCTCGTGGCGGCGGTCAACCCGCCCCAAACTGCCGACACCCCCGCAGTCGCCGAGGACAGCAAGTACCTCGACGCCCGCAATTTGCTCAGCCAGGAGTCGCGGGAAGACCTCCTGGCGAACGCCCCGACGCGGGGAGCCGCCTACACGCAGGCACAGACGCCGGAGGGCCCGCCCCCGCAGCAGTTCCAATCGCTGGACAGCCCGGCCGCGCGCCGTGCCGTCAAGATTACCGAGGAGCACTTTGGGCAGTACGACGAGGTATACCTCACCCCGCTGCTCCGCAAGCTCTCCGACCTAATGGGGCCGGACCAGGACCCCAAGTCGCTCGTGAGCGACCTTGAAGCCGCCGGGGCGGCCCGCCTGGAAAAACGAAACGGCTACCCGTACAACTACACCGTCCTGATCGTGAACGACGATCACCCCGACGTTCAGACCGTTCACGACGAACTCGACGCCGAGCACTCGGCAGCCAGCGACGCGGCCTCCGCCCACACGTCGGAAGCAGATGCGCAAGCGGACGCGTCCCGCGCTCACGACGAGTACGAGATGGACGAGGCGTTGGAGTCGTCCGCGGCCTCCGCCTCTTCCGCCAACGGGGACGAGCCCACGCTCGACGACGGCGAGGATCTCCCCGGCGCCTAGCCCTTGCCCTCTCCCCTCCTTTTCGCGACTCATTCATCGCCGCCCCCCTTCGCATGCCAGACGTTACCCAGCACGTTGAGGACCTCACCCCTCGCCAGATTGTCGAGGAGCTAGACAAGTACATCATTGGGCAGGACAAGGCCAAGAAAAACGTGGCCATCGCCCTCCGCAATCGGTGGCGCCGCCAGAACGCGCCCGAGGAGATGCGGGACGAAATCATGCCGAACAACATCATCATGATTGGGCCCACGGGCGTAGGAAAAACCGAAATTGCGCGTCGGCTGGCCCGCCTGGCGCGGGCGCCCTTCATTAAGGTGGAAGCCTCGAAGTTTACTGAGGTCGGCTACGTGGGCCGCGACGTGGACAGCATGGTCCGCGACCTCACCGACATCGCGGTCAACATGGTGGAGAAAGAGCACAAGGAGGAGGTGCAGGAGCGCGCCCGCGAACAGGCCGAGGAGCGCATTCTCGACATCCTCATTCCCCCCGACGACGAGGGCCAGTCTCGCGCCGGAGATGGCGCTCAGGAGGAGCCCGGGTTTACCGTGCACCCAACCGGAGAAGCGGAGCCCGACGTTGAGGACGACTCGTCGGGGGGCAGCCTGCGCCAGCGCACGCGTCAGAAGTTCCGCGACAAGCTGGAGCGAGGCGACCTCGACGACCGCGAGATTGAGATCGAAGTTACCTCCGACTCGCAGTCCATGATGCAGATGTTTGGCCCCATGGGCATGGAGGAGATGGGCGTGAACCTGGAAGAGCTGTTCGGCAATCTGGGCGGCGGGCAGCGCAAGAAGCGCCGCGTGACGGTAGAGGAAGCCCGCGAGATCCTCACGCAGGAGGAGGCCGAGAAGCTAATCGACCAGGACCAGGTGAAGGAGGACGCCCTGGAGCGCGTACAACAGGCCGGCATCGTCTTCGTCGACGAGATCGACAAGGTGGCCGCTGGCACCCGCACCCGCGACGAGGGCTCGGGCCAGGGCGTCTCGCGACAGGGCGTGCAGCGCGACCTCCTCCCCATCGTGGAGGGGTCCACGGTGACCACCAAGCACGGCATGGTGGAGACCGACCACATCTTGTTCATCGCCAGTGGGGCTTTTCACGCCTCCAAGCCCAGCGACCTTATTCCGGAGCTGCAGGGCCGCTTTCCCATCCGGGTGGAGCTCAACAACCTCGACGAGGACGACTTCTACGAGATCCTCACCAAGCCCAAAAATGCGCTCGTGAAGCAGTACCGGGCGCTGCTCCGGTCGGAAAACGTGGAGATTGAGTTTAAGAAGGAGGGCGTCAGCGAGCTGGCGCGCATTGCCGCAGAGGTCAACGCCGACGTGGAAAACATCGGGGCACGGCGGCTGCACACGGTGCTCACGACGCTTCTGGAGGACCTGCTCTTCGATGTGCCGGAAGAGATCCCGCCGGGCTCGCAGGTCACCATCGACGCGGAGATGGTGCGGGACCGCCTCAGTTCCATCGCCTCCAGCCGCGACCTGAGTCAGTACATTCTCTAGCGCACGCCTCGGTTGCAGCCGCCCTGTTTGCGGCCCCGCCATGGCCTCTACGAACGCCTCGTCCCGCACATTCTTGCATCCTGCCAGTGGCGCGCTCATTCTGGGGCTCGACTGGCTGTTTTTCGCCGAAGGGGTGCTCACACTTGGCCTTTCCACTCCGTTTTTGGCCCTACTGGGCTTCGGGATGGCGGGGCTGGGCACGGGCCTCGTGCAACGCCGCTACGGGGGCGACGGGACGGGGGCCGCGGCGCTAAAGGGAGTGCTGGGCGGCGTTGCAGTGGGCATTCCGCTTCCCATTGCCGGAACGGCCGTGGGCGGGGGCATTCTGGCCCTCAGCGGCCTGAACAACCTGTGGGGGCGCGTCGCGGCGGGGGACGACGACTCTTCTTCCCCATCCGACACGCAGTGACCACACGTAGTGACAATACGCAGCGAGGCCCGGCATCCAGGGCGTCGTGAAGCGCCCGTCCAGGCGATTCATCTGGGGACGGCTGCCCATCCTCCGGGCCTACCCAGCCGACGTATCTGCAGGGGCCGCCGCGACCACACGCTCCATCAGGTCCTGGTACGCCGCCTGTACCTCCGGTTCGTCGTAGAGGCCGTTGTGGGCGCCTCCCTCCACCATTACCAGCCTACGTGAATCGCTGGCCGCCTCCGCGTACAGACGACGGGCCATCTCAGGGTTGGTGACGGGGTCCTCGGTCCCCCCCACCACCAGCAGCGGGGCCGTCAGCGAGCGGACGCGCTTCAGGTTGTCGTCGTTTTTGAGGGCGGGATCAATGTCGACCCCCAGAAACAGGCGAATGTACCAGGGAAACAGGTGGCTGGACCAGTCTTCCACGTTGGTGGCCGGGTTTTCGAGAACCACGCCACCTACGGTACGCTCTGCGGCAACGTGGGTGGCCAAAAACGTGCCCATGGAATGTCCCCACACCACAACCCGGTCGGGCGACACGTCGGGGCGCGCCACCAGCGAGTCGTACACCGCCACTGCGTCGTCTCGCACCGCACTGGCGCTGGGCGATCCGTCGCTGCGCCCGTACCCACGGTAGTCCCAGAGCAAGGCATTGGCTGGCGGGCGCGTAAGGGCCTGCAGGTAGCCCGTCGACTGGACAAGGTAGAAGCCGTTTCCCCCAAAGAACAGCACCGTCGCGTCGGCCTCCGGCTGCGTAAGGTGCCAGGCGTTCACGTCCACGCTGTCCGTTACGGGAACGGAGCGGACCTCGAGGCGCACGCCGTCGAGCGCAAAGGTCTGGGGCGTGACGGACGCCTTGGGCTGGAAGACGGTCTCCTCGTCGATGGTGATGGCCGAACAGGCCACCAGAAAGAACGAGGCGACGAAGACGAGCAGGAGCGCGCGCATGGGGCGGATGGAGTTGCGGGAATAATGGAGTTGCGGCAACAGTAGTGGGCCGTTCCGACGAATAAGACGGGCCAGGGGTTGAGAGCCGCGTGCAATTCCCCTGTAACGCTCTCCCTGTGACGCTTCTACGGCGCGCCGGGGGCATCGTACCACGGGTTGGTCTCGGGCCGCTCGCGACCGTCGTGGACGGCGCTGTAGCGCAGGTAGTTGTCGGCCCCTTGTCGGATGGCGTCCACCTCTTCGTCGGTCACCTCGCGCACCACCTCAGCCGGCTGCCCCAGGACGAGAGATCGCGGTGGAATCTCCGTGTTTTTGGGAACCAGGGCCTGCGCGCCGACGAGGCTGTGGCGTCCAATAACGGCGTGATCGAGCACGGTGGCGCCCATGCCCACCAGCACCTCGTCTTTGATCGTGCACCCGTGGAGGATGGCCCCGTGCCCGATCGTTACGCGGGCGCCAACGTCCGTGGGCGCGGTGCCGTGCGTCACGTGCACGACCGTGTTGTCCTGCACGTTGGTCTCCGCCCCCACACGGATCCAGTTCACATCTCCCCGCAGGGTGCAGTGGTGCCAAATGCTTGCGCCGGTGCCCAGGGTTACGTCGCCAATGAGGACGGCCGTATCGGCGATGAAGTTCGAGTCGTCGCAGGACGGCTCGGCGCCGAGAAAAGACTCAGTCATGGAGGGAAGAGGAACCTTTTCGGGAGCGGATGAGAAGATGGTGGTCGAAGCCCTCGGCAACTCTCGCCTCGTGTCTGTTCTGGCAATGCCTGCGCCCCAACCGTCGTCGTTCGTTGCGCGGCGCCCCTACCGGGCCCTCGGACTGGTCGCGGGAATTTTTGTGGCCGCCTATGTCGCAACGCAGTTCCTCCACGTTCTGTTTACAGTGTTCGCCGGCATTCTGTTGGCGGTGTTTCTGGCCGGGGTCTCGCAGGCGCTGGAGGAGGACACACCCCTCCCCCGCCCCGTGGCCCTCTTGCTGACCGTGGTGGGGCTGGTGGGCATCCTCGTGGGCCTGTGGTCCCTGGCCGGACCCGACATTTCCGAACAGGTGAGTGCCCTGGCCGCCCTCCTCCCCGACGCCACCGAGCGACTGGCGGCCCGGGCCCGCACAAGCGCCCAGCAGTACGAATGGCTCCGCCAGTTTGTGGACCCGACCCAGCTGCTGCCCCCCGTGTCCAGCGTCATCGGTCGCGTCACCAACGTCTTTCGGGGCACGATCAACCTCGTGGTGAATGCCTTCATCATTCTCTTCATCGGCATTTACGGGGCGGCGGCGCCGCAGACCTACCTCAACGGGATCGTGCAGCTGATTCCGCCCGCGTCTCGTCCCCGGGCCCACGAGGTGCTCTACGCGATTGGGCGTGCGCTGCGGTGGTGGCTTACGGGGCGCCTCGTCATGATGGTGATTGTGGGCGTGCTCACGGCCCTCGGGCTGCAAGGGGTTGGCATTCCGTCGCCTATTGCCCTCGGACTGGTGGCCGGGCTCTTTTCGTTTGTGCCGTACCTGGGGCCGGCCCTGTCGGTGCTGCCGGCCGTTCTGGTGGCGTCGGTACTGGGCGGCACGGAGGTGGTGTACGTGCTGCTGGTCTACACCACCGTACAGCTGCTGGAAAGCTACCTCATTGCGCCTCTCGTGCAGCAGCAGGCCGTGCACATCCCGCCGGCCGCCGTAATCACGGCGCAGTTTGTTGGCGGGATTGGGGCGGGGGCCGTCGGGGTGCTCCTGGCGACCCCTCTTACAATCGTGGTGATTGTGCTGGTGCAGACGCTGTACGTTGAGGACGTGCTGGGCGACGAGGTGTCTCTTCTGGGCGAGCACTGAGTCTGTCTGCTCCTGCAGGCGTCTGCTCCGCGGGGGGCGGGGCCGCCGGAACGACGCAAAGGACGCTTTTCTGGCGGGCACAGACTGCCCGCATCGTCGCGCCGTGGGGCCGTGCCCTCCCAGGGGCCTCCCTACGCCCGGGGGAGTTGCACGGTGAAGCGCGTGCCGTCGCCCTTTTCCGTTTCCACGTCGATCGACCCGTTCATCTGGTCGACCACCCGCTTTGTCACTGCGAGGCCGAGCCCGCTGCCCTCGTACTCCCGCGCAACGCCCTCCGATTCCTGCCGGAACGCCTCAAACAGCGCGGCGGTCTGCTCCGGATCCATTCCGATGCCGGTATCCTCCACCTCCACGGCCACCGCTCCATTTTGCCGGGTGGCCCGCACCCACACGCTGCCCTCGTCGGTGTACTTGAGGGCGTTGGAGAGTAGGTTCCGCAGCACGATGCGGAGCCCGCCCGGATCGGCCCGGCCCCGAAGCGGCTCCGAGGGGGTGCAGACGTGGAGCGCCAGGCCTTCTTCTTCGGCCTGCGGCGCAAACAGCTCGGCCGTTTCGTTGATCTCCTCGGCGAGCGACACCGGCTCCGGGGTCAACTCCATTTCGCCTGCTTCCAACTTCGACAGGTTGAGCACCGAGTCGAGGGTTTCCATGAGGCGGTGGCCGCTCTCCTCAATGAGCCGGGCAAACCGCCCAATTGGCCCCTCTGCGTCCGGGCGCACCTCGTCGCCAATGACCTCGGCGAACCCGATCATTGAGGTAAGAGGGGTGCGGATCTCGTGGCTCATGTTGGCGAGGAACACCGACTTCATGCGGTTGGCCTCCTGGGCCTCGTTTTTGGCCTCCTTGAGACGCTCTTCCCGTTCTTTTCGCTCGGTGACGTCCCGGTACACCCAAAGGGCAGCCGTGTCGTCGGCGAGGTCGTACGGCACGAAGTCGCGCTCCAGCGTGCGACCGTCGGCCAGCACCAGCTCGTCGTCGAAGACCGGCTGTCCCTGCTCCCGAATGGCCTGTGTGCGCGCCCGGAACGCCTCGGGGTCGGCCACCTTTTCCGCGGCCGTGTCGGCAACGCGGGCGGCCTTCGTCCCCTCAATCTCGGAGGCAGAAACGGGCAGTCCTAGCCCCTCGCAGAAGCGCTCGTTGGCGGCCAGCACGGTTCCCGCTCCGTTTTCGGCGAGCACGCCCAGGGGCAGATTTTCGAGGATCGCCTCCAGGGTCGCGTTGGCCTGTTTGAGGGCTCGTTCGCGCCGCTTGCGGGTCGTGATGTCGGTGTAGATGGCGTGGCCTTCAGGGGGGCCGGAGTCGGGGGTGCGCCCGGCCACCTGGATGCGGAAGTCGCGGGGCCCGTTGGGGGTTTCGCATCGCACGTCGGTGCGCACCGCGCCCTGCGTGAGGGCCTCGCGGTCGATGCCAACGCCTCCGGTCTGGCCGTCCAGCATCAGCACGTCGTCGAGGGTTTGCATGTCCGCCGCGGTCTGCCCCACGCCAAATACCGCCTCGAAGGCCTCGTTCACGTCGGCAATCCGAAGCCCGTCCTCGCCGGCCGTGCACCGCACCACCGGGGTAGGAAGGCTTTCGAAGAGCGTTTCGAAGCGATCGCGCTCCTCACGCACCGCCTTTTCGGCCTCTTTCCGCTCGGTAATGTCGAGCAGCACCCCGTTGTAGACGCGCTCCTGGTCGCGCAGCTCCGGTGTGGCCGTGCCCAGCAGCCAGAGGCGCTCGCCACTTGGCGCTTCGAACGGAAACTCGAGGCGCCAGTCGTCCCCGTGCTGCACGGACGCGTGTATGCTCTTTAGAAGACGGGCCCGGTGCGGCTCCGGAACGCGCTCCAGCAGCGCCTCCAGAAACGCGCCCGGATCCGATGAGATGCCGAGCAGATCCGTGGCGTGGTTGCTCACGAAGTAGGTGCCGTACGTGCCGTCCGGACGAGCGTAAAACTGGTATACCACCCCCGGGATGCTGTTGGCGAGGCCACGGAGGCGTGTTTCTCGCTCACGGAGGCGCGCCTCCATCTCCCGCTGCTCAGTGACGTCGCGCTGCACGGCGGTCCAGTACTCAATGTCGCCCGCGTCGTCCCGGACCGGCACGGCGGTCCACTGGGCCACGTACGGCGTGCCGTCCTTGTGGTAGTTTACGGTCTCCCCGGTCCAGGGCTCGCCCGCCGCCCGCGCCTCCCGCAGCGACGCAATCACCGCGGGATCCGTGTCCGGGCCTCGCAGCACCTCTGGCGACTCGCCCAGAAGCTCGTCCTCGCGGTACCCGGTCATTTCCTCGAAGGCGGGGTTGACGTAGCGGATGGGCTCGGCCGGCGTGGCCTCGGTAATCAGGACCCCGTCCTCGGCCTGTTCCACGGTTTCGGAGAGGACCCGCAGGCGCCGCTCTCTGGCCTTTCGCTCAGTGATGTCGGTGATGACTCCGTCGTAATACTGTACCGCCCCGTCGTCGTCGCGGACCACGGTTCCGCTTACCAGCCCAATGAAGGTGGTGCCATCTGCGCGCTGAAACTCGGCCTCCACCCCGTCGAACGAGTTCTGTCCCTGTGCGGCCGTGCGGAGCTGCCGCCGGGTCTCTGCCGTGGGGTACAAGGTAGTGGGATCCAAGTCCAGCACCTCCTCCACGCTGTCGTACCCGAACAGGTCGGCAAATGTCTGATTGGCAAAGACCAGCCCGTCATCGGCCGTGGAGCGGTAGATGCCCTCCGACACGTTTTCGGTGATGGCACGGAGCCGCTCCTCCCGGTCGCGGAGCTGCTTTTCGACCTCCTTGCGGTGCAGCGCACTGGCAATGGTGTCGCCCAGCACGCGCAGGACGGTAACGGTTTCTTCGTCCCACGAAACGTGCGCGTTGACGGCGTCGAACCCCACAAACCCGCCCAGGCGGCCTTCATAGGTGAACGGGAGGACGACCAGCGACTCAATGCCCTGCGCGTCAAGCACGTCCTTCGTGGCGGCCGCCTCGTCCGGAAGGTCATCCACGGCGGGAATTGTGAGGGGCTCTCGGCGACACATCTGGCGGGTCCACCACGGCAGTGCGGCACAGGAGAGGTCCTGGAGGTTGTCTCGCTGGGCGGGGATGCCGTCGGCGCACCACTCGTGGGTGTTGCTCTGGGTCACGTCCTCGAACGGATCGGTGGAGGGGTCGCCGTCGAACCGAAACACGTAGCTTCGGTCCGCCCCCACAAACGCCCCCACGGTCCCCAGGGCGTCCTCGATGGCGCGATCCAGCTGCTCGATCGGGGTGTCGATGAACGCGGCGGACACTTCGACGAGGAGGTGCTCCAGGTCGGCCCGGCGGGTGAGGCGGTCCTGCACCTTGCGCCACTGCGTCACGTCGCGCACCACCGAGAGGGCGGCGGCCTGTCCCTCGTACTGTACCGGCACGGACCGCGACTGCACGATCCGTTCGCTGCCGTCCAGCCCTACGACGCGATGTTCGTGGGGGGCCGGCGCCTCGCTGTCGTGAATCGCCTGCAGCCGCGCCTTCATCCCGTCACGCGCTTCCGGGGCCACCAGGTCGAACACCGACGCGTCCTGGAGGGCAGTCGGGCCGGGAGCCCCGAAAAGGGACGCTGCCTGCGCGTTGGCGTAGACGATATCGCCGTCGATCGTAATCAGAACGGCCTCCTGCAGGTTTTCCACGAGATGCTGCCACTGTCCCTGCTGCTCCACCAGGTGGTTCTGGATCGACAGGTGGGCCTGCGTAGCCCCTCCGGCGCCCACCGCAGCGGCGGCCATGCCCGAAAGCACGGCGGCAGGGTGCACCTGCGGCGGCGGGCCCACCAGCAGGCCGCCCCCTACCAGCAGCAGGCCGCCCCCCGCAAACTGCCACGCCGCACGCGCCGAGCCGCTGCTCAGGCCCGTTCCCCCAATAAGGCCCGCGTAGACCAGCAGCAGGCCGAGCGCATACTCCTCCGTGGTGTGGTTCAGGATCACGACTGCAACGACCCAGGCCAGAACCACAAGCAGACCGCCCCGCACCAACGCACTGGTTCGTACGCAGAGGTGCGGGGCGAAGTGCGCCGCCACGTACAGCCCACCCATGAGGCCCGCCACGGCGAACCACGCTAGACTCGGATCGGCGGCCTGAATGGGCAGCACCAGACGCAGCAGGCCCATGGCCGATAGCAGCCCGGCCCCCAGCAGACCCACTCGCCGGCAGGCCCGAAGCCGCGACCTCTCCGCCGGACCGACGTCCCCCTCGTCGATCCCAAGATGCGAGACAAACTGCTTTGCAGACTGGATCATCGAACGACGGGGAGCGAGCGACAGGGTTGAGGAACGAGCGCACGCGGCAATCGGCCACGAGCCCAGCGGGGCCAACGACGGCCCCTCCTCTGAAACTCGCGACATACAGGCCCACGTTGCATCTCAGCAAAATTCATGCAAAGCGGCCGAATCATCCAGCATCTGGACAGGTCTGCCCGTCGGCCAACCAACCGGAATTTTTCTCCACTGCCCGGGCGTTTCAACGACGCAGGGGACAGCACGAGGCCTTGCTTTTCTTCGCGACGTGGATCGTCACGCGACGGAGCCGTCCTTCCTGTCTCCCGTCCGGGCCGCGCCATCGGCCGTTCCGGCGGCCCCCGGCAGGCGAACAGTGAAACGACTGCCGGTTCCCTTCTCCGTCTGCACCTCGATGGATCCGCCCATCTGGTCGAGGGCCTCTCGCGTAACGGTAAGCCCTAGGCCAGTGCCCTCGTACTCGCGCCCGAGTCCCTGCGACTCTTGCTTGAACGCCTCGAAAAACCCGGTCACCTTCTCCTGGTCCATCCCGATGCCCGTGTCCTCCACCACAAGCACCGCCCCTGCGTCTGCGGAGCGCACTCGCACCCATACGTCGCCCCCCTCTTCGGTGTACTTAATCGCGTTGGACAAGAGATTCCGAAGTACGATGCGCAGCCCGCCCTCGTCGGCCCGTGCGCAGACGTCATCCGCGGCACGCACGTGGAGCCGAACGCCCGACGCCTGTGCCTGCGGCTCGAATTCACTGACGGTCTCTTCCACCTCGGCGGTGAGGTTGATCGGCACGAGCGATAGGTTCATCTCGCCCGCCTGAAGCTTCGAGAGGTTGAGAACGCTGGTGAGGGTTTCCATGAGGCGGCGGCCGCTTTTTTCGATCAGGCCCGAAAACCGAGTGAGGACCGGAAGGTCGAGGTCGCTGGCCTGCTCGGCCTCGCGCACCACGTCCCCGATGGCCTCCGCAAAGCCGATGATGGAGGTCAGCGGCGTGCGGATTTCGTGGCTCATGTTGGCCAGGAACGCACTTTTGAGCCGGTTCATGCGCTCGGCTTCTTTCTTGGCGGTGCGCAACTGCTGCTTCTGGCGCTTGCGGGCGTCGATGTTTTCGACCATGCCCACCACCTGCACCCCGTCGGGCACTTCGCGGCGCGATACAGTGAGGTGCGCCCAGAACGTATCGCCGTTGCGGCGCCGGTAGCGCTGTTCGAGCTGGTACTGGTCGCACGCCCCCGCCGCCAGTTCCTGGAATTTTTCGCGGTCGCGTGCCCGGTCGGCGGGATGGGAAAAGGCCCCGAAGTCTTTTCCACGAAGCCCCCCGGCCTCAAATCCCAGCATCGACTCCAGGGCAGGGTTGGCCTCCAGAATGGCCCCGGACTCGTCGACCAGCGCAATCCCCAGTCCCGCATTTTCGAAGAGCTCCTGGAAGCGATGCTCAATGTCGCGCCGCTCGGTGATGTCCTGAATGTGAAAGACGGCGCCCTCGGCCTGATCCTTGGGGCCGGCCAGCGGGGCCCCGCTCACCGACAGGAGACGGCGGGAGCCGTCGGGCTGCGTAACAGTGTGTTCGACGTCGTAGAGAGGCTCCTCCGTTGCCAGGACGCGGGCAAACGGCAACTCGTCTTCGGGAATGGGAGTGCCGTCGGGGGTCGCAATCTCCCACGCAGGATCGTTGAACGCACGCTGGGTGATCTCCTGCTCCTCCAGCCCGAGCACCTCTCGGGTGCGGTCGCTCGCCCGGACAAAATTTCCTTCTCGATCCAGCAGCACGATGGCAACCGGACTCACCTCAAAGATGCGGTCGAGCAGATCCCGCTCCCGCTGCAGGGCGCGCTCTCGGCGCTTCCGCTCGGTGATGTCGCTGTAGATGGCGTACACCTCCGGCAGATCGGCCTCTGGGGTGCGCCCCGCCACGTGGACCTGAAAATCGCGAGGGCCATCGTTCGATCTCCGCCGCACCTCGATGCGCCGGGGGCCTTCTGCCAGCGCCTGCCGGTGGGTGCTCTCCCCGTCCTCCTCCGACGGCTTCCCCCATGCGTCTAGCGTTTCCCCCGCGAGTGCGGACGCCCCGTGCCCGAATGTCTCCTCAAACGCCTCGTTCGCATCCAGAACGCGGGTCGCGCCCTCCTGCACAGCGCAGTGCACCACCGGAGAGGGGAGGCTTTCGAAGAGGGTGCGGTATCGGTTGCGCTCTTCTCGGAGGGCCTGCTCGGCGCGTTTGCGGGGCGTAATCTCCAGCAGCACGCCGTTGTAGACGAGCTCGTCGTCGCGCTGGTGCGGGGTGGCCGTGCCCAGCAGCCAAATCTGCTCGCCCGAGGGGCGCTCGAACGGGGCCTCAAACCGGAGCGGTGCGTTCTCGCCCACCGCAGTCCGAATCGTATCGAGCAGGTCCTCGCGGTGGCCGGGGGGCACGGCCTCGAGGCAGCGCTCGAAGAAGTCGTCGGGGGCGGCGGAGATGCCGAGCAGCTCTTCGGCGTGTTTGCCCACGAAGTAAAACCCGTACTCTGGACCGGGGCGTGCGTACGCCTGGTACACCACCCCTGGAATGCTGTTGGTAATGCCCCGAAGGCGGGCCTCTCGTTCTTGAAGGGCCTGCTGGGCCTCCCTGCGCTCGGTGACATCGCGGATGAGGCTCCGCACCACGGGCCTGCCCTCCACCGAAGAGAGGCTGGCGG
>ERZ1034486.182-NODE-182-length-18540-cov-4.513281_pt1 | contig 18540 bp, 13 predicted proteins | sample MGYA00520683_ERZ1034486 | MGnify/ENA primary metagenome ERZ1034486 (study PRJEB33760, sample SAMEA4777685) | hypersaline lake metagenome | biome: hypersaline environment; feature: brines | place: Spain | collected 2012-08 | depth 0 m ...
CTGAACCGCTCTTCCGATCTAGCGCTTACACGCCTCCGCCGACGGCACACTGAGCCGCCATCAGTTCCTTTTCTCGAAGCACACGTACCAAATCAAGGCGACATTTATGAGTATTATCGGGTGGACGTTTCTGTGGGTCGGCATCACCTTTTCCGTCTACATTGGCATCGCGGTGTGGAGCCGCGTTTCGGACACGGCCGGCTTCTACGTGGCGGGGCAGGGCATCCCCGCCGTGGCCAACGGCATGGCCGTGGGCGCCGACTGGATGAGCGCCGCCAGCTTCATCTCGATGGCCGGGCTCGTCTCGTTTCTCGGGTTCGACGGCTCGGTCTACCTCATGGGGTGGACCGGCGGGTACGTGCTGCTGGCCATCCTCCTGGCGCCGTTTCTCCGCAAGTTTGGGGAGTACACGGTGCCGGACTTCGTGGCGAAGCGCTACTACTCGAACACGGCGCGGGTGGTGGCGGCCGTGGCGGCCATCTTCGTCTCCTTCACCTACGTGGCCGGGCAGATGCGGGGCGTGGGCGTTGTGTTCAGCCGCTTTCTGGAGGTGTCGGTCACCTGGGGCGTCATCATCGGGATGGTGATCGTGGGCATCTACGCCGTGCTCGGCGGCATGAAGGGCGTCACGTGGACGCAGGTGGCGCAGTACTGTGTGCTGATTGTGGCGTACCTGATTCCCACCTTCGCCATCGCGTACACGCTGACGGGCAACCCCATCCCGCAAATTGCCATCGGCGAGGTGCTGCCCCGCCTCGACGGGCTGCAGCAGGAGCTGGGCCTGGGGGCCTACAGCGGGCCGTTCAGCAATTTTAGCATGCTGAATGTGTTCTGCATCACCGTGGTGCTCATGACGGGCACCGCCGGGCTGCCGCACGTCATCGTGCGGTTCTACACGGTGCGCGACGTCAAAAGCGCGCGGTGGTCGGCGTTCTGGGCGCTGCTGTTCATCGGCATTCTCTACACCGCCGCGCCCGCCGTGGCCATGTTCTCGCGCTTCTACATCCTCGACTCCTTCGCGCAGCTGGGCGCGTCGGGGATGCAAGAGCTGGGCTGGGTGCAGAACTGGGCGCAGACGGGGCTGATCAAGACGCAGGCCTGGACCGACGGAATGGCCCCGCGGGCGCTGCTCGATACCATCGACCGCGACATCATTGTGCTGGCGACGCCGGAGCTGGCCAACCTGTCGAACTGGGTGGTGGGCCTGGTGGCGGCGGGCGGCCTGGCCGCGGCCCTGTCCACGGCCTCCGGCCTCATGATCGTCATCAGCTCCTCGCTCGCGCACGACATCTACGGGGAGATTATCAACCCTGAGGCCTCCGATCAGCGCCGCCTGCTGGTGGGGCGCCTGGCCATCTTTGTGGGGCTTGTCGTGGCGGGGCTGCTTGGCATTTATCCGCCGGGCTTTGTGGCGGAGGTCGTGGCCTTCGCCTTCGGCCTCGCGGCCGCCAGCTTCTTCCCCATCCTGGTCCTCGGCATCTTCTGGAAGCGGTGCAACCGCCAGGGGGCGGTGTGGGGGCTGGTCACGGGGCTCGTGTTCACGTTCGTGATGATTGTGCTGATGCGCGCCCACGTGGTGGTGCCGGGCGTGGAGACGCCGATCCTCGATACGTTCCTCGGCATCAACGCGCAGGGCATCGGGGTGGTGGGCATGGTGCTGAACTTCGCCGTCACCGTCACCGTGACGAAACTGACGCCCGCCCCGCCCCAGCGTGTGCAGGACATGGTGGAGCAGATCCGCTACCCGCGCACGCTGAGCGCCGAGGAGCTGCGGGCGGGATCGGCGTAGAGCGGCCCGCCCCTCGCAGGTTTTGGCATCACACCACAGATCGGAACGCGCATGCTGGATGTTCGGTCGTGGGGCTGTGGTACGCACCTGCTTGTCGTTGGGGCGCTGGTGCTGGTAGGGCTGGGGATTGCGGTGGGGCGCAACTGGGAGGCAGTGACGCTGATGGCGGACAACGTGGGGGCGATGGGGGAGGGGGCCGCCCAGGCCGAGCAGCTGCGCTACCCGCGCGACCTGGTGGACTACCTGGCGGCGCACCCGGACCGGGCCTCCCTCGTGGCCTACGACGTGGGCGCGCCCGAGGCGGGCGTGTGGTACCGGGCCGATCGGGAGCGGCCCGTGGTGCGGCTGGCCCAGATCCGCCTGCTGGCCACCTACGCCGAGCAGCGGGCCGCGGGCCGGCTCGACACCACGCGCCGACTGCCCCTCGACTCGGTGGCCGTCTACGCAATGCCGGGGGCGGCGAAACAGTCCTTTGCCCAGACGCGGCGCCGGTGGGCGGAGCGGGGCGCGCTCCGCCCCGACAGCACGGTGGCCCTGCCGGGGGTGGCCCGCGCCGCGTTCCGACACCACGACCCAGCGGCCGTCGATGCGCTGCTGGCCGTTTTGGGGCGGACGGCAGTAGCAGAGCCGGCCACTGAACTGCCGGAAGGGGCCACCGCCGTGCCCCGCCCCCGCAGCGGCCTGCAGCTGTCCTGGATGCATCCGTCGGCGGACACGACCACGGCTCCTGTCGTCCGCGCCTACCAGATGTTCACGCGGCTGCGCGCCGACTCGGCCTTTCGTCGGCGCCAGTACGAGCGCCTCTCCACCCGCGGCTCCGGCCTCACCCTCCGGCAGCAGCGGGCGCGGGGGGCGCAGAGCCTGCCCCGGGGCATGGCGGGCGGGTACGCCCGCCTGTTCGGACGGATCGCCACCGGTACGGCGGCCCCGCCCGAACAGGCCGACCGCATGCAGGCCCTGCTCGAACGGCCCGTGTCGGCCGACACCCTCGGGCTCTCGGTGCGTTCGGTTGCCAGTCTGGGCGGCGCCCTGCCCGGCACCATCAGCCTGGCGGGCTATGCCCGCCGCCCCGACGGCCGCCCGCCCCGCGTGGTGGTGCTCCTGCTCGAGGACCTCCCGATGGGCGTCTTCTACCACCTGCTGCAGACGGGGCTCGACAAGGGCGTCCAGCTTCGTCTCTTTAGCGACGATGCCTTTCTGGCGGACGTGCGACGGCGCCTGAGCGAGAGGGAACGCACGGCCCACGCCGGTCAACGTGCGGCCCGGGCGGACTGACCGTACGGCCGGGCTCGTCAATAAAAAACGGGGCGGCCCGCGTTCTGGACCGCCCCGCTGGAGGCCATGCTACGGGCCTGTTTGTGCTAGGCAAACTGCGCCTCCTCGGTCGAGCCCTCCATGGCGCCGGTGCTGGCCTCGCCGCCGGTGATCACGGTCTTCACCTCGTCGAAGTAGCCGGTGCCCACCTCGCGCTGGTGCTTCGTGGCCGTGTAGCCCTCGTCCTCGGCGTCGAACTCGGCCTGCTGCAGCGTCGAGTAGGCCGCCATGCCCTCCTCGGCGTACCCCTTCGCGAGGTTGAACATGCTGAAGTTGAGGGAGTGGAAGCCGGCGAGCGTCACGAACTGGAAGGCGTATCCCATCTCGGCGAGCTCCTCCTGGAAGCGTGCGATCTCCTTGTCGGAGAGGTGTGCCTCCCAATTGAAGGAGGGTGAGCAGTTGTAGGCCATCATCTTGTTGGGGTGCTCCGCATGGATGGCCTCCGCGAAGGTGCGGGCCTCCTCCAGGTCCGGCGTCGAGGTCTCGAACCAGAGCAGGTCGGCGTACGGGGCGTAGGCGAGGCTGCGCTCGATGGCCATCTCCAGCCCGGCGTCCACCCGGTAGAAGCCCTCGCTCGTCCGCTCGTCGGAGGAGATAAACGTGCGGTCGCGCGGGTCGACGTCGCTCGTGAGCAGGTCGCCGCTGTCCGCGTCGGTGCGGGCGATGAGGAGCGTGGGCACGCCGCAGACGTCGGCCGCGAGGCGGGCGGCGGTAAGCACCTCGATAAACTGCTTCGTGGGCACGAGCACCTTGCCGCCGAGGTGGCCGCACTTCTTCTCGGCCGCCAGCTGGTCCTCGAAGTGGACGCCCGCGGCGCCGGCCTCGATGAGGCCCTTCATCAGCTCGTAGGCGTGGAGGACGCCGCCGTGGCCCGCCTCGGCGTCGGCGACGATCGGGGCCATCCAGTGTGTGCTGTAGTCGCCCTCGGCCGCGTGCAGCTCGTCGGCGCGGCGGAGCGTGTTGTTGATGCGCCGCACCACGTCGGGGACGCTGTTGGAGGCGTAGAGGCTCTGGTCCGGGTACATCTGGCGCGAGAGGTTGGCGTCGGCCGCCACCTGCCAGCCGCTCAGGTAGACGGCCTGCAGGCCGGCCTTCACCTGCTGCATGGCCTGGTTGCCGGTAAGGGCGCCCAGGGCGCGGACGGGAGCGTCCTCGTGGAGCAGGGTCCAGAGGCGCTTGGCGCCCATCTCGGCCAGAGTGTGCGTCATGTCGAAAGAGCCCTGGAGGCGAACCACCTCCTCGGCCGAGTAGGGACGCTCGATGCCGTCCCAGCGCGGGTCTTCCTCCCACGTCTGGCGGAGGGCGTCGGCGCGGTGGTCGAGGGAGTGGCCGTTCGGTTGGTTTTTGGTCGTCATGGTCTTACGTGTGGTTTTTAAGCGTGGTTTTTGAGGAAGAGGGCGGTGCAGGGGCCGCCCCGGAAAGACGAGTGGTTGTGCTGTGTGAGCAGGGTCCACCTCCAATCGGCAATGAGCCCCCTCGTCGCTCTAGGACATCTGAGATGTCCAAACTCGATTCCGGCAATCTAGATTGCCAAGCCCATCAACCGAACGGATCGGTTGTAATTGTCGGGTGGATGGGCCCCAAATCAAGTGTGGAGCGACGATTTGCCCGGAAGGAGGATGGGGAGTTATTTCTCGGCGCCGTACAGCTCGGACGCCTGGGCGAGGAAGGGGCGCATTTCCTCCTCGGTGAAGATGGCCTGCGCGTCGGCGGCGGCGCGGCGGAAACGGTCCACCTGCTCCTCGATCACCTCCGCCGGCGCGTCGGCAAAGAAGTCCCGCGTCTCCTCGACGATTTTCTCCAGCTCCTCGTCGAAGATGCGGCGCACGACGCTCTTCGTGACGACCGTGTTGTCGTCGAGCGTCACCTCGTGGTGCAGCCACTGCCAGGTTTGCGCCCGCGAGATCTCGAAGGTGGCGAGGTCCTCCATCCGATGGTCCCAGGCCACGCAGCCGAGGTCTTGCCTCCAGCCCTTCATGTAGCCGATGGAGACCCGCACGTTGACGCGGAGGCCGTCGAGCGTCTTCGGGCCCACGCGGCCCTTCGGGAGCAGGTCGGGCCGGTCGGGGAGGTCGGGGATCACGTCGAGCTGGTTCTGCTTGCCCTCCGCACCGAGTTTTTCCTCAAAGGGCTTCAGGGCCGGGCCGATGAAGTACGGGTGTGAGACCCAGCAGCCGTCGTGCCCGATGGACGCCTCGAACTCTTTGTCCTCAATCACGCCCTGTGTCTGCTTCTCGCGCATCTCCTCGGTGCGGCCGGGCGTCTGGGGCGCCATACCGCCCATGCCGAAGGCGCCGTGCTCGTGGCACACTTTGATGAGCTGCTTCACGTACATCTCCATCCACGGGCGCTGAATGTCGATCCAGTTGCGGTCGGCCAGCACCCGGTCCGCGTGCTCCCGCAGGACCTTGATGTCGGAGAAGATTTTGTCCCAGCGGCCGCCGTTGAGGCCCGCGGCGTGCTCGCGGAATTCGTAGAGGATCTCCTCCATCTGAAAGGCGGCGGGCAGCGTTTCGATGAGGAAGGTGGCCTTGAACGTGCCCACCGGGATGTCGAGGCCCTCCTGCACGAGCTCGAAGAGGCGGTTGACCCAGCGGGCTTCGCGGTAGTGCTCCACCTTCGGCACGTAGTATTTCGGCGTTTTGCCCTGGTCGATGAGCGTGTGGGCGGAGTGGTAGGCGACCATGGCGAGATCGAGGAGGGCGCCGGAGACGGGCGTGCCGTCGACGCGCAGGTTCGACTCGTCGAGGTGCAGGCCCCGAATGCGCACCATGAGGAGCGGCATGTCGTCCGGGTCCAGCGAATATTCCTTCCCGGGCGCGCCGTTGCTTGCGGGCTTGGTGTAGGTGAGGGTGCCCTCGGCGGCGTCCCGCACGTTCTCGACGCCCTGCATCACGTTCGGCCAGGTGGGCTTCATCGAGTCCTCGAAGTCGAGCATGGCGGCGTCGGCGCGGTCGCCGTTGTCGTTCCGGCTCAGCATGTTGATCACCATCTTCGGGTCGCTGACCGGGCCGGTGATCTCGACGCGGCGCTGGAGGAGGTCGTCGGGGAGGGGGGCGACCTGCCAGTCGCCGTGGGCCTCCGGGTGCTCGTCTTTGGGGAGGTAGCCCGGCAGGTCACCGGCGTCGTAGGCGGCCTGGCGCGTGCGCCGATCGGCGAGTAGGTCCTCGCGCATCGGCTGCAACTCGCGGTGCAGGTCCGCAATCAGGCGGATCAGGTCGTCGGAGAAGACGCGGCGGGCCTGTTCGGTCCAGGCGTTCTCGTTGAGGGTGACGCCATGGCCGAGATCGGCCCACGTGAGCGTGCTGGGGGAAGACGTTGCGGGGCGAGGAGAAGGAGGCATGGGGAATCGGGGGGTAAGAAGAGGAAACGAGGTGCGGCGTGGCTTTTGGAACCGCTTCCAAAAACACAAGAGCTAAACGAGACGAGATTAACTGCAATTACATAATATACGCGGCGAAAAGTGTTTTCAAGCGAAATTTCGCTGACAGTAGATTTATTTTCTCCGAGAATGTTTTCTTAACCATTACTTCACGAACTGGGGCGGAGCCGATCGATTCCAGCGGCGGGGTTTTCTCGCTGAAGAGTTTGCGCTCTCCCCTTTTGTCTCGCGACCTACGCCTTTCGCCCCCATGTCCGTGAGCAGTGACAACCTGCGGTTCATCCTCGGGCTTAAACTCCGCACCCTTCGCCGGGAGCGCGGGGACTCGTTGAAGGCCGTGGCCGAACGGTCGGGGTTGTCGGTGTCCTACCTCAGCGAGATCGAGAAGGGAAAGAAGTACCCGAAGCCCGACAAGCTGATCGACCTGGCCGACGCGCTGGAGGTGCCCTACGATGAGCTCGTAAGCCTGTCGGTGAAAGACGATCTCGGCCCGCTCAAGGACGTGTTCTCCTCCGCGTTCGTCGAAGAGTTTCCGTTTGAGGTGTTCGGTCTGGAGTCGCAGGACGTGTTCTCGCTGGTGTCCGACCAGCCGGCGCGGGCGGGGGCGCTCATTCGCACCTTCCTGGAGGTGGGGCGCAACTACGACATGCAGGTGGAGCACTTCCTGCTTGCGGCCCTGCGCTCCTATCAGCAGATGCACGGCAACTACTTTGAGGAGCTGGAAGAGGCGGCGAAGGCGTTTCGGGAGCGGCAGGGATGGACCGACGGGCAGCCGCCCTCCCACGAGACGCTGCGGGACCTGCTCGTGACCGAATACGGGTACGACGTGAACCTGGATGCGCTGGCCGATCATCCCGAGCTCAGCGAGTTTCGGTCGGTGTACGTGGACGGCGCGCGGCCCACGCTCGTCGTGAACAGCGACCTTCTGCCCATCCAGCAGGCGTTTCTCTTTGCCCGAGAGATCGGCCACTGTGAGCTCGGGGTGGACGAGCGGGCCCGCACCTCCTCCTGGCTCCGGATCGAGTCGTTCGATCAGCTCCTCAACAACTTCCGGGCCTCTTACTTCGCCGGCGCCATCATCATGGATCGGGCGGCGCTGCTGCGGGACCTGGAGGGGCTTTTTGCAGAGGAGGCCTGGGACCCGGCACGGGTGCAGGCGTGCATGGATCGCTACAACGCGACGCCCGAGATGCTGCTGTACCGCCTCACGGAGCTGGTCCCCAACCACTTCGACATCGACGACTTCTTTTTCCTCCGGTTCTACCACGAGCCGGGCACGTCGGATTTTCAGCTCAACAAGATTCTGAACATGTCGGACGTGCCGGTGCCCCACGGCGTGGGGCTCAGCGAGCACTACTGCCACCGGTGGCCGGCCATCACGCTGTTGCAGGAACTGGAGCGGGCGCAGGTCGAGGGGCCGCTTACGAAGCAGCCGTCGGAGGAGCCGCGCATCCGGGCCCAGCGGTCGTACTTTCTCAAGGAAGAGGCCGAGTACTTTGTGCTGTCGGTGGCCCGGCCCTTGGCGCTGCAGCCGGAGACGAACTCGTGCGTGTCCATCGGCTTCCTGATGAACGACGCGTTCAAGCGCAGCGTCTCGTGCTGGCGCGACGACGCCATTCCGCAGGTGGACGTGAACCTGACGTGCGAGCGGTGCCCGCTGCCCCGGGCGGACTGCACCGACCGGGTGGCGCCGCCAACGGTCTACGAGGAGGAGCAGGCCCAGCAGCGGAAGGTGGAGGCGGTGGAAGAGCTGCAGGCCGCGATTCGGGACAGTTGAAGGTCCAGGCCCCGTTTGGCGGACTGCCTGTGACGGACTGCCTTCTATGGTCCCCCGGCGAGAACCCGGTCGCTCCAGTCCCCGTGCAGAACGGGCTTGGCGTGCGGCCCCGGACAGCTCGCTGGCAATTCGCGGCGTCTGCGGGAAGGTTCTGGGGGCCAGGGCGCTCTCTCTTTCATTTCTCACCATCCGGACCCCACCCGATGAACACCGTTGCGGCACGACTCTCCGACGGCCCCACGCTGCTGGACGGCGGCCTGGGCCAGGAACTGCTCCACCGGGGCATGCCCGGCGCCGAGCCCTCGCTCTGGTCCGCCAACGCTCTTACCGAGGCCCCCGACCTGGTGCAGGAGGTGCACGAGGAGTTCTTGCGCGCGGGAGCGGACATCATCACCACCAATACCTACGCCACGCCCCCGGAGCGCCTTGCGGAGGCGGGCCTGGAAGGGCGGGGGGAGGAGCTCAACCACAAGGCCGGCCGCCTGGCCGAGCGCGCCCGGAAGACGGTCGGCCGAGACGCCCTCATTGCGGGGTCGTTGCCTCCGATTCGGGGAAGCTACCGGCCCGACTTGGTGGGCGAGGCCGACAAGATCGAACCGCAGTACCGCGAGCAGGCCGGCTTTCTGGCCCCGCACGTCGATCTCTTCCTCTGCGAAACGATGTCGACCCCCAACGAAGCGCGTGCGGCGGCCAAGGGGGCCGCGTCGACCGGTCTTCCGGTGCTGGTGGCCTACACGATCGCCGACCCGTCGTCCCCGGAAGACGTGAAGCCGCGCCTGCGCAACGGCCAGCCCCTTGCGGAGGCGGTTGAGGCGCTGTCGGGCCTTCCGGTAGAAGGGCTCCTGCTGAACTGTTCGCACCCGGAAAGCATCTCGGCGGCTGTGCCGGTTCTTCGGGAACGGACCGACCGACTCGTCGGCGCCTACGCCAACGCTTTCACTCACATCCCGGAGGGCTTCGACGAGCGCGCCGATGCCCTGGACGCAGACGCCAGTCCCGATCCGCGTGAGGACCTCCCTCCCGAGGCCTACGGGGACCACGTCGAGAACTGGCTGGGGGCCGGGGCCGACATCGTGGGAGGGTGCTGCGAGGTGGGGCCCAACCACATTGCTCACCTGCGCGCCGTGGTCGACAGGGAGGCCACAGTGGAGGACCGTCGCTGAGGGCCCCGGCCACTTCGCCGGCGCCTTCGCCTTGAGCGACCCATCCGCGGCGAGACGAGGGACAGGTCTGCAGGAGGGCCCGACCGTGCGGGCACTCCCGCCTCGCAGAGATAGATTGAACGGAGGGCTTTTCTTTACGCACGAGCCCACCCTGGGTGTCCGGACGCGCGTCGGGGCCGGCGACGGCCGTGCCTACAACCGCACGGTCATGTCACGGTCGACGGTGACGAGGCAGGAGAGCCGCCCCACGCCCATCCCGCTGAGCGTGCGGTCCAGGGCCTGCGTGGGCGGGGGCGCTCCCGTTAAGATTTCGACCGTGCAAAGGCCGCAGTGACCGCGTCCCCCGCAGTTGGCGATATCGGTAACGGCATTGTGCGGAGAGTGGCCGTGACGGCGCAGGGCCTGTCGCAGCGAGATGCCCGATTCAGCTTCGAACTCGCGGCCGCCCCCCTCGGTCTGTACGGTAATCGTGTGCGTCGGGGACGCGGAATCGGCTCCGCTCGCATCGGGAATGTTCGCATCGGGGGGGCTCGTATCGGGTACGCTCATGAGACTGTGGTGGTGGGACTTTGGTAGAGAGACCAGTGTAGTGAGGAAGGCGAGCGAGAACCGGAATGCTGTCCGGAGGGCACTTGGCCAGAGGGGGCTCGCTCGCCACGGTCACAGCTGACGAAGGCCATCGAGCGTGGAGCGACGCGGGCAGGGCGTTCCTTTGGAAGCGGCAGTCTTCCGGAGCCGCACACATACCGTACGCCATAGCACCATCCGCATTTAGGGGACGGTCGCATTAGGAGACCGTCTCGTTGGGCGAGTCGGACAGCTGTTGCTGGACGCGGCGATAGAGCAGGGCGGCGGCGGTGCCCCACAGGGCCACGCCGAGGGGGGCAGCCCCCCACCACGGCAGGCCGGTGAGAATGTGCACGGCGTCGGCGACTCCCCCGGCCACAAACAAGAGCGCCACAGCGAAAATGATGGAGTCGCGGACGATAATCTGGTCGGGATCCATGAGCGTACGGATGACTAATCGAAAGCGGTTGAGAATGCGTCGGGCGATGTCGAGCGTCCCACAGGCCTTGCCTGTGATCTCCCACCGGGGGCATCTGCAGTCGCCCGGCGGAGAAAACTGTTCGCGGAAGAACCCGCGTTCTGCGAGAGGACAGTCTCCCGCCTACGGTTCATCCAGAGGACCTCTCTCGTCGGGGACGTCGTTCGGGCTTCGGGGAGCGTTGGGTCGCGGAGGCCGCACGGGCCGCCTGGAGCGAGCGCCGTGCCCGTGATAATGACGGCGATGGTGCCTGTAGCGAACGGAAGACCCGCGACGGGGAGGCCCGTGATGGACGGAGGAGTGGCCTGACCAGTGAGGGCCTGACCAAGGGGGGGCTGACCGGTGGTGGCCTGATCGGGAGCGGCCCAACCCACGGTGCGGGCCGACGCGCCCTCCGAGCATACTGTCGCACGGTGGGGGGCGGCCCAACGAGCCGCTGCGTCTGTTCGATGCACAGGGCCCGTTCGGAACGAAGTTGTGCAGGGAATACGTGCTATCTCCTACACTGACACAGACAGCACCGTAATCATTCCGGGAACGGTTGCGGACGGCACGAGCCGCAATTCGGTCTCCCTCAGTTATGTTGTCCCACAGATTTTCCGGCACGTGCGGGCCCATCCAAAGGGTTAATGTTTTGGCGCCAGTGTCAAGACGCAGGTAGGCCCCGGTGCGTCTCCCAGCATCGGTGGGTCCGCTCTGCCCGATGGCCGTCACCGTGCCGACCAGGGACGTGAATACAGGGCGCGCTCCAGCGATGCCGTCGGGGTCCGGTGCTCTGCGTTGCGCAAGGACCGGCAGGAGGGACGAAGCAAGGGGCATAAGCAGCAGAACGGCGACCCCGACTCTTCTGGCGGACTGTCCGGGACCTGACAAGGCTCGAAGCATAAGGGCTCGAAGACGAGTCTGGGAGCCAACGAGGCAGAAAATTCTGAAGACAAGGCCCGCAAACTGGGATGAGTTTTTTGGAGAGACCCCGAGGAGAGTTCTCTGAAATAGTCAATAAAAGACCCTTTTATCATTTTTATTACGCTACTCGGTGGCGTGTCAAGAGGCCCTTTCCGTCCGGGTTGGACGAGCCCGCGCAAATTTCAGGGCGCGGGGGCACACATTACAGCACTGTGGATCTGACGAGCAAACCGTCGGAGATGCGTCCTTGTGTAAAGGGCAAATCGTATAGACACCGTGCCAATTCCGAGGCACGACGCCAGCATTCGTACGTCCAATGTTGGTCTTCAATGGTAGTCGTTTCCACATCAGCGTCTTCGTAGCTGCCTGCCTCTGCCCCCCTTCGGCAGCGGCAGAATCCTCTGCAATGGGCGGTCCGGCCTGGCGAGCGTCCCGGCGAATGCCGCACTCGGGCGCGCCTTCCGTGCCGTTGGCCCGCCTCCACGCAGGGTGTTCGCTCGTGCGTTTTTTCGCTCACACTTTCGCTCGTGCGCGCACCGCCATTCACGCGTCCACTCCCCTTGCCAGCATTCCTCCCGCCAGCATAGACGTGCACACCGACTTCGGCCCAACTCTCACCGGCTTCTGCGTACTTCTTCTCGCGCTTGCGGGCCTTGCCCCCGTGTCCGCTCAGGAAGGCGCATCGTTGAGCGGCTACGTGCGGGACGCCGAGACGGGGGAGACGCTGATTCAGGCGAGCGTCCTCGTCAAGGGCACCAGCCGCGGGGCAGCCACCAACAGTGAGGGCTACTACACGATCGAAGGCCTCCCCGCCGGGACGCACACGATTGTGTTCTCGTACATCGGCTACCAAAATCGTTCGGAGACGATCACGCTGTCGGCCGGGGAGACGCGCCGCCTTAACGTTGCGCTCCCGCCAGAAGGCATTGCGGGGGAGGAGGTGGTCGTCACGGGCGAGGCGACCGACGCGGAGCGGTCCCTGAGCATGGATCAGGTGGAAACGGCCTTGATCAAAGAGCTCCCCACTGCGTTTCAGCCCGATGTGTTTCGCACGCTCAAGCTCCTGCCCGGCGTCAAGACCGCGTCGGACTACTCCAGCAACCTATACATTCGCGGGGGGAGTCCGGGCCAAAATCTGATTCTGCTCGACGGGACGACGGTGTACAATCCGACCCACTTTTTTGGATTCTTTTCTACGTTCAACCCCGATGCCGTCAAGGACGTGCAGCTGTACAAGGGAGCCTACCCGGTCGGGTATGGCGGGCGGTTGGGAGGCGTTGTCGACATTCGCAGTAAGGACGGGAATCGCCGCGAAGTTGGGGGCGGGGTGAGCGTGGGACTGCTCGCCTCTCGCGCCTACATCGAAGGCCCGTACGGAGGGACCGGAGACTCGGCGAGCGGTTCGTACATGGTCGCCGTGCGCCGCTCGACCCTTGAGCCTGTGCTGGCGGGGCTGCGGAGCACGGACACGGACGGCATCCCCGATGCGTTCGCGTTCTACGACATAAATGCAAAACTGAACTACGACGCCGGCCCCGACGACAAGCTTTCTCTCGCCCTGTACGGAGGGCAGGATCGGCTCGATCTTCAGTTTCAGAATGCCGGCCGGTTCGACATCGACTACGGAAATCAGACCGTCAGTGCCGACTGGACCCACCTTTTTGGAAGCCAGGCCTTCTCGACCCTTCAGGTCACCGGTTCGCGCTACCGAAGCACGCCAACGGCCAACGTTGCCAACACCCAGTTTGAGCAGGAAAACGGCGTCGACGACGTATCGGTCAACGCGGATCTGGAGTACACGGCCAGTTCCGAGCACACCCTGAAGGGGGGCGTCCGGTGGAGCTGGCTCTCGTTCCAGCTGCGGGAGTCTTTCGACGGCTCCGTCAACTTCGATCAGGACCTTCGGAGTCAGCAGGCGGCCCTGTACCTGAAAGACACCTACGAGCCGACCGAGGATTGGACCCTGGAGGCAGGCCTCCGGGGCTCTTATTTCCAGAACGGGAGTTTTTGGCGGCTCTCGCCTCGCCTGTCGGTCGAGTATGCGCTCTCCCCCTCGGTGCGGCTACAGGCGGCCTACGGGCGCTACCACCAGTACCTGACGCTGGAGACGAGCCAGCTCTTTACGGGGTTCGACACGTGGCTGATGGCCGACCGAGGCGTGCCCCCGGCCTCCAGCGACCAGTTGGCGCTGGGGCTGACGACGGAGTTTGGGGACGGCTGGCGGGCGGAGATTGAGGGCTACGGCCGCACCATGCCCGGCCTGTTTCGGGAAGATCCGTTTTCGTCGGGCACGGCAGGCGTGCCGTACGCCGAGCGGTTCCAGAGTGGCGACGGGCGCGCCTACGGGTTGGAGGTGCTGCTGCGCCGAAAGGCCGGAGAGTTTACGGGCTTTCTTAGCTATACGCTGGGGCGCACCGAGCGCCGATTCCCAAACGTAAACGAGACGGCCGGAGGGGCGCAATACTACACGCCAAAGTACGACCGAACGCACGACCTGACGCTTGTGGCCAACTACCGCCTCACCGAGGGCTGGCGCCTTACCGGCACGTTCAGCTACAGCACAGGACAGCCGTACACCCGTCCGGAGCGACAGTTCAGCACTGTGGACAGTCCTTTCCAGTCCGCCACAGAAGAGCGAACGGTGCTCATCAGTCCGTTCAATAACGACCGGCTGCCCCCGTACCATCGCCTCGACGTAGGGGCCACTCGCAGTGGGGACGTCTTCGGCGTTGCCGACTACGAACTCAAGGTGCAGCTTATAAACGCGTATTCCCGGCGGAATATCTGGTTCTATCAGTACGAGCGCGAAGACGACGGGAGCCTGGACCGCACCGAGATTCCTCAAATTCCAGTTCCCATTCCCAACCTGTCGTTCACGCTCACCTTCTGAGCACGCTCACCGTCTGCCCCCATTCCCCGTTCGTCCCTGGCGTCCCGCGCGTCCTCCAGGCGCCGTCACCGACCTACGCACCCCAACCTCCCCTGCTCCTCTCGCATGCGACGTCTTCTGTTCCTCGGCCTGACCGGCCTCGTCGTCCTGATCGGCTGCGACACAGCGGCCCTGGAGCCCGAGTCCCAAGTTGTCGTCGAAGCCTACCTGCAGGCCGGGGCGCCGCTGGATTCCGTGCGGGTGACGCGCACGGCGAAGGCGACTGCGGAGTACACCCCTAAGCGGACGGCCATCCAGGGGGCGGAGGTGAGCGTGCAGCGCCTGGACGAGGGCGGAGGCGTTTCGGACGTCATTCCGTACGCGGAAGCAGACAGCACGGACGGGCTCTACGCCCCGGAGACACCGACCCCTGTCGCGCCGCAGGCCACCTACCGGCTGCGGGTTGCCACGCCGGAGGGCACCGTTGTCACCGCTACAACCACCGTGCCGGCGCCCGTCGAGGCCGTGCGGACTGAAAACGACACCACAACCTACCCGGCCGAGGAAGACGACGATCCGCCCCAGTTCGAACTCACGATCCGCCCCGAACCGTCCGCCCTGGACCGGCAGAACGTGTACGTCCTGACCTCACGGTCTCTGCTCGACTTCCAGTCCATCCCGGCCAGCCCCCCCGACAGCGTTGCCGGGCGTCTCCTCACGCCCTTCTACCTCGACCGATACGACGCCGACAGTGATACCCTTGCATCGTTCCGCGTAAACTCGTCGGGCCTGCTCAACGAGGCGAACTTTACGCGCAACGACGACGGCACTGTTCGCATCACGCTCCCTTGGCTTGCCGTGGCGTTCTACGGGCCGAACGAGGTCCGCGCCAGCGTGGTGGACAACAACCTCTACGATTTTCTGCGGACGCAGTCGGCCCAGCGACGAAGCCTGGCTCCCGGCGAAATTCCAAACATCGAGGAAGACATCGAGAACGGAACTGGCATATTCGGCAGCTACGCCGAGGCCAGCGCCAAGACGTTCATCCGTCCGCCAAACATAGACGTCGGCGACGTCGAGGCCCGCGACACAGAGGCCGGCGCCCCCCTGTGGCCACGCCGCTAGCTTTGTTTTACGCGCCGGCGGGGCCGAATCGGGGATGCGGGGCCTGATGGACGGGCGGCGCGCCCCCGCACGAAGCTGCCTTCTCACTCTGTTTCCATTTTCTGGCTCCCGCTTCGATGTCGCTTCGCCTTCGCGCGTCACTGCGGCCCCTCTCGATTCTGGCCACGGTGGCGCTGCTGTCCGCGGCGGTCCTGCTGGGCGGCAGTACGTCTTCGGTTCCCGTTGACGCCGCTGTGGAGAAGGCCCATGCCGAACGGCTGAAAGGGCTGGCCAGCAGGTACGAGCACCGCCTCGCGGAGGGCCTGCGGAAGGGGCTGCCCGTCCGGGCAGATGGCTTTGCGTACGCCATTGACCTGGGCAACGTTATGAGCGCGGCCGTGGCCCTGGACAACCGCCCGTTGTTTGACCGAGCGTACGGCATGATCCGGGAGCACTTCCTCCGCACCGACACAAAGGATGCCCAAGCACGGCACACCGTCGTGTGGCGCTACGAGCCCCGCACCGCCCCCGATGCCTCGGGCGCGAAAGAGACGGGAGTTCTTGCCGACGCCCTCTGGGAGGCCTACGAGCGATGGGGGCATCCCCCGCACCGCGAGATGGCCAAAACGGTGCTCGATGCGTACCTCCGGCACGGATACTGGGAGACCGACCGGCGCTTTGTCGTCAAAAACTACTACAACTACGGCACGCAGGCGCTCTCCGAGAGCACGTGGGTGCTAAACCAGATGCCGCACGCTGTCCGCAAAATTGCCTGTGGGACCCGAGACTCCTCGCTTTTCCGCCACGCCAGAGGCATGGCCCAGTTCGCAACACGGGCGTACCTGAAAAAGGGCTTCTCGCGGGAGATGTACGACCGGGGAATCGAGACCGTCTTTGACGGGGCCGATGGGTACTACTCCCCCAACGGCCTCCTCAAGCTGCAATCGTCGCTGGAGATTGCTCGGTCGGTGCTCCCGTTCGACCCGACACCCGCACGGAAGATTGTGGAGTTTATCGGCGAAAGGGCCCCGGACGTGTATTCCTCCTACTACTACAACCCCCGTTCTGAGACGATTGCCCCACTGGCCGAGACCTCCGAGCAGGCCTACGCGCTGAGCGAGCGAGCGCTCGCGCTTTCGCTTGCGACCCGGGTTCGCGGTTCGCTCGGGGAAGACGGCCTGCGCGACTTTGTGAGTCGGGAAATCGTGCCGGTACTGAAAAAGCGCAGCGACAAAACCTTCAGCACGTTCTACTTCGAGGTTCCTCTCGTGCTGAAAGCAATTCAGCGCTACCTACAACCACAAGACCCCCCCGGCTCCGCCGGTGAGAGCGGGTGCGACGTGTGAGGAAGGCCGCCCCCCCGGCCGCCCGGGTGCGGGAAGACAGAGCGCTCGACAGTGCTGGTCACCACGGAGCCGGTCACTACGGAGCCGGTCACTACGAGGCTCGTCACTGCGGGCCGGGGGAGGCGCGGAGCGGGCATCGTCTCCTGCCGGTGGAGGAGAAGCCGGCTCAAGCCCACCGGTTGTAGGGCGGTCTGAGAACGGCCTGTGCTATTGTGTAAGGCATGTGCGCACCACTGGAAGACTGCTTCCTCCGGGCGAAACCCCCCATCCCTCGCTCCAAACTCGATTTGGAGCCCATCTACCGACTGCAGAGGCCTCCCCGTCCAGTCGGGTGGGTCCCATACGAGCGAAGCGACTGATGCAATAAATCAAGTTTGGGACGACATCCAAGCTCATTTCTGACGTTTGGAGACGGGCACACATATCGTCGACACATAGCACAATCCGTTCTGAGAGGGCGCCGTGGGGCGCGACTATCCTTCCGAGCCTTCCGCTTCGGACCCGCAGCGCGCCTACAGGCCCATCTCGTCGCGGAACGTGCGCGAGCGGCGGTGGGAGAACTCCACGGTTTTCTCGTCTGGGAGGTGCGCCAGCAGCTTCCCGTTTGGGCGATGGCTCATGTCGTCGACCCATTCGAGGTTGAGAATGTGCTGGCGGCTGGCACGAAAAAACCGCTCCGGGGTGAGCCGTTCTTCGAGGGAGTTCAGCGAGCGGTGCACCAGCGGCTCTTCGGTGCCGAAGTACAGCCGCGTGTAGTTGCCCGCGGCCTCAAACAGGCGCACCTCGCCCAGGCGGACAAACCAGCAGCGGCGCCCGTCCTTCACAAACACCTGATCGTCGGCGGTGAGCGTGTCGGGCTCCTCGCCCTCGTCGGGGTCCGGCTGGGGCGCCGGGCCCATCGCCTCGTCCGACAGGGCGGCCTGCTCCTGAACGGTCTCCAGGGCCTCGACGAGGCGCTCTTCTTCGACCGGCTTGACGAGATAGTCCAACGCGTTGACCTCAAAGGCGCGGATCGCGTACTCGTCGTAGGCGGTCACGAAGACCACGTGCGGCACGTCGTCCAGGCGTTCGAGGAGGTCGAACCCGTTCGCGTCGGGCATCTGCACATCGAGCAAGAGCAGGTCCGGATCGAGGTCCTCGACGGCCGCCTCGGCTTCGGTGGCGTCGGCCGCCTCCCCGACCACACTGACCGGGTCGTGGGGCTCCAGCATGCGACGGAGTTCGCTGCGCACGAGGCGCTCGTCGTCGACAATGAGGGTGTCGAGCGTGGGCATTGCGGAGGGGATAGAGGTCTGCACGTGAGGGAACGGGGAGGAGGGAATTTTCGGGGCGAGAAGCAGCGATAGGATGCTCCGCTAGACGCTGCCGGCCCCGACGGGAACCCCGCCGCGAGGCATTGACGTGGAGGCTTGGCGTTCGTCTGGGCCCTCGGTGAGCCGATCCTCCAGGGCCGACGGGCGTGGAATCAGGGCGGTGGCCGTAACCGTCTCCGGCCCGCTCTGCTCCAGGGTCAGCGAGGCCTCCTCGCCGAACAACAGCCGCAGCCGCTCGCGGGCATTCTCCAGGCCGGTGCCGCGTCCGCGCTCCGCGCCGGCTGCCTCGCCGAGCTCGCCCGGATTGGCGACCTGGAGGCGAAGCGAAGACTCCTCGTCCTCGACGGACGCCTCGACCCGAATGGTGCCGCCCGCCCGGCGCTGCCCGATCCCGTGTTTGACGGCGTTCTCGACGAGGGTCTGCACCAGCATGTACGGGACCTGGCGCTGCAGAGCTGCCTCACCCGCGTCGATGGTCCAGTCCAGGCGGTCCTCGAACCGCACCTTTTCGAGCTCCAGGTAGGTCCGGGTG
>ERZ1034486.185-NODE-185-length-18406-cov-3.985832_pt1 | contig 18406 bp, 14 predicted proteins | sample MGYA00520683_ERZ1034486 | MGnify/ENA primary metagenome ERZ1034486 (study PRJEB33760, sample SAMEA4777685) | hypersaline lake metagenome | biome: hypersaline environment; feature: brines | place: Spain | collected 2012-08 | depth 0 m ...
ACTACCACCACCACAAGTTCACGCACCGCGGCGCGAGCTACCGCGAGGCGTTCGACCGCGCCCGCGAGACGTGGGACGTGCGACCCGTCACACACCTCTCGGAGGCAGAGCGACTCCACGCCGGCGACAGTTCGATCCGGCCACAGAGCCACGCCGAATACGTGGCCCGTGTTCCCTCTTGGCTCCGCGCCGAGTCGGACGTGATGTTGGAGGCCGACGCGAAGGAGCGTGCGGTGTTGTACCACACGCTCGACAAGCGTGGCGGGAGTGTGTGAGTGGGGTCGGTGTGTCGGGTTGTCGGCCGATTCGACTCTACAATAGTTCGTCCGGAACACGATGGCCGGCCACGCACCCCAGACGTTCGGCGCTTCAACCCCACAACGGGTTCATCTGGAACGCGGTGGCGGTGGCGGCGGCGGGGATCTCGACTCGGGGCTTCAACCCCACAACGGGTTCATCTGGAACCACGAGGAGTTCAACCCCGGTGTCGGGAGCACCGGGCTTCAACCCCACAACGGGTTCATCTGGAACACGCCGCCAGCTCAACGAGGACCAACAGCAGCGTCAGGCTTCAACCCCACAACGGGTTCATCTGGAACTTCTAACCGCCCGAGACGCGACCGGCACCGACATCGAGCTTCAACCCCACAACGGGTTCATCTGGAACGACGGTTCCGTCATGTTGATTCTGTCCATGTGCCGAAGCTTCAACCCCACAACGGGTTCATCTGGAACGAGGTTGACGCCGAGCGTCGTCTCGTCGCTCACCTCGCTTCAACCCCACAACGGGTTCATCTGGAACGCGGTTGTGCAGTACGCGGCCGTCTTTCTTCACGCTTCAACCCCACAACGGGTTCATCTGGAACCGGTCAGTGATCGCCTGCGAGAGCCACGCACCCTCGTTGCTTCAACCCCACAACGGGTTCATCTGGAACAGCGCGCGGAGGTCCTCGGCCGCCGGATCGTGCTGGCGCTTCAACCCCACAACGGGTTCATCTGGAACAGGATCGACGTGGCGCTGGCACAGCTTCAGGAGGCGCTTCAACCCCACAACGGGTTCATCTGGAACCGGTCATCATCCTCGACGAGCGCGCAGGCGTTGAGCTTCAACCCCACAACGGGTTCATCTGGAACGGTTGTGGTCTAAATATCAGTGGAGAGCTTCCTGCTGCTTCAACCCCACAACGGGTTCATCTGGAACGACCTGATTTGGCTCGGGACGAAGGTGAACAACCAGCTTCAACCCCACAACGGGTTCATCTGGAACGAGGAGAAACTCCGCGCGGCCGGCTGGGAGTGTGACGCTTCAACCCCACAACGGGTTCATCTGGAACCGACGGCGGCTCCGTCGACTCCGGAGGCGGCGGAGCTTCAACCCCACAACGGGTTCATCTGGAACGGGCCCGTCGCGCAAGAGGTGGCCGTCCGCGGCACCGAAGCTTCAACCCCACAACGGGTTCATCTGGAACGCTCGTCGATCACGGCGGTCGCGGGCGTCGTCGACGCTTCAACCCCACAACGGGTTCATCTGGAACGCTCGACCTCGGAGTGGTCCAAGCGGACGACCCCGCGCTTCAACCCCACAACGGGTTCATCTGGAACCGTGAGACGATTAACGCGTCCAACTCATTGTCGCGGCTTCAACCCCACAACGGGTTCATCTGGAACCATGCCCGAATCGGGCACGTATAGCCTGCTAACGCCCGCCCAGCACTTAGTGTTTCCGTCGACCCCCAATCACCCCCAAACCCCCGGGGGGTCGACGGAGCTACAGGAACTGTTCGTCTTCGGTCGGGTCCTCGCCGAACACGGTTCGGCTCACGAGCCTCTCCGAGGAGAGTTCGTAGAGAATCACAGACTCCTCGGGTTCGAGCAGCGCGTCAATCTCTTCACGGAGTCGCGTCAGGTCTCCCTCAGTGATCTCTCCTTCGAGGACAGAGTTCTGGACGTGCGTCAGGTACCGACGGCCGAGCTTGAGCATCAGGTGGGTCCGGTCTGCGTCCATGTCGTAGACGAGCACGACGTACACGGCTCACCACCACCGCTCGAACGGCTCGTACGACTCTCCCGCGAGGAGGTGTTTCTTCAGCTTGTACGCTTCGAGACGAAGGAGGTGTTTGTAGCTCACCTTCCGATTCAGTCGCGGGTGGTCGACGGTCTCTTCGAGCGTCTCTTCGAACTCCTTCGTGTACGTCTGCCGTCCGTCCTCGGTGAGCAGACACTTGTCGAGTTCGTCACGGAAGTCGTCGCGCCCGATCTGGCTTCTGTTGAGGACGCGGAACGTGACGCGGTCGGCGAGGAGGGGCTTGAACAGATCCGCGATGTCGAGCGACAACGAGTACCGTCGCTCGCCTGGCTCGTGGAGGTAGCTCACTGCCGGATCGAGTGCTGTCGCACGGATCGCGGAGACGCAGTTCGCGTACACGAGTGCGTTCCCGTACGAGATCAGGCTGTTCACCTCGTTCGGGGGTGGATTGTACGACCGCCCGTCCATCTGGAACCGGTCCGGGAGGATCGTATCGAACGCCCGGTAGTACGCCCGCCGCGCCGTCGCTTCGACACCCAACAGCTCCGACACGGAGTCGGCCTCGTCCACCCTGTCGCGTGTCGCGTTGAGTTCCTGCCGGATGTCACCCAACTCCCCCCGTCGTCCGTCGTAGTAGGTCACGTTCGTCCGCATGTTGTGGATACTACCACTGACGAACGCGGCCGCGAGCCGACGCCGGTGGTCGACATCGTCGTACGCCCGCACCTGCTCGACGAGCGTCTGTCCAGAGGTCTGTCCACGCGAAGGGACGATCGACCCCGCGTAGTAGTCGTTCCAGCCGAACACGTGTGCGGCGACGCCGTGGTCGTCGAGAAACGAGACGAGCCGAGTGTTGTAGTCCAGCTGCCCGTGCAGGAACACGGCCTCGGTGTTCTCGACCGGGAACGGTTTCTTTTCACCGTCTTCCGTGACGACCCGCAGCGTGTCTTCGTGCCGTTCGACCCGCCCGTCGGAGAACACGTGGTAGTTCCTGTCCATGATCAACACCAACAGAAGTCGTAGTAGGCGCACGACTCACAGAACGGCTTCTCTTCGGCTGCCGGTGGTGTCTCCCGTTCGACGACGCCCGCGATCCCTCGAACCGCAGACTCGACGGACTCGACACGCGCCGGCGTCAACTCGACTGTCTCGCGACGACGCTCTCGCGGGTGAGCCAGCACACCGTCACGCTCGACACCCACGACACGGTCGAGGTACCAGAGGTAGTACGACAACTGCATCTCTGCCGGCTCCGTCAACGCCGACGACGGTTTGATTTCGATCACACGACCGTCTTCGAGCAGGTCAAGTGAGATCATACCGAGCCGGAGGTTCTGTTCCCCTCGATCAGCGTACGAACGCTCGTCTACTGCTGTCCCACGGACGACACTCGCCGTGTCGCGGTCGATTTCCACGTCGTGAGCGACGAACCACAGCTCCCGCTCACAGACGTGGTAGTACTGCATCATCACACCCGTCACCCGAAACGGGTCTGCGACGGGCTCGCCGCGGGCCGTCGCGAGGAGTCGGTCCACTGGATCAGAGTCGTCGGCTCCCCCCCGTGTGCCGGACTCGTCGGTCGCCATCAGAGGAACCTCCCGTCGACACCGAGGTTCTCGTACTGGAGTCCGATCCGGTCGTCGAACCCGTCGGCGTGACGACGACCGACTCTCGCGTCCAACACGCGTTCAGTCGCGACAACGTCGTCACGTTCGAGCTGTGGGTCGAGACGCGGAAGGTCACGAAGTGTCTCTGCTGCCTCCGACTCGGGGCGATACACCGGAACAGACACACGGATCGGTGCGAGCCGGTCGGTCAACTCCTCGACGCGATCCCACTCGCGCTGTCTGTGCGCTGTGCGGAGACTCTCGACGAGAGTGTGCTCCGTGTCCGTCCGGCAGACGTACACCTCGAAGGAGAGATCCGTCCCGACCAGCCGCTCGTCCGCGAGACGACAGAAGTCGCCGTCGCCGACCGCCTCGACGAGGTCGTCTTCTGATGCACTCGCGTCGACCCGCTCGCCGACGTTGCCGTGGTACGTCTCAACTGCCCCCCGAGCGGTGTCTCGTTCGGAGACCGACTCTGGCGGATCGACGTCTGCCTCTCGGAGTGCGATACGAGTCTGATTGAGTGTGTTCAGTTCGCTCCTCTCGGTGGCACGGGCGTAGACGGCCTCCGATGGGGGCATCCCCTCTTCTCCCGAGGCAGGGAGCCGCCAGACGGTCACTCGTCCTCGGTCGTCACCACCGTCGAACGAACGGTTACACCGGCCAGCAGCTTGAACGATCGAGTCGAGCGGTGCGAAGTCACGGAATACTCGGTCGAAACTCACGTCGACGCCGGCCTCGATCAACTGCGTCGACACGACCAGTGACGGGACGCCGCGATCGGTCAGCGTCGAGACGAGATCGACGAGGAACGACCGGTCGACCGGTCGGAGTCGCGTACTGAGGTGGATGAGTGGGAGTCGCTCGTCCGCCTGAGCCACCTCAATGTCTGATACTAACGACGCGGCCGGGTGCTCGCCGTCCGTCTCGTCTGCCGTCACGTGTCCGACACCCGAGAGGTAGCCCGTATACGCCGCTGCCACGTCGAACACGTCGGCCTGCTCGGTAACCTGCTCACTCAGCCGTTCGGCGCTGTCGATCGTGTTACACACACAGAGGCTGGGGCCGTCGTGTGTTGCTTCGACGGCGTCTGCAGCGGCGTCCGTGTAGTCGTACGTTTCGGACGGTGTCGTCCCCAGTGCGGTCTCGTGGAACTCGTACACGACGCGGTCCGGCGGGTCGGAGCCGAACGCCGACCGCTCGATCTCTTCGAGGCGTTCCTTTGGCAACAACGGCTCGGCCTCCGAAAAGAGGCTCGGCTGTGTCGCCGTCATCGAGACGACTCGGGCGTCGTACTCTGCGGTGAGAATCCGAGCGAGGGCTCTGACGAGCGGCCACCACCCCAGTGGGAGCGCCTGTGGCTCGTCTAAGACGACGACGCTCCCGTCGAGTGCGGGAAGCTTGAGACTCTGTGTCCGATCCGGCGCGGCCAAACTCTCGAACAGCTGGACGAACGTGGTCAGCGTCGTCTCCGACCGCCACGCCTCTGCGAGCAGCTCCGCTTGACGAGCCCCCTCGTCGGTGTCTTCTCCCCCGAACTCGTCGGGGTCGTCCGACCCGTCCACCTCACCTGTCGTCACCGTCTCCGAGAGGTGGTGGTGAACCGTGAGCAGTGAGCCGGTTGCGTCCGTGTCGAGAAACGCCTCGTCTTCGAGCACGGACGCAGTCTGGTCGACGATCGACGTGAACGGCAGCGCGTACACGACCCTCCCTGATGACTCTCTGAGGTGTGTCGCGGCGAGCGTCCCCGCAACCGTCTTACCGTATCCGGTCGGCAGCGTGAGGGTGAACGTGCGAGCATCGGTATCACGAACCGCCTCAGCACGCTCTGCGACCGCACGCTGTGTCTTCGTCCTGACGGTGTTCAACGCGGCCGTCAGACCCGTCGCTTCGTCGTCCCCTTGTGCCGCAGCGTACGCACGGACTCGCTCCGGTGACAGGTCGGTGTCGTCGAACGCCGGAGCGAGCCGGTCGTCGTCGTCGGTCACGCCCGATGCGGCGGTGATGTCGGCGAACGACAGTGCTCCCCACAACAGGAGTGTCTCCGTATACAGCCCGCCGGTCTCTCCGTCGAGCGGACGCGTCTTGGAGATGTCACTGTCCCGGAGTTCCCGGAAGTCTCCAGCAGGGTGTGTTCTGACCCACTCGACGAAGCGGTCCCACGACACGCACCCGTCGCTCGCCCCGTCGAACAGATGTCGGGCGATCTGTCGTGTGTGGTCGTCGATGATCTCGGCCTGCTTGACGGCGTCACCCGTCCGACCGTCACTCCACGGTCTCTCGTACCGAGTCGGGATGAACTGCCTCTCGACGTAGTCGGTCGCCTTCTTGAGTGATCCGTGGTGTTTGGCGACCGTGTGGAGCCCGGCGAGACGTGTTGTCGCACCGAAGCCGAGCTCCCGAAGCGTGTAGTAGACTGCCAGCGACCCCAGCCGAGCGTGGTGTGTCGGCCCGTCTGGTTCACTCTCCTCTCTCAGTCCCGTCTGGAACCACGGCGTCGCCTTCCCGAGATCGTGGAGCCAGCCGACTACCCGTGCGACCGTGGAGAGTCGACCGTGCGACTCGTCCGATGGCACGGCCGCTTCGCACCGCTCGGCGACGGTCTCCGCGTGGTCGACGAGCGGCGTTCCGTCGACTACTCTCCCGTCGTCCCACGCTGTCGGGTGTGAGTACACTGTCCGAGTGTCGCCCACGGCGTCGTTGTTCGTCACGCGAACACCACCTGTCGATCTCCGACCTCGTACACCTCCACCCCGTCGACGACCAGTCGCTGTGAGCCGTGGTTCGACGTGGGGTACGCCTGCGTCAGGAACCCGGTCGTTCGTCGTCCGGTGAACTCACCCGGGCCACTCGTCTGTTCCATGTAGCCCGGTGACCGCTCGGTGCCGAACGACACCTCCGAGTTTGGAACGACACCGTCGGGATCTGGCACCGCAGAGTCGACCGCGACGGCTCCGTCCGCGTCGACGCGTCTCGCCGTGAACTCGCCGTGGTACTCGATCTCGGCGAGGTGCTCAGACAACCCCAACGACGGTGTGTAGTACGACTCTCCCGCGGCGAGGCGATCGCGCAACGACTCGTAGAACGTATCGTCAGTCGTCCACACGTCGATCCGGTACGCGGGGTTGACGAGCACCTCGTAGTTGGACCGCTGCCGATCCGTGTCCGGATCTGGGTACCTGATCGTCACCTTCCCACGGGCGTTGACAGACTTCATCCCCTCCGATGCGGTCGTCAGACTGTTCTCTGGGAGGTTGATCGTCCGAATCTGGTTCGTCGGTTGGACGGCGACACCCGACTCTCCCGGGGTGAACGTTTCGTAGTAGTCGTCCCGGTCGCGACCGACGACCGCCGCGAGCAGTCCGGCGACGGTCGTCCGCGGCGGGAGACGGTACGTCGCCTTCACCGTGTTCCCGTCTACACGGCGGAAGTGCCCCCACGGCCCCGAGACTGTCAGCGAGAGACACCGCCGACCGTCGGCACTGTCACCCCCGGCAGCCACATCACTCAGTGTCGTCTGGTCCGCCATCTCACTCGGAGCCGGGGAGTGTCGCCTCGTACTCTTCGTACACGTCGATCGTCCGCACTTGATCCGGTCCGACAGCCTCCCCGAGTGCGGTCACGAACTCCTCTGCTCCGACCGCCTCGTCGTCTCTCCCGTCTCTGCTCGTCTCCCCTGCCCACTGCCCGACGTCGTACTCGACAACACCGTCGGAGACGATGTGTACCGTGTCGATCCGTTCGGCGGCGTCCGCGAGCCGATCCAACAGAGTCTCGGTCTCGACGACTACGTCACGGACCGTCCGGAACTCGCGTGGCTCCGTCTCTGCTCCCGCCGCCCGAGCACCGCGCACGTCGAGGTCGTGCGTGAGACCGCCGATGTGGTACTCCGGGCTGTCGTACTCCACGCGCAGGTAGAGCCGAGGCTCCTGTCCCTTCTTACTCCGTGAGACGGTCTGGTTCTTCAGTGCTCGCCACAACACTGTGTCGAGTCGTCGAACGTCTGCCTCCGAGAGGTGTGTCTCGGCGGCTCCGTTCGCATCGACGATCCCGTGGAACCCGACGAACCCGTACTTGATCCGGTGGTCGTCGAGGTCGAACCCCCCCTGTTGCTTCTCGTCGTCGGTCCCGATCACGCTGGTGAGACTGTTGTACTCCTCGTTGCGCTCAACCGGGTGGAGCGTCTTCCCGGGCGAGAACTGGACGGGGCCGGTGAGGTGGTCCGGAAAGTCGTCGCGCGCTTCGATGGCCGCCACGATCTCGTTGTCGTCTGTGTCGATACTGAGCGTCGCACCAAAGTACCGCGCGTCGGCGGCGTTGTCGAGGAACCCGGAGAAGGGGTCCTCCGAGAGATCGTCCGGGTCCGTGACGCCAATCGCCTCCTTCAGCATCGTCTCGCGAGTCTTGGCGTACTCGCCAGTCTCGCGTGAACTGGTGATGTAGACCCCGTGACCGTCGGCTTCGAGCTGGTCACGGACGTACCGTTTGAGCCGCACGTCCGTGACGATCGCCTGCTCGGTGACGGGATCGATCCGTGGTCGGTTCGCTCCGCTCAACGGGTTGCCGTTGGGGTTCGCGTCGACGGCGTCGAACGCGAATACGATCTCCGATCGGTTCGAGACGGTCGTGGTAGTGGTGTCGTCAGTCATTGTCCTCGTAGCCGGAACTGCTCTGATCGCTCAGTCCGTAAGCGATGCCCATCGCGTAGTGGTACCGCACGTCCTGTGTCGACAGATCCCAGTCGCTCGGATCGGCGGTCTGCAGGTAGTCCGAGACGGCAGCCATTAGCTCACCGTACATCGTCGTCTCGTACCCCTCCTCGTCGGAGTAGATCACGTTGGTCTCGACGACCTCGGTGGCGATGCGGTCGAGATTCGCCAGCGTGAGCCCACTCACGGGGTGGTTCTTCACTGCCGTCGCGCTCTTCTCTTCGCCACGCTGGTACCGCGTCACCCGGCCGACCAGCGCCCCGAGGGCGAACACGCCGCGCCGCCCGGGGTGGTCGAGCCGGTCGTGGTCGTCGAGAAACTGTTCGAACTTCTCTTTGCGGTCCAGTTCACCCAGACCGTCGGTCGCCATCTCGTCGTCTGTCTCTGGTGTACTCATGTAGCTGATGTCGGTCCTCGTGTGGTCGAGGAGCCCTCGTTCGGCCAGTACTCGGAGCTGGACGTACTGTTCCGTGACCGTCGCGCTCGGGAACGGGTACTCATCGTCCGGGTCGAACGCCGTCACGATCCGACGAACGTACTCTCCGAGGAGCGCGTCTGCCGAGACGGGGCGCTCTGCGAGTACGTCTCCAGTGGCTCGGAACCGGAAGTCGTCGCTGCTGGGCTCGTCCGTGTCCTCGCCAAGACACGTCTCGATGAAGTACTGTGGCCCGGCAACGAGTCCGACGGCCCGCTCGACGCCCCCGGGCGCGAGGAAGTCGAAGGCCTCCGGCGTCCGGAACGCCCCGCCCTCACCGAGCCAGCGGTCCCGTTGGAGGAGCTGGAAGTGTGTGCCACCCAGCTTTCGAACCGTTCGGTACGCCGCGCCCGGCTCTGTAGCGAGTAGTCGCCACCTGTCCTTCTGGTACTTGTGGACGACCTGCACGTGGAACCGGAGACGGTCCTCGTCCAGTTCGGAGGCGTGTAGGTCCTCCCGTTCTCGTCGTGTCCCAGCGACGGTGCCGACCGGATTGTCGTCCGTGTCGTCACCGAGTTCGGTCTGCCGGGCGAGGAGCGCGAACAGGTCTCTGGCGTCCGACGCGTCCATCTCGTCCACGAAGTACGGCAGCGTGTACACGGACACACCCGGACCGGCGTACTGGCACGCGTCGAGGAACGTCGTCGCGTTCTGTGCGGCGACGGCAGCGTCACGCGAGAGTCCCTGTGTTCGCCACGACTCGTCGGCGTCGAACCGTGGGAACCGCTCGGCCTGCTTCGAGAGGTACGACTTCATCGGATCGTCGACGACGCCGTACACCGGCGACTCGGTGTCGAACACGTAACAGGTTCCTTCGCCGACGGCGTCGGTCGCGTCGTTCTTCGCCGCGAACTTCTCGGTCTTCCGGGCCGCCATCGCCTCTTGGAAGACGGCGAACTCGCCGGGATAGTGCCACTCAGCGTCCGGGACGAAGGCGTCGGTCGTCTCGACGGTGTCGAGCTGCTCGTCGTCGACACGGAACGCGACCGTGACGAGCGAGTGGCGGGGTTCGGGCACCCGCCCGCTCTCCACGACTGTCTCGTGGAGTCGCTCCATCGCCGCGTCGTCGTCGCCGAGCGCCCGGAGCGCGTCGATCAGGTCGCCGTCGGCGTGGGACTCACTCACCGACCGGACGGCGTCCTCCGTGGGCCACCGTGTGAACCGGTCCACGGCGTGGTCCGCGTGTTTCTCTGCGTCGTTACTCTGTCCGGTCTCGTGTGTGAGACTGTGGTCGACACCACGTGCGGACTGGTACTTCGAGTGTGCGACCCGCGCGACCATCTCGTCGTTGTACGCTGCGGTCCAGACCGGATCGTCCGCCAACTGCGGGGTGTCTCCGGTCAGATCGACACGGACCTCCAGGACACCCCGCTGATCCGAGAGGAGATCCGCGGCGGCGTCTGGCGAGAGGTAGCTCGCGTACTCGCCGCTCCCGGCCGTCGCGAGCGCGTACAGCGTCCCGTACACCACCTCAATGTCGCGAAGTGTCACGACCGGGCGGTCCGGGAGTGCCGACTCGATCTCCGCGTCGGGAACGTCCGCGAGCGCCTCAGGCTCCACCGTCGGGCACCTCCGGGTTCAGGAACCCCAACCCGAGACTGTTCCGTTCGCCGATCCCGCAGTCCAGCGCCAGGTTCAGGTGGCGCCGGTGGTGGTCGTCCCGCACCGTGTACTCGAAGCGCCACTTGCTCAGGACGTACGTCAGTCGTTTGCGGTCGGTCACGTCGACGGGGACCGCGAACGTCTTCAGCAGGTCGTAGCCGTCGAACAGATCCCCCGACCGATCGCTCGGCCCCGGGAGGTGGTCTGGCGCGTACAGGCCGTGTTTCCGGTCGAGGTTGTTCTCGATCTGTGTGCGGAACGGCTCCATCGTGTGTTCCGGCCGCCAGTAGACGGCGGTGTCGCCGTCTTCCCCCTGCGGGTGGTCGATCCCGTAGTCGGAACACCGCTCGGGCGGGATGCGGACGAGCACGCCCGTCCCGGTCTCCAGCGTCCCCTCGCTGCCGGGTTCACCCACGTCCGTCGACAACGGCGCGAGTCGGTCAACGTACAACGGCATCTCGCCGACGTTCAGCTCCCGGTCGCGCTGGAGATCGTCGGCGACGTACGCCAACAACTCCTCGTCGGGCGAGGCGACCAGCAGGTGCCGGCTGTCACCCGCCGCGGCGTCCTCCGGCGGGAACGGGTTCGAGAAGACGAACCCCGGCGGCTCCGCGTTGTTGTGGCGGTCGTCGTACGGCGTGTCGCGCAACGCTTGCCAGATCCGCCCGGCCAGTTTTCGATGCCAGTCGTTCTGGTAGGCGTACGCCGCCCGCGCCGACAGTTCGACTAACAGGCGCATCTGCCTCCGTCGTGGTTGTCTCTCGTCACGACGCTAGGTTGCGAGGGTTCGGAATAAAAGTGTGTGGTACCCGTACTGGAAGTGAAACAGTAGTTGTGAGTCGACAAATCCGACGACGAGTGACCGCCGTCGCGCACTGTCCCAGTCTCGGGTTTCTCGCTCCTGGCCCTACCGATCACCCCGTCGCGCGAGACTCACCGCGCTGCTCAGATCGCGCCGTACCCGACTCACCGGACAGTCGTCGTTGCGACACACCAACACGCCGTCGTCGTGGATCGCCCCCCACGCGCCGCAGTCGTGACACTGCCGGCTCGTCGAGCCGGGGTCGACACGCACCACGGGCACGCTGGCCTCGCGAGCCTTCTCGACGACCGCCTGTTGCAGCGCCGCGGGGAGCCACGCCGCCAGATCGCTCTCGCTCCGCCGCGGCCACAGCGACCCCGGCCGGAGATGTCGATCCGCGAGCACGAGCCGCGGTGTGTCGAACCGCTGGGCGTGTTGGATCGTCCGCGCCGCGGCGCTGTACACCTGCGGTCGAATCTGGTGGGACATCGCGACGAACAGCTCCGTCTCGCCGCGCGTGGTGTCGAAGTCCGCAGCCTGCAACGCCTGTGTCGCCTCCGCGAGAATCCCCCGGCGTTCGTGGAGGTGTGCGCCGTCGATCACCAACTGCGTGCCGGCACCACCCCGCGGCGGCGCGGCGGCGATCAGCGTCTCGACGCCGACGCTGACGCCAATCGGTGTCTCGGAGGCGTCGCTCATCGGCAAGCCTCCGTCGAGATCGCGAGTCGTTCGGCTGTCGGTACCGCGAGCGTGGCGGAACGTTGAATACCGCCGGCTGGTTGGTCGAGCATGCTTCGTTCGGTGCGAAGCGCGGTCGGGCGTGTAGGCGCACGCCCGGCCATTTTCTGGCCGCGTCCCGCGCTTCGTGGCGTAACTGTTGGTTGCTAGCTAGTTGAATCTTTAGTTGTTGGGGCAGGTTGCGTCTGTGTGGAGATGGATCTGGCGACGAGGGAGTCAGTCGTCGTGAGAAGTACGACCGGGAATCTTACCCGCCGGTTCCCACTGTCCCTGCGTTGTCCTCCCTGTTCACGACGGTGTCTGAGGGACGACTCCGTCTGCTACCGTGTGCCGAACCGTGTGAACAGTTCGCGGTCGGTGCTCTCAAGCTCTCTGGCGCGGTCGAGTACCGCCCCAGGTTCGCGGTCGTCGTCGTCGTGAATCCCGTGGAGGTCGTCGAGATCCGGCACCGGCTCGACGACGATCTGACCGCCAGACTCGTACACAAATACCTCTCTTGGGGCGTCGATTCCGGAGTGCTCCCGGAGCGACTCTGGGATGGTTACCCGCCCTTTAGCCGAGACCCGGATAATTTTTGAATTGTCTAGGAAGCTCATCGTTTGTATGTTCTCGGCTAGACGATACTGATTCTATCGGTTATAATTTCCGGTGGATTTGACTAAGCGCCTTGTTTTAGTGACGGTTAGGATTACTTGGAACAGTGAGTGCCGCTCCCGGTTCGTGATTGTTGCCGTGTTTCAACCCCATAACAGGTTCATCTGGAACGCTCGTTGTATAGGTACGGCAACAACGGCTCCGTATCGCTTCAATCCCATAACGGGTTCATCTGGAACTCGGATCAAGCCTGAAGAGCGGCATCAAGTCGGAGGTGCTTCAACCCCGCAACGGGTTCATCTGGAACCATCAGCTCTCGTGCCACGTCCGCGTTCGACGGAGCGCTTCAACCCCACAACGGGTTCATCTGGAACCAGTTCGCGGAGACGTTCGTCGACAAGCTGCAAGAGCTTCAACCCCACAACGGGTTCATCTGGAACCGGCTGCTCTCCCGACGGGTCGAGTTCGGGATTCACCGCTTCAACCCCACAACGGGTTCATCTGGAACCGTGACCGGCATCGTCCAGCGACTCGTCTCCTTCACGCTTCAACCCCACAACGGGTTCATCTGGAACGGGATTATCGCCGTCGCGGGTGAGGTGGCCGCGTTCGTGCTTCAACCCCACAACGGGTTCATCTGGAACTCGCGAGGTGTTCGTCGACGATCAAGACGGGTCGGTGCTTCAACCCCACAACGGGTTCATCTGGAACGCGCGGACGGAGGCAGGTCGCTTGTTGATGTGACCTGGGCTTCAACCCCACAAAACGGGTTCATATGGAACCCGGTCCGGAGAGGTATCCGTCGACGGCCCCATTAGGCTTCAACCCCACAACGGGTTCATCTGGAACCGGTGTGTCTGTCGTCTGGGCAATGTCGGAGGCGGCTTCAACCCCACAACGGGTTCATCTGGAACACGAGACGTTGTACGGGGAGTTCCCCGTCCGCCGGCCGCTTCAACCCCACAACGGGTTCATCTGGAACACTTCGTCGACGACCTGCGCTCGGCCGCGACCCGAGCTTCAACCCCACAACGGGTTCATCTGGAACCCCGGGGGTGTGAGAGATGCCGGAAGCACTTTACCCCGCTTCAACCCCACAACGGGTTCATCTGGAACACTGTGGTAGATCACTCCCGACCGCGAGCGGAGACGGCTTCAACCCCACAACGGGTTCATCTGGAACACGCCCGCCGAGCCGTGACGTGGAGCGTCTACGTGTCGCTTCAACCCCACAACGGGTTCATCTGGAACGTTGCGTCTGGAGGCAGGTCACCGCCGTCAGGCGGCTGCTTCAACCCCACAACGGGTTCATCTGGAACGAGTAGAGTTTCACCGTCCAACTGTCGCCACCGAACGCTTCAACCCCACAACGGGTTCATCTGGAACGAGTGGCTGGAAGGGTCACACATCCCCCTCGTGGGGCTTCAACCCCACAACGGGTTCATCTGGAACTCCCCCGTAACAGAGTTGCGGAGATAGGAGGACCGCTTCAACCCCACAACGGGTTCATCTGGAACGAGAGTTCGGTGTCGAGTACCCCACGCACGAGTTCGCTTCAACCCCACAACGGGTTCATCTGGAACGGGCTGGACACTTTGGCCCCCGACCGGTGGAGGATGCTTCAACCCCACAACGGGTTCATCTGGAACGGATGGACGAGTTCATCGGGGTGCTGAACAGTTGTCGGGCTTCAACCCCACAACGGGTTCATCTGGAACATGAGCAATCGGCGCTCGAACGCGTTCGTCTGCTCGTAGCTTCAACCCCACAACGGGTTCATCTGGAACCAGCGGCCTCGGACGGCCGTGCCGGCTTCCGACGGCGCTTCAACCCCACAACGGGTTCATCTGGAACTCGGGACGACATCGGCGTTGGGGTCGTACTGATGCTTCAACCCCACAACGGGTTCATCTGGAACAAGATCTGCGCTCGATGTCGTCGCCGCCGCGTGACTGGCTTCAACCTCACAACGGGTTCATCTGGAACCCTCGTACTGCTCCCCATCCTCACGACCGACAACCGAGCTTCAACCCCACAACGGGTTCATCTGGAACCACACAGGTCGACTGGCAGTACTCTCGATTTCTGCTCGCTTCAACCCCACAACGGGTTCATCTGGAACTCGGTGGACGATGCCGGTCACGGTCAAGGCAACGATGCTTCAACCCCACAACGGGTTCATCTGAAACCGCTTTTTTGGCCTTCCAGTCGATCACCTCGCGCTCGCTTCAACCCCACAACGGGTTCATCTGAAACTCTCTCCGCTGATCTCGACGCGGTCGCGGAGTACCGCGCTTCAACCCCACAACGGGTTCATCTGAAACCACGACAGCCGCGTTTATCGTCGCCTACGGGCCGGGCGCTTCAACCCCACAACGGGTTCATCTGAAACCGTGCGTCCCGAGGTGGCCCTGGTAGTCCGACCACGTGCTTCAACCCCACAACGGGTTCATCTGAAACACCATACTGGTGTGACCAGTGGGGGGGTTCCCTCGGGGCTTCAACCCCACAACGGGTTCATCTGAAACACCGTGGGACTGGAGCGCGTCGACGAGCGAGTCGGGCTTCAACCCCACAACGGGTTCATCTGGAACCGCGAGACCGTTAACAACCCCGTCGACCGGCTGCGGCTTCAACCCCACAACGGGTTCATCTGGAACGGTGTCTCTCCCCAGTACACACTCACGTCCCCCTCGCTTCAACCCCACAACGGGTTCATCTGGAACGTCAGAGACCGACCGACAGCGGTGGCGGGAGTCGAGTGGCTTCAACCCCACAACGGGTTCATCTGGAACCATGCCCTGATCGGGCACGTACATATCGCTACCTGCCGCCTAGCACTTAGTGTTTCCGTCGACCCGCAATCACCCCCAAACCCCCCCAGGGCTCGACGGAAACGCCCATCAACAACCACGCGACCGATCTTCAGGCACCGCCTGACTCCCCATAATCGCGCCAGAACCAACCCCGCCGCCCCCCAGAAACAGTCGATGCATACTGTGACGTTCGGCGTCCGGCTCCGGACGCGCACCACCACGCTGGACGCGCTCGCGCTCGCCGGCGTGCCGGTCGTGCTCTGTGCCGTCTACGCGCTCCCGGAGCCGATCAAACGCGGGCTGGTGTTCGACTACGCGACGCCGACGCTGCTGACCGCCTACACGGCCCACTTCGTCCACTTCGATCCCGCGCACCTGTTCGTCAACCTCGGGAGCTACGTCCTGCTCGTCCCGGTCGCGTACGCGCTGGCGGCGTTGTCCGACGACCTGTCGCGGTTCCGCGTCGCCGTCGTCACGCTCCACACCGCGGTGCCGTTGGCGCTGTCGGCGCTCAATCTCGCGATCGTCCGCCCGCGTGTCGGCTACGGCTTCTCCGGTGTCGCGATGGGACTGCTCGCGCTCACGGCGTTGTTCGCGAGCAAGTACACCGCCACGCGGCTGGCGACAGGCTGGTGGCGTCGCGGCGACGCGCCACTGGTCTTCTGCGCCGAGGTGACACTGATCGCGTTGGCAGTCCGCCCCCGGAGTCTGGAGACGTTGGCGGTTGCCGGCGGCGCGGCCACCGTCACGGCGGGCTACCTGCTCGTCGTCGCACGCCGGGTGCAGGCCGCCGGCCGGACGTTCAGCCGGACAGCCAGCCGCGTTGGCTTCGGCGAACTCGGTCTCGTCGCCGGGATCGTCCTCGCCGGCTTCCCGGCCGTGGCGTTCCCCGCCGATCCGGCCGGCGACGGCACTGTCCTCAACCTCTACACCCACCTTCTCGGGTTCGCGCTGACGTTCGTCGCCGCCTACGCACTTCCGGAGATCGACGGCTGAACACCGACCCTGTCGACTCGCCCGACTCCGTCGACTCGCCCGACTCCGTCGACTCGCCCGACCCCGACAGCGGTCACAGTCGTGACCGGTACCACCCGACGACGACGACCAACAACACCGCGACGACCAACAACCCGAACTCGCGGGCGGGGAACCCGAACGCCTCGGCGACCGGCGCGTCCGTCGCCGATGTCTGTGTGTCGTCTCCGGCCGTCGTGCTCGCCGTCTCGGCTGTCGTTGTCTCACTCGTCGCCTCCGTCTCGGGGCCAGGCGACTCCGTTGCCGTCGCAGTCGTCGTCTCCGTGGTTTCCGGTGTCGTTGTTGCGTTTGGCGTCTCTGTGGCCACCGTGTTCGGCGTGGTGGTCACGTTTGGGGTCACGGTCGCGTTCGGCGTAGTGGTCGCGTTCGGCGTAGTGGTCGCGTTCGGGGTCACGGTCGCGTTCTGCTCGACGGTCACAGTCGTGGTCGCGTCGTCGGTGAGTCCAGCGCGGTCGACCGCAGTCAGACGAACCTGTTGCCGACCGGGCGTGTCGAACGTCCACTCGACAGTCGCAGTCCCGCTCACCGTTTCGACGGTGCCGTCACCGTCCGTGTCCCACCGGTACCGGACGACCCCAGCGTTGTCTGTCGTCGCGCTCGCGTCGAGCGTGACCGGCTCTCCAACGACGGCCGTCTCCGGTCCTGTCACCGCCGCCGTCGGTGGCACGGCCCTGTTGGTGACGCCGCCTCGGTCGTCGACTGCCGCCACCGCGAACGTCGACAACCCGGGAGTGACCCCCCGGAACACCAGCGTCTCGCCCGTGGTGTCGACCGGCGTCGTGTCGATCCGTTCCCACGATCCGTCGTGGTACCGGAGGAGCTGAACCGCCCCCGGCTCCCGACCGAGTGCGGCCAACCGGTCACGTTCGACCGTGACCCGGAACGCGACCTCGTCGAACGTCCCTGCTGGCGACTCGTGGTCGACACGGAGGTAGCCGACCGTCGTCGACGCCGTCGGCTCGGGCACGTCCGTCCCCGCCGCCGTGCGGTTGGAGCCGGCGTCGACGGACAACGACAGGTTCGTCCGCTCGCTCGTCGTCGCGTTGACTGACTCGACGCTGACGTTCTCGTCACCGACCGACACGTTCGCAGTGACATCCTCTGTCGGGCCGACCCCGCCCGCCTCGATACGGACCTCGTCACCAGCTCCGGTGACGGTCGCGTTCGGGTCCGAGCCGTTTGCTCCCGGGACCCGCGCGTGGATCGTCACCGACGAGGTCGACACCGTCTTCTCGGCGTCGACGACGACTCCGACCGCGACGGTCTCACCGGCGAGGACGCGACATGTGTCGTCACGGTCGAGCCCACAGTCGGCAGCAATGTAGTCGACACTCGCCGTGTCGTCGGTCACCCACACCCGAGCCGGCTCTGTGCCCGTGTTGCCGACGACGAACACCCCTTGGAGGACGGTCTCGCCGTCTGCGATCACCCCGTCGATGTCGACTCGAAGTTCGCCGTTCCCGTCGAGTGTCGCGTACGCTCCGTTCGGGCCGGGAGCCGGCTGGAGGTATATCTCGTCGGCCGGCGCGAGGAGTTCGTCGCCGAGATCGACCGCACCGGTCACCGTCACCGCAGAGGCTGCCGCTACCACCACCACCACGGCCGCCACCCGCCGCCGCGTGACAACCCGTGTCTCGTCGCGTCGACCCATCGTACCCCGATTACACGCCCCAGGTTTTTGTTGTGACCACCTTACACGACCCGACCCGACACCGGCACAGGCGTCCGTCTTCTGATACGCTCTCTCGACTGGCCTGAAGCCGGCTCAGGCATCGATTGAACGCTGACTGTGAACCCCGACCGCCCGGAAACTGTTTGTTGAACCGCGTTCTGGCTCGGGCTGTGTGGCCACTCGTTGTCCCTTCGACCCGCCGATACACGAACTATTTTGTACGCTAAGTACCAGATGATTCACCGTGAACCGTCGCTGGTTGGGACTCAGGCGGGTGGTGGGGAACTGGGTGGGTGTCGTCGCGGTGGTGTTGCTCCTCCTCGTCGCTGC
>ERZ1034486.190-NODE-190-length-18194-cov-3.582281_pt1 | contig 18194 bp, 15 predicted proteins | sample MGYA00520683_ERZ1034486 | MGnify/ENA primary metagenome ERZ1034486 (study PRJEB33760, sample SAMEA4777685) | hypersaline lake metagenome | biome: hypersaline environment; feature: brines | place: Spain | collected 2012-08 | depth 0 m ...
GTCCGTTCCGGAAGCCGCGTCCGAACACCGCGTGTTCGTCGCCCACTTCTGGATCGACCGTGCTGAGGAGGATGTTCGCGCGGTCGACGAGCAACAACCGGCCGACGGTGACCTGATCGTCGCCGTCGGCGAGCCAGCCGAGCCCGGAGACGAACGTCGTCGCCCGCGGCACGGCCTCGCTGGCCCGCTCGTTCACCGTCTCGTCGACGGCACCGATCACGACCTCGACGCCGTCGTCACAGTTCCCCAGCGTCTCCGCGAGCGAGTCACTCAACAACGACTCGTGCCCGACGACGAGCACGACCTCGTCGGTCGCCGCCCGGACGAGTTCCGCCGTCCGGTTGGCGACGGCGTCCGCACTGGAGAGCGCCCACACCTCCTGGGCGATCCGTTCGTCCTCCTCGTTGACCTGTTCGACGTTCGCCAACGCGCTCGCAAGCCGTTCGATCCGTTCGTCGTACTGCCTGCGGAGCGTGGTCGTCGCCTCCGACAACGGCACCGCACGGAACCGTTTCGGGCTGGAGTGTTGGACCTCGACGAGCCCTTCTGCCTCCAGTACGCGGATCGCGTCGTAGACACGCGTCCGTGGTACGTCGGTGATCTCACCGAGCTGTTTCGCCGTCCCGCTCGACAACTGCGTCAGTCCGACGAAACACTTTGCCTCGTACTCCCGCAGCCCGAGCTGCTGGAGTAACTCTGCGGCCGTCGTCGCTGCACTGTCTTCGCTCATTGTCCCAACCTACAACCCGCTGACCGCGGGTTCGTTAACTGTTAGTCCGACAGAGTAAATAATCGTCGTCACTGTCCACAGCGACAAAACGCCTGTCACTCCGAGAGTGACACGACAAGCCGGTGCGTTCCGGAGGCTCTGGCAGAACGACGGCGCACGACGAGCCGTTCACTCGGTTACTCACAAAATGTTTATCTACTGGTAGTTTGTACGGTGTGACCGGTACGCGGCCGGACTTGTGTCCCAACCACAACCCAACGCGTACCGGCCGGCCCTCACGGCCGGTTCGAGTAACGCGGCACCAGACGAGACATCGACAGTGCTACCATCACAGGTCGCGAGCAGCAACGTAGACGAGAGAGACGTGGACGAGTGAGAGGACGGACACGCGGGGGCGACGCAGACCAACGGGGGGGACGAGGCACACAGACGGACCTGGGGAGGCACACGGGAGACACGTGACACACAGACGACACTGTGAGCGGCGCGACGAGTGCCGGGCGGCGCAGCGAGAGCGCGACAGAGGCGACGAGTGCCGGGCGGCGCAGCGAGAGCGCGACAGAGGCGACGAGAACACGACCGACGCGGCGAGAACATGACCGACGCAGACGAGACAGGCGACCACCGTGTCGTCGCCGAACAGACGCTCGAACGGATCGGGCTGAGTGCCTACGCCGCACGGACGTACGTCGCCTTGCTCGCGTTGGGTGCTGGAACGGCCTCGGAGGTGAGCGACGCCGCCAGGGTGCCGCGCACTCGGGTGTACGACGCCGCCGAGGAACTCCAGGAGTGGCGACTAGTCGAGATCGAGCGCGCCTCCCCCACGGAGTTCCACCCGGTGTCGGCGGAGACGGCGACCAGACGGATCGAACGCGAACTGCGCGGCTGGACGAACGATCTCTCGTCGGCGCTCGCGGCGGTGGAGCCGACGCGCCACCGTGAGCGCGCGCCAGGCGTGTGGACCGTCCGGGGGCGCGAGGCGGTCGCGGACCGCGTCCGGGAGTTCGTCGCCGCCGCCGACGAGGAGGTGATCTACGCGACCGCCGCCGAACCCCTGACGGAGTCGGTGCTCGCGGAACTCCGGGTCGCGGCAGACCGCGGGGTGGCTGTCCGGCTCGCCGGCTCGTCGCCGACAGCCGACCGCCGGCTCGCGGACGCCGTCCCGTCTGCGGGCTCGTTCGACTCCCCGTGGACACAGACGGTCGGTCGGCTGCTCGTCGTCGACGGCTGCCGGACGTTACTGAGTGTCCGCACCGAGGAGGGGGCAGGAGAGTCGGCCGACAGTCACGTCGAACGCGCAATTTGGGGCACCGGCGCACAGAACGAACTGGTGGTCGTGCTCGGCACCGTCTTCGCCGGCGGACGCGGCGACAACCCGGCGTAGCTCGAACCGCCGCTGCCGCCGGTAGGTGGTCCCTACTGGCCGTCAGCCACCGCGTAACTATCAGATACGGAAAAAGTGTGTGACTGTGGCACAGACGACGCCACACAGGAGGCCGCACACGAGACCGTCAGTCAGGGGGCGACAACAGACACGCCGTCTACGGAGGTCGACGGCGACCTGTCGGACGATGGCGAGCCCGAGTCCGGTGCCGTTGGCGGCCGTAGAGTAGCCGGAGCCGAACACCTTCTCGCGGTCGGCCGCGGGAATCCCTGGCCCGTCGTCGACGACGGCGAACCCCACCGTTTCCTCGCCCTGGTCGCGGAGCCGCACCTCGGTGATCGCCAGTGTCCCGTCCGGACGACGGACGTGCCACGTCAGTTCCCGTTCGCCGTCGCGCTCCCGAATCCGCTCGGGCAGCCAGCCGGCCGCCCGGTCCGTCGCGGCGGTGGACGCCGTCGGCTGGTCGCCGACTCCTCGCGGCCGACGATCTCACAGCACCGGTCGTTCGCCCGGACGACGGCCCCCGTCTCCGCGAACAACCCACGGTAGCCGCGTCTCGCCTTGTGGCCGTCGACGGCGTTCGCGATCCGGTTGGCGAGCAACACACCCGTACCCCGCCCCGCCGACTTCCGGACGTAGTCGTCGACGCCGCGTGCGATCGCCCCGCTGGCGACCGCTTCGTCTCCCGAGCCGTGTAGAGAACGAACGGCAACGAGCCGTACCCCGCCCGCACCGTCTCCAACAGGTCCAGCCCGTCGTCACCGGGCATATCGTAGTCCGAGAGCACGCAGTCGACAGCCGTCTCCGCCAACTGGCCGCGTGTGTCGGTCGCTCGCCGCCAGGACGGTGAACCGACTGTCGGCCTGCTCTAACTGTCGTGCGACGAGATTCCCTGCCTGCGGGTCGTCTGCCGACGACGAGTCCCACACAGTCTTGCCGTGTCGGAACGAGAGACGAACCCGTGCCTCTGAGACCGACGACTGACGCGGTGCGACTCCTCGGCTACTCGGATCTGGAGGGGGTCTACGACCGTCCGGCGGCAGTCGCTCGGCTCGCCGGCTTCCTCACACGGCGTCGCGACCCCGCCACACTCGTCGTCGGCGCCGGCGACAACTCGGCGTTGGGTGTGGCGGCGACGGTCTCTCACAACGGGGATGTCGACCTTTCGACGCCGACGGGGCGTGCGCTCGCGGCTCCGTTTTACGAGACCGTCCGGCCGGACGCGGAGACGTTCGGCAACCACGACCTCGACCACGGCCCCGCCGGCGCGCGGCGACTCGTCCGCGAGTGTCCGACGACGTGGCTCTGTGACAACGTAGACCACGACCCACTGACCGACGCGGGCGTCGAGCCGACTCGGGTGTTCGAGCGAGCCGGGAGTCGTGTCGGCGTGTTCGGTGTCACGACAGCCGAACTGCCGTCGATCACACCCGAGGCCGCCGGTGTCTCCGTCTCTGACCCCGTCGCGACGGCGCGACGAGTCAGCGCGCAACTGCGTGACCGTGTCGACTCTGTCGTCGGACTCTCACACTGTGGCGTGGTCGACGAACGGGTCGCGGCCGCCGCCGACGCCGATGTCGTCCTCGGCGGCCACCGACACGAACGCCACGCAGACACCCACGACGGGACATTGCTCGTCCGCACTGGCGGTGAGGGTGTTGTCGAGGCGACTGTCGACGGCGAGTACACGTTCCACGACGTGGTGGACTCTGTCGGGGACGGGAGCACCGAGACAGACGAGACTACGGCTACGGAGACCCACGAGCGGATTCGAGAGACGTACGAGCACGTCCGAGAGCGACTGGGTCTCACCGATGTCGTCGCGACGGTCGCGGAGCCGATCCCGCGAGACACCCACACGATCACCGGCGGGGAGTCGCGGGTGGGGAACTTCGCGGCCGACGCCTACCGCGCCGCCACGGATGCCGAGTTGGGGGTGATGCACAACGGCTCGTTGCGCGCGGGGCCGCAACTCGCCGACGACGCGACCAGCGACGCGACCGCCGACGGCGTGATCGGCGACGCGACCGACGACGGCGTGATCGGCGACGCGACCGGCGACGTAACCGACGGCGTGACCAGCGGCGACGTGATCTCGCTGTCCCCGTTCGGCAACCGACTGGTGACGCTGTCCGTCACCGGCGCACGGCTCCGCGCGGGACTCCGCCAACTGTGTGCGACGCGCGACGACCACTGGTTCCTCTCGGTGTCCGGCGGGCGCGTCGTCTGGGAGCCGGCCAGCGAGCAGTTCGCGCGTGTCTCCGTCGCCGGCGAGCCGTTACGCGACGACCGGACGTACACGGTCGCGACACAGGAGTATCTCGTCGACGCCGACGTACTCCCCGCGTTCGACGCCGGGCAGGTGGTGTCGTTCCACGGGCTCCAGTACGACCACCTCGTTGAGCACGCGCGTCGCGGCGGGCTGGCGGTCGGTGTCGAGGGGCGAGTCGCGTTCTGCTGATCCTCCCTTGGAGTCGTGGCTGGACGCCGCCGGTCGGTCCCTGATCCGGCTCAGATTCGTCTACCGACCCTGGAGTCGCAGACGGTACTCGACACCACACCGCTCCCCACAGCCGTCGCCGGTCTGTTCGTAGCCGCGTGACTCGTACAGCGCTCGCGCTGCTCGGAGCCGTTCGTCCGTCTCCAACACGACCGTCTCGAACCCGTCCACGACGGCACGTGCGCGGAGTTCGTCGAGCAGCCGACTCGCGTAGCCGCGCCGCTGGTGGTCGGGGTCGACCCGCAGCCGGCGGAACTCGACAGTCGTCTCGTCGACCGGGACCGACGCACCGAGCGCGACGAGTCGCTCGTCTCCGTCGACCGTCTCGGCCGATCTCTCGTGTTCCTCGTCGATCTCTCCGACGAGAAGCGTCCCGTCGCCGCCGACGTAGTGTGCGGTCGGCTCCCCGAGGTCGCGTTCCAATTCGGGGTCGTCCTCGAACGGGAGCCGCGACGCTCGGAAGGCACACTCGTGGACCCGCCAAACTGCCGCGGCGTCTGCCGGCCGGAACTCGCGGACACTGAACACGTCGGTCGCTCGTCACCGCCGGAGTTAGCCTTTGGGCACTCCCGCCAGGTCGTCGCCACAGAGTCCCACCACCTGTGACACCGCGAAACACGTAGTGTGCGACGAGACGGATCTTCGACGGTGACGACCTACTATCTCGCGACGAGAGACGGGCTCTACCGACACTCGTCCGGCGACGAGGCGCTCAGCGAGGAGACGGAGCCCACTCGCGTCGCCGGCCCGACCGGCGTGGTGAGCGTCACGACACACGACGGCACCGTCTACTGTCTGGACGCGGACGGCGTCGTTCGTCTCTCGTGGGACGGTGGCTGGGAGTCGCTGGGCGTGCCGACCGACGACCCCACGCATCTCGCGGCCGACGAGGCGGGAGTGGTCGTCGGCGGGCGTGACCCGTTGGCCGTCCACACTGCTCCCGACGGCGACGACTGGGAGACGACTGAACTCCCGAGTCTCGCGCCGGCACGCCGGTGGGAAGACGGGGAGCCGGTCGTTGTCAGCGAGGCCGGCGGCCGGGTGTCCGACACCGTCCGAACCGACGAGGGCCTCGCGGTCGCGGTCGAACGGACGGGGGTGTTCCACCGCCGTGACGGCGCGTGGACCCCACACCACCGCGGGCTCGCGGAGGACGTTCACGACCTCCGGCGGACGCCGAACGGGTGGCTCGCGGCGACCGGCCAGGGACTCTACGCCGCCGACGGTGTCGGGGAGCCGTGGCGTCGCCGCGACACCGGACAACTGTTCCAGGGGTACACGTACTTCCACGAATTCGCCCGGCACGACGGGGAACTGTACACTAGCGGTGGCTGTCACGTGCCCGGCGGCTGGCCCAGTGCGGACGCCGAGGCACTGGTGTTCCGACTCGACGACGGACGGAACGCGCTCCAGGCCGCGGCGACACCCGACACCACCGAGTACGTCTGGGCACTGACGAACGCCGACGGGACGCTGTACGCCGGGACAGCCACCGCAGATGTCGACGCACCCAACCGGGCGAGTGGCGTGGTGTACCGACGCGACGGGAGAGCGTGGACGACGGTGTGTTACGTGCCGTCCCCGGTCGTCTCGGTTGCCGTCTGCGACAGTGAGCCGTGATCGGTGTCGTCGGAAGTACTACACGTACCGCGCGACAGTATCGGCCGGGGCGGGTGACGATTGAGGCGGCTCTCGCAGTGGCGCGCTCCCACCGGGTGGTGATCCACGGCAGAGTGACGGGGCACCGTCACCGACGACACGTGTGTCGAACGGAGTTCTCGGCCAGTCCCGCGGTGCGACAGACGACGCACAGATGTCGACCGTCGGCTACGTCGTCGCCGGCGGCCTTCTCCTGTTGCTCGCTCCGCTCGTCCCCGTCGCGCTGGTGATGTACGCCGTCTGGCGACTCGTCGCGGGAGACGACCACTGAGACGGTCTAGGTGGCCCCACCGCCGCGTCCAGACTCGCCACCGCGTCCAGACTCGCCACCGCGTCCAGACTCACCGCCGCGTCCGGAACGCGTCGTCCCCCCACGGCCGGAAGTCGATGTCGAACGTCCACACGTCCCGGTCCTGTTCGACCAGCCGGAGGAACTCAGCGGCGATCTCGTCGGGGTCGGCACGCTTCTCGTCGGGGACGCTCTCGTCGACAGCCTCGCCGTTGACCCAGCCGTCGACGAACACGTGAACGACGTGGATGCCCTCGGGCGCGAGCTGTTCGGCCATCTTGCGTGCGACCCACTTCACGAAGTCGCCAGTGTTGAGGATCACCGTCCCGCCGCCGTCGAGCAGATCCGGCAGCAGTTCGTCGACCACGAGCACGAACCCGTAGCCGACCGTGTCGAACGTCGTCTGCAATGACGCCGGATCGTCGTCCAACGGCCCGCTCCAGTTCGGGGCCGGCGTGTTGTGGACGTACACGTCAACGGCCCCGAACGCCTCCCGAACGGTCTCGACGCCCGCCTCCACCGCCTCGGGGTCGGTCACGTCCACCTGGGCGGCGAGGGCGTCACCCGGCGTCTCCGCCCGCAACTCTGCGGCCAGTTGTTCGGTGAACGACTCGCTGCGGGCCCACAGTGCGACCCGGTCGCCCTCGCGTGTGAATCGTCTGGCGACCGACTCCCCGACCGTCGGGCCGACACCACCGATCACGACCGTGCGTGTCACGTGTCCACCAACGGGCGGGGACCACTCGGTGATTGTGCGGTTGTCGGAGCCGGTGCACGACCGCCTGAAAAGTAACGCGTGTCGTGGAGACTGACGTGCGACACGACGCTGTCGCTCACCGCGGTTCCTCACAGCCAGTTGACACCAGATTCAACAATCAAAACGAAAAAACACGGACGGTGACAGACTCCGAGTTGCCCCGAAAAAGACGGTCGAAAGTGGTACTAATACTTGCTGCATTGGCGGTGTTGTTCTTCGTGGTCTCGTTGGCCGCACTGGGAGCGGTCGTCGCGACACTCGTCCCAGTCGTCCCGTCCCCGTCGGCGGCTGTCAGTGTTCTCTCAGTCCCAGCAGACGGCGGGACTGCCCCGACTCCGTCGGCGTTCTATCTCGAACTCGCGGGCGTCGTTGGCAGTCTCGCACTCTCGTTAGCGTTGGCAGCGATCTACGTCGGTCAGAACGATGTCCTCCGACGACACGAGGCGATTCTCGACGAACAGACGACGATCCAACACGAACAGACCCGAATCGCGGCCCGACGTGGCCACCCGCTCCTCGCACCACACTCAGAGGGAGTGTCACTCGCCGGTGGCGATCCGACACTAGAAACGTTCGACGACGGGACGATCAGCGTCACGACGGACGACGACGACACACCGCGGGTGTGTGCGGCCGTCGAGAACCACGGCGATGCGGTCGCACAGCAGCTCCGGATGGTCTGTCTGGTCGACTACGCGGTTACTGACGGGGTCCCCGACCGTCCAGACGAGGTGTTTCCCGGGGTCGCAGATGTCAGCGTCAACGGCGTCGCGACCGAACCACCGAGCGGCGAGGGTGGCGTTCTTCCCCCGACGGGAGACCTGCAACTACTCGTTGCCAACCCACAGTTCTCCGCCGAGTCCGGTCACGACGGCGGGTTTCGACGGTTCCTCGGAGCGATCGAGTCACACCTCGCGGACGGTGAGGCACAACTTCGATTTGGTTTCGTCCTCGTGTACACGAACGCCGTCGGCAGTCCGTTCAAGACCGTTCTCGAACCCGGATACGCTGTCGACCCGACCCAGTACGATCCCGAGACTGACGACCTGACACTCGATCGTCTTCGGTGTTTGGCGACAGCGTACGATACGGCAGATCTCGTCGAAGATCTCGACTGGGAGATTCCCGCGTCGGTGTTCCGGGAGCGGTGACACTGACGAGTCCGTCGTGACACCATTGCCGGTCACTGGTCGGGGTGTGGCGATACAGAGTCTTCACCGTCGACTCGTCTCTCCGTTCGAATCTCGGACAGGCACGTCGTCAAATCCTCGATTACTGCCGATGGAGTGGCACCACTGGCGAGTTGCGGTACGTCGACCTCACACGTCACCGTCTCTGTCGCGGGATCGTACGACAGCTCCGCACCGTCGACCGTGTCGGTGACCACACCGTTCTGCACGACGCCTGCACTGTCGCCCGTGTGTGTCTCCTTGCCGCCCTCTGACGCTTCTGGACCGACACGCATCCCTTCCTGGGCATCGGCGACCGGTTCTGGGGCGGCGCTACCGCTGTTTGCTGCCACCGCGGGTGCGACACCACCCGGCGTCTCCTCCGTATCGGCGCCTTCGCTCGGCGTCTCCACCCGGTCGTTGTCCCCGAGCGCTCCGAGTACCTCTCGAAACTGCTCGACGACCGGAGCGTCGTCAGCGAGCGCGTACCTTGGACTCGATGTGTACCGTTTTTCGACCCGCTCGGCGACACCGATGTCGACCAACACGTCGACATTGTCACCGACTGCCGAACGATCGAGATCGGCGGTACGAGCCAACCCTGCGGCAGTCAGGCGGTCGTTCGGGTTCTCCAACAACGCGAGAAGCAACTCGACGTTCGCCGGGTACCGGAACAGTTCTACGAACGGGGAGCCGGCGACATAGAGGTCGCTGTCGGCATCGTAGTCGTCACTGGCCTCCTGCAGCTGATCGACGTGGTTGAACAACCGAGCGTGTGCCTCTCGAAGCGGCTCTGTGACGGGGTGGTCCGTGTTTACCCTGAACAGTTCCGGGTTGGAACTCTCTGGCATCACCTCTACGAGCCCGTGCTCGCAGAACGTGTCGACATGCCGCGAGGCGGTCGATCTGTGGACGCCAGCGAGGTCCGCCAGATCGCGTCGGCTGACTGGAAGGGTCCCCCTCCCGAGGAACACGTCGAGGAGCCGCACGCGGCCCTCACTACTGAGCAACGTCGCCAGTGTCGGCTCAGTATTTGCGTCAGTGTCGCTGTCTTCGCTCGCGTCAGTGTCAGTGTCCTCGCTCGCGTCAGTGTCAGTGTCCTCGCTCGCGTCAGTGTCAGTGTCCTTGCTCGTGTCCGTGTTACTGTCCTTGCTCATACCTGTGGTTACTGTGCAGAGAGACATAATTCTGTTGTTGAGATGCACGCTCACTCACGAACACACGCTCAGCGTGTGACGACCGTCGCCACGAGTCGATCTGTGGTTCTGCTTGTGGTGTCCGTGGTGTCACTCTCAGCCGACGTACAGCACTGTCACTACTCACTCACGACCAGCACCGTGGTCACTGTGTAGAGCGATACGACACTGTCACACAACTGCACACGCACAGCGCACACCAGTCGTCGCACTGCGTGACTCCTGTCATTCACTCGCTGTCCCCACACCGACGCCGTCACGACAGTCGACAGATATAGAAACACGTTCGGACAACCACAATCAACGTGTCCTCTGACGGGAGCATCAGCCGCGACCAGTCCCCGCAGATGCGTGATCTCACCCGGGAGTTGCTCACGCGGCTGATGCAGGACGACAACAACGGGCTCACTCCGCAGGCGGTGTGTGAACAGCACGACTTTCCTGGTGTCTCGGAGGCACTTGTGCAAGATCTCCTCGACGCGATGGCCGCCGATCCGGCCTGTCCACTAGAGGAAGACGGTGGCTGTGTGTTCGTCGACAACGCCGGTGTCGACGAGTACCGTCACCTACTCCGCGACAACGACACCGACCCGTTCGAACAGGTCGGTCGTGAGTGACTCGGTCGAACCGAGCCCCGTCACTCACCGGCTCTCGACGCCCCACCCACCCTGATCCGTCCGAGCCGGTAGGCGCGCCACGCGGCGTGTCTGGTGCGTGGGGAGACGGCCGCGAGGAAGCCGACGAAACCGGCGAGACACGCCGCCGCGCCGCCGACGGCGACGACCGTCGCGGGCGCACCGACCGCCGCGAGCCCCGCTGTCGACCCGCTCGTCACGGCCCACGCGACCCCCAACCCCGCGGTCAGACGGAGCGTGAGCGGGCGGTCCCACGGCACCCGGCCGAACGTCCCGCGGGCGTAGTAGGCGACAAGCCCGAACACGACGATGTTGAGCAACGCGTAGCCGACTGCGCCGGCGACCGCGCCGTACTGCCCGCCGAAGACGGCCGTGACGGGCGTGCTACAGATCAACCCGTACAGCTTGGTGCGAAAACTGAATTCCGGTCGCCCGGCCCCCTCCAACGCGTGTGACAACAGGGTCCAGAAGCCGCGGAAGACGTTGACACCGCCGACGACGAGGACAGTCGTCGAGAACACACCCTGGACGGACGGGAACGCGAGCTGTGCGACCGCCTCGTGTGCGCCCAGCAGGTAGCCGAGGAGAACGAACGTGACGCCGGTGCCACCGGTGGTCGCGGCGTCGAGATACGCGAACGTCTCGTCGCCGGCGGCGGCGTCGCCGCTCACCCGGGTGAGCAACGGCGACGACAGCCGCCACGAGATGGTCGCCCCCAGGTCGGCGAACCGGTCGGCGGCCTCGTACACCCCGACCGCGGCCGGCGAGGCCACGACCCCCAACACGAGCGTCGGCATGTTGAACGCGAACCGGTCGAGAATCTGGTCCGGGACGCTCCAGCGCGCGAACCCCCAGGTGCGTTCGATCTCGTGTCGACCGGGGAGCTGTGGCCGTTCACCCAGCCAGACCAACACGGGGAGCAACGTCACTCCGCGTGTGCCCGCGACCACCAACATCACGTCTCCGGCCGTGGTGATGAACGGGTTCAACACGAGCAACAAGCCGAGTCGGAGCGCGGCCTGTGCGGCGTTGAGCCAGGCCTGGTAGCTGGGGTAGCCCACCGCGCCAAACAAGCTGTCGGTGACGACCGAGACAGTCGTCGAGACCGCGAGCAACGCCGCCGGCAGCAACAACGCCCGGTCGAAAGCGGTCGTCCGCGTGACGAAGTCGGCACCGACGAGCGTCGCCACCACCATCAGTAGGAGGTAGCCGACCGCGAACAACAACGTCAACCCAAAGTACGCCGGCACCCGCTCCCCGCGTTCGCTCCCGACCTTCTGGAGCGCCTGACTCACCCCCCGGACCGGCCGCAACAACAACGCGATGGCGATGGCAGCGAAGAAGTACCGCCCGGTCGCCGCGGGGTCTGTGACGAACGCGTAGACGATCCCCGTGAGGACGAACAACGTCGTCGAGAGCAACGCGCCGCTCCCGGTCCGGAGCGAGGAGTCCAACAGATCGACTTCGTCGCCGTCGCGTCGGTCGACCACACGACTACCAGGGGAGCCAACGACTAAACCCCCGTGCCCCGCGACGTGTCGATCTCCCGGGCGTCGCCCCCCTGTGGAGCGCTCGAAAATGTACCCGCTGTCAAGTTAATTCGTCTCGCCCGCGTGTGCGCGTACGCGCACACACGGCGCCACATTATCCCCGTAGAGTGTCAAACAGATGTATGATCACATCGGACGACACGGCAGGAGCGGTCGACTACGAGACGGAGTCGGTAGGGGTGCTCGTGATCGGTGCCGGGGCGGCCGGCGCCAGAGCCGCAATCGAACTCACAGAGCGTGGCGTCGAGGACGTGCTCGTTCTCGGGAAGCGCGGCCACGGCGACGCCCACACCACGTGGGCGCGTGGCGGCATCAACGGTGCGCTCGGCACCCACGACCCGGAGGATGACTGGACGATCCACGCCGCAGACACACTCAACGAGGGCCACTTCGTCAACGACCCGCCGAAAGCCGAGACGGTCGCGCAGGCGATGCCCGAACACCTCCGCGAGTTGGACGACTGGGGGATGGCCTTTTCTCGGACCGAGGACGGTGAGATCGACCAGCGGTACTTCGGTGCGCAGTCGTTCCGACGGACGGCGTTTGCCGGCGACCACACCGGGGAGTCGTTGCTCGACACGCTCGTCGCCCGCGCACAGGAGCTGTCGGTGCCGTACCGCGAGAACGTCATGATCACCAAGCTCGTCTCCGACGGCGACGCCGTCCACGGCGCCGCGGGCGTCGATCTCGACACCGGGGAGCCGACGCTGATCGAGGCCTCACACGTCGTCCTCGCCGCGGGCGGCTACGCCGCGATCTACGATAGACACACCTCGCGTGACGACGAGAACAACGGGGACGGGCCGGCGCTCGCGTTGGACGCCGGCGCGTCGCTGATGGACACGGAGTTCGTCCAGTTCCACCCCACCGGGATGGCGGTCGACGAGTCAGACCCAGAGTGGGAGCCGTGGCGCGGTCGGCTGGTGACGGAGGCTGTTCGCGGCGAGGGTGGCCGGCTGTACAACACCGAGGGAGAGCGGTTCATGGAGCGGTACTCCCCAGACCAGATGGAACTGGACGCCCGCGACGTGGTCGCTCGCGCCATCGCACAGGAGGTCGCCGAGGGGCGCGGGACGGACAACGGCGGCGTCTATCTCGACATCAGCCACCGCGACCGGTCGTTCATCCAGGAGCGACTCCCGCGGATGTACGAGCGGTTCCAGGAGCTGGGTGTCGACCTCTCCGAGACGGCCGTCGAGGTGGCGCCGACCGCCCACTACGGCATGGGCGGGGTCGCCGTCGACGACCACGGAGAGACGAGTGTCGACGGGTTGTTCGCAATCGGCGAGACGATGGCGGGCGTCCACGGCGCGAACCGACTCGGCGGCAACAGCCTCGCCGAGACGGTCGTCTACGGGGCCGTCGCGGGCGAACGGATCGCCGAGCGCGACCCCGAACCGGGGACGGTGTCGGACGACCTCCGTGAGTCGCTCGTCGAGCCACACCTCGCGGGGCTCACGACACTGGCAGACAGTGACGGGACACGCGAGCCGAAGCCGGTGCTCGAGGATCTCCAGACACTGCTGTGGGAGACCGCCGGACTGCTCCGTGACGCCGACCGGTTGGCGACGGGACTCGACCGGCTCGCGGAGATCCGAACGGCCGCAGAGGAGATGGCCGTCGGCCCGCTCGGCAGTCGTTCCTTCGAGTTCGCGGTCGATCTGGGGTTCTCGCTGACGGTCGCCGAGACGGTGTTGCGCGGCGCACTCGAACGCGAGGAGTCCCGTGGCGCTCACTACCGCACGGACTTCACCGAGATCGACCCTGACTGGCAGCGGAACATCCACTACCACGCTGCCGATGTCGGTGTGACGACGACGACCGAACCCGTCGGCGAGCCGAGCGACGAGGTTCGGGCGGCACTCGACGAGGGCCACGAACTCGACTACCACCAGTTGGAGTAGTCTCGGTGTTCTCGTGGGTGTGGTAATCTCGATGTTCTCGTGGGTGTGGTAATCTCGATGTTCTCGTGGGTGTGGTAATCTCGATGTTCTCGTGGGTGTGGTACTCCCGACCCGCCCCCCTGGCGCGTTGTTGCCCGTGTTAAAACACAGTCTCAGCAGGCTGGTGTCGGCTAGCGGTCTCTTGATGCAGGCCCGTCGTAGCTGCCCACGTGAGACGAACCAACCAGAACACGACGCGACGAAGTGTGCTCGGCGCAGTCGGTGCCGCAGTGACGGCTGGACTCGCCGGCTGTGCGGGCGTCACCGAAGGGGACCGCGAGGAGACGGATGTAGAGTACACTGTTTCTGAGGATGTCGACCGGCTCTCACTGGATGTCGGCGATGCAGACGTGACAGTCGACAGTTGGGACAACCCGGACGTGCGGATCGAGGCCACGAAGTACGCGATCGGCCAGACGGAACTGTCGGAGGTGTCGATCACTCGCGAGGTCGTCGGCGGTGCGCTGACTGTCGGTGTCGAGCGGACCGACTCCATCCAACTCGGCACCGTCGGCGGCGGTGCCGAGACGATGGACGTGCGCGTCCCGTCCGGCGTACAGGTCGACGAGATCAGCGCAGACGACGGGGAGATCACTGTCGGTGACCTGCCCGGCAATCTTGAGTTGAGTGTCGACGACGCGGATGTGAGCCTCGCTGGCCCCGACACCGTCCATGGTGAACTGGGTGACGGCTCACTCGACGTGGCGACGCCGGCGACGGTCGGTGACGTGACCGGCGACGACGCCGAGATCGACCTGGCGATTGCCGATACGGACGGCGACGCGGAGGTCGACATCGACGACGGGGAGATCACCGCCCGACTCGCGTCGGAACTCGACGCGACGGTGGTCGTCGAGACCGACGCGACCGTTGACGGCCTCGACACGCTCGACAGTGTCGAGACGAGCAGCGAAACGTCGCTCACGGGCCGAGTGGGTGACGACGGCGACGAACTCAGGATCGTCGGTGACGACGCCGTCGTGGAGTTCGAGTCTGTGTGAGCCGACTCGCATACAGCAGAGCTTTCCCCGTCACCCCCGAACGACGGTCGTGAGCGAGACAATGCGAGCGGTCGTCGTCCCGTCGGGAGGCGAGGGGTTCGAACACGTCGAGCGGCCGGTGCCGGAGCCGGACGCCGACGAGGTGCGGGTCGCGGTCGAGGCGTGTGGGATCTGTCACAGTGACGCGTTCGTCGTCGACGGCGGCCACCCAGCGGTGGCGTATCCGCGCGTGCCGGGCCACGAGGTCGCCGGTACCGTCGACGCGGTCGGCGAGAACGTGACACAGTGGACAGTCGGCGACCGGGTCGGCGCCGGCTGGCACGGCGGTCACTGTTTCACCTGTGAGCCGTGTCGTCGCGGCAACTTCCTCGGCTGTGAGAACAGTGACATCACCGGCCTCACCTTCGACGGTGGCTACGCCGAGTACACCACCGTCCCGAGCGAGGCGTTGGCAGCAGTGCCAGACGATCTGAGCGCCGTCGACGCCGCACCGTTGCTGTGTGCGGGCGTGACGACGTACAACGCGCTCCGGAACGCAGACCTCCAGCCAGGTGATCTGGTTGCAGTCCAAGGGATCGGCGGACTGGGCCATCTGGGTGTCCAGTACGCCCACGCGGCGGGGTACGAGACGGTCGCCGTCTCACGCAGCCCGGACAAGGAGCCGTTAGCGACGGATCTGGGCGCTGACCACTTCGTCGACGCGAGCGAGACGGACCCCGCGGCGGCGCTGCAGGCGTTGGGCGGCGCCGACGCCGTGTTGGCGACGGCGCCGTCGAGCAAGGCCATCGCGTCGGTCGTCGGCGGGATCGGTGCCGACGGCTCCGTGATCGTCGTCGGCGTCCCCGGCGAGTCGGTCGCCGTCGACGCCCAACACCTGATCGGCACCGCTGGCGCCGTCGAGGGGTGGGGGTCGGGTGACGCCCGCGACTCCCAGGACACCCTGGAGTTCAGTTCCCTGCGCGCGGTGACGCCGGAGGTGGAGCGGTTTTCGTTGGACGATGTCGAGGCCGCCTACGACCGGATGATCGACAACGAGGCGCGGTTCCGGGTCGTGTTGGAGCCGTAGTGGGAAAACGACGGAATCGCCGCCGGCGCGGCGAGCGGAGGCGTCACAGACGTAGCGAGCGGAAGTGGCACAGACGTAGCGAGCAGGTCGCCACAGACGACACGACCGACCGTCCGCGCCGCTCGTCCACACGTACTTGTGGCCGGCGCGTCACACACAGACTGTGTCACAGTCGTCGCCCGGTGAGACTCGACAGCCGCCACACACCCCGCCCCGCGCCGCGGGCCACTGGCCGGTGGTGGGTCACACTGTTCAGTTTCTGCGGTCGCCGTTGGCCGCGCTCGAACGGTGGGGGCTGGCGGACGCGTCGGTCGTCGCGGTGTCCATCGCGGGACGGGATGTCGCGCTCGTCACCGACCCGCGGGTCGCGCGCCGGGTGTTGGTCGACGCGGCCGACAACTACCGGAAGGCAGAGATCGTCCGTGACCGACTCGGCACACTCCAGGGTGGGAGCCTCGTCTTGCTGGAAGGTGACGCCTGGCGGGAACGCCGCGGGACGGTCGGGGCCGTCTTCACCGCCGACCGGGTCGCCGGCGTCGACAGCGTCACCGCGCGGTACACGGACGCGACAGTCGACGACTGGCCGACCGAGGGCGTCGTCGGGGTGCAGGCAACGGCCCGTGATCTCACGTTGGCCATTCTCGCGCGGGCGTTGTTCGGACTCGATCTCCGTGGCGGCGACAGCCCGATCCACGCGGCCGCCGACGACGTACTCACCCGACTCCGTCTCGACTCACCGTCGACGTACCTCCCGGAGTGGGTGCCGACCCCGACCAACCGCAGGTTCCGACGCGCCGTCGAGACGCTCCACGCGCGTCTCGACGCGACTGTCGAGAGTCGACGCGACGCGACCGTCGAGAGCCGACGCGACGGGACTGCCGACGACCGGCGTGGCGCGACCGTCGACGACCGGCGCGGCGCCGGCGAGGCGACTGCTGACGGCCACAGCACCGAGGAGACTGGGTTGCTCGGCGCGCTCGCGGCCGCCGGGTTGCCGACGGAGACGATCCGCGACGAGCTGATCGCGTTCCTGTTTGCCGGGTTCGACTCCACCGCGACCGCGCTGTCGTGTACACTCGGGTCGCTCGCGGCCAACCCCGAGGTGCAGGCGTCACTCGCGGCGGCGGTCGACGACACCGCAGACGGCTCACTCGCGGACGCGCCGCTGGCCGACTGTGACCTGCTCAACGCGGTCGTCAGGGAGAGTCTCCGCCTGTACCCGCCCCAGTATCTCCTCTTCCGGGAGCCGCTAACCGACGTGTCACTCGACGGGTTCCGGCTGCCCGCTGGGCAGCCGATTGTGCTTGCGCCGTGGCTCTACCACCGTGACGGGCGGTTCTGGGACGACCCCGAGACGTTCCGCCCGCGGCGGTGGCTCGACGACTCTCCTGCCGAGGATCGCCCCGACTCGACGTATCTCCCGTACGGGATCGGCCCGCGCCGATGTGTCGGCCGCCAGATGGCCGACCGACTCCTCCGCACTGCCGTCGCCGCCGTCTGTCGCCGCCGGCGACTCACCGCGGAGGATACGCTCACTGTCTCCGCCGGGCCGACCCTCGCACTCGACGGCGGACTGGCCGTCCGTGTCGACTCCCGCGAGTGACTCGTGGGGAGAGACGAAACTGGAGTGAGTGTGAGATGCGAGCGGGTACGGAACGGTCACGCTCGCCCGTGCCCGACGCCGCCCGTTACTCCGGGCCGGCGTAGCCCGTCAGTCCGAGGTCGGTGTGCTCCTCCGTGTCCGTGCCGTCGCCGGAAACCGCACCACTCTCGTCGCCGCGAGCGTCGTCACCCTCGTCGCCGCGAGCGTCGCCTTCGTCGTTCGCCCGCCGTCGGTCCTCGTGTGTCGGGGTCTCGACGACGGTGAACAGGAGGTTGATCAGGACGTTCGTCGCCTTCGCCCGCTCCGTCTCGGTGACCTCGTAGGCCGCGCCGGTGTCGGTCGCGCCGGGGACGGCGTTCGAGAGGTCCCGACTCTCGGGGACGGGGACAACCTGCGCGACGCGGATGTCCGCGAGTGCCTCCGTCACCGTCCGCAAGAGCTGTTGGAGCTGGCCCGCGGAGGCGACGCCCTCGACCGCGAGCGTGGCGCGCACTTCTTCGATCCGTGCGCGCATCTCGTCGGTGCGGTAGCTCGGGAGCGGTTGCTCCTCGATGTCCAGAAGAAACTCTTCGTACTCGGCTGCGAGTGCTGCTGCCGCTGTCGTGCCGTCAGCTATTTCTGACGGTGAATCGTTCGAACACATGTCGTGGAACTGCCCACGACGCGACGATGGGAGGGCGTCCCTGCGCCCTGCCGTTTTCCACGGCGCCCA
>ERZ1034486.194-NODE-194-length-17919-cov-41.270880_pt1 | contig 17919 bp, 14 predicted proteins | sample MGYA00520683_ERZ1034486 | MGnify/ENA primary metagenome ERZ1034486 (study PRJEB33760, sample SAMEA4777685) | hypersaline lake metagenome | biome: hypersaline environment; feature: brines | place: Spain | collected 2012-08 | depth 0 m ...
TCGCGATGGACACCAAAGAGGACGAACAAGAGCGCGGTATCACCATCGACGCGGCGAACGTCTCGATGACACACGAGTACGAGGAGACGAACCACCTCATCAACCTCATCGACACGCCCGGTCACGTCGACTTCGGCGGAGACGTCACCCGTGCGATGCGAGCGGTCGACGGGGCGCTCGTGGTCGTCGACGCCGTCGAGGGCGCGATGCCCCAGACCGAGACGGTGCTCCGACAGGCGCTCCGTGAGGGCGTGAAGCCGACGCTGTTCATCAACAAGGTCGACCGACTCATCTCCGAGCTCCAAGAGGGCCCCCAGGAGATGCAAGAACGGCTCCTCGCCGTCATCGCCGACGTCAACGAGCTCATCCGCGGGATGGCCGAGAACATGGACGACATCCCGAACGACTGGAGCGTCTCCGTCGAGGACGGCACCGTCGGATTCGGCTCCGCGCTGTACAAGTGGGGCGTCTCGCTCCCCTCGATGCAGCGCACCGGGATGGACTTCGGCGACATCATCGACCTCGAGCAGGCCGACAAGCGCGACGAGCTCCACGAGCGGACCCCGCTCTCGGACGTCGTGCTCGACATGGTGTGTGAACACTTCCCCAACCCGATCGATGCCCAGCCCCGCCGGGTGCCGCGTATCTGGCGCGGGGACGCGGACTCCGAGCTCGCCGAGGGGATGCAGCTGGTCGACGAGGACGGCGACGTCGTCTTCATGGTGACCGATATCTCGATGGATCCACACGCCGGCGAGATCGCCACGGGTCGTGTCTTCTCGGGGACGCTCGAGAAGGGCCAGGAGCTGTACGTCTCTGGCACCGCAGGCACGAACCGGATCCAGAGCGTCGGGCTGTTCATGGGGTCCGAACGGGAGGAGGTCGAGCGCGTGCCGGCCGGGAACATCGCCTCCGTCACGGGCTTGCGCGACGCCATCGCCGGCTCGACGGTGTCGTCGATCGAGATGACGCCGTTCGAGTCGATAGAGCACATCTCCGAGCCGGTCATCACGAAGTCCGTCGAGGCCCAGAACATGGACGACCTGCCGAAGCTCATCGAGACGCTCCAGCAGGTCGCCAAAGAGGACCCGACGATCCAGATCGAGATCAACGAGGACACCGGCGAGCACCTCATCAGCGGCCAGGGTGAGCTCCACCTCGAGGTCATCACCCAGCGAATCCGCGACAACCAGGGCATTCCGGTCATCACCGGCGAACCGATCGTGGTCTACCGCGAGCAGCCCCAGGAGGCCTCCCGCGAGGTCGAGGGCGTCTCGCCGAACCGCCACAACAAGTTCTACCTCACCGTCGAGCCGATGGGTCAGGAGATCGTCGACGCCATCCAGCTCGGTGAGGTCTCGATGGACATGCCCGAACTCGAGCGCCGCGAGGCGCTCCAGGACGCCGGCATGGACAAAGACACCTCACAGAACGTCGAGGACATCCACCGGACGAACGTCCTCATCGACGACACGAAGGGTATCCAGCACCTCAACGAGACGATGGAGCTCGTTCTGGAAGGGCTCCAAGAGGCGCTCGACGACGGGCCGCTGGCCGCCGAGCCGGTCCAGGGCTCGTTGTTCCGGCTCCACGACGCGAAGCTGCACGAGGACACGATCCACCGCGGTCCGGCACAGGTCATCCCTGCGGTCCGCGACGCGGTCCACCGGTCGCTCATCGACGGCGAGGTCCGTCTGCTTGAGCCGATCCAGGACGTCCGCATCGACGTGCCGTCCGAGCACATGGGCGCCGCCTCCGGTGAGATCCAGGGCCGCCGCGGCCGCGTCGACGACATGTACCAGGAGGGAGACCTCATGGTCGTCGAGGGGATCGCCCCGGTCGAAGAGATGATCGGCTTCTCCTCGGACATCCGCTCGGCGACCGAAGGGCGCGCCTCCTGGAACACGGAGAACGCCGGCTTCCGCGTGCTCGTCGACAACCTCCAGCGCGAGCAGATCATGGAGATCCGCGAGCGGAAGGGGATGAAGCTCGAACTGCCGTCGTCGGTCGACTACATCTGAGACGGCGGCCGTCGTCCACGTCGACCCACTCCACTTTGCGGGCCCATCGCCGAAGGCTTATATCCGCCCCGGCGACTCCGTACGCGTATGCAGACGGGCACGACTCCCGCTCGGCGCATCGGCACGGAACTACCCAGTCGCTCCGTGTCTGCCACACCGACGCGCTCGGCGGTCACCGCCGGCGCCGAGGTGGTCGCGTGAGCGACCGTCGCGACGGCGCCCCTGCGGAGCCGACCGACGACGCCGACCCTGCGGTCGACGGCGGCCACGAGCCGGGGTCGTCGACGCACACGGTTCGACTCGAACTCGACGACGAGCCGGGCCAGCTCCTCGCGGCGCTCCAGCCGATCGCGTCGAACGGCGGCAACCTGCTCTCGATCTATCACGAGCGGGGGAACAAGACGCCGCGCGGGCGGATCCCCGTGGAGGTCGACTTCGAGGCGACACCCGACCACTTCGACGCTATCGTCGATGCGTTCCACGACGAGGGCGTCACCGTGATCCAGGCGGGAACCGAGCGGTACGCAGAAGAACTCACGCTGTTGTTGTACGGACACCTCATCGACACCGACCTCTCGGACACGCTCTCGCGTATCGAGGCGTCGGCGTCGACGTCGGTGGCCGACGTGTCGCTCGCGGCACCGCGTGGGACCGAAGACGCCTCGAGTGCACGGCTTCGACTCGAGGCACGCGCGGGCGAGACGGCGACGGCGCTCGACGCGGTTCGAGACATCGCCGCCGAGAAGGGACTCCGTGTCGTCGCGCCGCTCGTGGGGGTGGAGGCGTGAGACTCGCCGTCGTCGGGGCGGGTGCGGTGGGTCGGTCGGTCGTCGAGTTGGCGGGCGAGCACGGTCACGACGTCGTCGCCGTCGCCGACTCCTCGAGCGGTGTCGTCGCGGACGGAGCCGACTCGGATGGGGTCGACGCCGAGGCGGTCGTGACGCGGAAGGCGGAGGCGGACATCGTCGGCGACGACGACCCGGCAGACGTGCTCGCGGCCGACTACGACGTCCTCGTCGAGGCGACGCCGACGACGCTCGGCGACGCAGAGCCGGGGTTCTCACACGTGCGGACCGCACTGGAGCGGGACCGACACGTCGTGTCGGCGAACAAAGGGCCGGTCGCCGAGCGGTACGGTGACCTCCAGGCGCTCGTCGCCGACAGCGCCGGAGACCTCCGGTTCGAGGCGACCGTCGGCGGGGCGATCCCGGCGGTATCGACCGTCGAGGATATCGAGCCGAGCCACGTCACGGCGGTCCGGGGAGTACTCAATGGGACCGCGAACTTCATCCTCACCCGGATGGCGGCCGAGGGGCTCGACTACGACCACGTGCTCGCGGAGGCCCAAGACCTCGGCGTCGCGGAGGCGGATCCCTCCTTCGATGTTGAGGGAACTGATGCCGCACTGAAGTGTGTGATCCTCGCGAACGTGCTCTCGTTCGGCGGGGCCGACGATCCGGCCGACGCCCGAGAGTTTACGCTCGCGGACGCGTCGGTCGAGGGCATTCGTGACGTGCCGGGCTCTGCGCTCCGGCTCGCGGCCGAGGACGGCCGGACCGTCCGGCTCATCGGCGAGGCGACCGGCGAGACGGTACGGGTCGCCCCCCGGCTCGTCCCCGAAAACGGGACGCTCGCCGTCTCGGGCACGCAGAACATCGTGCAGATCGAGACCACCCACGCGGGACGGCTCAACATCTCCGGGCGCGGCGCTGGCGGTCCAGAGACGGCGAGCGCGATCCTCGGTGACGTCGGTCGTCTCGGGTGAGACGGCCTCTTCGGGCGGTCACGCGGTTCCGGATTGCCGTCGTCTCGAGGTGCCCCTAGAACAGATATTGTGTGTGAAATCATGCGGTGTGCTCTCGTGGACCGACGTGATGGATATCACGGGACGGCGGCGCCATCGCCTGTACGGCGTATCGAAACCGTTTTAGTGGAATCTACCGAAAACGTACTCACAGAGCGCCTTAGCGCGTGATTACCCCATGAGTGACAAACCGCACCAGAATCTGGCCATCATCGGCCACGTCGACCACGGCAAGAGCACGCTCGTGGGTCGACTCCTCTTCGAGACGGGGAGCGTCCCCGAGCACGTAATCGAGCAGCACCGCGAGGAAGCCGAAGAGAAGGGCAAAGGCGGCTTCGAGTTCGCCTACGTGATGGACAACCTCGCCGAGGAGCGCGAGCGCGGCGTCACGATCGACATCGCCCACCAGGAGTTCGACACCGACGAGTACTACTTCACCATCGTCGACTGCCCGGGCCACCGTGACTTCGTGAAGAACATGATCACGGGCGCCTCCCAGGCGGACAACGCGGTGCTCGTCGTCGCCGCAGACGACGGCGTCGCCCCACAGACCCGCGAGCACGTCTTCCTGGCACGTACCCTCGGCATCAACGAGCTCATCATCGGCGTCAACAAGATGGACCTCGTCGACTACGAGGAGTCCGCCTACGACGACGTCGTCGAGGAGGTCAAAGGCCTCCTCAACCAGGTTCGGTTCGCGACCGACGACACCACGTTCGTGCCGATCTCGGCGTTCGAAGGCGACAACATCGCCGAGGAGTCCGAGAACACCTCGTGGTACGACGGGCCGACCCTGCTCGACTCGCTCAACGACCTGCCGGAGTCCGAGCCGCCGACGGACGCGCCGCTCCGACTCCCGATCCAGGACGTCTACACCATCTCCGGTATCGGAACCGTCCCCGTCGGACGCGTCGAGACGGGGATGCTCCGGACCGGCGACAACGTCTCGTTCCAGCCCTCCGACGTGGGCGGCGAGGTGAAGACGGTCGAGATGCACCACGAGGAGGTCCCAGAGGCCGGCCCCGGCGACAACGTCGGGTTCAACGTCCGTGGTCTCGGCAAGGACGACATCCGCCGCGGCGACGTCTGTGGCCCGGCCGACGACCCGCCGAGCGTCGCAGAGACGTTCCAGGCGCAGATCGTCGTCATGCAGCACCCCAGCGTGATCACCGCCGGGTACACCCCGGTGTTCCACGCGCACACGGCACAGGTCGCGTGTACGATCGAGTCGATCGACCAGAAGATCGACCCGGCCTCCGGTGAGGTCGCCGAGGAGAACCCGGACTTCATCAAGTCCGGCGACGCCGCGGTCGTCACCGTTCGCCCGCAGAAGCCGCTCAGCATCGAGCCGTCGGGCGACATTCCGGAGCTCGGCAGCTTCGCCATCCGCGACATGGGTCAGACCATCGCGGCCGGGAAAGTGCTCTCCGTCGACGAGCGATAATCGATGCAGCAGGCACGCGTCCGCCTCGCCGGTACCAGCCCCGAGGACCTCGACGACATCTGCGACGACGTCCGCGAGATCGCGGACTCGACGGGGGTCGCCCTGTCGGGCCCGATCCCGCTGCCGACGAAGACGCTCGAGATCCCGTCGCGTAAGTCTCCGGACGGTGAGGGGACGGCGACGTGGGAGCACTGGGAGATGCGCGTTCACAAGCGGCTGATCGACATCGACGCAGACGAGCGCGCGCTCCGGCAGCTCATGCGCGTCCAGGTGCCGAACGACGTCAGCATCGAGATCGTTCTCGAAGACTAAGCGCTGAGGCGCACTCGCGCCACGCTCTCGTTTTCGTCCGTCACCGTACGTCGAGCACCCGCGCTCGCCCCGCGAGCAGCCCGCACGTCGCACCCGTCGCGTGTGCGACGAGCGCCACGCCGGGCGCTGCGGTGAGGAGGGTCCCGAGCACGGCGACGCCGACGAAGAGTCCCAACTGCGTCCGTGGTGAGAGCCGGCCCACAGCCGTGTCGGCGACCTTGTTGCCGGTCAGTACGTACCCACCGAGTGCGAACACCGCGCCGCTCAGGCCGAGCACCGCTGCCCCGGGGCCGACCAGGCCACTCGCGACCACCTGTCCGACGCCGGCGAGCCCGCCGGTCGCGACGACGAAGGCGTGGAACCGGAGACGGGTCGTTCGTCGCTCTACGAGGGGACCGACGAGTCCGAGCGCGAGCGCGTTCGCGAGCAGGTGGCCGACGGAGGCGTGTGCGTACACGCTCGTGACGAGCGTCCACGGGGCGGCGTCGAACGGCGCCGACAGCGCGAAGCGACGGCCGAGACCGACGGCGCCGGCTGCCGCCTGTGCGAGCCCGACCAGACAGGCGAGCCCGAGCGTCTCGAGTGTGGCGCGCATGCCCGTACGGACGTGACTCGATCACTTATCAGCACCGCGTGAGACGGTGTGTCGCCCGGATCGGTGGGCCGGTCGCGACCGCCACGCTTATATTATTTAGGTCGGCCTAAACTAACGTATGGCCCGCGAAGCAGAGCCGGACGGAGAGGCGTCGGCGATGAGCGGCCGGGCGCGTCTCCGTATGGTGGTCACCGACGGTCGGCTCGCCGCCGTCGGGACGCTCGTGCTCCTCGCCGGCGGGGCCGTCGTGGCGGTACGGACGCTCGACGTCGGGCGGGCAGTCGACGCGGTCGTCCGCGCCGACCGGTGGCTGCTCGCGGCCGCGGTCGGTCTCTACGCGGCGTCGTGGCCGCTTCGCGGCCGCCGGTTCGGTGACGTGCTCGCCGCGATGGGCGAGCGACACGGGTGGCGGTTTCTCACTGCGCTCGTCTTCGTGAGCCAGACCGCGAACCTCGCGGTCCCTGCCCGGGCCGGAGACGGCCTCCGCGCGTACCTCCTCAAGCGCCAGCGTGCGGTCGAGTACGCGACCGGCGGCGCGGCGCTGGCCGTCGAGCGGGTGTTCGACGTGCTCGCGCTCGCGGTCCTCGGCGGTGCCGGGCTCGCGGTGCTCGTCGCTGGCGGCCGGTCGTCGGAGGTGGTCGGCGCCCGCAGCACGCTCGTGGCTGCGGGCGGGCTCGGTGTCGGGGTCGTACTCCTGGCAGGGGTGACGACGTCGCTCGCCCGGGCGGACCGCCGCTACGCACCGGCGGTCCGGGCGTGGGTCGCCCGACTGGGACTCGCTTCGACTACTGGCGTCTCACGGCTCGTTGAGGGCGCACTCCGGTTCGGGACGGGGGTCCGCGACGTCGCGTCACGTCCCCGGCAGATCGCGCTCGTCGGCGGTTCGAGCCTCGCGATCTGGGCGCTCGACGTCGCGACCGCGGTGGTCGTCCTCGCCGCGCTCGCCGAGGCGACCGGCGGCAGCCTCACGCCAGGGGCGCTCGCCGCCGTCGGCACGCTCGCGGTCAGTGCCGGGAACCTCGCGAAGGTGGTGCCGCTCTCACAGGGCGGCGTCGGACTCTACGAGGCGGCGTTCGCAGGGATCGTCGCGGCCGCGACGCCCGTTCCGCTCACGGTTGCGGTCGCCGCCGCGGTCGTGGATCACGCCCTGAAGAACGCCGTCACGCTCGTCGGCGGCGGGATCGCCGCGGCGGGGCTCGACGTCTCGCTCTCCTCGCCGCGCGAGGAGTCGGCGGACCGACCGTCAAAGTTTTAGGCCAGCCTAAAAAATAACGGAGCGATGGTCACCTCACCCGCCAACCCGACCGACGGGGACATCTGCGTGATCGTGCCGACGATCCGCGAGTACGACTGCGTCCGCGCGTACGTCGAGAACGCCCGTGCTCACGACTTCGACGTCTCTCGGCTCCACTTCGTGCTCGTGACCGAAGACTTCTGTGAGACCGAGGCGATGGCCGACATGCTGGCGGACCTCAACGTCGCCGGCGAGGTGTTCGATGGGACCCGCCGGGAGGCGTGGTACGACCACCACGGCGTCGCAGCGCACGGCGAGTTGGTCCCGGCCGCCAGCCACGCCGAGACCAGCTTCGGGCTGTTGTACATGTGGGCCGACCCGACGTTCGAGTACGGCGTGTTCATCGACGACGACACGCTGCCACACGAGGACGCCGACTACTTCGGTCGGCACCTAGAGAATCTCGCGTTCGCCGGCGACGTCGAACGCGTTCGCTCCGACACCCAGTGGGTGAACGTGCTCTACCAGCGCGCCGACGAACACGGCCTCTACCCGCGCGGATACCCCTACGCGGCGATGGACGAGACGGTCGAAACTGACACCGCCACACTCGATGGCGGGAGTGTCGTCGCCTCACAGGGGTTGTGGACGAACGTCCCCGACCTCGACGCCGTTCGGATCCTGATGGACGGCGACCTCGAGGGACAGGCGCAGACCCGAACGACGGCGGCCGACTTCGAGCGCGACTTCGTCGCTGCACCCGGCCACTACCTCACGGTGTGTTCGATGAACCTCGCGTTCCGCCGCGAGGTCGTTCCGGCGTTCTACCAGCTGCCGATGGACGACAACGAGTGGGAGGTGGGTCGGTTCGACGACATCTGGAGCGGGGTGTTCTTGAAGCGTGCCTGTGACGTGCTCGGGACCCAGATCTACTCGGGAGGCCCGCTCTGTGAACACAACAAGGCCCCGCGGTCGACGTTCGACGACCTCCACAACGAGGTCGCCGGTCTCGAGCTGAACGAACACCTCTGGGAGCTCGTCGACGACGTGGAGCCCACAGACGTCGACGCCGATCTCACGGACTGCGCCGAACCGGGCGACCGTCCGGACGCCGCCGACTACGCCGCCGTCTACGCGGCGATGGCCGACCGGCTCGCCGACGGCACGTTCGAGTCGTACCGAAACGGGGCGTTCTTGACCTACGTCGGCGAACACATGCGCGAGTGGCTCGACTGTCTCGACGCGATTCGCCGGACGCCGGCGGTCGCGGACGACTGAACCGACACGACTAAGTTATTTTAGGCTAGCCTAAAAACATGACTCATCACGACACAGACGGACGCGACGTTGCTCGACGACGGTTCCTGGCGGCCACGGGGGCGCTCGGCGTCGCCGGACTCGCCGGGTGTGCCGGCGAGAGCGAGGACACAGACGAGACGACGACCTCGTCGATCGGCCAGATCGGCTCGGGCCGGGCCGGCCGCGACGCCCCCGGCGGCACGTCGATCGCGGAGATGCCCGACCTCGCCGGCGAGCTCACGGTGTACTCCGGTCGCGGAGAGTTCCTCGTCGGCGAACTCGTCGAGTACATCGACGAGCAGTACGACGACTTTTCGTTGACGGTTCGGTACGCCGGCTCGACCGACCTGGTCAATCAGATCGTCAACGAGGGCGACGGATCGCCCGCGGACGTGTTCTACTCGGTCAACGCCGGCGCGCTCGGCGCGCTCGCCGATGCCGGGCGCACGCGGTCGCTCCCGACGTCGCTCACCGACCTGGTTCGCGGCGAGTTCCACACCGACCAGTGGATCGGTACCTCCGGTCGCGCCCGGACGGTTCCGTACAACACCGAGACCCTCGACGAGAGCGACGTTCCGGCGGACGTGATGGCGTTCCCGACCGAGTTCGACGGCGACCTCGGCTGGGCGCCGTCGTACGGCTCCTGTCAGGCGTTCGTCACCGCCATGCGGCTCATCGAGGGCGAAGACGCCACCCGCGAGTGGGTCGAGTCGGTCGTCGACGGCGGGATCACGGCGTACGCGGACGAGTTCGCGGCGTGTCAGGCGGTCGCCGACGGCGAGATCGACGCGGCGTTCGCGAACCACTACTACATCCAGCGCGTCCTCGACGGTTCGCCCGACGCCTCGATCGCGGCCGCGTTCACCCGCGGTGACGCCGGTGCGATGTTCAACGTCGCCGGCGCAGCCGTCGTCGACACCGCGGCCGACGCGACGCTCGCGGAGAACTTCGTGCGTCACCTGCTCTCGGCCGAGGCCCAAGACTACTTCGCGCGGACCACCTTCGAGTATCCACTCATCCCGGACGTCGAGCCGATCGGCGACCTCCCCACCATCGACGAGCTCGACGTTCCCGACGTCGACCTCGCCGCGCTCTCGGACCTCGAGCCCACGATCGACCTCATGCGCGACGCCGGCGCCGAGGTGTAGCTGCGGCCACTACGTCCCGCCGTGTCACCCCCGCTTGACCGTCGTCGGATCAGCCGGGTCGTGAGCCGTGGCCGTACGCGACTCGCTGCGACCGATCGGATCACCCTCGCGGCCGCAGTCGTCTCACTGCTCACCGCGACCACCACCTTCGTCGTCGCGTCTGTGGTCTTTACACACCACTCCGTCAACCACGACGAGGCGGTGTACCTCACGCAGGCCGCGATGCTGCTCTCGGGACGCCTGGAGCTCGTCGCTGGCGGGCTCGCCGAGGCGTTCCGCCCGTGGTTCTTCGTGCAGGACGGCGGCCGGCTCTACCCGAAGTACACCCCGGTGCCGGCGGCGATGTACGCGATCTCGATGGCGCTCGTCGGGGAGCCGCGCGTCACCCTCGCCGTCGTGGCGGGCGCCAGCGCTGCGCTCGTCTACGCGCTCGGTGGACTCACCTTCGACCGGCGAGTCGGCCTGGTGGCGGCGATCCTGTTCGCGGCCTCGCCGCTCGCGCTCGTGACGGGCGCGACGTTTCTCCCGTACGCGCCGACGACGGCCCTGAACCTCACCTTCGCGGTCGCGTACCTCCGCGGCGTCCGCGACGGGTCACGCCGGATGGCCGGGATCGCTGGCGTCGCGATCGGGCTCGCCTTCTTCGCGCGCCCGTACACCGCGGTGGTGTTCGCGGCCCCGTTCATCGTCCACGCGCTCGCTCGGGTCGGCTCGGCGCTTCGTGACCGTGGGGTTCGTCCCCTCCCGGGCCCCGTCCGTCGACACGGCCTCACGGCGCTCTTTGGCACGTGCTTCGTTGGCCTCACGCTCGCGTACAACTTCCGGTTGACCGGGTCCCCGCTGACGTTTCCCTACCAGGCGTTCGCGCCGATGGACGGTCCGGGCTTCGGCGAGCGGCAGATCCTCGGACACCGCGAGACGTACACGCCGGCGCTCGCGCTTCGCTCGAACGCGTACGGCGTCTGGTTTCTGCTCACCCGCTGGGTCGCCGCCGGGCCGTTCGGGACCCTCCTCGCGGTCGTCGGTGGTGGGCTGGCGGTTCGCCGGTGGGTCGGCGGTGGACGGCCCGCCGGTGATACCGCGCGAATCGGCGGTCTCTTACTCGCCGGTGTCGCCGGATCGGTCGTCGTCGGCAACCTGTTCTTCTGGGGCACGCACAACCTCCTCGCGACGCTCTCGGACCCGACCGACGGTCTCGTCGCCTCGCTCGGGCCGTTCTACCACTTCGACCTGCTCGTGCCGATCGCCGTCTTCGGCGGGGTCGCCGTCGTCGCCGGCTGGGAGGCGCGTGATGTGGCCCGGCATCGACTCGGCGCGGTCGTCTCACCGCGGCGTGCTCGCGCCATCGTCTCGGTGGGGCTCGCGGCCGCGGTGCTTGTCGGGGTCGTCGCCGGAGCCGCGGTCGTCTCGACCCCTCTCGAGCGCAACGCGGCCCAGACGGCGAAGTACGAGGCGGCCTACGAGCCGTTCGCGTCGACCGACCTCTCGGACGCGCTCGTGTTCTTGCCGACCCCGTACGGCCCCTGGCAGCACCACCCGTTTCAGTCGCTGCGTAACGAGCCCGACCTCGCAGGCGAGGTGGTGTACGCGCTCGACCGGGGTCCGACGGGTGACTTCGCCGTGCTCGAGGCGTACCCGAACCGGACCGCGTACCGGTACACCTACCGCGGGGAGTGGGTCCCCGACCCGACCCGCCACGTCGAGCCGGCGCTGGAGCCGCTCGCGGTCCGCACGGGCGACCGACTCGGCGCGACCACGACTGTCGGGGTCCCCGACCGCGTCGACCGCGCTCGGGTTCGGCTCGAAACCGCCGACGGCGACGAGTCGACGCGGTACACCGTGTCATCGCCGAACGAGACGGTCACGGTCGACTGGGTGCTCGACGGCGACGCGGCCCGACTGAGCGACGACCCGACCACGACGGGGGTGAACGACGCACCCCTCTGGGTCGTCCCGCTCGAGGAGACGGACCGTCTCGTGGTGACGGTGACGCTCGTCCAGCCGGACGGCTCGACGCTAACGTACAGACAAGAGGCGACGGTCCGCACCGACGGCGACCGCGTCTCGGTCGTCTGGCCGCCGGAGCGATCGGTGTGTCGGCTCGTCACCGACTGCGGGACCGAGGGAACGTACCTCCCAGACGACCCGGATGCGCACCCGCCGTGGGTCGTCTTCGAGACGCGGGTCACCGCTGCGGACAGCTGAGCTGGGGACGCACGCGAGTCGTTCGACCGCTCAACGGAATCGTTCTTCGAGACAGACCCGCAGGATCGACGTCGCGATCGCGGCCCCGCCTTCGATCGGGTCGAGTTTCGTCTCGCCGAGCCGCTCGGCGTACTCGATCGGCCGCTCGCGGACGTCGTAGCCGCGCATCAGCGGCCGGATGAGCAGCTCAGCGGAGAGGCCGGTGTTCTCGGTCCACTCGATCGACTCGACCACCTCGCGGCGGTACGCGCGCATCCCGGTGGTGGTGTCGTGGACGCGCTCGCCCATCAGCAGCGACGCGACCGCGGCAAACGCGTGGTTCCCGAGCCGGTTGAACGCCGGCATCGTCTCCGCGCCGTAGTAGAGCCGGTCACCGCTGACGACGTCGGCGCCCGCGTTGACCGCCTCGAGGAACGCGGGCAGCGCCTCCATCGGGTACGTGTCGTCGCAGTCGGTAGTGACGACCACCGGCCGGTCGGGCGCGAGGATCGCCTCGCGGACGGCGACGCCGTACCCCTGCGGCTCCTGTTCGATCACGCGTGCGCCGTGTTCGCGGGCTATCTCTGGGGTTCGGTCCGACGACCCGTCGACGCAGACCACCTCGGCGCGCCCGTCGGTGACCGCGTCGACGTCCGCGAGGACGGTCGCGATCGCCGCCTCCTCGTTGTACGTGCCCATCACGACGCTCACGTCGTCGAACGTGTAGTCGCCGTCGTCGGTCGACGTCTCGGGTGTCGTGGTTACGCTCCTCGCGTCGGTGTCGGTCGCGTCGGTATCACTGCCCGCGTCTGTCGTTGTCGCGTCCGTGATCGACGAGTCCGCCGTGCCGTCCGTGGCAGGTGCATCACTCATGCCGCGGGAGTTGTGCCGCACCCACTTGAGCGTTTAGGTCGGCCTAAAATAGTGTCAGTACGTCGACTCGACGTGGTCGGCGACGCGAAGCGCGAGCGCGGCGATCGTCAGCGTGGGATTCATCGCGCCGCCGGTTGGGAAGACGCTGCTCGAGGCGATCCAGCAGTTGTCGAGGTCGTGGGTGCGACAGTCGGCGTCGACGACACCCGCCCTGGGATCGGCGCTCATCCGTGTTGTTCCCATGTGGTGGTACGCGGGGCCGGTCGCGTCGGGACCGGCGACCCACTCGATCTCAGCGCCGAGCTCCTCGAGGATCGCGCGTTGTATCTCGTTCGCCCGCGCTATCGTCCGCAGCGCCCGGTCGCCGACCCGCCAGTGGACGTCCGGAACCGGGTTCCCGCGGTCGTCGGTCCGCTCCGGGTGGAGCCGAATGCGACTTTCTTCCTGCGGGAGCTGTTCGACGAGCCCGCCGACGGCGACGTGGCCGCCGTACGCCGTCTGGAGTCGCTCGAGTAAGGCGTCCCCCCAGTCGTCGCCCGTCAGCGCCATGCCGACCGGCGTGGGGCCGGCGTAGTTGAAGAACTCCAGTTTGAACGGGGCGTACTGCTCGTCGGCCTCGTCGTAGAACTGGTCACACCCGCTCGTGTAGAAGCCGACGTGGTGTTGTCTCGTCGGCTCCTCGAGTACCCCGCCAACGCCCGCAAAGAGGTGGTCGGTGAAGAACGCGCCCACGTGCCCGCTGCTGTTCGCGAGGCCGTCCGGGTACGCCTCGGAAGCAGACAACAACAACAGCCTCGGCGTCTCGACCCCACCGCCGGCGAGGACGAAGGCGTCGGCCGCCTGCCGGTGGGTCTCGCCGTCCGGCGTCGTGTACACCGCGGCGGTGACGCGGTCGGACTCGTGGGCGAGTCGCTCGACCGGTGCCCGGTCGATCACCGTCGCTCCTGCCGCTTCGGCCCGCTCGACGTGGACGGTCGCGTCGTACTTCGCCCCGCTCGGACACACCGGCTGACACGTCCCGTAGCCGACACAGGGCGAGCGATCCCCGTACGGCTCGGAGTTGCGCGCGTTCGGCACCGAGTGCATGTCGAGTCCGAGCGACGCACACGCCTCCGCGAACAGCGAGTCGCTGTAGGAGGGCTCGAACGCCGGCATGGGGTGTGGGTCTGCTCGCGGCGGTGCGTACGGGTTGTCCGACGCGCCGGCGACGCCGAGTTCCCGCTCTGCCTCCCGATAGTACGGCTGGAGGTCGGCATACGCGATCGGCCAGTCCGGGCCGACGCCCCGGGTCGTCCCCGAGGCGAAGTCGTCCTCGTGGAGCCGCATCACCATCCCCTGCCAGTGGAGCGTGGAGCCGCCGACCCCTTTCACCCGCGCGTGGTTCAGCGGGTAGAAGCGCTCGCCGGAGTTCGTGTGAGCGTCTCGGTCGCCACCGACGTCCCACACGTCCGGTCGGTCGAACGCCGGGCGGAGTGCGCGCTCCTGCCGGTCGACCCGGCTCGCCGAGTCGAACCGTGGGCCCGCCTCCAACACCACCACCTCGTGGTCGTCGGCGAGCCGATCGGCGACGAGTGCGCCGGCCGGCCCCGCCCCCACCACACAGACGTCGGCTCCGGAGACGGGTGTGCGGTCGCGGCCGGTGCCGCCTGTCGCGTCCGCCTGCGTCGTCCGCGTCGACCCCGTGCGGCTCACTGCGGCCCTCGCGCGTAGCTCGTGATCCCGCCCGGGTGCCCACGAGGGTTCTCGAGGCCGACCAGTTCGCTCCCGGTCGGTGAGGCGTACAGCGCGAGCAGGAGGTCGTTCACCACGTAGTACCGCACGCGTTCGGCGGTCGTGCCGTCGGGGTCCTCCTCGGCGGTGTCGGCGCCGACCTCGCGGAGGAGCGAGTCGCGGTCCGCGGCCGGAAGCGCCGCGACCGAGTCCCCGTACCACGCCTCGGCCAGCTCCTCGAGCTCGGCGACCGTCTGCCGCAGCGCGAGGGCGTGGTGGCCGCCGTCGAGTCGACCGTCGAGATAGCGCTCGAGGAATGTGTCGATTCCCGAGAGCTCGTCGGGGTACACGACCGTCGCAACCGCCCGCATCGTGGTCCGAACCGTCTCGGCGTCGGCGCGGTCCTCGCCGTCTGCCGTCGGCCCGGCCGCCCTCTCGCCGCGTCCCCCGTCGTCGGCGTTCCCCGCGGCGTGGTCGATCGCCCGCTCTCCGGCGAGGACCGCGGCGCCGGTCGCCCCGACGGCCGCCAGCGCGGCCACGGCGTCGCGTCTCGTCAGCTCCATGCAGCGGTTTAGGCTCGCCTAAATACTTGTACCCATCGGAGTCGGCGGGGTGCGGATCGGAACGCCTAATCCCCGACCCGCCCTCACCTCTCGGTAGACCCGTCGACCATGGGAACGAGAGACCAGATCGCCGCGCGCCTCTTCGGCGACGAACGACCGCCGCCGGGGTTGACGCTGCTCTCCGCGGCGATCGCGGCGACGCTCGCCATTCCGGTCGTCTGGCTCGTGTTCGAGGCGCTCACCGTCGAGCCGGCTCGGGCCCGAGAGCTATTGTTCAGCCGAGGGACCGTCGAGGTCGTGATCAACAGCCTGCTGTTGATGGCCGGCGTCACCGGGGGGTCGATCCTGCTCGGCGTCCCGCTGGCGTACCTCACCGTCCGCACCGACCTCCCCTTCCGACGATTCTTTGCGATCGCGGTCTCGCTCCCGCTCGTCATCCCCAGCTACGTCGGAGCGTTCGCGTTCGTCTCCGCGTTCGGCCCCCGCGGCGAGTTCCACGACGTCCTCGCCCCGCTCGGCATCGAGCGGCTCCCGGACGTGTACGGGCTTCCCGGGGCGGTGTTCGTGATCACGTTGTACACCTACCCGTACGTCTTTTTGACCACCCGGGCAGCGTTGCGGTCGTTCGATACGACCCTCATCGAGGCGGCTCGCACGCTCAACCACGGCCGGATCGCCGCCTTCCGCCGGGTGACGCTCCCGGTGATCCGACCGGCCGTTGCCGCCGGCGCCCTCCTCACCGCGCTGTACGCGGTCTCAGACTTCGGCACCCCGGCGATCATGCGGCTGCCCGTCTTCACTCGACAGATCTACGTCGAGTACAACGCGTTCGGCCGCGACTACGCCGCGCTGCTCTCGTTACAGCTGCTCGCGGTGGTGTTGCTCGTGCTCGCGTTGGAGTGGCTCGTCCGCGCCGACCGAACCACCGCCGGTGACGACGCCGGCCAGACCGACGAGCGCATTCGACTCGGTCGCTGGCGCTGGGTGGCGACGCTCGTGCCGGCAACCGTCGTCGGCTTCGCGCTCGCCGTCCCGCTGTGGATCCTCTCTCTGTGGCTGGTTCGCGCGGAGGCCGGCCGTCGCCCCTCGATGGCGTTCGAGTGGGTCCAGGTGCTCAACTCGGTGTCCGTCGCGGCCGCGGCCGCCGTCGTCGCCGCGCTCGCTGCGATCCCAATCGCCTACTTCGCTGCGACCTCCGACTCGCCGCTCTCGACGTTGTTCGAGCGTGCGACGTACGTCGGATTCGCGGTGCCCGGTATCGTATTGGCGCTGGCACTCGTCTCGTTCGGCACCGGATACCTCCCCTGGATCTACCAGACGCTCCCGCTTTTGGTGTTCGCGTACGTCGTTCGATTCCTCCCGCAGGCGGTCGGCTCCTCGCGGGCGTCGATCCTCGGGGTCGACCCGCGGCTCGTCGAGGCGAGTCGCGCGCTCGGTGAGTCGTCACTCGGCTCGTTCCGGCGGGTGACGTTCCCGCTCACCCGCTCCGGGATCGTCGCCGGTGCCGCCCTCGTCTTCTTGACGACGATGAAAGAGCTCCCCGTCACGCTCGTCCTCCGGCCGTCCGGCTTCGAGACGATCGTCACACAGATCTGGCGCGCTCAGGCGACCGCGCTCTACCAGTACGCGGTCGTCCCAACGCTGTTGTTGCTCGTCATCTCCGGACTCTCGATGGTCGTCATCCTCGCCGGCGAGAGCGCCGAAGGCGGCGGGCTGTGAGCCACCCGTCGTCGACGCACCGCACGGAGCGTTTCCACACGTACTTACGGCCCACCCGCGAGAGACGCGTATGCTCGACGACGCACACGTGCTCGTCACTGGAGGTGCCGGGCTCGTCGGGAGCCACCTGACCGCTCGCCTGCTCGCCGACGGGGCGACCGTCCGGGTCGCAGACGACTGCTCGACGGGCGACCCCGCCCGCGTCCCAGACGATGCGACGTTCCACGAGGTCGACGTGCGCGACCCCGCGGCCGTCGCCGCGGTCCTCACCGAGGAGGTCGACGTGGTGTTTCACCTCGCGGCGTACACCGACACGAACTACGAGCACGACCGCGAGCTGTTCGAGGCGAACACGGCGATGACACACACCGTTCTCGAACGAGCCCGCGCGGTCGACGTCGACGGCGTCGCGTTCACCTCCTCGTCGACGGTGTACGGCGAGGCGCCGCGGCCGACGCCCGAAGACCACGCGCCACTGGAGCCGATCTCGATCTACGGCTCCTCGAAGCTCGCCGACGAGGCGCTCTGCTCGACGTACGCACACTCGTACGGGGTCCAGTCGTGGGTGTTCCGCTTCGCGAACATCGTCGGGCCGGGCCAGCGCGGGAACGTGATCCCCGACTTCATCGAGAAGCTCGCGGCCGACCCGACCGAACTCGAGATCCTCGGCGACGGCCGCCAGGAGAAGTCGTACATGCACGTCACCGACTGCGTCGACGCGATGTGTCACGTGGTCGAACACGCCACCGACCCGCTCAACGTGTACAACCTCGGCACCCGCACGACCACCTCGGTCACCGACATCGCCGACATCGTGAGCGAGGCGGTCGGCGTCGACCCGGCGTACACGTACACCGGCGGCGACCGCGGCTGGACCGGTGACGTCCCGAGGATGCGCCTCTCGATCGAGAAGCTCGCGGCGCTCGGCTGGGAGCCGTCGACAGAGAGCGACGCGGCGGTCCGCCGGTCGGCACGCCAGTTGGTCGAAGAGATCGTCGGATAGAGACGACCCG
>ERZ1034486.197-NODE-197-length-17620-cov-5.384173_pt1 | contig 17620 bp, 19 predicted proteins | sample MGYA00520683_ERZ1034486 | MGnify/ENA primary metagenome ERZ1034486 (study PRJEB33760, sample SAMEA4777685) | hypersaline lake metagenome | biome: hypersaline environment; feature: brines | place: Spain | collected 2012-08 | depth 0 m ...
TCCGCCAGCGCCAAACTGGAGCTGACGGAGGCGCACCCGTAGGCGTGCGCTTGAATAGCGCGGGGCCGTCGGCCCCGCGTACCATGCGAACGGGCGCTTCGCGCCCGTGAGCAGACAGCGGGACGCTGAACGTGAACGGCGAATATTCGCCTGCCGATGATTCGGTCAGAACGGGAGTCCACGCTGAAAGCCCACCCCTTTAGGCGTGGGTTAGCTTACGCTCGTCGTGTTCGTCGTCGCCGGCCCCTGGTTCGTGTTCGCGCTGCGGTACGCCGGCCGGGGACACGTGTTGCGCCGACGGTGGGTCGTGGTCGGTGGGGTCGCGCTCCTCGTCGGGGCACTCGGTGACGTGTGGCTGTCGTTTCCGGAGACGGTCGCGTTGCCAATCTCGGGTGATCCGTTGACCCCTGTCTTCGGGCTGCTCGTGCTGTTGATCCTGGCGGGCGTGTTGGGCGTGTCCGGGCTCGTCCTCGCCGCGACGTGGCGTCACAAACGGCTCTCGGTGGGTCACGGCGTGGTCGCAGTGCTCCCGGCGGTCGAACCAGTGTTCGTGATCCAGCTGCTGTACGAGGGGTCGCCGTTGGTCGACGACCTGCTCGTGGCGGGGATGTTCGTTGTCGCCGCCGTCGTCTGTGTCGTCGGCCCCCGCTGGTACGGGCTCGTCGACGACCCGCCGGGTGTCGAACACCGCGGCCAACGCGTCGGGCTGACGGAGACGGGTGCGGCCGTCTTTGTCGCCGACGCCGACGACCGGGTCGTCCACGCCAACGACGCCGCGCGAACGGCCTTCGGTGAGGTCGACCGACTGCCGGAGGCGACGGACGCCGGCTTCGAGACGCTCGCGGGCCACGAGACCGTCAGCTGTTGGACCCGGACCGGTCGCCGGCGGTTCGACCCACGTGTCACCCCGGTTCGTGACGAGTTCGGCGAGACGCTGGGTGCGACCGTCGCGTTGATCGACGTGACCGACCGCGAGATCCGTCGGCAACGACTGGAGGTGCTCAACCGCGTCCTCAGACACAACGTCCGCAACCAACTGGACGTAATTGCCGCACACGCCGAGACGGCCGACCTGCCGGCGGTCGTCGACAGTGTCGACCGGATTCGGGCGCTGAGCGCCGAGGCACGCCGCGTCGAGTCACTCGTCGGCCGCGACCGGTCGGCCGCGACCGCGACGGATCTGGCCGTGTTCGTCGACCGTGTCGTCGACGACGCGGTCCCCGACCGGGGCGACAGAATCACTGTCGACGTGCCGTCGGTGACGATTGAGTTGGATCGAGCGCTGTGTCGGTACGCCCTCTCGGAGCTGTTGGAGAACGCGGTCGAACACAGCGGCGAGGCGCCGACCGTGGTCGTCCGCGGGCGCGAGACCGCCACCGGCTCGCGGCTGGTCGTCGCCGACGACGGCCCCGGCATCCCGGCGAACGAACGGGCCGTGATCGACGCCGAGTCGGAGACGGCGTTGTCCCACGGGAGCAGTCTCGGCCTCTGGGGTGTGCAGTGGGCCGTCCAGACGCTCGGCGGCTCGCTGTCGTTCGAGGAGAGTGATCTCGGCGGAACGGCCGTCGCGCTCGAACTCCCGGACCGTGGCGCTCCGCTGACCGACGACGACGCCCCACCGGGCAACGACACGGCCGACGACGACACTCCCGTGGCGACCGACGACGACGAGATGTCGGGCGACGAGAAGCTGTCGGGCGAGGAGTCGAGCCCACCCGAGAGGGACGGACGAGCGTCTGGAGAGACGGAGAGCGGGCGTCCCGCGGCGACCACCAACTCACAGACACCGGCCGACACACAGGCGACCACCGACTCACACCTCGGCCAGTGAGTGACGGGCCGACGGGTCACACCCGTCTGTCGTTCCGTGTCGGCTCCTCGGTGAGCCGTCTCAGTCGTCGATGGCGGCGACAGCGTCGTACAGTGCCTCTCCGTCGGGGAACGACTCACCGGCCGCCCGGAGCCGTTGTCGCGGCCGGCCGACATCGGCGGGCACCTTCTCCGTCTCGATCAGCCCGGCGTCTTCGAGCCGTTGTTTCGCCCGCGAGACGGTGGCTTTCGAGGCGAGATCGGCGTCCTCAGCCCAACTGCCGAGTCGGTAGAGCTGGCGTCCGTGTGTCGCGCCGACGAGCACGAGCACGGAGACGCCGTCGGTGAGATCGCCGCCTTCACCCTCGTCGGCGGCGTCCACCGCCGCCTCGAAGTCGGCCGCGAACCCCTCGCCGAGTTCCTCGCTGGCTCGCTCAAGGAGCGTCTGTCGCCCGGGGGTTCGGAGCGTCACCGGGTCGGCGTCGGCGAAGGTGGACTCGTACCCCTCCCGCAGTCGGTCGGCATCGTCACCGACGGCGCTCACCGCGCCGGCACGGTCGCCACAGGAGACGAGTGCGAACACCTGTTGGGAGCCGACGACGACCGCGTCGTCGACCGACGACTGTCGCGTCCGGATCGCGTCCGGGTCGGCCGCGAGGTCGGCGAGCCGGGTCGCACAGAAGAAGTCCCGGCGTGCCGCCCGGAACGGCTCTGCTGCCGCCAAGACTCGCGCTGTCGGTACCCCCTCGCGGTCCGCGACCGCCGCGGCCGCGTCGACGACTTCTCTGGTCGGGGCGACGATGAGTGGGTCGTCTCCGACCTTGTCGATTGCCGTTGCGAGCACAGTCGCCGCATCCGCCTCGTGGATATTTGCTACCATCATCTGTCTGTCTCTGCGGCTCGGGAACTAGAAATAACCATCGGGTAGCGCCTAGCAGGGAGAGTCGTCTGTTGGCTGGTGTGACACGTGTCGACACTGCGCCGGTAGGTTGAGGTGTCGGTGCGGAGAGAGCCTGTATGGTCGAGGTACGCGACGTTCCCGCGGCGGATCGTCGACAGTTCGAGCGGGCGCTCCAGTACGCCTTCTCGCCGTCCGACGGACCGGGGCTGTCCGTATCGGACGGCGACTGGCCGCCGCCGCTGTACGCGCCGCGTGCGGTGTACGACGACGGGACGCTCTGTTCGACGAGCAAACTGTACACCCTCCCAGGGGAGATTCGCGGGACGGAGACGACCGTCGGCGGAATCGGCGGGGTGGCGACACTCCCGGAACACCGGGAGTCGGGCCACGTTCGCCGGCTCTGCCGGGACGCACTCGCGTGGTACGCCGACCGCGACGTGCCGCTGGCGGCGTTGTGGCCGTTCTCGACGCCGTTCTACGAACGGCTCGGCTGGGGGACCGCCTACAGCTACAGCCGGCTGACGACACCGCCGGACCAGCTCCCGGACCACGACGCCCGCGGGTCGGTCGTCCGGCTCGGCGTCGACGACTGGGAACGGCTCTCGGCGGTGGGGGCCCGCGCAGACCAGACTGCGACGTTCCGGCTCGAACGCACCGAGCAGTGGTGGCGCGACCGACGGTTCTCCGACGACGGGTGGGGGGGTGTGCCGTACTGTTACGGCTACGAGTGTGACGGCCGGCTCGCCGGCTACCTGTTGTACCACGTCGCTGACGACGACGATCAGACGCTGGCGGTCGACAACCTCGTCGCCGTCGACGAGGCGGCCCGGCGGGCGTTGCTCGACTTTCTGGGGAACCACGGCGCGCAGATCGAGTCGGTGGTGGTCCACGGGGAGCCGGACGCCGAACTGTTGACGCGGCTGGACGACCCCGAACCGGCGACGTGTGAACTCCACCGCGGCCCGATGGTCCGGCTGACGAGCGTCGGCGCGCTTGCCGGCTTCGAGTGGCCCGTCGCGAACGTCGGCGACTCGTCTGAGACGGTTGACTGTCGGCTGGCCGTCACGGACCCACTGGGTGTCGACGACGGTGTCTACCGGCTCCGGGTGACGGGCGGGACGGCGACCGTCGACCGGGTCGCCGACACACCGGAGGACGACGGGGCTACCGACACAGACGCGACCGTCGGCATCGGGACGCTCTCACAGTTGGCCGTCGGCGCGTCCGGTGTCGCGACCGCGGCGCGGATCGGCACCCTCTCTGTCGACGACGACCGACTCCGGCAAAGGCTGGCGAACGTGTTCCAGCCGGGGACGGTCCGGCTCCGGCAGTTCTTCTGACCGGCCCACGGTAGCAGTTCCTCCGACCGACTCACTCCGGCGGTTCAACCAACACCGCCGGCGGGTCACGCGCCGGGTCCGGCGATTCGGCGTCAGAGAGGAGTCGGGGGGGGGGGGGGGGGATCCGCTCGGCGACGACAGCGTCGACCGTGTCGACGGCGGCCAACGCCTCACGCTCGGCGTCCGGCAGCCGCAACACCGTCCGGAAGAACCGCGCGAGTGTCGTGAACGTCTCGTACGCCTCTGCGGCCGCCGCCTCGCCGTCGTCGGTCAGTCGGACGCCCTCGTACGGCTCCACCCGAACGAGTCCGCGGTCGGCGAGTCGGTCGAACGCCTCCGTCGTCGCCGACGGCGACCGCCCGATCACCTCGGCGACGTGCCCCGTCGACACCGGCTCCTGCCGCCGCTCGGCTGCGACGTACACCACCAGCAGATACTCCGTCGGGCTCGTCACACCGACTCGCCTCCCGTTCGCCACACGTGATTTAGGGTCGCCTAAACCCACTTCAATCCTGTGGGGGGGGTGGGAGGTTTAGGCGACACGAAACTTCTTTCGGTCCACCTAATCCCCAAATTATATTCCGGTGTCGCCCCACTGTTCGTGTATGAGCGCAGAAGGCGTGGAACGACAGGCGCGCAGCTTTCTGAGCAACGAGGTCCCGCAGATCCAGGCACACGGCGGGAACTTCGAGGTGCGGGAGGTAGACGAGTCGGCCGGGACAGCGACGGTCGCCATCGGCGGCGCCTGCTCGGGGTGTGGGATCGCGCCGATGACGATGAAGGCGATCGAGCGCCGGCTCCCCGAGGAGGTCGACGCGTTGGAGGACGTGGAGGTTGTCCGCGCCGGCGGTCCGCAGGCGGCGGTGATGCCGTCGAAGACGGACGAGATGGAGGAGATGGACGAGTACGAGAACTACTCGCCGCCGTTCTGAGTGCTCTCTGACGGGCGACGGCGACGAGGGACCGCGCGGCCGGCGCGGTTCACCTCACCGTGCGTCTCGAAACCCAACCTCAACCCCTCCAGACACGTCTTGGGGTCGGGTGTCGACCCCGGTGCGGGCGGGGTGGTGAGGAACCGGTTGAGGTAGACGTTCACCGCGGCGTCGTACACCCCGCGGTAGCGTGCGGCCGTCTTCGTCCGTCCTGCGGCGCGGTGGACCACGTTGGTGTTGATGAACGTGTACAACACCGTGTTCCAGTGGTTGAAGTTGTTTGCCTGTGCCGACACCGACGGCCACATACGCCAGCCAGCCGTCGTTTGCGACAGTGAGCGACATCGCGATCAGACCACCGGAACCGGACGACACCGCGGCGTTGGAGGCGCTGATCACCGCCCACTTCTCCGAGGGCGCCAGCTACGGCGTCGATCTGGCGGCCGACGACCCGACGCGACACGTCAGGGTCGCGGTTGACGACGAGCCGCTGGGTGTGATGGCGGTCAACCGGTTTCGCGAACGCGAGCCGATCGGTGAGGAGATGTACTTCTTCGACGACCCCGAAGGGATTCCGCCGGCCGCCCAGTACGGGTTGTTGGAGATGGGGTACGTCCGTGAGGACGCTACCGGCCGTGGGATCGGGAGCCGGCTGTTGGAGACGATCGAGTCGATCGGGCTCGACCACGGTGTCGACTGTTTCGTTGTCGACTCCTGGTACCACGGCGGCCCGGACTCACCCCGCCAACTGTTGGTGCCGGCAGGCTACGAGACGGTGCGGACGACACCCATCGAACGCCCCGCCGCGGAGTGTCCGAAGTGTGAGGAGACCTGTACCTGTGTGGGCGCACTCGGGGTGTGGGTGCCCGACGAGTAACGCTGGCGGCGCCCGGCGGGCCGGTTCTCGTCCGGTGAGTCAGTCGTCTGCAGACGACTCTGCTGGCGTGAACCTGACGCCGTCGATCTCGATCTCGTCGGGGACGCGGCTGGTGTCGTGGCTCCCGACCGGCGGGAGATTCGTCACCGCCGCGGCCGACTCGTCAAGGTCCGTCTCGTCGTCGATCGCGTTCATCTCCCCGTCGGCGTCGCGGGCGTCCTGGTCGATCCGCATCGAACAGAACTCCGCGCCACACATCGAGCAGAACCGCGCCTCCTTGTAGTTGTCACCCGGGAGCGTCTGGTCGTGGAACGACCGCGCCCGCTCGGGGTCCAAGGCGAGATCGAACTGTCGCCGCCAGTCGAACGCGTACCGCGCCTCCGAGAGCGCATCGTCCCAGTCGCGTGCCCCCGGCTGGTCGACCGCCACGTCCGCGGCATGGGCCGCGATCCGGTAGGCCGCCAACCCCTCACGCACGTCCTCGGCGTCCGGCAGCCCGAGGTGTTCTTTCGGCGTGACGTAACACAACATCGCCGCGCCCGCTCGCCCGGCCTCGGTCGCGCCGATCGCGCTGGTGATGTGGTCGTACCCCGGCGCGACATCGGTGACGAGCGGGCCGAGCACGTAGAACGGCGCGCCGTCACACACCTCGCGCTGGCGTTCGACGGCCGGCTGAATCTCGTCCATCGGGACGTGGCCTGGCCCCTCGACCATCACCTGGACGCCGTGGTCCCAGGCGCGCCGGGTCAACTCCCCGAGCGTCTCCAGTTCCGCGTGTTGGGCGGCGTCGTTGGCGTCCGCGAGACAGCCCGGCCGGAGGCCGTCACCCAACGAAATCGTCACGTCGTGGGCCGCGAGGATCTCACAGATCTCGTCGTACGCCGTGTACAACGGGTTCTGCTCGCCGTGTTCCTCGATCCAGCCGGCGAGGATCGAGCCGCCACGCGAGACGATCCCGGTCTTCCGGCCGTCCGTCAGCGGGAGATGCTCGGCGAGCACACCCGCGTGGATCGTCTGGTAGTCGACCCCCTGCTCTGCCTGTTTGCGGATCACGTCGACGAGCAACCCCGGCGTGATCTCCGTCGCGGTGCCGGCGCGCTTGACCGCCTCGTACACCGGGACGGTGCCGACGGGGACGGGTGAGTGGTCGACGTTCGCCGTCCGGATCTCGTCGAGATTCGACCCCGTGGAGAGATCCATCACCGTGTCCGCGCCGTAGTGGACCGCGGCGTGGAGCTTCTCTAACTCCTCGCGCACGCCGCCGGTCTCCTCGCTGTTGCCGATGTTGGCGTTCACCTTCGTCGAGAACGCGCTCCCGATGATCATCGGATCGAGGCTGTCGTGGGCGTGGTTCACTGGGATCACCGCGCGCCCGGCGGCGACCTCCTCGCGGACGAACGCCGGCTCGCACTGCTCCCGCTCTGCGACGCGCTCCATCGCTGGCGTTGTCTCGCCGTCGACGGCTCGCTGGCGCTGTGTTCGCGACATCGACTACGCAGTTGTACCACTGTGTTATAGAGGTTGTGGGCGAACGGGCCATACACGTATGTTTTAGTTAAAGCTTAAAATATATTACAATACTATAGTTTGAATTTGTCTAGATAAATATAGGGTTAACAGATAATTCATACTGGCTCGATTCACTCTCTCTCGGAGTATGTATCGAGCTCACCAGACGAAGATACGCGCCTCCACGCTGTGCGGCTAACACTGTTGCATCAATTGCCCGGTCCAATTCTCGTATAGAGAAATTTGACTCGAATGGAAATACAGTTGTATTAGCATTGAACCCACTCATCTGTGCCTCTTCACTAGCCTTCACCTCTATATTTACTTTATCTGATGATGTAAATAAGATTAACTCATCAGTTATGTTATTGAAGTTGTTAACATTACTTATCATTTTCTTGGCAACGTATCGACATGGGTTTTGATCTTCATCATCCACTGTCGCTGTATCGTCACCGCCTAGATCTCTTTCTATCTTTTTTTCTTCTATCACGTTAGATACACTGGTGATATAGTCGTGGAAGTGTGTTACTTGAAAGTACAGAGAAGATTTCTTTCCAGTAATATAAATAACTCCACCGCCTATTTCAATCGAAATGTCCTCAACAGTTTCACCATTTAATTTTCGTTCGCCTAAGTATTCTGAGTCATACCCAAGATTCTCCGTGTGCTGCTGTATACGCTCCATTGCTGCTTGAAACTCCTTTTCGGTTGGCATCTATGAGTCACCTCTCACTATGGGAGGCATATTATCTGTATACTTATCATTGGGTGTCTTGTCTATTGGCGAAGATTTAGTTTCTAAGTTACTCCTTTCTATATTAGCTTCAGTATTTAGCTTTTTTTGTTTGCTATTGTTTTCACTTTGGTTATTGTTCTGGTCAATTTCTACTGGCTGTTTATGCCCCCACACATTTCGACTATCTTCCAGTAGTTCGTCTGCAGTCGTGTTTCGATACTGTTCTGGGGTTGCTGCCAGCTCTAATTGTCTTGCAGGCTGTGAGCCCTGGTATAGACCATTCAACAGCCGATCACCGAAATCACTCAGTTCGTACGCCCCAGTGGACTGATCGCCGATCAGTTCCCCGGCGCGTTTTTTCACCAGCCCACCGTGCTGGAGGTCGTCAAGCGTGTTCGTCAGCGTCTGACGGTGGACATTCAACTCCTCACGCAGTTCCTCAAACCGGAGCTGTGACTCCTCGGACAGGAGCATTACGACGGCGTACCCCGTGTCGTTGTGTCCGCTCAGTCCGTCAACCGCTAGTCTAATTTCCAGCGGCATCTGCGAGGCGTACTCGTCGCGTTGCTCACTCATCAAGTCAAATGTTCTTGACCCATCGTCTTAACTCCATCGGGAGACGCCAGACCAGGAACGAACTAACGAGAGATTTAAATGTGGTATTTTACTAGTAGCATTTGGATTGACACTGCACAGTCAGGATCCTTGGGTTCAGCCGCGCAACCCAGAGATTCAGGTAATTGGCCCCAACGTTGGTCGGTGTTCAGCGGTCGTCGTCGGAACGGCCGATTTCCTGCGTGTCGAACAATTTAGTAACATCTCTGTGGCACGTCTGACTCCCTCATCCGATCTAAACTCCAAAATTGAATCAGCCGACGGGACAGTGTTTGTGTTTCCAGCGCCTGAGCGGGCACCAGACACGGCGTGTCACCAAGCACTCGCACCAGTCGCCGAAGCGACCGCGCACCACGCCCTACAGAACACGACAGATGGAGAGCACACTGTTCTGGCGTTCGAAGCGGCCGCAGTCGATCACGTTAATGACGCATACGAACAGGTTGACACTGCTCGTAGCTGTCTTCCAAAGGCGACCGAGCATGAGGATGACGAGTTGGATCAACTGAAGGAAAAAGTGTTCAGTGCTTGTCTTTCTATCAAAAAGTGATTCTCACACAGCTATCTGGCCTGTCACAGCCTGTCGTGACGCTTGCGGCGGCGGTTATTGGGTTTCTCGCTGCCATCATCGGACGGTTCGTCGCGCGGTGGTACGAGAAGCGAATCCGGCGTAAGAAGCTCCGCGCTGCGTTTCTTGCAGAAGTTCGCGCAACCAAACAGGCACTCGAAGCGACCAGTGAGGCCGACGAAGACGGGGTGCCGGTCCACAGCAACTTCCCGGACGACGTGTACCAGGCGAACCACAGCGATATCGGGCTACTGACTGTCCCGGAGATCGAACGGCTCGTCAACTACTACAATCTGTTGTACCAGGCGTCCGAGCAGTTGGACCCGGACGAGCCGTTCGGCGAAGTGAGCGACTTCGTTGAGACCGCTGGAGACACGAAGGAGGTACGCAAAGAGGCAGAGACGGCGCTCGCCACACACCAACGCTGGTTCGGGAACTGGCGGTTCCGTCTGTCACAGTGTCGAGACGACGAGATGGAAACGTCAGACGACGACCAGAACCAGCAGTCAAGCGAAGAGACAGATCAGCAGTCAGTCGACGGGGAAAGCGGCCCCGGCGAGACCGAGCAGTCGACCGAAACGGACGACTGAGCCTCACGCCGCGAGCGCGACGCCGACGACAGCAACGCCGACGGCGACCGCGGCGGCGACGGGCGCGAGCGCCGCGAACAACAACCCGTGGAAGACGACCACTGCGGCGGCCGTCGCGGTCAGCGAGCCGCGCTTGCCGGCCGGCTGGGAACGCCGCCGGGCCGTTCCACAGCTGTACGCCGAGTGTGCGAGCGAGGGTGTCTGGCTCGTCATACACGTTCCAACGACCCCCACCACCCTCACCGTCGTGGGCAGTTGTTCAGATGGTCCCGCAGACTCGGCATCTGTGGACACAGCACCGCCACTCGGACGCCGTCGAACGAGACACCAACTATGCAGACTCTCGGTACCAGCGAAACAGGGACGACGGCAACTGAATCGAAGCGGACAAGTCAGTTGTACCACAGCTTGGTCACATGCGCGTACTGGTCACCGGCGGGAGTCGCGGCATCGGGCGAGCGACGGCCGAACGGCTGGCGGGCGACCACGACGTGGCCGTCGGCTACCGGTCGTCGGCGGACGCCGCAAGCGAGGTCGTCGCGACCGCACGAGAACAGGGCGCGACGGCCACGGCAGTCCAGGCGGACGTGCGCGACTCGACCGCAGTCGAGGAGATGGTCGCGAGCGCGGCCGAGGAGTTGGGTGGGGTCGACGCCGTCGTCCACAGCGCCGGCATCGTCGACCCGGCGCGGACCCCCGAGACAACGGACGAGCAGTTCGAACGGGTGATCGAGACGAACCTCACCGGCTCCTTCTACGTCGCTCGCGCGGCACTCGACTGTGTCGCGCCCGACGGCGACGTGGTGTTTCTCTCCTCCGTCGGCGGCACCGCCGGCACCGTCGACGCGAGCTACGCCGCAAGCAAGGCGGGGCTCCACGGGTTAACCCGGGCGTTGGCCCGCGAGTACGGCGAGGCGGGCGTGCAGGTGAACGCGGTCGCGCCGGGTCCCGCCGAGACCGAGATGAACGACGAGATCCTGGCGTATCTGGAAGAGGTTGGGTTCCGCGGCCACGAGAACGTCGACACACACCTCCCGCAGTACGCCTGTGACCCGGAGACAGTTGCCCACACCGTCGAGTACCTGTTGGACAACGACTACGTCCAAGGGCAGGTGTTGCCGGTCGACGGCGGGATGCAGTTCGGGTGAACGGCTGCCGGCGAGACCGGTCGACGGCGGCGGTGTCGGCTCGCACTTCTCAACGCACAAGTGGCCCTCTCGTGGAACTGTTCGGTAAGATGTCCGACCCGGACGGGCCGGCAGAGACACCCGACGACACAGCGGCGACATCCGACAACGCACCAACTGCACCAAACGACACAGCGGCGACACCGAACGACGACAGTCTGTCGGCGACACAGGAGTTCGGGCTGCTCGTCGGGGTTGTCGTCGTCTCCGTCACACTCTGGATACTCGTCGGGTGGCGCGGTGCCGTCGTCGGACTACTCGGGCTACTCCTCTGGACACGGCTCCTCCAACTGGAGCGAGACGACGGCTGACCGGATTTGCCACTGGAGACGAACTGAGAGAAGAGACAGTGACGACGAGGAGTGTCGGAGTGCGACAAGTGATGTCAGATTAGACTGTGCCAGGGAGGCGTTCGAGGAACATCCCGACAGCCAACGGAACAACGACAAGCTCCGCAGCCACGAGCACGGCTAACACCCCCAACGAGAGAGGAGCGAAAACACCCGGCCAGATGAACAGAATACTCCCCTCACCGCCGACTTGGAAGAACACCGCGGCAGTGAACGCCGTCGAGCCGAACAGCCACAGGTGTGGGAGAACGGAGGCGGTAACAGCGGTCACAACGACCGGAACAGTCCACTGCACCCCGAGTACGACCACACAGACACCGAGCCACAGGGTGTGTTCACGACTGCGTGGGATCCGGTAGAACAGGTGTCGGGAGCCGGCCCACACGCCCAACAACACGAGCACGTAACACACGCCGCCGACGGCCGCCCGCGGGAGAGTCGTCGCCATTCGGGCGGCTCCCGTCGCAAGACTTGCAACAACCGTCGCAACGGCCACGGTCCCAGCGAGACCGATCGGGTGGTCGGGTGTGCCGGGCACGGCTTGGCGGGGAAGCGGGAACGAGGTATGCTTTCTGGCGAGTGGGGTCCCGAACCACTCGGTGTCGTGCCGCAACATCGATGTGGGTCGAACGCGACGCAAACGGGAGAAGCGATCCAGACGGTCGTCACCACCTCGCCATGGACGTGTCTCAGGGTGGGCACCGCTTCTGCCAGTTTTTATTTGTTGGGCTCTGTTACGGACTGTATGTCAGAGACAGAGACAGACGACGTGTTGCGAGAGTTGGCGTCGCTTCCCAGCTTGCTCACCCTGAGCGTTTCGCCGGACGGCGACCAGATCGCCGTTTATTACGACGTGACGGGCCGCAACGAGCTTCACCTCCTCGATCCGGAGACGGGTGAGTTGACGCAGTTGAGCGACGGCGAAGTGCCGCGGGCGGTCAGGGCCGGTTTCAAGTGGCATCCGGACGGCGACCGGATTTTCTTCCACCAAGATGAGTCAGGCAACGAAAAACACGACATTCATCTGATCGATCTCGACGGCGAGACGGAGCCGGTCGTCGAGATGGACGGGCAGTGTAACCTCAGCGCCGTCGGTGAAGACGGGGAGACGCTGGTGTTCTCCTCCAGCGCCGGCGGACAGCTCAACCTCTACCGTCACGACCTGCCGTCCGGAGAGACGGCAAAGCTCACGGACTACGAGCGGGCCGCTGCCGGCGCCCAACTCTCGCCGGACTGTGAGAGACTCGCGTACACGACCAACGAGACGGACGACTACGACAACCAGGACGCCTACGTCGCCGACGTGGATGGGTCGAACCCGCGAGTGCTCGACGCCGGCGAGACGGGTGCCGAGACGGCCCCCGTCGACTTCGGTCCCGAGGGTCGTCGGCTGCTGATCACCGACAACTCCACCGACGTGGGTCGCTCGGGTGTGTACGATCTGGAGACCGACGAGGTGACGTGGTTCGGCAACGACTCCTTCGACGAGGCCCCCTCGCGGTTCCTCAACGACGGTGATCGGTTCGTCGCCTCCCGCTCGCGGGACTCGACCAGCACGCCGGTTGTCTACGATATTGACACCGGCGAGGCAACGGAGTTGGACGTGCCGGCTGGTCTGTCCAAGGTGTTGGGCGAGCGGCTCGACGACGAACGGCTCGTCGTCGACCACACCGCCGCCTCGACCCGTAGGACACTGCTCGCGTACGATCTCGACGGCGAGACGACGGAGCTGTTCCAGTCGGAGTACGGGCCGTTCGACCCCGACGACTTCGTGGAGCCGGAGACGATCCGGTTCAACTCCGACGGCGTGCCGGAGGCGGACGCACACGCCGTCGAACATGACGCCTACGAGGAGTACGAGATCCAAGGGCTGTTGTTCGACTCCGGCGTGCGACCGTCGCCGTTGATCGTCAACCCACACGGCGGGCCGCGGAGCCGTGACACGCGCCGGTTCAGCTACCGGACGCAGTTCCTCCTCTCGCGTGGGTTCTCCGTGCTCCAGGTGAACTACCGCGGCTCCACCGGCCGCGGCCGGGGGTTCGTCGAGGAGATCTACGACGACTGGGGCGGCGCAGAGCAAGGTGACATTGCGACCGGTGTCGAACACGTCCTCGACGAGTACGACTGGATTGACGAGGACCAGATCGTCGTCTACGGCGGCTCTTACGGCGGCTACTCCACGAACTGGCAGGTCGTCCAGTATCCGGAGCTGTACGACGCCGCCGTCACCTCCGTCGGCGTGTCGGATCTGTTCGACATGTACGAGAACACGATGCCGCACTTCCGGAGCGAGCTGATGGTGAAGAACCTCGGCGAGCCGGATGAGAACGCCGACCTCTACGAGGAACGCAGTCCCGCGGAACACGTCGAGAATCTCGCGTGTCCGTTGTTGATCGTCCACGGCGTCAACGACCCGCGGGTGCCGGTGTCGCAGGCCCGTATCCTCCGTGACGAACTGGAGGCGGCCGGCTTCACCGAGGGTGAGGGGTTCGAGTACGAGGAGCTGGGCGAGGAGGGGCACGGCTCCAGCGACATCGACCAGAAGATTCGGTCGTTGGAGCTGTTGGACGACTTCCTCGACCGCCGGATCGGAACCCGTGACGCCCCGGTCGCCTCGTTGGACGACTGAGCGGGCGATTCTTCGCCGTGCGGCCCCTCTCTGTGATCGTGCGCTGCAACTACAGCTGTGTCGACTGTGGGACGGTGTTCGCTGACGTGCAGCCGCCGGCTCGGTGTGACGACTGCGGCGGCGAACAGTTCGAACGTGTCGGGACGACGGGGCGTGTGACAGAGACGAGCCACGGCGAGACGACGGGCGACAGGAACGATCTAGACGGCGCGGCGGCGTTCTTCGCGGGCGCGCTGTGGGGGCGGTGAGGCGAACAGCTTACCACGGGCGCCACCGTCGGTTCGTCTCGTGACGGGGGAAGAACCGTACGACCCGGCGTACGCCGACTACCCATCCGACGAGTACCCGCCGGACTGGGACGCCCGGCGACGGCGCGTGTTGGAGCGTGACGCCAACCGGTGTCAGTCGTGTGGCGTCAGGAACACCCGCGTCGACGACGTGTGGCTGGAGGTCGACCACGTCGTCCCGAAGGCCGACGGGGGCGGCCACGGGCTCGACAACCTCCAAGCGTTGTGTCCGCGCTGTCACGCGGAGAAACACGCAGACAACGAGGCCGTCCAACGGCGCGCCAGGGAGTTCGACCGCCGCAACAGTCGCCCGGGGTGGCTCCGGCTGGTGCGTGTCCTGTTGGTCGTGCCGGTGTTGTGGACGGCACTCGGGGGTGCGACACGCGACGAGTGGGGGCGACGACTCCACCCCCTCTCCGTGTCGGCGGCGACAGAACAGCCAGACGGCACCGGCGTGACAGTTGACGTGACGGTGGCGGAGCTGTGGTCGAGTGACGACGACAACGTCGGCCAACTCGGCCGACTCCGCGGGACCGACGGGGAGGGACGCGCCCGGTTCGTCGTCTGGGCCGGCGGTGACCACCCGCGACTCTCGGAGGGGGAGACGGTCAGACTCGTCGGCGCCGAGACGGCGACCTACGAGGGGGAGTCACAGCTTGTCGTCGACCGGTGGACGGCGGTCGTCACCGACCCCTGAGCCGTCGTCGCCACACGCTGGTCTTCTGGTGACATCTCACTCCCGCCGACCGCCGTCGCCGACCGCGCTCGGGGCCGCAGGGCGTGAGTCGTCTGTCGTCTGCGTCTCGCTCACCTCGAAGGCAGCCAACAGGTCGCCGAGCCGGTCGGCACGCACCGCCAACGAGGTGGCCTCGTCGGTGACCGTCTCGACGGTCTCGACCTGTTCGTCGGTGGCCTCGACGACCTCCGCCGCTCGGTCGGCGTTCTCGTCGGCCACGGCAGCCGCCTCGTCGACCATCGCGACCGCCTCCTCCGTGCTCGCGGCCTGGCTGTCCGTCGCGGCGCTGATCTCGGCGACGCCGTCCTCCGTCGCCTCCGTGTTCTCCGTCACCGCCTCGAACGCCGCTGCCGTCTCCCTGACGGCGACGGCGCTGTCTGTGACCGACTCGCGTGCTGTCTCGACCGCGTCGACCGTCGCCGTCACCTCCGTCTGTGTCTCCTCGATCAGCGTCTCGATCTCCGTGGCAGCCTCGCTCGTCTCCGCCGCGAGACTCTTCACCTCGTTTGCGACGACCGTGAACCCTGCCGTCCCGCCGTCACCGTTCCCCGCTCTGGCGGCCTCGACGTTGGCGTTCAACGCCAGCAGGTTGGTCTGGTCGGCGATGTCGCCGATCCCCTCCGCGATCTCGCCGACCTCGGTGGCGGTCTCGTCGAGTCGGTCGACCGTCTCGACGGTCGCGTCGATGGCGTCCGTCGCCGCCTCGGCGCTGTCGAGCGCGTCGCCGGCGGTGGCCTCGCCGGCCTCGGCCACTTCCGCCGTCTCCTCTGCTGTGCGCGCGACCGTCTCGGCGGAGGAGGCCACCTCCTGGATCGTCGCCGAGAGGTCGTTCATCTCCGTTGTCACCTCCCGGAGCGTCTGGTGTTGCTCGGTCGCGCCTCCCGCGATCTGCTCGACGGCGTCGTCGATCTGGACACTGGTCGTGCGGGCCCGTTCGGCCCCGGCCGTGGTCTCGTCGCTGGCCTCGGACACCGCCGTCGCGAACGACTGGATCTCCCGGACCGTCGACTCCGTGTCGGCGATCATCTCGTTGAACGACCGCGCGACCTGTGCCATCGCCTCACTCTCCGTGTCCGGGTCGAGTCGGACGGTGAGGTCGCCGTCGGCCGCTCGGGCCATTGCGGCACTGTAGGCGTCTGCCGTCTCCTCGAGGTGGTCGTTGAGCCGTTCCACCTCGTCGCGCCGAGAGGCCGCCTCGTCGCGGGCGGACTCCGCGCGTTGGATCTCCTCGTCGCGGACCTCGATCTCCGCGAGCCGCCGGTCGGCCGCCTCGCGGGACTGTTCTAACGACCGCCAGTTCGCCACCAACGCCCCGATCAGCCCGAGGATGAACGCGGCGTGAATCCCGGACCACGCCCACGGGTACTGGATCGCCGCCGCGTGGTTGTACACCCGGCTCGGGTCGATCATCGCGAACACGCCGTGCCCGACCGCGACGTACCCCAAGCCGACGAGAAACGGGAGCCAGTCCTCGTAGCTCGCCAGGATCGCCATCACGACGAAGAAGTGGAAGTGCGCCTCGATGTACCCGCCCGAGAACTGGACGAGCAGGGTCGAGGAAATCATCATCCCGACTGCCGCCGCGACCGTCTGTCCACGCCGCGGCAGCCTCGACCACGCCGCGAGCAGTCCGACACCGACGAGGAGGCCCAGCTCCCCGAGGACGATCGGCGTCGGCGTCGCCGGAATCTGCGCGCCCGTCAGGAACGTCTCCGTCCCGTCGTACAGCCCGACTGCGAGCAGGAACGGGACGTGCGCGAACAACGTCAGGAGGATACGCCGGTGTCGCGCCCCCCACACGTCGTCCGAGATTCCCGAGCCGTCGGGCATATACCGCCTGATGTCCCCCAGAACACCGGCCGTCTCTCCGCCAGTTTCTGTCCGCCCCGTCGTAGCCATATTTACAACACAGGTTATTCACGGTCTAAAATTGACGGAGCCGTGAACACCGTTCCGACTCCAACTTACCGATCGCGTCCCGGTGGAAAGCCGTCGGTCGAGTCGACCACCGAACGTATCCCGAGACCGGCGGAACGCCGACCGGAGATGGTCCCTCGCAGACGCCTCCTGGGAGCCGTCGGGCTCCTCGTGGCCACCGCCGGCTGTGGCACCGACAGACAACGCGACCGAACCCCGACACCGACAGTCGCGGCCGACCCCGACCGGGCGGTCGAGACCGGATCGGTCTCCAGAGACGACGTATCGCCGACGCTACGACTCCGCGGCGGGACGGACGCCCCACCCGTCCGTCGGCCGCCGTCCAAGCAACGACGACATCGACCCTTCGACGGCCGTGACTGGGACGTTCACTCCTGGACCCTCGACCGGGAGAACGCCGATGCGGTGCGGGTCGTTCCCGACGGACGCGAGACAGTCGAAGCGTTCCTCGCGGCGACCGACTTCGAGACGGAGACGGTGTACGTCCAGTCGATGCGGGTGTTGTCCTGTTACAGCAGCGACAAGGAGAAAGCCCACCCGTTTACGGGTGGGATGAACCCGACAACCTGGGAACGTATCTCCGTTTCTGCTAACGGGGGTTTATACACATTGA
>ERZ1034486.198-NODE-198-length-17612-cov-4.134021_pt1 | contig 17612 bp, 16 predicted proteins | sample MGYA00520683_ERZ1034486 | MGnify/ENA primary metagenome ERZ1034486 (study PRJEB33760, sample SAMEA4777685) | hypersaline lake metagenome | biome: hypersaline environment; feature: brines | place: Spain | collected 2012-08 | depth 0 m ...
GGCTGCGAACCTGAAACTCCCACCCAAGCGGTGCCGTGCCGTGGGAATCCCACCCCTTCAGGGGTGGGAGGAGGTCAAGAGCCTGACCCTCTTCATCTCGACACTGGCATCCACGAACAACAGTCACTCAGCGATCTGATCTGACACCGCGACTTCCCTTGATCGCTTTCCTCGTTCGAATTCGGTTTCAAGTACGACGCCCCGAAGGTGGTGACAAGAGCGTGAACAGGGTTACCCCTCTGGGACCAAACTTCGAGATAGGGTGACCGGACGCGCTGACGAGGAACGACTGCTCCGTGAGATTGCCGACAAGGGTGGGATCAGTGTTGTCGCCTTCGGCGTAGAACGGATACTGGCGCTTTCATTCTCGTTTGTCGTCACCGCCGGACTAGGGGCAGCCGTTTACGGGTATCTCTCGGTGCTCCGCCGGACGCGAGCAGTTCTAGACGAGGTCCTGACCGGCCTTGCCTCCGGCCACTCTCGGACGATCCCGCGGTACGACAGATCGGGCCAGCAGAGCGTCCTGTTTGCCAGCCTCCTACTCGTCATCGGATTCGGCGGAACGCTCGGGACCGCCCTAACGGTGTTTCGGAGACCAATTGTCGCACGCACGCTGTTCGAGCCGCGACACGTCACGCTCGTGGTCGTGTTCGCGGCGGGACTCATACCGACCGTGGTCATCATTTACACCGCGTCCGCGTTCCGCGCATATCGGAAAGTACGGCGTTCCGTGTTCGTCTCACGGGTAGCCCGGCCGGGAGCGGTCCTCTTGGGCGTTGCAGTGGCTATCGCCGTCGGTGTGACCGGTTCGACCGGCGTCTGGTTGACCGTCGTCGCGACGCTCACGGTCGTTGCGGCGGTCTCGCTCGGCGCGCTCGTTTGGGAACGTCCGATGGCTCCGAAGCTCGACCGTACCGACGCGATCCGGGACTTCCTAACCTATGTCGGCGGCACGTCTCTGGTAGGGCTGCTGGGAGCGAGCCAGCGTCAGGTCGTGTTCGTCCTGATGGCGGTGACCCTGTCCCCGGTCGGTGCCGGGGTATTCAGCCTCTCGTTGTTGATCGGGGGGATCATCCGGTGGCCACTAAAAGGCTTCAACCGCGCGCTGAGTGCGATTACTGCCGAACTCCACGACGACGGTGAGATGAAGGCAATCGGTCGCCTGTACCGTCAGACCAGCCGAGTCGCCGCGTTTCTGACCATTCCAGTCACCGCGGTCGTCGTTCCGCACGCGGAGTGGATCCTCACCACGTTTTCTGAGGCGTACAGTCTCGGAACGCCGGTGTTGATACTGGCGGTCGCTGGTCAGTTCTTCGCCGTGCTGGCCGGGAGCAACGGACTGCTGTTGTTGATGACCGACAACGAGCGACCGACGGCAGTACTCCATGCTGTTCACGCAGTGATCGTCCTCCCAGTGATGATCGTGCTCGCACGGCGCCACGGCGTCGTCGGGCTCGGCGTTGCGTACTGGTTCTCTCTGGCGTTCAACAACGTGACCGAACTCTGGCTGCTTGGGTACTTGGAGGGCGTGTGGCCGTTCACGCGGGAGCACTGGCTCCTTGCGGCCTGCTCGGTTCTCGTCGCGCTCTCCGGTTCCGCTATCGCCGCCGCGACACCGGCGGCCGTCTCCATCCCGTTCTCGGTCGCTGCCGGCACCTGCGTCGCTGTGATCGCTTACCGATGGCTGCTCCCGGACACTGACTGTCGGGTGGTTGATGTCATGCTCCGGCGCGAGCAGTATCCTGTCACTGCCGGTCTTTGCTCGCTGCTGGTCTTGTGTTTGGTTGTGTCTGTAGTATTTATAATTCAAAAAGCTGTGTAGCTGGTCTGCTGGATGCCACCGAACCACCGCACGACGGCAAGACCAGCAATCAGCACGGTAACTTAACTCACGCTCAAAGCGGTGAGCTTCCATCACGAACCCTCGCTCGAACCGAATCCGTTGCGGTTGTAATGCTGCTCGCGGTCACCTGGTTCGAGAGACTTCGTCTCTCGTCATCACGGATATCTTTGATCTCCGCACGACCCCGAGGCACTCACCTTCTCCCGTCTGTAGACGGTGTTGACAGTCGAGTCAGGACTCGTCGCGACCAGACCCGGACGGAACGTGACTCGCCTCGGCTGGCGTGTCGACGTAGAAGTCGGGGTCGGCACCGATCCCGAGTCGGGAGAACTGGTCACGGATGTGTGTCTTGGCGGCCGCGACCGCCTGTTCGCGGTCCTCGAAGCCGCGTACGGTTGGTCGTTCGAAGGCGACCCGTATCACTCCCTGATCTGTGTCGAGTTTGTGGCCACCGGACGACACCTGATAGAAGGAGTCACACACCCACACGTACGGCGCCTCGACCGTAGGTGCGCCGTCGTACGACGGCGGGGACTCACCCGGCTCGTACAGTGTCCCTGTGGTTCCGGTCCCACCGGCCAGTCCGCAGACGAGTAACATCGTGTGTCTCGGTGGACGAGGCCCGAGAGATTGTGGGTGTCGGCTCGCTCCCGACACCACGCGTTCGATCCGGCCACACTCTGTGTCGGTCCTCACCCGACCGGAACGAGGTGTGGTTCGAACACAGTCGCCTCCTGTGGGTGGCTCTCGGTACGACAGCTGTGGCGAACAACGAGGGCCCCGACAGACGTGACACCCGACAGGCGGTGTCGTCAGCCGTCACAGACGAGAACGGGCCGGTCAGTTCCGAGCACCACGTCCTGTGTCGTGCTCCCGAACAACGCCTTGCCGGTCGGGCTCCGTTTGCGCCCGGCGACGACGATCTGGTCGGCGTCGTGGCTGTCCGCGACGTTCAGAATCGCCGTCGCCGGGTCGCCGCCGTACCCCTCCGCTCGGACGTCGAACCCCGCCTCCTCCAACCGGTCGCGCGCCTCACGCACCGGCTTGACCTGCTCGACGGTTCCGCCGGCACTGTTCTCCTCCTCGAAGGCGTGCAGGAGGACGACAGTCACCGACTCGGTGGTCAACGGGAGCGCCGCGACCGTCTCTGCCTGGCGACGGGCACGCTCCGCGTCGGTGTCCACCCCGACAACGAACGTGTACATAGCTACCGCGACACACACCTGGTATTTCAACGTTCCGGGAGTGCCCGTAACTCTCATACGAAACGGAGTGATTACATCAGGAATTATTATGTTCCTTGTGAACCAGTCTCAATAGACGCGATGACACACACCAACGACAGAGATCGAACACGTCGTCGGCAGTTCCTCCGGGGGATCGCGGTCGGCGGGACCGGGCTCGCAGTCGCAGGCTGCACCGGTGATGGTGGCGGCGGTAACGGCAACGCCGTGACGGTCCCGGGGTTGTACGACGAGTCGGGTGGCACCTCCGACGTGGGTCGACCGACGGCGCTCGGCTCCCGGGACACGATCGCGTACTTCAACGAGAACGACGTGTTGTCCCGGGAGATCGACCACCCGAACGAGGACTACGCCTACGAGGTCCCGCAGGCACAACAGCTGTATCAACAGTACACCTCGGAGTCGGAGCCGTCGGTGGTGATCGGCTGGGGAACGGCCGACACGGAGGCGTTGTCCGGGTCGGTCGCGGAAGACGAGATCGTCTACGTGTCGGCGTCGTACTCGGCGAACCTCCTGACGGAGGAGACGCCGTACAACTTCTTCGGGAACTTGGACTACACGAGCCAGGCACGAGCACACCTGAAGTGGATCGCCGACAACGACAGCGGGTCGACGGTCGCGTTCATCTTCTCGAACAACCCGTTCGGGAAATCCCCGGTGGAGGGGGGAAGACAGTACGCCGAGGAGCTCGGGCTGGAGGTAGCGCCGGACATCAACCTCCCGCTGACCGCCAACTCCGCGACGACACAGCTCCGGCAGGCGAAGGAGGCGAACGTCGACTACCTGATCCACCAGAACACCTCGGCACCGATGCGGGTGTTGCTCCAGGACCGCCAGAACGTCTACCCGGAGGTGACCGTCTGTGGGCTGACCTACACCGTCGACGAACGGGTCGTCTCGGAGTCGCCGGAGCTGTTCGAGGGGACCCGGTACGTCAACGCCTTCCGGACGTTCCAGGGGGCGTTGGACGCCGGTGGGCGTGGCGCAGAGATCATCAGAGCCAACTTCGAGCGGGAAGGCCGCAGTATGGACAACCCGGAGGTCGCACAGCTCAACTACGTCCGTGGCGTGATCCATGCGTTACTCGTCGCTCGCGGCCTGGAGAACGCCGTCGAGGCGGGAGACGACCCGACCAGCGGTCCGAACGTCCGGCAAGGGATGTTCGGCATCGCGGACGACAACATGGGCGACCTCTCACAGCCGTACACGTTCGAAGAGGGTGACCGCCGGCCGACGATGACCGGCCGGATCTTCGAGGTGACGGACGGCGATCTAGCGTTCGACACGACCGTCGAACTGCCACGCCGGGAGGACTGGATCGGACTGTGACGACGAACCAACGACCCGCCGACACGAGCGCGGCGGGAACGGCGGGCGACCCGCCGGTCGTCGAGCTCGACAACGTCGAGATCGTCTACGACCGTCACTTCCTGGCGGTACAGGGCGTTTCGATGGCGGTCGAGGAGGGCGACATCGTCGCGTTGCTCGGCCCGAACGGGGCCGGGAAGTCGACGATCCTGAAGATGATCTCCGGGATCGGCCGCTCCGAGCGGGGGGAGGTGACCCGTGGGCGTGTCTACTACCACGGCGAGGAGACGACCAACGCCGACGCGACGACGATGGTCGACCGCGACGTAACACACATCCTCGAAGGTCGGCGGGTGTTCGAGGATCTCACGGTCGAGGAGAACCTCCGGTGTGGGCTCTACCGCGAGGGGCGACGGTTCCAGTTCGACGAGTCCGACTACCAGATCGCGTTCGACTACTTCCCGCAGTTGGAGGAGATTCTCGACCTGAAGGCGGGGTACGCCAGCGGCGGACAACAACAGATGCTCGTCGTCGCACGGGCGTTAATCCACCGACCGGAGCTGTTGTTGTTGGACGAGCCGTCGTTGGGGTTGGCGCCGAAGCTCGTTCAGGACATCTTCGAGACGTTGGTCGAGATCAACCGCGAGGAGGGGATCACCATGATCGTCGCCGACCAGAACGCCAAACGGACCCTCGAGGTCGCCGACTACGGCTACGTGATGGAGAACGGGCAGGTGGAGCTCCACGACCCCGCGGAGCAACTCGTCGAACGCGAGGAGATCAAGGAGTTCTACCTCGGGACCTCCAACGACGACTCCCGGTACACGGACGTGCGACACTACAAGATCAGAAAACGGTGGACGTGAGACAGCACACACGATGCAACCGACACACACCACGACCGATCGACCAGCCGCGAGGACACAGCCGCGTGCCGAGACACCAGTGACCGTGTGGCGGGGTGAACCGTGAGCACGGAGGGTGGGGGGTCGGGAGCCGAGAGCGAGTCGCAGACAGAAGACGGGTCACGGGCAGGAACGGCCGACACACGGCTGAACGGGTCGGCGGCGGCCGCGCGGCTCCGCGAGGGGCCGGCGGTCCCGCCCGAGGCGGCAGCCATCGGCTGTCGGGACACGACGAAGACGTTCGGGTCGATCACGGCCGTCGACGACGTGAACATCGGGATCGACCACGGCGAGTGGGTGTCGATCGTCGGGCCGAACGGGGCCGGCAAAACGACACTCCTGAACGTGCTCAACGGGTTCTACGACCCTGATCCCGGCGCAGAGGTGTACGTCGACGGTGAGGAGCTGACGGGCGCGCCGGAACACGAACGCGCCCGTGCCGGGGTCGGTCGGACGTTCCAGGGGTTGGAGCTGTTCGAGACGGAGACGGTGTTGGAGAACGTGACGACGATCCGTGCGGTGTCACAGTCACCGTCGTTGGCGGCGGCGCTGACGTTCTACGGGAGCGGCCGCCGGACGGAGTCAGAGAACGTCCGGCGGGCTGAGGAGATCATCGACTACCTCGAACTGTGGGAGTACCGCCACACCCCCGTCGAGACGCTGCCGTTGGGGGTCCAACGCCGCGTCGACCTGGCACGGGCATTGGCGTTGGAGCCGTCCGTCCTCCTGTTGGACGAGGCGATGAGCGGGCTGACCTTCGACGAGAAGTACGACATCATCCGGTTCCTGACCGACCTCCACGAGGAGGAGGAACTGACGCTGGTGATGATCGAACACGACCTGGAGGTCGTGACGGCCGTCTCCGACCGGATGATCGTGATCCAGAAGGGCGGTGTGTTGGCACGAGGGCCACCAGAGGCGGTCACGGACGATCCGGATGTCGCCCGTGTCTACACGGGGGTGGAGTGACGTGGCGACGGACGACTCTCGTGAGGACGGCGTGACGGCCGGACAGACAGAGCCGAGTGAGGCCGCCGTCTCCGAAGACGGCGACTCGCTGACGGTGGAGTCGGTGTTGTCCGCACCCGGCGAGGAGTCGGTCGATGTGGTCGCCGACCGTGTCCTCCCGGAGATTCTCGTCGAACACGCCGACGACCACCCGGAGGACGTGGCGATGCGCCGCAAGGAGTTCGGAGTCTGGCAGGAGTACACCTGGCGAGAGTACTACGACACGGTCGAGGCGTTCGCACTCGGGTTGGAGACGATTGGGTTCGGGACAGACGACATTGTGTTCACGATCGGCTACAACCGCCCGGAACAGCTCTGGACGTGGCTCGCGGCCCAGTCGCTCGGCGGGATGGCGGCGCCGAACTACGAGGACATGCTCCCAGGTGACATCCAGAAGCAACTGGAACTGTTGGAGCCACGGGTCGTCTACGCCGGCGACCAGGAGATGGTCGACAAGGTGTTGTTGGTCGCCGACGCCGTCCCCTCGATCGAAACGATCGTCTACGAGGACGAGAAGGGGATGTTCCGCTACGAGAACGGGGCGAAGACGGAGCCGGACGATCCGGAGATTGTCGCGTTCGAGGACGTGGCCGAGCGGGGCCGCCGACGGCTGGCCGACGGCGCGGTGTCGCCCGGCTCACTCCGGGACCGGATCGCGGCGCTCGACGCAGACCGGACGGCGATGCTCGCCCCCACCTCCGGGACGACCGGGATGCCGAAACGGGTGCAGCTGTCACACTTCAACTTCGTCAACCTCGCGGAGGCGACGATGGACATCGACCCGTTGCCGGCGGGGTCGGACTACGTCTCGTATCTCCCGATGGCGTGGGTCGGCGAACAGATGATCCTGTTGGCGGCGGCGTTCGTCGGCAGGTGGACGGTCAACTTTCCCGAGGAGTCGGAGACCGAGGCGGCGGACCTCCGGGAGATCGGGCCGGAGATCATCTTCTCGTCGCCCAACCGCTACGAGGGGTGGGTCGCCGAGGTGAAAGCGAAGATCGAGAACACGACGCCGTTGAAGCGTCGCGTGTACGATCTCGCGATGGACATCGGCCAGCGGTTCGCCGACTACGCCGTCGGTGACCGCGACGGCGACCCACCGTTGTGGCTCCGCGCGGCCCACCGCGCCGCCTACTGGACCGTCTACCGCCCAGTGTTGGACGATCTCGGGCTCAAGCGTGCGAAGAACGTCTACACCGGCGGTGGGCCGTTGGGCGAGGACCACTTCGAGTTCTACCACGCGATGGGGGTGTCGTTGAAACAGATCTGGGGGCAGTCGGAGGTGTGTGGGTTCGTCACGATGCACCGCGCAGACGACGTGCAGGTCGAGACCGTCGGCGAGGTGTTCCCGAACGTCGAGGTGGGGATCACCCCCGGCGGGGAGTTGCTCGTCCGTGGCCCGGTCGTTACGTCCGGCTACTACGGGATGCCGGAGAAGACCGACGAGGCGATCGAGGACGGCTGGCTCCACACCGACGACTTCGGCGAACTCACAGACGACGGCCACGTCGTCGTGTTCGACCGGATGGACGACGTGTTGGAGCTGACCGACGGCACCGCGATCGCTCCAATCAGTGTCGAGACGAAGCTGAAGTTCGACCCGTACGTGAAGGAGGCGATGGTGGTCGGTGACGGCCGGGACGAACTCGCCGCCGTCCTCAACCTCCGGTACGACAACGTCGCCGAGTGGGCCGACCAACGCGACATCCAGTACGCGGGCTACCGCGACCTCACCCAGAAGCCGCCGGTGTTGGAGCTGCTGCGGGGGGTCGTCGCCGACACGAACGCCGAGCTGGACGACCCCGTCGAGCGGTTCGTCGTCCTGTTCAAACAGTTCGACGCCGACGACGGGGAACTCACCCGCACCGGGAAACTCCGTCGGGAGGTTGTCGTCGACCGGTACAGCGACCTCGTCGACGGCCTGTTCGACGGCAGCGACGAGATCGACCTCGACGTGACTGTCACCTACCAGGACGGCCGGGAGTCGACAGAACGGGGCACCGTCCGCGTCGTCGACGCCGACAGCCCCGTCGACGGTGCGGGTGAGGGTGCCGACGGTGCGGGTGAGGGTGCCGACGGTGCAGGCGAGGGTGTTAACAACAGTGTCGACGCGGAGGCGGGGGTGGAGTAGATGTCGGAACTCGCGACGTTTCTGGACATCGCCGTCTCCGGGGTCGGGTTGGGGGCGTTGTACGCCCTCGTGGCGATGGGGTTCTCGCTCATCTACAAGGTGACCGGAGTGCTCAACTTCGCGCAGGGGCAGATCGCGATGGTCGGTGCCTACAGTGTCGTGATCTTCGGCACCACCTCGTTGTTGCCGACCGCACTGCCGGCGGCGGCGGCGGTTGTCGTCACGATCCTCGTCGGCATCCTGTTGGGGCTCCTGCTCGAACGGGTCGTGTTCCGGCCGTTCATCGGCGAACCGGTGTTGTCGATCATCATCGTCACGCTCGCGCTGGGCTCGATCCTAGAGGGGTCGATCGCGTTCCTCTTCGGACGGAACTTCAAAGCGTACCCGAGTGCGCTCACCGTCGACTGGAGCGTGTCGCTCCCGTTGGGCGCCTCGATTCAGGGGGCCTACGCGCTTGCGGCCGTGGCGGCGTTGGCTGTGGTGGTGTTGTTGCTCGCCTTCTTCAAACAGTCCGTCGTCGGGTCGATCCTGCGGGCGTCCGCCAGCGACGAGCAGGCGGCGATGGCGTTGGGTGTGTCGATCGAACGGACCGTCGCGCTCGCGTGGACGATCTCGATCACGATCACCGCCATCGGCGGAATCCTGTTGGCAGTGTCCAGCGGCGGGGCGGCGTTCTCCATCGAGACGACTGGGATCATCATCTTCGCCGCCGTCGTGTTCGGCGGCCTCGACAGCATCCTCGGGGCGTTCGTCGGCTCGATCATCGTCGGACTGCTCCAGGAACTCGGCTCCTACTATCTGGAGGGTGGCACCGCGGTCTACGTCCCCGGAACCAGCGTCCAGGCGAACCTGGGTGCCGGGTTCGGGGAGATTCTCCCCTTGTTGTTCCTGCTCGCGGTGATCGTCGTGAAACCGTACGGGTTGTTCGGCACCGAACGCATCGAGAGGCTCTGAGATGAGACACACACTACACACACCACGACCACAACGACTGCCCGAGACTGTCCCGCACAACCACACCGACGCGGACGGAGCGCCGCGGCGCCGCCACGGAGGGAGCCGTGCCCTGCGGTGAGTACTTCACCGACTACGAGTCCCGGATGGGGTTGGTCCGGTGGCGCATCCAGAAGATCGCGCTCGTGGTCGGGCTCCCGATCCCGTTTCTCGTCCCGTTCCTCGCGGACGGCGGGACGGTTACGCTCCTTTCGCAGGCGTACATCTTCGCCGTGGCGGTGTTGGGGCTGAACGTCATCTTAGGGTACGCGGGTGAGATCGTGCTCGCACAGGGGGCGTTCATGGCCATCGGCGCGTACACCACGAGCCGAGTGGTGACGACCGGTGTCGGGTTGTTGCCGGCGTTGCTGATGGGTGGGGTGACGGCTTCGATCGTCGCCATCGGCTTCGGGCTCCCGTCGTTCCGCGTGAAGGGGTTCTACATCGCCATCTCCACGCTCGCGCTCCAGTTCGTCTCCGAGTGGTTCTTCAACAACGGTCAGGCGGTCTGGATTCACGGCGGCTCACAGCAACAACTCCCCTCGTCCGTCGGGCTCGTCGGCCCGTTCCTGGAGGTGTCTGGGACCGACGGGAAGTACTACCTCGCGCTGGTGCTGTTGTTAGTGTTCGCGCTGCTGTCGCTGAACCTCTCGCGGACGGGGATCGGCAAGACGCTGCGGGCGATCCACGAGAACGACCTCTCGGCGGCAGTGTTGGGGATCGACGTGTTCTGGAACAAACTCGTCGCGTTCGCACTCGGCGGGTTCGCCGTCGGGGTCGCGGGTGGACTGTACGGCTACCAGATCGGTTTCATCTCGCCGGGATACTTCACCCTGAGCCTGACGCTGGAACACTACGTGATGCTGTTGTTCGGCGGTCTCGGCCGCGTCTGGGGGGCGTTGTTGGGTGTCGGGGTCGTCACCGTCATCAAGGAGTACCTCAGAGAGATTCTGAGCGTTGCCGCGGACGTGACCGGTCTCAACGCAACCGCGACCGTCCCGGTGTTCTTCGGCGTGATCATCATCGTCGTGTTGGCCGTCGAGCCACGTGGTGTCCTGGCCGCCCTCGGGAAGGTCAAGGAGTACCTCCAACAGTGGCCGTTCGCGTACGACTGACCGAGGAAGAACTGTCGGTCCCCGTCGGCGTGTGATTTTATGTACCACACATCCCTCATAGAAGACAATGTACGACAACGAGACGGTGGCCGCACTCCGAGAACAGCTCGTCGCGGTCGCCGACCACGGCCTCTACCGGGAGCGGTTCGCGGCGGCGGGTGTCGAACCCGACGAGGTCGAGACGTGGGCGGCCTTCGAGTCGGTGCCGTTCACGACCCCCGAGGATCTGGTCGACGACTTCGAGGCCAACCCGCCGACGGGGTCGACGGACGACGACGCGGCGATGGTGACGTTCTCGCCGATCGGCGACGGCCTCCGCCCGGTGATCGACACGGCAGACGACTTGGACCACCAGGCGGCGGCGAACGCAGACGTGCTTCGACGGGCTGGCATCGAGTCGGGTGACCGGGTCGCCGTCACGTTCGGCTACGACCTGTTCGGGACGGGGTACGTGTTCCACCGCGCGTTGGAGGAACTGGGCGCCGAGGTGTTCCCGTTGGGACCCGGTGACTCCGAACAGACGGCAGCCACGATCCGACAGTTCGACCTAGACGGGCTCGTCGGCAACCCGAGTTTCGCGTTGAAACTCGGTGACGCCGGCGCGAGTGTCGACACGTTCCTCGGTGCCGGCGAGCCGTTCACGTCGGTTCCAGGGCGGCGTGTGGCGGTGAAGGAGGCGTTGGGCGCGGAGACGGCCGTCGACTACTTCGGAACTCGCCACGCGATGCCGGTCGCGGCAGAGACGGCCGCCGAGGACGGGCTCGCGGTGTGTTCCGACTACGCTGTCGTGGAGATCGTCGATCCGGACACAGGCGATCGGCTGGAACCGGGCGAGCGTGGGGAACTCGTCGTCAGCCACGTCGCCAAAGACGGGGTCCCGTTGGTGCGCTACCGCACGGGCGATCTCGCGGAGCTGGCAGTTCGGGACGACAGCGTCGTCCTGCCGGACGGGGTCGTCGGCCGGACGGACGAACGACTGAAAGTAAAGGGTGTGAAGCTGTACCCCGAGAGTGTCGAGACGGTCCTCGCGGGGTTCGACGGACTCACTGGCGAGTACCGAGTGACCGTCTCGCGTCCCGAGACCACCGATCACCTCGAAGTCGTCTGTGAGGGAACGGCCGACGTGGAGCGACTGCAGGCGGCGTTGGACGACCGACTGCTCGTCGCCCCCGACGAGGTACGGACGGTCGCCGGGTTGGAGGAGTCGGGCGTCGTCGACGAACGGATCTGATCGATTCGAGCGTCGACGGTGAACGCATCCGACTGATCTGAGCATCGTCGACGAGCGCGTCCGACTGACCCGAGCGTCGGCGGTGAACCCGTCCGACGACTCAGTCAACAAGCCGGTACACACCAGTGCCGGTGGCACACAGTCGGTCGTCGGAGGTGACCTCCACGCGGGCGACGCCGATGCTCTCGCCGGTGCGTTCGACCGTCGCGGTCGCCGACAGCGGCGCCCGCGCGGCCGCTTCGAGATAGTTCACCCGGAGATCCACCGTCGGTGTGTACGCCTCACAGGCGCCGACGAACACCGCCGCACCCGTCAGGTCGACCGTCGTGCTCACGGTGCCGCCGTGCAACACCCCTCTGTCCGGGTCGCCGACCAGCTCCTCGCGGAACGGGACCGTCACCGCCGCACGCTCTGCGGTCACCTCTTCGACCCGGACGCCCAGCGCCTCGTGGAGTGGGAGTCGGTCGTACAGCCGTCGCACTGTCGCCGTGCGGTCCGTCACCGTCGTGTCGCCGTCGTCGTCTGTCACACGTTCACACACGACCGCGGGGGAGGTAACTCTCCGGGCGCTCGTCGCCTGTGTCCTCACCGTCCGAGAAACCGCTCGGCGGCCCCACGGAACAGCTGTTCCGTCGCCGTCGCCGACAACGACCGCGCGAGGAGTCGCCGTCGTTCGTCGGCGTACGGGTGTGGGACGTTCGGATAGTCGGAGCCGTAGAGGATCTGTCCGGCCAGCTCCTCGAACACCGCGTCTGGCACGTCGTCAGGCTCGTAGTCGACCCCGACGGCCGCGGCAGTGTCGGCGGCGGTCGGCGAACAGGCGAACGCGGTGTCGAGAAACACCGTGTCGTGTTCGCGCGCCAACCCGACGAACGCCGACCAGTCGTACGTCCCCAGGTGAGCACACGCGACCCGCAGGTCGGGGTGTTGCTCCACGACGCGCTCGAACGCCTCGGCACCGACGTGTGGCGAGTCGAGCGACGCCGGCCCCGATCCGGCGTGGAACAACGCCGGCCGGTCGCGTTCGGCGGCAGCCGTGAGTGCACCCTCGATTCGCTGATCTGCCGGCCCGAACCCTTGGACCGGACAGTGAAACTTCAGCCCGCGGGCGCCACCGTCGAACGCCGCCTGTGCGACGGCCCGCGGGTCTTCGTCTCCGGCGTGGACGGTCGCGAACGGAACTGCCCGTTCAGACGCCCCCGTGGTCTCGATCACCCACTCGTTTAGCTCCCGTGCCACTCCCGGCCTGTGCGCGTACGGTAACACCACGTACTCCGCGACGCCCGCCTCCCGGAGCACCGTCTCCACCCCGTCGCGGTCCGCCGGATGTGGGAACTCCCACCCCATCGACGCCGACAGCGACTCCCTGATCGCCCGCATCAACCGTGGCGGCATCAGGTGTGTGTGGGCGTCGATAGCGCCCGCGAACGTCGACTCCGGCTCGGCCATGCGAAACACTATCACGCCCTGCCGAAAGGGTCTGTCGGCCACGCTATCGTCCGCTCGACCCCGGACCAGTTCCAGCGACAACGACCCTGTGTGTCGACGAGGTTCCGCCGGAGACGCGAACGCTGGCCAGTGCTGAGACGAGACGGATCGACCCCGACTCGGACGAACGACCGGCGACCTTCGACCCGGCCGTCTCCAGACTCTGCGTACTGAGAGACGACACCTCACCGCGAGTCTTTGTAGTTGGACCTGACACTCAGGTGGGAGACAGACTAACGATTGAGCGTGAGTAGTAACGGGACCCTCGACTCGGACCGCAGTGGTCGTCTCGACGAAGCCGAACAACCCGACGGACGGCTCATCATCTATCGGGAGAGTCCCGCGGCGGCGACAGAGTCGGGACGGTGGATCGTCGGCGGCGCGGTCGAAGTCACGCGGTGACGACCGACCGCCGTCACGGGCCGACCGACGCTCTGGACAGCGCCCAATCGGATCGCCGGTTCGACCCGACTGCACGCCCGTCGGCGCTTCGTCTTTCTGTCGCGCCCGAACCCCACGCCGTCGGACGCCTGTCCCCGTGTTCGAGTTGTTTTTCTGCATCTCCCCGCCGTCCCCTGAGGAACGATTAGCAAGAATGTATTTCTTGTTCAATACTCACAGCGGCATTTTCTATCCGACTGTCGTTCTGGTTGTGCTCCGACCTGCCGAAACAGGGCACTGTGTGTGCCGCCAGGACGGTTGAGGAAAGGCGACTGACGAGAGACAGTCGACGGAGGACGACCGGCGACATGTGGTCATCGACGAGTGATCGACAACGGGAGACCACGGAGTCCGAACGATGTCTCGTAGTCACGCACGTCGTAGCCGAGCGCGTCGAGCCCGGCGGCGTAGTGGCGCTGGGCGGCGATCCAGCCGGCGAGTCGCCGCAGTCCGAAGCCCCGCGGCGGGTCGGATTCGACCGTCACGACCGTCTTCTCGCCGCCGGTGATTGTCACGTGGTGTGTCGAGTGCGGCGTCCCGTCGGCCGTAAGCGTGATCTCGACGCCGGTCGCGGTCTCGCGACGGTCGACTGTCAGTACCGCAGACTTGAGCCCGAACAACGTCGAGTAGTGGTACCGAACGCCGTCACCCGTCTCGACGCGGTCGGCGACACCCCACTGGAACACCAGCACTGGTGGTCGAGCCCCGAGCGTCGCCTCGCGAACCGCCTCTGGCGACGCGTCTGTCACAACCCGTGCCTCGGAGTGTAGCCGGAACACCGGGAGCCGGAGTGTGAGCACCGCGACGACCGCGACGACGACACCGAGGAGTGGCGGTAGCGTGTAGAGTGCGGTCACGACGACCAGGATTGCGGTGGTCACCAACGTCCACGAGACGATCCCTTCCGTCCGACTGTACCGTGTTACCACCGACGAGACGGCCGTTCCAGTCGAGTCGGCCGAGACAGTCGCTCCAGTCGAGTCGGTCGACACGACACCGACTGGTCGACTGTGCGGTATAAATCCCGGCGGCGTGTCTCACCGCGCCGGCGTCCGTCCGCGGCAGGTCAGTAGTCGCCGAGCACACCCAGCCGACGCGCCCGCCGGGTGGTGTAGTGGAAGACGGCGTAGCCGCCGGCGACGTAGACGACGGCGACGCCGACGAGCGTCGCCAGTTCCGCGGGCGGAAACTCCCACACCCGGGTTCCCTCCACCATCGCCCGTTGGAGCAGGCTACTCCCCTGTGCCAACGGGAGGAACCGCGTCCACCCCAACTCGAACGCCGGCGCGGCCACCAACACCGGGAAGCCGAACTGGAGCAGTCCCAACCAGCTCCCGATCCGTTTGTACAACACCGACAGCCCGCCGGCGGCGAAGCCGAGCCCGAGCACCGAGAGGATCGACAGCCCCGCGACCACGACGACGGTGACGACGGGTACCTGGAGAGTGGTGTCCGTGATCACGAGCATCGCCGCCAGGGTGATGCCGGACAACAGGAACGACCGCACCACTTTGGCGACTCCTTTCGCGAACGCCACGGGTGCGAACCCGAACGGGGTCATGAAGTGTCGTTCCAGCGTCCCCCACTGCACCTCGCTGCCGATGTCGTTCGCGACGGAACTGTACGCCCCAACCGAGAGCGTCCACAGAAAGTAGCCGACGACGAGTCCCTCAATCGAGTCGGTCAGCGCCTGCCCGGCGAACGCCCGCCCACCGTAGAACAACAACGCGAAGAAGAGCAACGAGACGACGATCCCGCCGACCGCGTCGGCCGGGTAGCGCACGAAGATCAGATACTCCCGTTTCAACACCGCCAGCGTCAGGTCGACGAGACCCGCCGACCGCGGGCCGTCGTCCCGACCGCCGGTCCCCTCGTCGGCGGGGCGACGGCCGGCCTCGCTGGCGGCCTGTCGACCACCGTCCGCGCGTCTGTCGCTCGTCCCGTTGGATCCCGTTTTGTCGTCCACTGAGTCGGTCACTCGCGGGTCACCTCCAAGAACGCCGACTCCAGGTCCGACTCGATCGTGTCGACCGACGAGACGGTCACGTCGTGGGCACGCAGGAGTGCCACCAGTTCGTAGAAGCCGTCCGAGCCGGTCGTCACCTCGATGCTCGTGTGATCTCCCTGGTGACGCACCTCACGCACCTCGAACTGGTCCCGGACGGCCCGCAGTGGCGCGCCCTCTAGGTCGGGGCTCGCCACCCTGATCCCCTGTGCGTCGAGCCCACCGAGCAAACTGTCGACGGCGTCGTCGGCGACGACGCGGCCGTCGTTGACGATGATCACCCGGTCACAGACATCCTCGATCACGTCCATGTCGTGACTCGTCACGAGCGCCGTCAACCCCCGTTCGTCGACGATCCGCCGGAGTTCACGCCGGAGGGTGAGCGATGACTCCACGTCCAACCCCAGCGTCGGCTCGTCCAGAAAGACTACGTCGGCGTCGGTCGCCAACACACTCGCCAACGACACCTTCTGTTTCATTCCTCGGGAGAGGTCCCGGACCGCCGTGTCGGCCTCGGCCGCGAGATCGAGTTGGTTGAGGAGCGTGTCGTGTCGGCCGGCCACGTCGTCGGGTTTCACCCCGCCGATGGTGGCGAAGTACCGCAGGTTCTCGCGGACGGTCAGCCGCCAGTAGTCGTTTCGCGCCCCCTCCAACATCGCGTCGACGTGTCGGTACGCCGCCCGCGGGTTCGCGAGCACGTCTACGCCGGCAACGCTGACCGACCCCGCGTCGGGGACGATCATCCCGAGGAGACACTTGATCGTCGTCGTCTTCCCTGCGCCGTTCGGACCGAGTAAGCCGACGACCGACCCCGGCTCGACGCGGAAGGAGATGTCGTCGACGGCTGTGACGGCGTCGGCACCGTCACCGAACTGTTTCCGCAACCCCTCGACGGTGATTGCCGGCGCCGCCGCTTCCTGTACGCTGCCCCCGGCTCGGGCCGTGTCGGGGTCTGCAGCGTTGTCCGACCGGGCGCGGTCACGCTCCCGCTGGCTCGACATACTGAAGATAGCGCTTCCAGACTCAAGAAGTTCAGGAATAACGGAACCCGGATCGGTCGTACAGGCGTTCACTGCGCGTCCCACCGAGAGGCGTCCGGCGAGGCGCGTGAACGCCGACTGCCCGACGCAATCGCGAAGCCGGAGGCGACGACCAACCAGCTTCTGGGTATGACGTTCGGGGCGGCGGAACTGGAGGATCAAAACCTCGACGGCCCGAACAACAGACCCGTCGACTGCCGTGGCGCGACCTTCGAGTCGCTCTCGCTACAGTTCGGGACCGCGAACCCCCCGTCTGATCCCCGGGGTGTCACCGTCTCCGGACAGACCGACTTCGGCGAGATACGGTTCGACCGGCGCGTCGACCCGTGGTACGCCAGGTTCGCGGCGTTCTCGATGCGGCTCGCGTGGTTCGACGAGTGTACACCCCCTGGACCGGCGACCGGGGCCGTCGGGTCAGCCGACACTGACCTCCTCCCACCCCTGGAGGGGTGGGCTTTCGGCTTGCTACCGCTGTAACGTCGAACACGACCTCACGCGAGCGGTGTTGAGTGATCTCGAACTGGCCGACGGGACAGGACTGGCACCGGCAGCGAACGTCCCGAAACCGTGACTGATCCACCCGTCAGTAGTAGCCGTCGTCGTCTGGTGTCTCCGTCGGTGTCGGTGTGGGTGTCTCTGTTGGTGTCTCCGTTGGTGTCGGTGTGGGTGTCTCTGTCGGTGTCTCTGTTGGTGTCGGTGTGGGTGTCTCTGTTGGTGTCTCCGTCGGTGTCGGTGTGGGTGTCGATGTGGGTGTCTCCGTCGGTGTCGATGTGGGTGTCGATGTGGGTGTCTCCGTCGGTGTCGGTGTGGGTGTCTCTGTTGGTGTCTCCGTCGGTGTCGATGTGGGTGTCTCTGTTGGT
>ERZ1034486.199-NODE-199-length-17606-cov-4.224375_pt1 | contig 17606 bp, 15 predicted proteins | sample MGYA00520683_ERZ1034486 | MGnify/ENA primary metagenome ERZ1034486 (study PRJEB33760, sample SAMEA4777685) | hypersaline lake metagenome | biome: hypersaline environment; feature: brines | place: Spain | collected 2012-08 | depth 0 m ...
CTACGAGGCCACCCCGTCGGCCTTTCCCTGGCCGTGGGCGGCCGGGTGGGCGTTTCTCGTGCTCACGCTGGGCTGGACCGGCTGGCAGGCCACAACGGGGCGCCGCCCCGGCCCCTATGGCGACGCACTACTGCTGGCCGGGGTGGGCCTTACAGGGGTTCTCGCCTGTTTTCTCTGGTTCGTGGCTACGTACGCCGTGACCGAGCACAACTGGAATCTGCTCTGGGCGTGGCCCACGCACCTGGTTGCGGCGGCGGTGCTGCTGTGGCGGCCGTCGGCGACGGGACTCCGCGAGTACTTCGCTGCCACCGCGGTGGGCGCTCTGGTCGTCGCGGCGGGGTGGATGGCGTGGCCGCAGGACCTGCACGCGGCGGTTTTTCCGGTCGTGCTGGGAGTGGGGGTTCGGGCCGGGTGGCGGGCAATCAGAAGGGCACGGAACGGTGTGATGCGTACGGAGTGATGCGTGAGACGTGATGCGTGAGACGTGATGCGTGAGGGGGGCTTGAATCTTCAAGAAGGGAGAGCCTCCTAAAGAAGGGAGAGCATCCTACAGTGCGCATCGCGCAATACGATGCCCGAACCAAGCGCCCCTCCCTCCGACGAAGCAGAGCAACAAGGACCTAGTTTTGGCCTAGTTCTGCCGCGCCTGCACCAACTCGTAGCTCCGCGGCGGGGCCGGCGTGCCGTCCACGGCGTAGACTCGGAACGAGCCGTCGTCGTCGGCCATCACGATTACAGCCGACTCGTTGGGGTCATAGGACTGGAAGCGAGTGTCGAGCCAGTCGGTGGGGAGGCGCTCCGACTGGTACGTGAGCCACCCGCCGCTGTCGGGGCTGTACAGCAGCTTGTGGGTGCCGATGCTCTCGTGGATGGGACTGGCCGCGGGGTCGCGCTGCGTCACCACCACGGCACCGATGCCGTGGCGCTTGAACCCGAGGTAGGAGGCCGCCGCTACGTCCATCCAGTGATCGGTGAGAAAGTCATGGTGGGTGTCCTCCTTGGGGTCGTTCGCCGGCTGGGCCTCAGGGGCACGGACCGTCACCATGTGCCCATTTTCGTCGATCAGGGTGGTGCGTCGCATCGTCGCAGAAGGTGGATGTGAAAAGCGTGGCAACCACGACTGGAAGTGTAGGGGGACGCCGCAGGTTTCTTGCAGGCGTGCGGGAAACGTGAAACGTATTACAGATTTGAGACCGCAGGCGTCTGGGGGACGAGAACACGCCCGGAACGTGCGTCTGTGGCGCAAGATCTGTGGCGCAAGATCTGTGGCGCAGAGACATGGTCTCTCCGGAGTGGTCTTCTCCCCCAGAGGTCTTGGCCCCTAAAGGTCTTGGCCCCTAAAAAGTCTCCGTTCCCGAGAGATGCCCGACGGCAAGGGGAACTGCAGGCACCGGAGCGCCGGACACACAACACCGGACATGCAACACAAAAAAGCCCCCGGCCGAACGTCGGCCGGAGGCCTGCATCGACAGACCCACGCTCTTCTGTGAAGGGCCACGCGCGAGGGACCGAAGCGAATGCGGGGGCTGCCGTGCGCTTCCGCTGTCGTGCGTTTCCGGAGGCCTACTGAATCTCAATCTGGCGCGGCTTCACCGCTTCGGCCTTCGGTACAGTGAGGGTAAGGACTCCGTTGTCGTAGGTAGCGCCGATGTTATCGGCGTCGACCGTGCGGGGCAGGGTGAAGGCACGGCGGAACTGCCCGAAGGAGCGTTCCACGCGCACAAACTCTTCGCCGTCGCCGATCTGCGGGCGCTCGCGCTCGCCACTGACGACCAGTTCGTCGTCCTGGTAGCTAATGGTCAGATCGTCCTTGGTCATTCCCGGCATGTCGAGATGCAGGCGGTACGCCTCGTCCGTTTCGAGGAGGTCCATGCGGGGGCGCCACACGGCTTGCGAGGGGGGGCCGTCGCGCTCTTCCTCCCGGGAGGGAAAGAAGCGGTCGAAGACGCGGTCAATTTCGTTCTGGAGGCTGCTCAGGTTTCGGTTTCTGCGGGTCAGGCGAGTCATAATCGGGAGAGGTTCGTGTCTGAAGGATCGTGAAGGGCGGCGACCGGCATCCTGTGGACCCGTCGCCGCAACTCATTCCGTCCTTTCAGAGAAGCAACACATGTACCACCCCAGCTCCCTCTTTCATTTCTCTGCCAGTTCGGCGGGCGCCTCAGACGAGGTGGCAGCCCCGTCCCGGCGGTGCGCAATTGTGACAATCCCGTTCGCCCCCCCCTGCCAAAACCCGTTGACACATTCGCAGCCGCCTGCCAATTCGTCCGTCTCCGGCTCACGTGCACGTGGCAGGGAGCACCGTGCCCGCGGCCGTGCCGAAGCCCACGCGGTACCCCTCCCCTTGCGCGTACCCCCGCAGGAGGACCCGGTCGCCGTCTTCCAGGAACGAGCGCGTCTCATCGCCGGGGAGGGACAGGGGCCGTTCGCCACGCCAGGAGAGCTCCAGCATGCTGCCGTAGCTCTCTTCCGTGGGGCCGCTGATGGTGCCGGAGGCCATCAGGTCGCCGGGTCGCACGTTGCAGCCGTTGATGGTGTGGTGGGCCAGCTGTTGCCGCATCGACCAGTAGAGGTGCCGGGTGTTGCTGCGGCAGATTGTATGCGGATCCGACATCGCCGGGGTCTGCAGATCCACCTCCAGGGCAATGTCGTACGCCGCGTCGCCCTCGGCCTGCAGGTAATCAAGCGGCGCGGGCTCCTGCGCGGGGCCGGCGGTGCGGAAGGGCTCCAGGGCCGCCATGGGCACCACCCACGGCGAGAGGGTAGTGGCGAAGCTCTTGCCCAGGAAGGGACCGAGCGGATCGTACTCCCACCCTTGGATGTCGCGGGCGCTCCAGTCGTTGACCAGCACCATGCCAAAGATGTGCTCCTCCGCCTCCTCGATGGGGATGGGGGTGCCCAGTTCGTTCCCGGCGCCCACGAGAAACCCCGTCTCCAGCTCAAAGTCTAGGAGCTGTGTGGGCCCAAACACCGGCGGCTCATCGTCGTGGGGGCGGGTTTGCCCGCAGGGCCGACGCACGTCGTGCCCGCTTGGGAGAATGGAACTGGCCCGGCCGTGGTAGCCCACCGGCAGGTGCACCCAGTTGTCCTTTAGGGCGTTCTCCGCGCCCCGAAACATCGTACCGACGTTGGTGGCGTGCTGCTTCGACGAGTAGAAGTCCGTGTAGTCGCCCACGTCGACGGGCAGATGAAGCGTAACACCGCTGCGCGCGTGCAGGGCCCGTTCGCGGAGCGAGGCGTCGTCGCGAAGCGCTTCCGTATCGGCCCGAAGAAGCGTCTGCACCCGCTCCCGGACGGCGGCCCACGCCTCCGCCCCCAGCCCCATGAACTCGTTCAGGGTGGGCTGCGCAAAGGGCCGGGCGCTGTGCAGGCTGAGGGCGTCGAAGTGCCCCTTTTCATTGAGTAGGGCAAGGTCCAGCACGTGGTCGCCAATGGCCACCCCCACACGCGGAACTGTCGTGTCCGGGGGCGTGAAGACGCCGTACGGAAGATTTTGAATCGGAAACGGATGCTGGGCGTCAACGTCGAGGAACGACGAGAGAGCAGGATCGGTCGTCGAGTGGGTCATGCAGAGAAGGGGTTGGGATTGGGAAAGTGCGATGGCGAAACGGCGTGGACCGGACGGCGACGGGACCTGCACGCGCGCCGCAAGGCGAACATGCGCGCCATGAGACGAAGCGGCGGGACTCAGAGCAGCTCGAGGTCTCGAAGGTGATCGATGGGCTCCTCGAAGCTGCAGCTGCCGAACGAGCGCGCCAGGGTGTCTCGGACGTGGCGCACTCCGTCCAGCGAGGCGGTCAGGTCGCGCCAAGCAATGGCGTCTTTGAGAAACCGGAAGTTGTCGGGGTTGTCCTCCCGAAGAACGGCCGCCACGTCGGGACGGCTGAGGCCGCGCTCTACCGCCAGGACCGCGGCGACGAAGACGTTGAGAAACCCGTGCATTTCTGTGTCCAGCCCATCGTCGTAGTGGCGCACCGGATGGTGAAGGCCCGCCGTGGCCTTAAACGGAATGCTGGCGTCCCGACAGGCCGCGATGAGCGCCGCGAGGTCGTCGACGGCGGGCACGTCGCTGGGCTCGCCGCCCCCGCAGCGCACCTTGAGACCCGCGATGGTGCGATCGGGCACGGCCTGCTGGCTGTTGTGCTCGGCCACCGCGGCGCAGAGGGCCGGAAGGGCCTCCACCGCGTCGGGGCGGGGCGGCACCTCCAGAAACAGGTCGAGTTTTGCGGTGCCCGTGCGGACGAGTTGTCGGTTGAGCGCGTCGAGAAACGAGGCCTGCTCCGCCTGCGCTTCTCCCACGAGGGCGTCCGGGAGGGGAACCTCCATGACTTCAGCCTGCGCGCGCCCGCTGTATGCCTTCTCGAACGCTTCGATCACGTCCAGGTCACGCTCGAACGCGTCCAGAAACGCCTCCGCCGTGGCACCGCCCGTTCCCAGCACGGAGAATGCGTACGGGTCTCCCTGCTTCAAAACGTCTCGGTGGGCGGAAAGGTCGGGCAGGCGGCGCACCGGAAGCACAAACCGGGACAGCATCCAGGCGTCCTCGTCGTGCCGGTACTCCGCGTAGTCTCGAAGGGCACGGGGAAGGGAAAGGTCGGCCGGCGGGAACAGCCCGGCGTAGTCGACAATTTCGCCGAGGAGCGTACGGAGGCCCGGCGTGATGAGCGAGTCGTCGGTCGATTCCATTTCCATAAGGCGGGTGTGAAACGGGTGGGCGACCACGTGGAAGAACGCGGCGGAAAGTGCGCTCCCGGCAGGCCCGTCGCGGGACAGGCCCTGGGGATTTCTACTTCTCCAAGAAAGCAAAGCAGACGAGCAGTTACAACGCGGCGGGCCAGGGCGGTGGATCGGAAGTTCACGGATGCCCCCCCGGAAACGTATTGAATGCCCCCTGCATTCCTACTATCCTAGAAAAGCATTACCCCTTGCCTAGCGGCTCAAAGCGGCCTCAGGGGGCCGCTGCCCAACTGGCTCTGCACAACGCCCTGCACAACGACGCATTCTCGCCGCCCTCACGGATTCACGACTTTTCACCATGACGACGCGACAGTCAGCGCTCTTCGCACTCCTACTGGGGAGCCTTGGGCTCTTCGCCCTCTCGGGCTGCTCGGCCGGCAACCCAAACATGAGTGCGGCCGAAAGCGCCATGGAGCAGCAGAATTACGACCGCGCCCTGGCGAACGTAGACTCGGCCCTCACACAGGACTCGGCCAACGTGGACGCCCACATGATGAAGGCCCGCATCCTACGCCAGATGGCCGACAGCACGATGCCTCCCGAGCAGTACAAGGAGCTGTTTGAGCGGGCCCGCGCGGCCGAGCAGAAGGCCATCGAGTTTGACCCGGGCCAGCGCAGCTCCGTCCAGGAGCAGCGCGAGTTGACCTACATTCAGGAATACCAGAAGGGGGCCGATGCCTTCAACGCAGCGCAGCGCGCCCAGTCGAAGGAGCAGTTTGAACGAGCAGCGGCCTTCTTTGGGGCCGCCGGGGCCGTCCAGCCGGACTCGACGGGTCCCATCCTCAATGAGGCGTTTGCGCGCCTCCGGGCCGCCCGGCTCGAGGAAGAGGGAAACATGGCCGAGGCCATGAACAACGTCATCCCGATCCTGGAGCGGTACATCGAGAGAGAAGACCGCCCCACGAAAGACGCCTACACCATCCTCTCGCAGCTGTACCTTCAGGATGAGGCCCCCGAAAGGGCGATTGAGGTGACCGAGCAGGCCCTCGACGACCTCTCGAATCGCCCCACCCATTTCCGGTTCTCAGGCACCCGCGGCGTGCAATACGCTGGCACTGTAGAGGCGGGCGGCTCGTCGCGCAGCGTGGACGGCACGACGCCCGGTCGCGTCCGGCTCTCGACCGACGAGGGCACGGTTTCCGGCTCTTTCTACAAGACCGACGGCGGCCGGCGACAAACGCAGGGCCAACTGCGCGTGACGCTCTACAAGCAGGGCACGGAGGCGGCCTCGGGCCAGGCCACTGCAATGTCGGACACCGTGTCGCTCTCGGCGGACCTGACGGGGATGGCCCCGCTTGCCCAGCTTCGCAACTACCGCCTGAACGCCCTCAACCAGACCGGCAACACCGAGCGGGCCATGCGGGCGTACGAGCGCCAGATTGAGCGGAACCCGGAGGACCCAACCTACCGCTACAACTACGGATCGCTTCTCCTAAACGCGGACCGCTACGACGAGGCGGCCGAGCAGTTGAAGAGGGCCGTGGAACTGGACCCCGATGACCCGAAGAAGCAGTACAACCTCGGGGCGGCCTACCTCAACAAGGGCGTGACGCTGCAGGACAGCCTGGTGTCTATGCGCGACTCTCTCACGGCGAAGGATCGCAACCCAACCGAGGCGGAGCAAAAGCAGGTGAAAGAACTCGACGACCAGCGTCGTTCGCTCTTCCGCCAGGCCATTCCGCCCCTGGAGCGTGCTCGCCAACTCAGTGGCCCGAGCGGCCGCTACCGCCAGAACGCCTGCTCGGCGCTCTTCCAGGCGTACGTGCAGACCGAGCAGACCGAGAAGGCACAAGGGGTGAAGGAATGCGCCGGACAGACGCCTCAGGGCAGCGGCGGCGACAACTGACGGCTGGGCTTCCTCCCTTGTAGCACCGCGACGTACTGCAGCGCCCGGGCCCCGAGTCTCCACTGCCGGAGGCTCGGGGCGTGGCGTATGCCCCCGTCTTCAGGACCTTCTCCCCCCGGAAACCGCTTTCAGCTTCCCGGACGGAGGCGTCCGTCTGCGGCGCCTCCTGCGCCTCGTTTTGTTTCTTTCCGCCACGTGTTTCCCCGCCCATGCCTGCCTCCTCCTCGAACGAACCCGCCGACGCTCCCTCCGGCTTTGGCACCCGCGCCGTCCACGCCGGCCAGCAGCCCGATCCCTCCACCGGCGCGGTGATGACGCCCATCTACCAGAGCTCCACCTACGCCCAGGCCGCACCGGGCGAGCACCAGGGCTACGAGTATTCGCGCGTCTCAAACCCCACGCGCACCGCCCTGGAGGGCAACCTGGCCGCCCTGGAGGGGGCCGAGCACGGGATCGCGTTTAGCTCCGGGGTGGCGGGCATCGACGCCATCGTGAAGAGCCTCCGCCCCGGCGACCACATCGTGGCCACCGACGACCTGTACGGCGGCACCTACCGGCTTCTCGAAGAGGTCTTCGAGCCGCTCGACATCCACACGTCGTTCGTGGACATGAGCGACCCGGATGCGGTGGAGGCGGCTTTTACCGACGATACGCAGCTCCTGTGGGTGGAAACGCCGACCAACCCGCTTATGCGCGTGGTGGACATCGAGGCGCTCAGTGAGCGGGCCCATGCGCACGACATCACCGTGGCGGTGGACAACACGTTCGCCACGCCCTACCTCCAGCAGCCCCTCGACCACGGGGCCGACATGGTGCTCCACTCCGCGACGAAGTACCTGGGCGGCCACTCCGACCTCATCCTCGGGGCGGTGTGTACCAACTCGGACGAGTGGGCGGAGAAGCTGCGGTTCCAAATCAAGAGCACCGGCGCGGCCCCCGGCCCCATGGACTGCTTCCTGGCCCTGCGCGGCACCAAGACGCTGCACCTGCGCATGGAGCAGCACTGCAGCAGCGCGCGGCGGCTTGCCCAGATGCTCAACGCCCACGAGAAAGTGGGGCTCGTGCGGTACCCCGGGCTTCCCTCCCACCCCGGCCACGCCCTCGCGCAGAAGCAGATGTCGGACTACGGCGGCATGATTTCGTTCGAGCTGGACGACGACGACATGGACAAGGCGCTCGCCATTCTCGACGCGGTGGAGGTCTTCACCCTTGCCGAGAGCCTCGGCGGCGTGGAGAGCCTCATCGAGCACCCCGCCTCCATGACCCACGCGTCCATCCCGGCCAAGGAGCGGCGCAAGATCGGCCTCACCGACTCGCTGATCCGCCTCAGCGTGGGCGTGGAGTCGTTCGACGACCTGCAGGACGACCTCGACCGGGCCCTCCGGCAGGTGTAGCCCCACACAGCCCGGAGGCCGGACGCCGCCTCTCTCGCTACCAGCCCATCGTGCCGGGCCCGCCCTTGAACGGGCCCACAACGTCGTCGGTGATCCACCCGCCGTAGAAGTCGCCCTCCTGGGCGTGGGCCTGCTCCTCACCGACGTAGCAGGCGTCCACCTTGCTGGCGTAGAACGTGATGTAGTCCTTCAGATCGGCGAAGCGGTCCGTAGGACGGGGATACGCCCACGCCGCACTCCGCGACGAGCGGTCGCCCACGGTCACGGTATAGTAGACGGCGCGGCCCTTGAACTCGCACATCGTGGTGCGCGACTCTTGCTCCAGATGCTCCATCGCCACGTCGGCCGGTGGCACGTAGTACGCGGGGGGATGGCTCGTTTCGAGCACGCGTAGCGCCTCGGTCGTGTCGGCGATGCGGACGTCGTTAAACACCACGCGGATGCGCCGGTCTTCGGGTTCGAGGGCGGGCGGACGCGGGTAGTCCCAGACGGATTCTTGGCCGGGACCGGGCTCGGTGGGCGTTGGCATGGTGGCAGCGGGAGAGGTGAGAAGGCGTGTGAGCAGTTCCAGGGCGTGCAATCGGTTACGAGGCGTCGGGCGACGGGCCGGGCGGCGGGGCTCCGGTGCGGAGGCGGTCCGTCATGGCGGCACGGTCCACGGTGCCTTTCGGGCGCTGCGCCCAGTCGTCGGGCGGCACGACGGTGGTTCGCACCAGCCGGGCGCCCAGCGCGCCGAGCGTGTCGCGGAGGGCGTCTTCCGAGGGCACCGGGGCCGCGGAGTCGGCACAGAGCGCGAGGGCGACGTTGGTGCCGTCGGGGGTGTACAGGAGCGCGTCGTGGAGGGCCGGGTGGGCGCGCTTGAGCCGTCCTTCCAGCGCGCCCGCCGGGACGAGGCGGCCGTTGGAGAGCGAAAAGGTGGTGTCTTTCCGGCCCTCGAAGTAGAGGTCGTCACCGTCGCGCCGCACCAGATCGCCGGTGTGGACCGGGTCGTCGGGCGATCGGCGGTCGAGGCCCTCGCGGCGGCGCCAGACGCCCACGTAGGCGTTGGGGCCGTGGAAGCGCAGTTCGCCGTCCTCCGCCACGTCGACGGAGCAGCCGAGGGGGCGGCCCAGGTAGTGCGCGGCCCAGCGCCCCGGCGGGCCCAGCGTGATGCCGGGCGCGGCTTCGGTCTGCCCGTAGCCGGCCCGGAGGCGCGTCTCGGAGAGCTGTTCGGCGAGCGGCCCCGGCACGGGCGCCCCGCCCACAATGCCGCCGTGGAGGCGACGCAGGAGCGCCGCGCCGCCCTCCGCCTCCAGCAGCCGCTGAATGGTGAGCGGCACCGCCGAGAGGTGTGTAGCGCCCCAGGTGTCGGCCCGTTGCACGAGCGCCGCCGGGTCGCGCCCGCCGGCCGGGTCCCGAATAATCTCCGCCCCCGCCAGCAGGGCGGGCAGGAGCTCCAGCACCAGCCCAAAGGCGTGCGACCAGGGCAGCACCGACAGCACGCGGGCACGCCGAAGCGTGAGCCGCGGAAGGTGGCTCGCCAGCACCGACAGCACATTGCGGTCCGACAGCGCAATCCAGCGCGCAAGCTGCGTCGTGCCGGACGTGCGCAGCAAAAACCGCACGTGGGGCGTGGGGGGGGCCGCAGGGGAGCGGAGCGTGTCGGGGCTGTGGTGCGGCCCGGTCTGTCCCGCCGGCGTCCACGTGTGCGGCCCCGGCTGCGTCCCCACAGCGCCTCGGGCCTCCAGTTCGTCGCAGAGCGCCTCCCCCTTCTCCGTCGGCCTGGCAAGCGCCACCGTCAGGCCCTCCCACAGCGCCGCAACGAGCACCTGCACAAAGGCAGTGGACGGCGGCAGCGCAAGCACCAGCCGGTCACCCGCCCGCAGCGATGCCTCCCGAAAGGCGTGCGTCCAGAGCCGGGCACCGGTCCACAGCGAGCCCGCCGGCGTGATCGTGCCCCGTTCCACAACCACCGGAAGCCCTTCGTCGCGCAGGCGCTCGTAGAGCAACGGATGCCAGGGATTGGAGGACGACGATTCTTCGCGGGACGGGGCCTCTCCGCCCGCAGGCGCCCGCTCGGCAGCCGTCCGCACGGCCGCGTTCATCTCGGGCTGCTCCGTGGGCGGCGGCCGGGTGGAGCCGCCCGCTCGCGTGGTCGGCGCCTCAGGAGTCATGCTGTCTCAGGAGTTGTGCGGGCGTGCGCGGCGCAGAATCTTCCGGGCGCCCCTGCCTGTTGCGCAGGCGCCCTTGCTGGGGACCTACGAATGGGAGGACGACTCTCTGGCGGCAGCCTCCCGCTCTGCGTAGAGCTCTTCCAACTGATCCGCCATGTTTTCGATCATCTGGAGCGCTCGCTCCGGGTCATCCGCATTGAGCTCGGCCAGGGCCTCGTGCTGGTTTTCGAGCGTCGTTGCCCGTTCGCGCAGACGCTTCACCTCCCCCACCACTGCTTCCGGATCGGAAACCGACAGCGCCTCCATCAAGGCGCTCCACTGCGACTGGTACCACGACAGATCGTAGTCAGATGGATCGTAGTCGGAAGACCTTTCGGCGGACATGGAGAGACGGACTCTTGTGGACGATGCAGGCAGTGGCAAAAGGCTACGTGCCGGGCAGGTGCCCCGCGGCACGGCATGTGGGCGCAGTGTAGGTGACGGATTGGCGTATTTGGTATACACCGAGGCCGTTTGGGATGTGCCCCGCGATGCCTCTTTTCCCCTTCCCGTAGAGCGCGGACAGCGACAACCAGCGCAAAAAGTCCAACGCTGTTACGTCTCCAGCGCTTCGCTCAACTCGTTCAGCTCTTCGCAAAACCGTTCGGCCAAGTCTTTGGCCTTCTCTTCGGTTTCGGCCTCGGTGTAGACGCGAAGAATGGGCTCGGTGTTGGACGGGCGCATGTGCACCCAGGACGACGCAAGGTCAATTTTAAGGCCGTCGAGCGTCGAGCAGTCGCCTTCCGGGTACCGGTCGGCCAGGGCCGTCAGGAGGCGGTCCGGGGCCACCTCGGGGAGGGGCAGATTTTCCTTCGCCATGGCGTAGTGGGGCAGGTCGTCGTGCAGAGCGCCCAGGGAACGGCCCGTCTCGGCCAAGTGCTGCAGGAGGAGCGCCGTACCCACGAGGGCGTCTCGGCCGTAGTGAAGATCCGGCAGGATCACCCCGCCGTTGCCCTCTCCGCCAAGCACAGCGTCGACGTCCTTCATGCGCTCGACCACGTTGATTTCGCCGACCGCGGAGCGGTACACGGGCTGGTCGTGAGCGGCGGCCACGTCGTCGATGGCGCGGGAGGAGGACAGGTTGGTGACGAACGGCCCTTCGCGGTGCCGCCACAGGAAATCGGCCGCCAGGACCTGCGTGAGCTCTTCGAGCACGAAGCGGCCCTGCTCGTCCACGAGCGCGAGGCGATCGGCGTCCGGGTCCACAGCCAGTCCCAGGTCGGCCTCGTGGGCGGGCACCGCTTCGGTGAGTTCAGTCAGGTGATCGGGGCGCGGCTCGGCGGGGTGCGCGAAGTGGCCCGTGGGCTCGCAGTGGAGGCAGTGGACGTTTTCTTCGGCCACGCCGAGACAGTGCAGGAGCCGGGGCAGCGCCTCCCCGCCCACGGAGTTAATGCCGTCGACCACCACCTCCAGGTTCTGCGCGGCGATGTGTTCGGGGTCGATGAGATCGAGCGCCAAAATGTCGTCGATGTGATCGGGGAGGGCATTGTACTCGCGGCAGCCGCCCACCGCTTCGGAGCGCACGGGTGCGGCATCGCCAGCGTTGGCCCGTTCGATAACGGTTTCGCCCTGCGCAGGCGTCAAGAATTCGCCGTTTTCGTTGAGCAGCTTCAGGGCATTCCATTCTTTGGGATTGTGGGACGCGCTGAGCACGATCCCGCCGGCCGCCTCCTCCCGGAGAACCGCCATCTCCACGGTCGGGGTTGTGGCCAGGCCCAGGTCCACGACATCGCACCCCATGCCCCGTAGCGTCCCGATCACGACCTGTGCACAGGCCGGCCCCGAGGGCCGCGCATCTCGCCCCACCACCACGCGGCTCGGGCGTCCAGCGGCGGCGGCACGCTCGTGGCACCACGTGCCGAAGGCCCCGGCGTAGCGGGCCAGGACGGACGGATTGAGGCCCTGCCCCACAATGCCCCGGATGCCAGAGATGGATGCGATCAGCGTGTCGTCGGTGGACATGGCGGGCAAGAAATTCGTAACAAAGAGCGCAGGGAACGAACCAGGGGCGGCCGTGAAAATGAGACGACCGCTTGGGCGTAGGAAAACCCTTGACAATGGTTCCGTTTGCGCTCTCTTTACGGAACCGGCCCCGCCCCCTTCCGTGCGAGAAACGGGCACATATTTTTAAAGAGCTCCTCAGGATTTCCCTACTTTACGGAGTCCGTTACGCCATGGCTTCTCCCTCCTCCTCCCCGTCCGAATGGACCTGGCGCCGCCGGTTTTCCGCGGCCACCGTGCTCACCACTGTTGTTCTGCTGTCGTGGGGAGCCGTCGTGACGAGCATCGGCGCAGGGATGGCCTTCCCCGACTGGCCCACGTCGCTCGGCTCGTACAACCTGCTCAACCCGGTGGAGGGCTGGTGGAACGTGCCGGCCTATCTGGCAGAGCACGGCCACCGCCTGGTGGCCAGCCTCGTGGGAATGCTCACGGTGGTTCTGGGAGCCTGGACGTGGTGGAAGGACCCGCGGGCGTGGATGCGGAAACTGGCCCTTGGCGCAGTCGCGCTCGTGATTTTTCAGGGCCTCTTGGGGGGCCTGCGCGTCCTCTGGGTCTCGCTAAACCTCGCGATGATTCACGCGTCGGTGGCCCAGCTCTTTTTTGCGACACTGGTGGCGATGACGCTGTTTGTGAGCAACACGTGGCGGTCTCGTCGCGGGACGGTGCCCAGCACTGCGGCGGCGGATCGCCTCCGCCGGTGGACGTACGCCACGGCTCTTCTCGTGTACGTGCAGATTGTGCTGGGCGCCATGCTTCGGCATCCGGGCGCGGGGATGTCGGGCGGGTACACGGCCCTGCACGTCACGGGGGCTTTTGTGGTGGTAGGCGCCGTGCTCGGGGTCTTTACGCTCGTCGAGAAGCACTTTGAGGACGTGCCGGTACTGCGGTACACCGCCTGGGTGCTTACAGGCGCGATGGGGCTGCAGTTTGCCCTGGGCCTTGCCTCTCTCCTCCTTACGCTCTACGAGCCGGCAGGGCAGGGCGGCGTGGTGGCGTACGTGGTGCTAACGGTGGCCCACCTGGTGGTGGGCGCCGCGCTGTTCGGGGCCTCTGTCGTGATGGCCCTCTTCGCCTCGCGACGCCCTCCTGCAGAGGCGCCAAGACACCGCCGCGAGGCAGCGAAGCCGGAACTCGCTGCGGTGGAGCCCTAGCCTTCCCGCCTCCTGTTTCCTGCGTTCTCTTTTTCTTCCCGCTCGAAGTCTTCTGCTCATGGACTCCCCGTCTGACGGGTCGTCGGACACGCCTGTGGCCGTTTCGGCGGCCTCTCCCGCGGCCGATGCACAGGCGTCGTCTCGTCCGATGGGAGACGTGCTGTGGGACTACGTTCTGCTCGCCAAGCCCGAAATCTCGTCCGTCGTCACCCTGTCGGCGTTTGCGGGCTTTCTGGTTGGCTCCCCAACCGGGCTGAGTGGGCCCACCCTGCTCTGGGCCATGCTTGGCACGGCGCTCTGTGCCGGGGGCGTGGGCATGCTCAATCACGTGCTGGAGCGGCAGTACGATGCCCAAATGAAACGCACCGCTACTCGCCCGCTGCCGGACGGCCGCATAAACCCGACGGCGGCGCGACGAGTGGGCATCCTTATGGTGTGCGCCGCGGTGGCGCTCCTGTGCCCACTCGTGAACGTGCTGACGGCCGTCATCGCGGCCCTCACGGCGGTGCTGTACCTCTTCGTGTACACCCCTCTGAAGCGGGTGACAAAGTGGAACACGCTGATTGGGACGGTGCCGGGGGCGCTGCCGGCCCTGGGCGGCTACACGGCCGCCACCGGGCATCTCGGGGCAGGGGGATGGGCCGTGTTTGGGGTGCTGGCGTGCTGGCAGATGCCGCACTTTCTGTCGCTCGCCTGGATGTACCGGAAAGACTACGACCGCGGGGACTACGCAATGCTGCCGGTGGTGGAGCCGGACGGCAATTCCACGGCGGCGCAAATGATCGGGTTTGCCGCGCTGCTCGTGCCACTGAGCGTACTGCCCGTGTTTTCGGACACGGCCGGGTGGATCTACGGCGTGGGCGTACTCCCCCTCGGACTCTGGTTCTTGTGGACCACCCTCGTCTTTCACGGGGAGCGAACGGGCCAGAAGGCGCGGCGCGTCCTCAAAGCGTCCATTCTTTACATCCCGGCCCTCGTTGCTCTCCTGCTGGTGGACTGGTTTGTCTGATGCGTCCGGTGCGCCGCCCCGTCCCCGGGCCCCCACGAGCTGCAGGGCCCCTCCTCAACTGTTTCTTTCGACCTGTCCCGCAACATGGCCCCTCCCGCCGTCGACCTCCAAGGCGTCACGCACCGCTACGGTGAGCATCCGGCCCTGCGCGATGTCTCCCTCCAGGTGAGCCCGGAGGCCCTCTACGGACTGCTTGGCCCCAACGGCAGCGGCAAGACCACTCTGTTTCGCATTCTGTCGACGTTGATGCCGCCGTCGGAGGGGCGCGCGCAGGTGTTTGGGCTTGACGTAACCCGCCAGCCCGACGCGGTGCGCGACCAGATTGGGGTAGTGTTCCAGGATACGGCCCTCGACGAGACGCTCACAGTTCGCGAAAACCTGCGGTTTCAAGGGGCGCTCTACGGCCTGCACGGAGCGGCCCTGCGCGACCGCATCGGGACCCTGTTGCACCGGCTCGACGTGGCCGACCGGGCCAACGACTCCGTGGACGACCTGTCCGGCGGACTGCGCCGACGGGCCGACCTTGCCCGTGGGCTCCTGCACCGCCCGGCGCTGCTGCTGCTCGACGAACCAACCGCCGGGCTCGACCCCGCCGCGCGCCGTACGTTTTGGGAAGCCGTGCGCCGGCTCCAGGAGGCCGAAGGTACAACGATCCTGCTGGCCACGCACCTGATGGACGAGGCCGAGCGCTGCGACCGCGTCGGCATTCTGTCGGACGGTGCCCTCGTGGCCGACGGCGCGCCCACGGCCCTGAAGGCCGACCTGGGCGACGAAACGATCTGGGTCGACGCCGAATCGCCGGCCCTGCTCCGCGACCACATCGAAGCGCAATTCGGGGTGTCCACGCGCATCGTGGGCTCGACCCTGCAGGTGGCCCCTACCGATCCCCCGGCCTTTCTCCCGACCCTCTACGACGCAGTGGGCGACCGCATTCGGAGTGCTACGCTGCGCCGCCCTACCCTGGAAGATGTGTTTATGGTACACGCGGGCGTCGCCCCGGGCGATGACCGCGAGTACGCCCTGGCCCGCACCACCGAGGCATCGGATTAACCCGCGGCAGGAACGGCCCGCGATCCTCCGGTCTCGTGCCTTCCCACTTCTTTTCCCACACTTTCCTCCCGCCCATGAGTGCGCTGCGAACGGTTGGGGCGCTTACCACCCGCGAAATTCTGAAATTCGTGCGCGACCGGAGTCGTGTGCTTGGCGCCCTCGCGCAGCCGCTGGCCCTTTGGCTGCTGCTGGGCCTGGGGTTTCAGAACACGTTCCAGCCGCCGGAGGGGGCTGCCGGCGGGTACGGGGCGTTTCTGTTTCCGGGCATCTTGGCCCTCGTGCTTCTTTTCACCGCGATCTTCTCCACCATCTCCATCGTGGAGGAGCGCGCCTCGGGCTTCCTGCAGGCGGTACTGGTGGCCCCCACGCCCCGCACAGCGCTCGTCTTTGGCACTACGCTGGGCGGCACCCTTATCGCCACCGTGCAGGCCCTGCTCTTTCTGGGGGCCCTGCCCCTGGTCGACCTTTCGCCGGGATGGCTGGGCGTGAGCATGGTCATTGCCATCTGCCTGCTCACCGGCCTGGCCTTCACGGCCCTCGGCTTTGCCATCGCGTGGCAGATGGACACGACGCGAGGCTTCCACGCCATCATGAATCTCTTCCTGCTGCCTCTGTGGTTTCTGTCTGGGGCCATGTTCCCCGCAGAAGGCGCCGCGCCGGTGCTGCGCGTCTTTGTGTGGGCCAACCCGGTGTCCTACGCCGTAAGCGGCCTGCGGCACGGGCTGCACGGCTTTGCCGATCCTGCCGCCACACTGGCGGGCCCGGCCGTATGCCTGGCGGTCACGGGCGGCTTTGCCCTGCTCATGATGGCGCTGGCGGTATGGGAGGTGCGCCGGCCGTTTTTCCAAACGTAGGCCGTGGCCGTCCCCCCATGTTGGCCGTACGCCCCGCCGCTCTCCCCCGGCACGCCCGCCACACTCACTCGTCCCGGAAGAGCGTGAACGACTGCCGATGGTGGGGCGTGGATCCGTGCTCACGCAGGGCCTCGTAATGCCCCTGCGTGGCGTATCCCACATTCGAGTCCCACCCGTACTCCGGATGCGTCTCGTGAAGGGTGCGCATGAGGGCGTCACGCTCGGTCTTTGCCAGGATGGACGCGGCGGCGATGGACTGACTCTTGGCATCTCCTTTCACGACCGTCTCGTAGGGCCAGGGCGCCTCCACAAGGTCTCGGGCCCACTGGTTGCCGTCCACCAGCAGAAAGTCGGGCGGAGGCTGGCAGTCGCGGGCCGCCTGGCGCATGGCCTTGAGGGCGGCCTGGAGGATGTTGAGGGCGTCGATTTCCGCCGGCGAGCACCGCGCAACGGCAGTGGCGACGGCCCGCTCCTCAATCACCGTCCGTGCGTCGTGCCGGGCCCGCTCAGAGAGCACCTTGCTGTCGTCCACGGCCTCTACTTCTGCCCCCGGCGGCAGAATGACCGCCGCCGCCACCACGGGCCCCGCCAGGCAGCCCCGTCCCGCTTCGTCGAGTCCCGCAACGTGCTCGTAGCCGTCGGCCCAAAGACGGCGCTCGTGGGTATGCATCTGTAAACGAAAAGCGTGCGCGAGAGAACAGCGACAGGCGGCACACCGCAGCGACAATGCAGCCCCTCGCGCCTCGTACAGATCGTCGAGCCCCCTCGTCCGCCTCGTCGCCGCCTCAATCGCCGCTCCGGCTTTTTGCCGGACAACACGACACAGCATACACGATCGGCGCGCCAAATGCACACGCACTTTCGGTCCGGCGGGCCATTTTCCGGGGGCCGGTGCGGGGCGGCGCCCGACACCAGTTCAGCGGGTTTCCCCACGTGTCCTCGCCCCGCCACAAGACATTTTCCGTCGCCGCTTTGTATACTGTCGACTGATGCCTTGTATGTTAGAACAGGCGCCTCACTACTCGTTTCTTTTCCATACTTTTCCCAGACTCACATGTCCGACCTCGACCTTTCACAGTACGGCATTCAGTCCGGAGCGGTCTTTCGGAATGCCGACCCGGCGCAGCTCTACGAGGAGGCCATTCGCTTCGACCCCACGTCCGCGATCGTCAGTAGCGGGGCGCTCCGCATCGGATCCGGGGAGAAGACCGGCCGCAGCCCCGCGGACAAACGCATTGTGCGTCACCCCGAGAGCCAAGATGACATTTGGTGGGGCCCCATCAATATGGAGATTGACAACCATACGTTCGACATCAACAAAGAGCGGGCGCAGGACTACCTCAACACCCGCCAGCGCATCTACGTGACGGACGGG
>ERZ1034486.203-NODE-203-length-17442-cov-5.669236_pt1 | contig 17442 bp, 17 predicted proteins | sample MGYA00520683_ERZ1034486 | MGnify/ENA primary metagenome ERZ1034486 (study PRJEB33760, sample SAMEA4777685) | hypersaline lake metagenome | biome: hypersaline environment; feature: brines | place: Spain | collected 2012-08 | depth 0 m ...
TGAGCTGGGTTTAGACCGTCGTGAGACAGGTCGGCTGCTATCTACTGGGTGTGTTTGACGCTTGACAGGAACGACCGTATAGTACGAGAGGAACTACGGTTGGGTGCCACTGGTTTACCAGTTGTCCGAGAGGGCACTGCTGGGCAGCTACGCACCACGGGGTAACGGCTGAATGCATCTAAGCCGGAAACCCACCTGGAAAAGAAGCGTCGCCGAGATCTCTCCTAGAAGAGGAGTTCGATAGACTCGGGGTGTACGCGTCGAGGCAACGAGACGTTCAGCCCGCGAGCACTAACAGGTCGAGCCACACTCATGTACTGTGCCCACGCAGACGGGCCCAGGCGGTTTCTGGATTGCACGAACACACGGTCTCGCCGGCGCAGGCAACTCATCGGATCGTTCCCGGTGGTCGGCATTCGGGCGGCCACAGCGGTGGGGCGACACCCGTACCCATCCCGAACACGGAAGTTAAGCCCACCAGCGTTCCGGCGAGTACTGGAGTGCGAGAGCCTCTGGAAAATCCGGTTCGCCGCCTACCACTCATACAAAGCCCGGCAGAGGACTACCTCTGTCGGGCTTTTTGCATGTGTAACGGGTAATCGCTACACTTAGTACACTCCACACAGTAGTATGAATCGCGCCACGGTGGCCGAGTTTGGTCAGACGCGACGGCCTGCAGAGCCGTTTTACGCCGGTTCAAATCCGGCCCGTGGCTTACACGGTTTGAACCAGCGAGCGGAGTGAGCGAGGTTCAAATCCGGCCCGTAGCTTACACGATTCGAACCAGCAAGCGGGGTTCAAATCCAATCGAGCGTTCCGCAGTCCGACCCAGCGAAACACAGCCTCCAGTTGTCGGAACCGAAAGACAGAGCACACACCAGCCACAGCCACGACCGTGACACAGATCACCGCGGCAGATTACCACGAGATCGCGCGGCCGGTCGACCCACAGCTCGCGCCGGACGGCGAGCAGGTTGCGTTCGTGCGACGAGAGCCACGAGACGGCGAGACAGACCAGACAGTGTACGTCGCGTCGACAGACGGGAGCGGCGCGCGGCGGTACACCGTCCGGGCAGGGAGCGACGCGGAGCCACGGTGGTCACCGTCGGGAGACAGAGTCGCGTTCACGTCGACACGCGGCGAGGGGGACGACCAGCAGTTGTGGGTACTCCCGACACAGGGTGGTGAGGCGCGGCAGGTGACAGAAGTAGTCGGCGGCGTCTCACAGATCGCGTGGGGGCCGGCAGGCGAGCGGATCGCGTTCGTCCAGACAGTTGGCGGCACAGACAGAGACGCAGATCGTGATCTGTCGGTCGGGGAGTCGTACGAGCCAGAGGAGCCGGACCCACGAGTAATCGACGAGACAGTGTACCGGACAGCCCAGCAGTACAGCGACGGCGCACACACACAGGTGTACGTCGTCGAGTTGGCGACAGACAGCGTCGGGCGGGTGACAGACGGGCCACACGATCACGTCACGCCGGCGTGGAGCGGCGAGACGACACTGTACTTCGGCGCAGATCGCGTCGGCACAGACCCAGACGACAGCGACGAGTACGACATCGTCGCGTACGACACAGTCGAGAAGACGACACAGCAGATCCACCGCGCCGGGGGGATACCGGCAGCGCTGGCAGTGACAACAGACGACCGGATTGCACACGCACACACGGAGCCAGAACAGGTGACGATCCAACAGACAGCGCTCCACGTCTACGACCGGGCGACAGAGACAGACCACACAGTCACCGGCGAGTTAGATCGGAGCCTGGGGTACGGCGCGACACCCCAGTGGGGGCCAGACGAGACGGCAGTGTACTTCACGACGCCAGACGAGGGAGCGACAGCGTTGTGGCGGGCGCCGGGGGACGCGAGCGCGCCCCCCGAGCGGGTGACACGCGGCGGCACAGTTTCGGACGCGACAGTTGGCACAGAGACAGTCGTCGCGCGCAGCGAGTGGGACCACCCCGGGGATCTGTTCGTAGTCGGCGACGAGGAGCGACGGCTGACACGGTTGAACGAGTCGTATCTCGACGAGGTGCGCGTGAGCGAGCCGGAGTCGGTGACGTTCGAGTCCGAGCAGGGGACAGTCGAGGGGTGGGTGTTGACACCGCCCGGATTCGACGAGGTGGCGGCAGACGACACCACGGGCACAGCGGGGGACGAGTCGTACCCGTTGGCAGTCGAGGTGCACGGCGGGCCACACGCGATGTGGACAACCGCGGGGACGATGTGGCACGAGTTCCAGACGTTGGCGGCGCGGGGGTACGTCGTCTTCTGGTCGAACCCGCGGGGATCGACAGGGTACGGCGAGGCGCACATGCAGGCAATCGAACGGGACTGGGGCGCGGTGACACTGACAGACGTGCTCGCGGGCGTCGACCAGGTGACAAGTCGGTCGTCCGTCGACGAGACGAACGTGTTCCTGACCGGTGGGTCGTTCGGTGGGTTCCTGACAGCGTGGGCGGTCGGCCAGACAGACCAGTTCGCGGCGGCAGTCGCCCAGCGGGGCGTGTACGACCTGACGGGGTTCTACGGGTCGACAGACGGCGCGTACAAGCTCGTCGAGGGGGACTACAACACGACGCCAGTTGAGGAGCCGGGGTTCCTGTGGGAGCAGTCACCCGTCGCACACGCAGACGAGGTGGCGACACCGACACTGGTCGTCCACTCGGATCGGGACTACCGGACGCCGGCGAACACGGCAGAGCTGTTCTACCGGTTGTTGCGGAAACACGGCGTAGACACGCGGATGGTGCGGTACCCGCGTGAAGGTCACGAGCTGTCGCGGTCCGGAGAGCCGGACCACGTCGTCGACAGAGTCGAGCGGATCGTGCGGTGGTTCGACGGCTACTCCGACCACCACGACGCCGAGCGCGCACTCGACAGACCGGCCGGCGAGGGGTTGACCGACGGCGAGGCGGGAGGGGGAGACGACAACGAGTGACGTGTCGCAGTCGGTAGCAGTGTGCGTCTTCGATTCGGCAGTCACGCCTCGTCACCTGTCTGTTTGCGTTGCTCTGCACTGCTGCGTGTTGCTTCGCGTGGCTTTTGAACGACCGGGTGCAACCACCGGGTTGTGAGACGACGAGCGTATCTGAGCGCGGTGGGGACGGGCGCGGCGGCGATGTTGGCGGGTTGTCAGACCCAGCGCGTCGAGGAGTCGGGGGGGACAGAGACAGCGACACAGGGGACGACCACGGGGACGGCCGCGGGCGGGGAGACGTTGGTCGTAGCGACGTACTCCTCGTTCGTGGACGCGCCCAGCACCAGCCCGGGCGCGTGGCTGAAAGAACAGTTCGAGTCGGAGTTCGACGCCACCCTCGTCTACCAGACGCCGGACAGCGAGATCAACTACTATCTGGAGCGTGCAATCGCGGGCGTCGACTTCGAGGCGGACGCGTACGTCGGGTTGGACACAGAGAAGCTGTTGCGGGTGGACGGCCGGCGCGGCGAGGGGGAGTACACCGACCGGTTGTTCCGGTCGGCAGCGGGCGTTTCCGGCCGGGACACGGTCAAATCCGGGATCGAGTTCGACCCCGAGGATCGTGCGGTGCCGTTCTCGACGGGGTACATCTCGTTGGTGTGGGACGCCACCGCAGACGACGGGGCGTTCACCGCGCCGGCGACGTTCGAGGAACTCGCCCAGCCGGAGACGGCCGGGCGGCTCCTGGCACAGAACCCGGCGTCGTCAACGACCGGAAAGGCGTTCATGCTCCACACGGTCGACCAGTTCGGCCCGGACGGCTTCTTAGACTACTGGGACCGGCTCCGAGAGAACGGCGTGACGGTGTTGGGTGAGTGGTCGGACTCGTACTCCGCGTACAGCAACGGTGAGGCGCCGATGGTGGTGTCGTACTCCACGGATCAGGTGTTCGCGAACCGCGCAGACCAGAATCTGGATCGCCACCAGATCAGGTTCCTGAACGACCAGGCGTACGCCAACCCGGAGGGGGCGGCGTTGTTCCGCGAGACGGACACGCCGGCGTTGGCAGAGGGGTTCCTCTCGTTCCTGCTCGACCCGGAGATCCAGGCGGGGATCGCGCGCCGGAACGTGACGTTCCCGGCAATCCCGGACGCGCCGTTGTCCGAGACGTACGACGAGTACGCCAAGGAGCCGCCCGAGCCGGTGACGTTCTCGTATCAGGAGTTGGAAGGTCGCGTCGGCGGGTGGACAGACGAGTGGACACGCCGGTTCACCGAGGGGTGAGCCGTCGGCGCCGGCGGTTCGCGGCGGCCGTCCGTGGTGTCACAGAGCGACTCCGTCGTCGCGTGGCGGCGGCGCGGCGGCTCCGCGACCGGCCAGAGCGGCTGGTGTTGCCGGCGTTGGCGGCCGCGAGCGCGTCGCTCCTGTTGGTCGTCTTCTACTACCCGGTGGCGACAGTGTTCGTCGACGCCGTCACCGTCGACGGCGAGGTGTCACTGGCCCCGTTGGCCGAGGTCGTGTCGGACCCGTTCTACGTCGGCTGGCTGGCAGAGCCGGGCGTTCCGGGACTCGGCGAGCTGTCGGGGTTGGGTCGGTTCGGCTTCACCGCGTGGCAGGCGGCGTTGTCGACAGCCGCGAGCGTCGCGCTGGGGTTGCCGGGCGCGTGGGCACTCGCCCGCTTCGAGTTTCGCGGCCGGCGGACACTGCGGTCGCTGACGATCCTCCCGTTCATCCTCCCGTCGATGTTGGTCGTCGTGGGATTTTACGCCGCGTTCGGCGCCGACGGGACGCTGAACACACTGCTTGGGGCTGTCGGCCTCCCGACGGTGGATCTGTTGCCGTCGCTGTCGGCGGTGGTGGTCGCACACGCCTTCTACAACGCGCCGTTGGTGACACGGGTGGTGACAGCGGCCTACGAGCGAGTGGACGCGGGCGCAGTTGAGACGGCACGCGCGCTCGGGGCGTCCCGGCGGCGGGCGTTTCTCGACGTGGTGGTGCCACAGCTGTTGCCGGCGGTGTTGGTGGGAGCGACACTCACCTTCGTGTTCACGTTCGCCTCTTTCCCGATCATCCTCGCGTTGGGAGGGACACGGCTGGCGACCGTCGAGGTGTTGTTGTTCTCGGCGATCCGGCAGTTGGAGTACGGCGAGGCGGCCGCACTGGCCGTGTTGGAGACGGGGCTGTCGCTCCTGTTGACGGCGGCGTATCTCCGCTACGAGCGCCAGAGCCAGACGGAACGGAGCGCAGTGCGCCCGTTGCCCCGGCGGGAGCTGGTGCCGTCAGCGTGGCGCGAACGGGCGACGTGGACCGTCCGGCGGCTGGGGTCGCGGGCCGCAGTCGTCGGCTACGGCCTGATCGTGATCTGCGTGTTCGTCGGCCCGCTCGCGAGTGTCGTCTACGAGAGTCTCGTGATCGACGGCCGGCTGACGGCCACCGCCTACGAGTTCCTCCTGACCCGACAGCAGACAGGCGCGTCGTTCCAGGTGAAACCGTGGCCCGCGGTGCGGAACTCGGTGGCGTTCGGCGTCGCGACGCTGGCGGTGGCGTTGCCGGCGGGCGTTGCGGTGTCAGTCGCGACGACCGGCGAGGGGCGGTGGTCGCGGCTGGTGGATCTGTTGTCGGTCGCACCGTTTGCCGTCTCGGGGATCGTCGTCGGATTGGGGTTGCTCCGCGGGCTGGTGTTCGGTGCCGTCGTCTTCGGCTACCGGGTGACAGTGACCGGGCCGGTCGCGATCACCGCCGCCCACGCCGTCGGCGCGTACCCGTTCGTCGTGCGGAACGTCGCGCCCGCGTTGGGGGAGTTGGACGACCGGCTGGTGGAGTCCGCGCGGAGTCTGGGCGCGAGCCGGGCGCGGGCGTTGGTGGACATCGAGTTGCCGTTGATCTGGCCGGGCGTGCTCGCGGGGGCGGCGTTCGCGTTCGCGGTCAGCGTCGGCGAGTTCGACGCGACGGTCGTGCTCGCGGAGGGCGGCGGGACGTACACGATGCCCGTCGCCGTCGAGCGGTACGTGGGTCGGCGGCTCGGCCCGGCGACGGCGATGGGGACCGTTCTCCTGTTCGTGACGGCCGTGTCGTTCGTCGTGTTGGACCGTGTCGGCGGTGGCGGTGTCGGTGGGTTCGGGAGCGGCGGCGAGCGAGGCAGTACCGGTAGCGGTGGGCGGAGTGGTGGCGACGATAGCGAGCGGGGCAGTACCGGCAGCGGTGGGCGAGGCAGTACCGGTCGCGGCGAGCGGAGCGGCGACCCAGACGGGAACCCCGGTAGAGGTGATCAGTCGTGACAGACGCTGCAGGTGTCACACTCGACGGCGTCCGGGTGGTGTACGGGGAGACAACGGCGTTGGCGGACGTGTCGGTGCGGGTGGAGCCAGGTGAGTTCTTCACGCTTGTCGGCCCCTCCGGCTGCGGGAAGACGACGACACTCCGGGTGTTGGGCGGGTTCGAGTCCGCGACGGCCGGCGACGTTCGGATCGACGGCCAGGACGTGTCCGGTGTCCCGCCCGAGGACCGCGGTGTCGGGGTCGTCTTCCAACACTACGCGTTGTTCCCGCACATGACAGTCGCGGAGAACGTCGGCTACGGCCTGCGGTTCAGCGAGCCGCCGGGCGGGGGAACCGCCGACGAGCGGGTGTCGGAGCTGTTGTCGTTGGTCGGGCTCCCCGAGGCGGGGGAGCGTGACCCGACGACACTCTCCGGTGGGCAGCGCCAACGGGTGGCACTCGCGCGGGCGTTGGCGCCCGGTCCGCGCTTGTTGTTGCTCGACGAGCCGTTGTCCGCGTTGGACGCCCAACTGCGGGAACGGCTCCGGCGGACCGTCCGCCGCATCCAACGCGAACTCGGGATCACGACGGTGTACGTCACCCACGATCAGGCGGAGGCGTTGGCGGTGTCCGACCGGTTGGCGGTGGTGAGCGACGGTCGGATCGAACAGGTCGGGACGCCACGCGAGGTGTACCGCCGGCCCGCCACCCGGTTCGTCGCGGGGTTCGTCGGCGACAACAACGTCTTCGAGGGGACAGTGAGCGCCGTCGGGGACAACCCTGCGGGAGTCGACGGGACGGCCGACGACGAGCGGTTGGCGACCGTCAGGGTCGGCGGGGCGGAGCTGACAGTCGCGGCGGACTGCCGTCGTGGCGCGTCGGTGACGTTCTGTGTGCGTCCGGATGCGCTCACCCCGGGTGCCGACCGGAACCGACTCGACGTGACCGTTACGGAGACGGAGTTTCTGGGGGAGACGAGCCGCGTCCGCGGGGAGTGGCGCGGGCAGTCGATCACCCTCCGGACGACGGAACCGCCCGCAGTCGGCGAGACGGTGTCCGTGGGGTTCGGCCCGGACGCGGTACATGTTGTCGGCGTGACAGATTGATGTTGTTCGAGACTGCCGGAAAAAGCTAAGCCGCTGGGCGTCGTACCGGCTCGTATGGCCGCGTTCGAGCCGTTCGAGGAGGGTGTTGAGGTAAAAGGACAGGCAGTGTTGTCGATTGTCGCCGGCGTGCCGTCGGCGTTCGAGAGCAAGGCGTACGAGCTGTTGGCCGCCGAGGGGATCGAGGATCTCGAAGCGGAGGAGTGGTACCCGCAGTCGTCGTATCTGAGCGCGTACCGACGGATCGTCAAGGAGATCGGGGAGAGCACACTCAAACGGATCGCCCAGTCGACCCCAGAAAACGCCGAGTGGCCGCCGTTCGTCGACGGCCCGGTCGCGGCACTGGAGTCGATCGACGACGCGTACCAACAGAACCACCGCGGCGGCGAGATCGGCTCCTACGACATCGTCGACACCGACGACCGGCAGGCGACTGTGGAGTGTCGCACCCCGTACCCGTGTGCCTTCGACCAGGAACTGGTCGAGGCGACCGTCGCGGCGTTCAGCGACGACTACACCAACACGACCGAGGTGGGGGCAACCTGCCGGCAGGACGGCGGCGAGCGGTGTGCCTACCGCGTCGAGTGGTGAGACTGTGAGGCGAAGGTGAACTTCGCCGAGTGGTGAGACTGCGAGGCGAGGGTGAACTTCGCCGAGTGGTGAGACTGTGAGGCGACCGCCGACCGCGCTGGGTGGTGGGTCGGTGTGTCGTGCGCCTCGCGTCCGCCACGCGAGCCAACTGTCGAGAACGCAGTCGCTGTCGGAACGAGACAGGGAACGCCAACCGGAAAGAACCCGTCGGCCTACCGGGTGCCGCCGTCCATGTCGTCGGCGGCGTCCGCCAGCAGGTCGTTCCGCACGGCCTCCAACTCGAGTTCGTCGCCCGGCTCGGAGACGTCACCGTCGGCACTGTTCGCGGCGTCGCAGTCCTGCTCGTCGGTGATCTCGTCGGTGCCGGTCACTGACTCGAAGATCTCGCCGAGGTCGCTTACGGAACTCATACACGAAGACGTACGGCCTCAACCCATTTCAACCCTACACGCGCGTGCGTGTCCGCGCACACACGCGGGCCCCGACAGGCACCCTGTCGTCGGTCCGGCGATGCCGTTGACGAGTTGGTGACCGGCTGTAGACGGAAGCGAGCAGCGACGGCGAGCACGCTACAGACGAGCGGCGACGGCGGAGTCGTCTCTCGTGTCGCGGTCACTCGTGGTCGGGCTGTCGCACGTCGACCTCGTCGCGGACACGCTCTAACCCTTCGCTTTCGGCGAGTTCCTCGACACGCTCCCGGAAGTGCTCCTCACAGAGACCGACCCGGACGGCGTCCGACTCGGCCGCGTAGGCGGCCTCGCGGTCGCAGTAGTGACACTGCATTATCTGTTGTTGTGTCTCTGTGGGTATCAATCTGACCGAGACGACACGCCGACCAGTTCGAGCGAGCAGCCACGACCCACGAGCTGTGTGGCCACCCCGAACCTCGACACAGTCTCAGTCGAGTGTCGCGAGGAGAACAGACGCCAGACACGCCACTGTCGGAAAGTACAGCAATCCGAACAACTGTGACGAGATAACCGGATCTAGCGAGTGGTCCGTGTACAGCCAGATGTAGGGCACGCCAGACAGTGTCATCAGGAGCGTAACACCGACCCGAAACCGGAGTGGGTGGTTCCACGCTTCGAGCCCGTACCCACTCCGCGTTCGTACCTTCTCCACGATTCTGTCGATCACTGCCTGAGTCTCGAACGTAATCAGGTATTTCTCTTACGTTTAGGTGGTCGGGGAACTCTATCGTGTGTGCCGCTCGTCCTACATTTGCTGTCAACTGCACAAGAAGTACAACAGATTTGTAACAGGTGTTTTGTGAGGCTGGATGACGTGCAAAACAGAACGACACAATACGTACCCCTGCGTGAATCCGCCACGATTTACCCGGCCCCACTCGGAAACGGGCGCATGGAACGGACAGCAGTGATCACCGGGTGTTCGTCGGGGATCGGCCGCGCGGCCGTTGAGGCGTTCCGCGAGGAGGGGTGGACCGTCTACGCCACCGCGCGTGACACGGACGACCTCGCCGAGTTCCGGGGACGGGACGGCTGCCGGGTCGCCGAGTTGGACGTGACTGTCGCGAGCGACATCGACCGGGTGATCGAACGCGTGATCGACGAGACCGAACGGATCGACTGTCTCGTCAACAACGCGGGCTACGGCCAGTTGGGCCCCGTCGAGGACGTGCCCACAGAGCGTGTCGTCCGGCAGTACGACGTGAACGTCTACGGCCCGTTGCGGCTGATCCGGGCGGTGTTGCCGGAGATGCGCCGCCGTGGGGAGGGGACGGTCGTGAACGTGACAAGCGTCGCCGCCCGGGTGCCGTTCCCCGGCGGCGGCGTCTACGCCGGTTCGAAGGCGGCGCTGTCGGCAACGACGGAGTCAGTTCGCGCCGAGGTCGACACCGAGGGGATCGACGTGGTCGAGGTGGAGCCTGGCCCGGTGGAGACGGCCTTCGACGACCGCGCCACGGCAGAGACCGCCGATCTCGACCGCACCGCGGCCTACGACGGCGTCTACGGATTGTTCGAGGACGCAGACGCCGTCGGTGGCGGCGGCCCGTTGGCGGTGCCACCCGAGGCTGTCGCCGCGGAGATCTGTGAGGCGGCCGTCTCGACGGACCCTGCCGCCCGCTCCCCCGTCGGCCCGGTCGCCCGCGCTGCGACGTTCGCCGGCGTGCTCCCGCAGTGGGCGCGTGCGCGGCTCTGGGGACTCCTCGCGCGACTGGCCGACTGACTGCTCGCGTGACCTGCGAACCAACGGCCGTGCGCTCGCGGCGCCGCCACGCTCCCCGGCAGCGGCCGTTCTCGGGTCTCGACTCCTCTTCCACGCTGGGGCCGTTCTGCCGGCTACGTTCTCCGGCGCTGACACCCTTTCCCGGCAGACACTTTCTCGACACAGCGCGTAATCCACACAATCCGGTGTAAGGTGCGAAACTTCAGAACAAAACTTTTCTTTGCAGGGGGCATTCCTCGATACGTCATGGCAGACCATGACCTCTCACGACGGGGTGCACTGAAGACGATCGGTGCGGCGACGGGAGCGGCCAGCGTCTCTGGCCTCGCGTCGGCGGCACCTGGCGAGACAGTCGAGGTCAACGTCGGCTTCGCCAACGGCGCGGGGGCGCGCGCCTTCCGGCAGAAGTCCGACGACGTTGTCCGCGAGTTCGGCTTCGACGCCGGAACGGCACAGATGCCGCGGGCGGCGGCGGACGCGCTGGAGAACAACCCGAACATCCGGTACGTCGAGGAGAACGGGACGATGGAGGCGCTCGGCGAGACACAGCCGTACGGCATCGACCGCGTCGACGCCGATGTCACACGCGCAAACGGTGTCACAGGCGCCGGTGCCGACATCGCGATCATCGACACCGGGATCGACTCCGACCACCCGGACCTCCAGGCCAACATCGGCGCGGGGAAGTCGTTCACCACCTGTTCGACGAAAGGCGGCTGCCGGTTCGGCGTGAAGCCGGCCGACAACACCTGCAACGAGTCCTGGGACGACGACAACGAACACGGCACCCACTGTGCCGGGACGGCCGACGCGGCCGCCAACACGGAGGGTGTCGTCGGCGTCTCCACGGAGGCGACGCTGCACGCGGTGAAGGTGTTGGGGAAGTGTGGCTCCGGTTCCTTCTCGGACATCGCCGCCGGAATCGAGTACGTCGCCAACCAGGGGTGGGACGTAGCCTCGATGTCGCTTGGCGGCTCCAGCGGCTCCTCGGCGATGAAAGACGCTGTCAGCTTCGCCGCCAGCGAGGGTGTGTTCCTGGTCGCGGCCGCCGGCAACTCCGGGCCGTGTACGGACTGTGTCGGCTACCCGGGCGCCTACCCCGAGGTCGTCGCCGTCGGCGCGACGGACTCCACGGACAGTCTGGCAGACTTCTCTTCGACCGGTCCGGAAGTCGAGATCGCTGCGCCGGGTGTCAACACTCTCTCGACGATTCCAGGCGGCTACGCCGAGTTCTCCGGCACGTCGATGGCGTGTCCCCACGTTGCGGGCGCGGCCGGCATCCTGATGGCCAACGGTGCGTCGGCCTCACAGGTCCGCGACACGCTCACCTCGACGGCCGAGGACATCGGCCTGGCGAGCAACGAGAGCGGCAACGGGCTGCTCGACGCCGCGGCCGCCGCCGGCCTCGACTCCAGCGACTCGACCTAAGTCGATACCACAGACGCGACGGCGGTCGATCCCCGACCCGACGGCGGTCGGCGCCTCCGACTCGCCGCGTACCCACTCCCGGGCGCGTCCCGGTTTCTGCCGTCTGGCGACGAACTTTTTTCGGGAGCGGACGAACCAACGGTATGGTCATGGCCACTCTGACGGCGACGGCGACGGACAACGGGTTCAGCTTCGCGTTGACCGTACGAAACAACGGTGACAACCCCGTCTCGATGCAGTTCTCGGACGCCCAGCGCGTCGAGTTCACCGCCCAGCGAGACGGGGAAGTGGTCTGGCGGTGGAGTGACGGCCGGATGTTCGGCCAGGCGCTGGGCACCGTCGAACTCGCACCCGGCGAGGAGACCAGCTTCGAGGGTGGGTGGGACGATCCGCCAACCGGGGAGTTTCTGGTCCGTGGCGGGGTCGCCGCCAACGGGACGGACGCGAGCGACGAGACGACCCTGACGGTCGCGTGAACGGACCGGGCGCGCCGTGGCGAGCAGACGGCGCGTTCAGGCCAGCTCCTCGACGAGCTGGCGGGCGGCCCGCCGGACGGCGTCGTCACTCGACCCGGGTGCCGACCAACCCAACGCGGCGAGCTTCTCGACGGAGAGCCGCATCCGGGGCACGTCACCCGTCCACCCGCGGTCGCCGCCGGTGTACTCGTGGTCGGGGTCGACCCCCATCTCACTCGCGACAATCTCGGCGATCCGGTCGACGGAGGTGGTGGTGCGGCTCCCGAGGTTGTAGGTGTTCAACGCGGCGTCGGCGTGGTCGACCGCGTGGACCATCGCGTCGACACAGTCCTCGACGTGGAGATACGACTTCTCCTGGCGCCCGTCGCCCAGAATCGTGAGCGTCTCCGGGTCGTCGACGAGCTTCTGAATAAAGTCCGGAACAACGGTACCGCGTTGGCCCGGGCCGACGATGTTGGCGAACCGGAACACCCACGACTGGAGCCCGTAGCTGTGGGCGTACGTCGACAGCAGTGCCTCGTCGGCGAGCTTGCTGGCGCCGTAGACGCTGATCGGCTCCAACGGGGCGTAGTCCTCCGGCGTCGGCCGAGGCGCCTCCCCGTAGACGGTCGAAGAAGATGTGAACGCGAACCCCTCGACGCCCGCCTCGTCTGCCGCCTCTAGCAGGTTGTGGGTCATCTGCGTGTTGCGCTCGAACAACAACCGGTCGTCGTCGAAGTTGGTGTCCGTGATCGCCGCGAGGTGGAAAACGAGATCGACCCGTTCGTCGACCACCCGGGCGGCCGCCTCGGGGTCGGTGAGGTCGGCCTGCCGGAACTCGGCGCCGTCGGGCACCCGGTCCTGCTCCCCTTTCGAGAGGTCGTCTGCGACGATCACGTCGGTGTCGGCCGCGAGTCGCGCGGCCAGGTGTGAGCCGATCAGCCCCGCGCCGCCGGTGACGAGCACAGTCGCGTCCGTCGGGTCCATACACTCTGGTCTCCCGGTCACTCAAAATAAGTTCTGTTCTGCCCGTCGGTGTGCCGGCTGTCCTCACTGCGGTTCGAAGTCACACAACGGAAACAACGTCGTGATCGGTTCGATCGGGCTCGCATCGGTAGTCGCCCGAGTGAACTGTTCGTCGAACGCTGCGGTGAGATCCGCGTTCCCGTAGCTCGTTCCTGCTGTCTCCATACTGCATAGATACAAACAGAGCATAAAAAGTATTTTGTCAGATAAAATGCTTTTCGCCGGGTGGATACGCGGTTACCCGACCTGTGGCGGGTCCGGTTCGGTCGTCGTGTCAGCAAGCGGTTCGTCGATCCCGAGCAGGTCGGCGCTTTTCTGCCAGAGCCGGCGTTGTGCCTCCCGGTCGCGCGCGGCCGCGGTCGGCGTCTCGGGCGCGAAGTCGGAGAAGTACCGGCCGGTGGTGTCGGCCACCCGGTCAGAGACGGCGAGATACACCAGCGTCGCCGCGCCGTCGGCGGGCGAGGGGACGAACGGCAACACGTCCAACGACTGGATCAGCCGCGGCAACGGCCCCGGCAGCGACCGCGCGAACCCGCTGCCCGGGATCGCGCCCGGGTGGAAACAGTTGGCCGTCCGTTCGCCCGCGGCGGCGTCGAACCGCCGCGCCAGCGCCGCGGTGAACTGCACGTTCGCCAGCTTCGACCGCTGGTAGGCGGTCATCCCGCTGTAGTCGTCGACGGAGCCGACGCCGTCGAGGTCCAACTCGACGCCGCGGTGGGCCGCCGAGGAGGTGGTGACCACCCGCGCGTCGTCGGCCAACACCGGCAGGAGGTCGGCGGTGAGCTGGTACGGCGCGAGGTGGTTGACGTGGAACGTGTACTCGACACCCAGGTTCGTCAGCCGCGCGTCCCGGAAGTACCCGCCGGCGTTGTTCGCCAACACGTCCAACTCGTCGACGTGGCCCCGGACCACGTCCGCGAGCGTCCGCACGGCCTCTACGTCCGCGAAGTCTGCCGGGAGGAACCGCGCCTCACCGCCGCCGCGTTCAATCTCCTTGACGACCGCCTCCCCGGCCGTCTCGTCGCGTCCGTGGACCAACACCTCCGCACCCAGTCGCCCGAACGACACCGCCGCCTCGCGACCGATCCCGCTCGTCGAGCCTGTCACCAACACCGTCTGTCCCGTCATGTCAACGTCCGTCACGCCCGCCGCCGCCTCCGGTCTGTCCGTCATACAGTGTGTTGGGCGTGGACCGATATAGCCGTTCGGTCGGTGTGGACGGGGCGGTTCGCGGCTCGTGAGGAGAGTAGCTGTGGTGAACACCGGCCGTAGATGCTCGGAACCGCTAAGATTCTTCCAGTTCCTCCAGTTCCTGTTGTAACAGATGCATGTAGACGAGGTAGTAGGCGGACCCCACGACGACTGCCGCCACCAGCAACGGCCACACCCTCCCCCACGCGACGAACCCGTCGGCCGACAGTTCAAGATACCGCTCGCTCGCGACCGTCAACCCGACTCCGTACAGGAACACCCAGACGACGTGGACGTGAAACGAGTGATAACTGCGGTCGTTGTCTTCCTCCCTATCAGTGAAATAGTCGTTTACATTTTGATCGTCTTTCTCTTTGCCACTAAAACCGTCGAGAATCTGGTCGTACTCGTTGACCTCCAACGCCGGCGTGACGACCCAGAGCGTGATCGAGACGGCGACGAGGAGTCTGCTCTGGAGGCCGGTCGTCAGCCCCGCGGAGGTGACCACCGCCACCACGAGAACGATCACGTTCACCCCGTGGATGAAGTTGAACCGCCCCATGTTGGGGAACACCCCCTTGGAGAAAAAAGAGAGTATGAACGGGTTGTGATCGCCCGCGACCTCGACGAGGTCCATCTCCCGCCCAGCGGAGCTGATCTGTGTCACCACGAGGAACAACAAGGGAATCACGGCCGTCACCTCAGTGCTGGACTCCATCACGTCTCTCGACTGCACCGCATCGAAGATAGAACTTTCTCTATCCAGCCTCACACGATCCTCTCTCGACGGGCAGTCACGGCCTCGCGAGGTGATTCGTCGACTCCCGCCGGGGGGACGATCCACGCCCCACCACAGTTCGAAACCCAGAGTGGCACGGTCTCGGCCCCGTTGCCGTTGATTCCACTCACGTTGCCCCGGTCGCCCCGTTCACCAGCCACCGCCGCGTACGAGCGACACATGCCCGAACGACACGCCAGCGACGACCAGCACACCGGGTCGGTCGCGGACGACGACATCCTGTTCGTCTTCGAGACGAGCGAGCGGCCGTTCCACAGGGCCAGCGAGATCGCAGAGCGGTTCGACCTCTCTCACACGCAGGCGAGACGCCGGTTGGAGTCGTTATCCGACGCCGGCGAACTCGAAGCGATCCAGACGAGTGACCGACAGATCGCGTGGTGGCACGAGCGTGATCTGATCGTTCTCCGCGAGGAGGCGGCGGGGTACTCCGCACACGACACGGCAACCGGTGTCGCGAGCGCTGGCGACACCAGACCCGAGGCGCTCCGAAACCTCGCCGAGGCCATCGAGGTGTCCAACGGAACTGGCACCCACGACGCCTTCCCAGAGTTCGACGGCGACGGGTCTGTGGAACTCGACAGTGACAGGAGGACCGACCCAGACGCAGACTGCACCGACCGCAACCCGTTCGATTCCTGATTCTGCGAACCGAAACACCCACCCACGCACGCGGCCACGAGCGGACGTGAACGAGGACAGCGAGGTCGTGGTGGTCCGCTACGGCCACCGTCCGGGACGCGACGGGCGGATGACCACCCACGTCGGGCTGACCGCGCGGGCGTTGGGCGCAGACCGTGTGGTGTTGCCGGACAACGCGGGCAGTTCTATCGAGACGGTTCGTGACATCACCGCGCGGTTCGGCGGCCCGTTCACCGTGGAGTCGCGCGACATCGGTCCGGCAATCGCCCGCAACTGGGACGGGACAGTCGTCCACCTGACGATGTACGGGGAGCCGGTCCAGACCGTCGAGAGTGACGTGCGGGAGTCTCACGAGTCGGAGCCGGTGTTGGTGGTCGTCGGCGGGGGGAAGGTGCCGTTCGCGTTCTACGACCACGCGGACTACAACGTCGCGGTGACGAACCAACCCCACTCGGAGGTCGCCGGGCTAGCGGTGTTTCTGGACCGCTTGTTCGAGGGCCGGGAACTCGACCGCGAGTGGGCCGACGCCGACCGCCGGGTCGTGCCGGAGGCGACCGGGAAGACCGTCGTCGACCCCGACGGGGAGGCGGTCCACGGCACCGGCGAGACCAACCCGCCCGACGACGACGGCGTGGGCGCGACCGTGCCCGAGGATCTGGGTGACGACGACGGCTGACTCGGCGATGCCGGCAACCCGAACGATGCGGATAACGCGAACGATGCGGACAACGCGAACGACGCGAACAACGCCGATAACGGGAACAACACGGGCAACGCGAACGACACGGACGGCGCGAACGACACGGACGACGCCGATAGCGCGAACAACGCCAGCGACACCCGGACGATTCACGTCGCCGGCGGTCCCATCGGGAGTATGGACACGGAGACAGAACGAACGGTCGCGTCGTTTCTCCGAGAGCGACAACGCCAGGACTCGTTGCCGGGGGTCGCCGTCGCTGTTGCCGGCAGGGCGGGAACGACCGGCGCGTCCTCCGAGTGGGCGGCGGGGTTCGGCGCACGGGATCTGGCCGGCAACCGGTCGGTCGGCCCCGACACGTTGTTCCCCGTCGGCGGCGCGACACAGCCGCTGACGGCCGCGGCGGTCCGCCAGTTGGCGGCCGCCGGCCTCTGTTCGCTCGATGATCCGGCCGCCGACCACCTCAACGTGGCGCTCCCGTGTGGGCCCGACGGGGAGCCGATCCGGCTCCAACACCTGTTGGACCACAGCTCCGGACTGCCGGCGCTGGGGCTGCGCGAGACACTCCTCGCGCGTGGGCTCCGGATCGGGACGGACACGCTCCCGTTGGCAGACTGGAACGACGTGCGCGCACACCTCGCCGCGGTCGACGAGACGCTCGCGCCGCCGGGCGAGACCGTCTCGCGGTGTCCGGCGGGGTACGTCCTCCTCGGGCGGGTGATCCAGTCGTCTACCGGCCGGCCGTACGCGGAGTACGTCACCGAACACCTGTTAGAGCCGTTGGATGCCGAGCGGGCGACGTTCGACGACACGGCGTTCGCGATGGACGACGACCACGCCACCCAGTATCTGTTGGAGGACGGTGAGCCGTGTGCGGCGTCGCTGCCGGCGGACGAACGGCTCCGGCCGGCGACGGGGTTGTTGGCGTCCGTCCGCCACCTCGCGGCCGTCGCCCGACTCGGACTCGGGGACGGCAGCGTCGACGGACGGGAGGTGGTCGCCGACGGACTCGGGACGACACGCGCGGGCGACGGCGACGCGCCGCCGGGGTGGCGGAGCCGCGAGGTGTGTGGCCGGCGCGTGATCGAGCGTGCCGGTCACGTCGCGGTCGGCGGCGGCTACGTCGGCTACGCGCCC
>ERZ1034486.208-NODE-208-length-17248-cov-3.933170_pt1 | contig 17248 bp, 20 predicted proteins | sample MGYA00520683_ERZ1034486 | MGnify/ENA primary metagenome ERZ1034486 (study PRJEB33760, sample SAMEA4777685) | hypersaline lake metagenome | biome: hypersaline environment; feature: brines | place: Spain | collected 2012-08 | depth 0 m ...
TATCGAATGCGCGCCTCTCGGTTCTCCCCGGCACCCGACACAGCCTTGCCGAGGCGCCCCTCCACGTCCTATCCCCCCTCCTCTCCAACCACTTTTTGGAGACGTAGCCTCCCCTTGATCGCCCCCAACCCGTAACGCCCAACCCACAACGCCCAACCCGCAACGCATGACGCTCCCCCCCTACCGCTACCTCGGCAACACCGGCGTCAAAATCGCCCCGCTCTGCATGGGCACCATGTCGTTTGGAGGCGCCGCCGACCCCGACGAATCCGCCGCCATGTTTCGTCGCTGCCGCGAGGCGGGCATCAACGCCTTCGACTGCGCCAACGTCTACGAGGACGGCCGCTCCGAAGAGATTCTGGGCGACCTGGTGGCCGACTGTCGCGACGAGGTCGTCCTCACGACCAAGGCCTACTTCCCGATGGGCGACGACCCGAACGCCCGGGGCGCCTCGCGCTACCACCTCGTGCGGGCCGTCGAGAACAGCCTGCGCCGCCTGGGCACCGACCGCATCGACGTGCTGTTCGTCCACCGCTTCGACGAGGAAACCGCCCTCCACGAGACGCTCCGCGCCCTCGACGACCTCGTGCGGCAGGGCAAGGTGCTGTACCTGGGGGCCTCCAACTTTGCGGCGTGGCAGGTGATGAAGGCCCTGGGCCGGCAGCGCCGCGAGGGCTGGACGCCCTTCCACGTCCTGCAGCCGATGTACAACCTCGCAAAGCGGCAGGCCGAGGTGGAAATCCTGCCGATGGCCCAGAGTGAGAACCTGGGCGTGCTGTCGTACAGCCCCCTCGGCGGCGGCCTCCTCACCGGCAAGTACGGTCGGGACCGGCGCCCCGACGAGGGCCGCCTCGTCGACAACAAGATGTACCAGACCCGCTACGGGGCCGACGTCCACTACGAAGTCGCCGAGCGGTTTACCGAGTTTGCCCGGACGCACGGCTACAACCCCGTCCCGCTGGCCGTGGCCTGGGTGGCCCACCACCCGACGATCACGGCCCCCATCATCGGCGCCCGCACCCTCGACCAGCTGGCGGGCTCGCTGGGCGCGCTCGAGATCGACATGACCGCGGACCTGTACGAGGCCATCAGCGACCTCGCCCCCACGCCGCCCCCTGCCACGGACCGCGTTGAGGAGCGCTCCAAGCACACCTACGGCTCTCGCTAACGGACTACCCTTCCCCAATGGCATACTACACTCCGCAGGACGACACCTGGACTGAGACGTCCACCGCTCCCGCACAGCCCCCCTACATCGAAGTCGCGGCTGAGCGCCCCGCTCTTCACCTCGTAGGTCCCGAAACGACCCACGAGATGCCTGCCGCGCCAGCCCGTACCGACGCCGAAACGGTCCACACGGTGACGCTTCTCTCACCTACCCTGGACGACGCCACTGCACTGTGTGCCCTCCGCGCGAGCGGGAACGACCTAACGGTGGAGGACCGTCGCCCGCCTGGGGCGCGCACCCAGTTCGGCGACGTGCTGGACCACCTGCAGTCGGCCATGGACGAGATCCTGATTCCCCTCTACATCGACGATGCGATTGAAGAGGCGAGCGCCTCCATAAGCGGCGTTTCTGTACTGCACACCGCTCAGTACGACGACCCGCCGCGAGGGGCATGCAGCTACTTCCGGGCCGCAGCCTTCGCAGACGAGACGCTACTGCTGGAAACAGAACGGGGGGCCCTGTAGCCCACGCCGCAGACCCATGTTCGCTCTCGGGTCGGGGGTGGGGGCCGCGGCTTCCGCCCCCCGTTCCACGGACTGACGTGTGCCGCCCGTATCGCGCAGCGGCAGCCTCTTCTTCACAGATGCCGGCCGCCTCCAGCGCACGCGCCAGAACGGGCGCTACGGACGGGCGCTACGGACGGGCGCTACGGACGGGCGCTACGGACGGGCGCTACGGTACGAGCACGCGGTTGATGGCGTGCACCACACCGTTTTCGGCCTCCAAGTCCGTCGATTGGAGAGTCGCGCCCCCCACCTTTACGCGCGGGCCCTCCGTCTCGACACGCAGGGACCCGCCTTTCATCGGCGAAATGGAAGATCGCTTCTTAATGTCTTGCGCCATTCGCCGGCCGCTTACCACGTGATGCTTCAGGATGCGAGTCAGCCGAGATGTATTTGCGGACTTGAATAGATCTTCCCGATCTGTGTCTGGCAGCCGATCGAATGCCTTGTTTGTAGGGGCGAAAATCGTGAACGGACCGTCGCCCTTCAGTGTATCGACCAGTCCTGCAGCCTGAAGAGCCTTGACGAGCGTGGAGAAATTCTCATCCCCCATGGCAATGTCAACGACGGTTTTTGCCTTCTCTTTTACCTTAGCCATGGTTGTGTCTGTGTTGGAGTGGAAAATATAGTCACATGCGCCGAGACGCACAGGGCTCTCGGCAAGGGATTTTAAGATACCCCGACGTTCATCGTTGTCCCTCCTCTTTGGGCGAGTATCGGACTCTTCCCGGGGCGGAGACGCACATCGGAATGGTTCAGGCTCCAGCTGCCAGCAGTCTTCCGCGAGCCTGCGCCCCGGAATCCTGTATGGGAACAAGCGTGTAACACCCTAGGGCCAAACGCAGACAAGGAAATTTTCGAGGCGCTGCGGCGTACAGGCCCCTGCATTTGTTCGTACCGGTCTCTTCCAGACACCCTCCCTCCCCGCCCCACATGCACACGTCTCTTCGCTCCTCTTGGATCGTGGGAACCATGCTCCTCGGCCTCGTGGCCGGTGGTCTGTTGCTCTACACCCCGGGCGCCTCCGACTCTACCGACGCTCGCTCGGCGTCGCCCCCAGCCCTACCGGCAGCCGTGAGCGACACCGCCACGTTTGCGGGCGGGTGCTTCTGGTGCATGGAGCCGCCCTACGATGCGGTGGACGGCGTGGCCGCAACACGCTCCGGATTTTCCGGCGGCACGGAGGTAGACCCGTCGTACCGGGAGGTCGCGATGGGCAACACCTCGCACGCCGAAGTGGTGCAGGTGATCTACGACTCGACGAAGGTGTCGTACGAGCGCCTGCTGCGGATCTACTGGCACAACGTCGATCCCTTCGACGGAACCGGACAGTTCTGCGACCGAGGCTCGCAGTACCGCCCGGCCATCTACACACACACCGAGCACCAGCGCGCACTGGCCGAAGCGTCGCGCGAAGCGGTGGCGGCCCGCTTCGACCAAGACATCGCCGTCGCGATTGAGCCGTTCGGGGCGTTCTACGCGGCAGAGCAGTACCACCAGAACTACTACCAGAAAAACCCCCGGGAGTATAAGAACTACCGGCAGGGCTGCGGGCGCGATGCGCGGCTGCGAGAGGTTTGGGGAGAGGCCGCGGGCAGCGATGCCTCCCTCGCGCAGAAGTAGCGCCTCGGGAAGAAGCGAAGGAGACGCCTCGGCTACGGCTTGTCGTACTGCGTAAAGAGGGCCGTCCGGTCCTCGTTCACAAAGCGCTGATTGGCCTCCAGAAAATCGATGGGACTGCCGGTCCACCGCACCGTCCATCCGGAGTGCAGCGCTCCGGTGAGCGCTCCGGCAACGAGGCCCGTGTCGTAGGCTTCGTTCCACAGCCCCCAGATCTCGGCCCCGAGAACGCCCCCTAGCCCCAGCAGCACGCTTCCGGCGATCACGTACTTCAAAACGGGCAGGCCACTCGTGAGCACGTTCCGGCGCCGCAGAAACCAGGCCCACCGCACCTTCACGAAGAGGCAGACCGCGGCCTGGTGCCCACTTGCCAGCCACCCCACCACCCCGGTGCCCCACCCAACGGCGAACGTTCCGCCGACCCGAATCGCCTCAAGCATCCACGCCGGATCCTCCCACGGCATCCAGGACGCCAGACGCACAGCGAGCGGTTCCGTCCCCGTGCCCACGAGACCTTCGCCCACGAGGCAATAAAGCCCGGTGGCCACAGCTAACATGCGAGCAGGCTTCATCCCGGCAGTGTCGGAAGGCGTCCACGAGTTGCGATCTGTTGGAACCTAGTCACAAAAACCGGTCCACCTTGTTTGAGGAAGCGGCCTCAGCGGCGGCGCGACGGACATCGATCTACACCGGATTTCACGTCTTGCCCGTCCCTTGGGCGACACGATCCGACGCCGGCTTCGTTGTTCGCGTAGTGGCCGAAGCAGCACTCAAACAGGCCCGTTCGCCTCTCCTCCTAGCACATTGTCTTCTTTCCCTCCGTTTATGGAATATCGTTTCCTCGGCAACTCCGGCCTCAAGGTGTCCGCCCTCTCGTACGGCTCCTGGGTCACCTTTGGCGACCAGATTGATACGGAGCAAGCGGCCGAATGCATGCAGATTGCCCACGACCACGGCGTCAACTTTTTCGACAACGCCGAGGCCTACGCGAACGGCCAGTCCGAGCGCATGATGGGCCAGATCATTCGGGACAAGGGCTGGACGCGCAGCGACCTGGTGGTGTCGACCAAGATTTTCTGGGGCGGCGACGGGCCCAACGACCGAGGGCTTTCTCGGAAGCACGTGGTCGAGGGGACGACCGCCGCGCTGGAGCGCCTACAGATGGATTACGTGGATCTGGTCTTCTGCCACCGCCCCGACGCCGGCACGCCCATGGAGGAGACCGTGCGGGCCATGAGCTACCTCGTGGAGCACGGATATGCGTTTTACTGGGGCACGAGCGAGTGGAGCGCCGAGCAGATTCGCCACGCCCACGCCGTGGCCCGCCGCGAGCACCTGGTGCCGCCCACCATGGAGCAGCCGCAGTACAACATGTTCCATCGCGAGCGTGTGGAGCGTGAGTATGCCCCCCTCTACGACACACCCGGGCTGGGCACCACCATCTGGAGCCCGCTCGCCAGCGGCCTGCTCACTGGCAAGTACAACGACGGCATTCCGGACGGCAGCCGCCTCGCGACGGAGGGCTACGAGTGGCTTCAGGATCAGGTACTGCGCGAGGAGCGCCTCGACACGGTGCGGCAGTTGACGGAGGTGGCCAAGGACCTCGGCTGCACGACCGCCCAGCTCGCTCTCGCCTGGTGCCTCCTGAACGACAGGGTGAGCACCGTCATTACCGGGGCTTCCAAGCCCGCACAGGTGCGAGAGAACATGCAGGCCCTCGGCGTGGTGGAGAAAATCGACGGGGAGGCAGAAGCACGCATCGAATCAATTCTCGATAACGAGCCCGGATCCGCCCCCAACTTCCGCGACCAGTAATCTTCGGCCGTCCTCCCGGCCTCGGACCGATCTCCCAGCCTGCCTCGGGCCGATATTGCACTCACCTCTTCGCCACGGCGCCCCCATCTCAGTGGTGAACGCCGACGGCTCTTCGGGGCCGGAGACGGAAACCGTTCGCGTCTCGTCCGGCCGTGCTCGAACCAGGCGGGGCGGAGTAGCGAAACGACCCTCATCGCGAATGCGCGTGCGAGGCGTCCGTGAACTCTCCCTCAACCTGCAGTTGGTACGACGCCCCGGCCCGCACCAGCGTAGGCGCCCCGCAGGCCAGTGGATGCATGCCGTCTGCCTCGAGCACCTCTACCAAAAGCACCACGGGACTCCCGTCTTCCTCCAGGTCACTGAAGCGATTGGACAAAAACTGGTCGTTGAAGCGTGCCTCCACCTGCGCACGCCCGCCGTCCACAACGAGATGCCCCGTTGTGAAGCCGTGCAGCGGCCGCGTCGACTCGTCGCGGTCTTGCCGCCGCCACTGCACGCCGGTGAGAAGGTATTCGCCGTCGGAGAGAGGAGGGCTCATGGAGAAGAAAGCGGTCTGGACCAAAAGAGTGCGGCGGGGGCGAAGGCTGCCGGCTAGTTTGAGTTCGCCGGGGCGAGGCTGGGCCTTCGAAAAAGCGGCGGATGGTACGAGAGACGCCGCTGGAAGTTGCGTGCACAACCGCCCCTCCTGAACTGCCCGGTCGGGGCGACAGGGCCTCGGCAAAATGCCCTTTGCAAGAAGCCCCTGCGCGGGACTGGGCCCTGGGAGACTTGTCATTTTTTCGCTCGCGCCCCGATACTGTGGTCCGTGCTCGCTCCCAGTTTTGCGCACCGCTCCTACCGAGCCTTCCTCCTCATGGTCGGCGACCTCGTGCCCTGGTTCCGAGAGCTGTCTCCCCTCGTGCAATCGCTGTTGGCCGGGGGGTTCACCTGGTCGGTTACTGCGCTCGGAGCTGCCCTGGTGTTTCTGACGCGACGCGTCAATCAGCGTCTGCTGGACGTGATGATGGGCTTTGCGGCGGGGGTCATGACGGCGGCCAGTTTTTGGTCGCTGCTCGCCCCTTCCATTGAGATGGCCGCCGCCCAGGGCACGCTGATCTGGCTTCCGCCCGCTGCGGGCTTTCTGCTCGGCGGGCTGTTTCTGCGCGGGGCCGACGCTCTTCTGCCTCACCTGCATCCGGGGGCCCGCCGATCCGAGGCCGAAGGGCTGCCCACGTCTTGGCGCCGGGCCACCCTGCTGGTGCTGGCCATCACGCTGCACAACGTGCCCGAGGGGCTGGCGGTGGGGGTCACGTTCGGGGCTGCAGCCATTGAGATGGAGATGGCCGCAGGGGCGACCCTGGCCGGGGCCGTAACGCTGGCCATGGGCATTGGGCTGCAAAACTTTCCGGAGGGGGTGGCCGTGGCTCTTCCGCTTCGGGGCGAGGGGGTGTCGGCCCCCAAGAGCTTCTGGTACGGACAGCTGTCGGGGGCGGTGGAGCCCCTCTCGGCCGGCATTGGGGCCGTGGCCGTGCTCAGCGTGCGTCCCCTGCTGCCCTACGCCCTCTCGTTCGCGGCCGGCGCCATGATCTACGTCGTGGTGGAGGAGCTCATTCCCGAGTCGCAGCGTCACGACAACACCGATCTCGCTACGCTCGGGGTTATGGTCGGCTTTACCGTCATGATGATTCTGGACGTTGCCCTGGGCTAGGACGCTGCGCTGAGATGGTGTGCCCTCGCTTCTCTGACTCTCCCATTGTCTCCCTCTCCTGTTTTATGTCTTCCCGCTTCCCCGACGGCGTCGTGGCCGCCAGCCTGACGCCCTTTCACGAGGACCTTTCTGTAGATGCCGACGCGCTTGCCGCCCACGTGCAGTGGCTTTTGGAAAGGGGCTGCGACGGGGTGCTGCTCTTTGGCACCACCGGAGAAGGCCTCTCGCTGAGCGTAGCGGAGCGCATTGGGGCGCTAGACGCAGTGCTGGAGGCGGGCGTGGCCCCGGAGCGGTTGCTAGTGGGCACTGGCGCCGCGGCCCTGCCGGATGCCGTTCAACTTACCCGGGCAGCGGCGCGCCGCACCGTAGGAGGCGCGCTGGTCCTGCCCCCGTTTCACTTTCGCCAGGTGCCCCCCGAGGGACTGTACCGCTTCTACGACCGGCTGGTGCGGGAGGTGGCCACCGATGCACTGCGGCTCTACTTCTACCATTTTCCCGCACTGTCGGGCGTTCCAATTCCGTTCCCCCTCATGCAGCGGCTGCGCGAGGCCCACGGCGCCCAGATCGCAGGCATCAAAGATTCGAGCGCCGAGTGGGACCACACCGAAGCGCTCTGCCGCGATTTCCCGGCGCTGCAGGTGTTTTCGGGGACCGAGCGCCTGCTTCTGCCAGTGCTGGAAGCAGGCGGCGCCGGGTGCATTTCCGCCACCGTCAACGTGACGGCACCGCTGGCGGCACAGGTGCGACGAGAGTGGGACACCGCGACCGATCCCGCCGCCTCGCAGGATCGCCTCCGCACCCTCCGTGCGGCGTTCGCATCGGTGCCCACCATTCCGGCCCTCAAGCAACTTCTTGCGCGCGGTACGGGGCCTTCTCCCTGGGACACAGTCCGCCCGCCGCTTGCTCCGCTTGGCCCCGAGCCGGCACGGGCCGTGGAGGCCATTGCAGAACAGCTCGTGGACGCCGGCCTGGCCCCAACCCTCAACGGCGGCCCTGCCTCTACGGCGTAGCATCGGAGGAGCGTAGGGGCACCACCTGCCCCTCGGGCGTAATGCGCTCGTCTTCGGCGGGCTTCTCTGTGGGAAAGCGGCTGATGGGGGCGTCCGGATTTCGGTCGCGCGGCACGTAGTGCACGTGGCTGCCGTGGGGCACCTTCTCAAAACGCTGGCCCCGGTACGGGTTGATCACCTTCCACAGCACCACACCAAAAAACGCCAGGAGCACGAGCGCCGCGATCCACCGGCGCCAAGATCGGGACGGAGAGACATCGTTCGGGGCGGCAGACATGGCGGATGGAAGCCGTGTTTGTGCGTTGAGGGGCATGCATCAAGGATCGCGGGGGCGCCGGGGCCTTCTCCGGGGCTACAGCCGCGGAAGCGTAATTCCTTCCTGACGCTGGTACTTGCCCTCCTTCTCGTCGTACGAGATCTCTGGCGTCTCGCCCCGGAGAAAGACCACCTGGGCGATGCCTTCCTCGGCGTAGACCTTCGCGGGAAGCGGCGTGCCGTTGCCAATTTCAATCGTGACGTGGCCCTCCCAGCCAGGTTCCAGGGGAGTCACGTTCACGATAATTCCAGAGCGGGCGTAGGTCGACTTGCCCAGCACCAGCCCAAGGACATCGTCCGGCATGCAAAAGTACTCGATGGACCGCCCCAGCACGTACGAATTGGGCGGGATGAGGATATGATCTTGCACGTCGTACTCCACCAGGGCGCGCTCATCGATGCGCTTGGGGTCCACGACGCTGTTGTAAATGTTGGGCGTAAAGACCCGAAACTCCCCCGCTACCCGCATGTCGTACCCGAACGAGCTGAGCCCGTAGCTCACCACCTCGTCGCGCACTTGGCCGTCTACAAACGGATCGATCATGTGGTGTTCTTGGGCGAGGGTTCGGATGTGGTGGTCGGGCAGAATCATGGACGGACAGGAACTAGGACAGGGCGATGAATGGCGGACGTAGAACCTACGGCGGACACGGGGCGAACGTCAACGGTCGGGGCCCGCCCCGGATGCGCCCGGGGGGGACCCAGGAGGCGCCGAAGCGATCGCGGCGCCGCGGGCAAGGATGCGCTGGGCCTCCCGCCCGTAGTTGAACACGAGATCGACGGCGGACATGCCCGACTCGAAGCCCTCAAAGTTTTGCCGATACGTTGGGTGCTCATACGCAAAGTATTGCACATCAACGTATTGCACATCAACGGCGTTGGGGACGGCCTCGGTGCCCAGCTCCGTGGGAGTCACGAGCGTGCCGCCGGACACCGACCGCAGGACGTCGGGGAGCGTTTCGGGCGTTCCTTCGAGGGCAGAAGCACGGGTGACGGGCGTCTGGAGGCCGAACAGTTCCGCCGCTACCTCCACCGAGCGGCTCGTGCAGGCACTGAGCTGCGCCCAGGTCTTCTCGAAGAACGGCTGGAAGGAGGCCTCGAAAAATTCGAAATACGGGGTGGACCGGTAGTTGTAGAGGAACGACCGCCAGTGCTTTTCGAACCACCGGCCCTCGGTTCGGATGCTTACGTCTTGCAGCGGCGCCCCGTCGCGCTGCCCGAAGATCGGGATCGTGATCCAGTGCCATCCTTGCGGACTGCGGACCTTGCTACGGTCCTGGAACGATTTTCGGCGGTACGGGAACGTGTCTGCAAGAATGAAGTGATCCACGTGCTGAAGTAGAGCCATGTACCTCAGGCGTGGAAAGTACTCCGGAGGCCGGACGGCAACTCGGGGGGCGTGCATGGAGGGGCGTGAAGAACAGATTCAGGAAGGCTGCCTCGGTCTTCATCAGGACCTACCGGCATTCTTCGAAAACTCGTTCCCCCCGTTCCGGTTTGTTGAATGCCGTTCGGATCCTGTGAACGTCGACCCCTGGTCTCCTCCCCACCCCCCATCCTGCCCTGCCGCACGCGTCTTCCTCTTGAGACACGTGCAGCCGATTCCGCACCTTCTCGAGCATTCTTCTGCCTTTCATGTCGAGTTCAGACCCCTCACAGCCAACCGTCGAGGGCAACTACGCCCTTCTCTTCCAATTCGCCCTCTGGCTGTTCGTCGGGGCGATTTCGTTTAGCATTCTGGGCATGCTGCTGCTGCGGCTGGTGCCCTCGACGATGTCGTTTTTTGGGCCGATGTACACGAAGCTGGTAAAGACGCCCACCTGGACGTTCATGACCATGTTGGCCCTGCTGCCACTCCTGATGTACGGCCCGCTGCTGGGCTGGAAGCGCATGGGACTGATCGCGGCGTGGGGCTGCCTGGTGGGCGGAGCCAGCGAACTGATTGGCACAACGGGGTGGCTCACCCTGGGCGGAGTTCAGCTGCCGTTTGGGGGCTACGAGTATACCCAGTGGCTCGGCCCCAAAATTGCCGGCCACGTGCCCTACTTCATCCCCCCCTCTTGGTTTGCCATGGCCATCATCTCGCTCGACTTGGCGCGGCGCGTGTCGGCCCGGCGGTGGCCCGCCATCTTGCTGGGCACACTGTTCATGGTCCTGTGGGACGTGTCGCTCGACCCTGCGATGAACGAGGCGTTTCCCTTTTGGGAGTACGACGTGAACGGCTTTTTCTTTGGCATGCCCCTCTCCAACTGGGTCGGGTGGGCCGTGGTCACGTTCGTGATTCTGGTCGGGTACGAGTACATTGCGGGCGGGCGCCCCATGCACAACGAGTGGGCCCCTTGGGTGTACGCGCTCAACTGCATCTTCCCGCTCTCGATCTGCCTCCTGCGGGACGTGTACCTCGCCGCCCTCATCGGGGGCCTGGCCACCCTCATCCCTTTCGTTCTGCTGTGGCGGGCCAATCCCGCCTCTTTGAGGCGCGCCGTTGCGCTGCTCCGCCCCTAAGGCTTCGCCCCTCCCCTTCCACCTTCCTGTTACGCCGGTCCGGACGGATGCCTCCATGCCCACCCTCTCGCTCGACGGCCACGCCGACGAAGATCAGTGGATCTGGGAGTCGTTCCGGTACCACTCCCGGACGTTTTCTCTGGCGGCCTACCTGTTGCCCCGGTCGGTTCAGATGTCGGTGGCCACGCTCTACCTTTACTGCCGCCGGGTCGACTCCATCGCGGACCAGCGTGTGCTCGAGGTAGGACGGGAGCGCGCCCTGGAAGAGGTCCACGCTGTGCGAGACCGCCTGGACGCCACGCTCGACGGCCACCCCCCCTCCGACGCTGTGTTGTGGCGCCGCCTCGCGGAGGTAAACGAGCACGCCTCCCTGCCCCGCGCCCCGCTCTACGAACTGATTGAAGGGGCAACCTGGGACCTCGAAGCCCGCCCGATTGCCACCAAGGAGGACCTCATCGACTACTCCAACCTGGTGGGCGGAAGCGTAGGGGCCATGATGCTCCCGTTCCTGGCCGCCTCTGAGCGCCACGACGTCTTAGAGCCTGCCGCCCGTCGCCTCGGCATTGCCATGCAGATTACCAACATCGTGCGGGACGTGGGCGAAGACATCGACGACCTCGACCGCGTGTACCTCCCTGAGCAGTGGCTGGACGCCCACGAGGTGCCCCTCGCCGCCCTCCGCACCGCCCGCGTGGACGACGGATACCCGGACCTGCTGGAACGGGCCATGCGCACCGCCGAGCAGTACTACGAAGAAAGCTTTGAGGGCATTGCGTCTTTGCCGTTCCGGTCGCGCCACGGGATCCGTGCCGCCGCCCGGATGTACCGAGAAATCATGAACGAAGTACGGGCCAACGGCTACGACAACCTCAGCCAGCGCGCCTACGTCCCCCTGCGGCGAAAGCTGTGGCTGCTGGTGTACGACGGGTATCAGCGCCGCAAGAAACAGGTCTCGGCGGTCGCCTGAGGCCTCGCCCGTTTTTGTGCCCGCGTCTGCTGTTGCGACATCTGTTTTTCTGTGCCGCCCTGCTCGCCCTTATGGCTCCGATGCGCCGGCTTGTGGAGGCCCTACTCTGGTTCGATCTGTACCGGGCCTTCCGCCGCGTGTGCTGGAGGGGGACGTGGCCGCCGGCCCTTCCCGACGGGCCGGTTATCGCGTACGCCAACCACCATCACTTTTACGACGGCCACCTGGCCTGGCTGCTGTTCCGCGCCCGTCTCGGACGCCCCCCCACCCTCTGGATGGCCGAATGGGACCGGTTCCCGTTTTTTGCGGCCGTGGGGGCCCAGCCGTTCCCTCCGAACGACGCCTCGCGCCGGGCCGCCACGTTGCGCCGCACCGCCCGCCGGTTCCGGGCGCGCCCGCAGACCGTGCTCGTGTACTATCCCGAGGGCACCCTCCACGCGCCAGACGACGGCATTGGCCCCTTCGACGAGGCGGCGGTCCAGCGGCTCGCGCGCCTCTACCCCGAGGCGCAGTGGTGGCCCTACGCCGTGCACGTGACGTGGCGGGACGAGGCCGATCCCACGGTCCTGCTTGCGGGCGGAGAGCCCCACGGGGCGGACGGGAAGCACCACGCCCGCCTGAAGCAGCTCTGGCACTCCCTCCAGGCATCGTCTCCGAGTCCCACCCGCACACTGCTTCAGGGATCACGGAACCTGGAGGAATGGTGGGATTTCAGCTTCGCGTCGTCCTTTTTTGAGCGCTACCTCTGAGGCCGCTCATGATTGCTCACGTCTTCCTGGCCCTTCTCAGTGCCATGCCGCTCTCCCCATTTGCCGAAGCCACGCAGCAGGCGTACGCGCAGCAGGACGCCGAGCGGCTCCGGGGGCTACTAGAGGAGGCCTCCTCCCGGGCCGACAGCCTCCTGGTGCGGTACCGGCTGTACCCCTTGACGGAAGAGGCCGCTGTGCTGAACGGCATCCCGTCGTCCCTGCCGGACGACGGGTCGGCCCGCGAGTACGCGCTGCTGTCGGGGCTCTGGGCGTACCGGGCGGGCGAGGCTTCCCTCTTCTCGGCCATCCGGTACGGGCGACGCTCTACCAATCTTCTGGAAGAGGCCAAGGCCCGCGGGCCCAACGCGCCCTTCGTGCTGCTGGTGGAAGGGCAATCGCTGCTCTTTCGCCCCTCTATCGCGGGAAAAGATCCGGCCGCGGCCGCCGAGCGATTTGCCCGCCTGGCCAAGCACGCAAGCGACACCGGCGCGGACGGAATCTCGAAGACGGAGGCCCAGGTGTGGCAGTGCCTGGCCCTCAACGAGGCGGGCCACGCCGGGGAGGCGCAGACCCTGAAGGCCCAACTGCAACGACAAGCCCTGGCGCCGCTCTATCAACAGTTTCTCGAAGACCCGCCTGACGTGTAGGCCTCCGGTTTCTCCGCGTTTTTTCCGTTCTCTTGCATGACGCTTGAGCTCGTCCGCCTGCTTCTCGTCCCCCCCCTCGCGCTGGCCCACGCTGCGTTCTGGGGAATCTTGCTGGGCAACCTGGCATACCTGCGGCGCCAACGCCCATCTCCGCCAGCCCCCCTCCCCCGCCTCTCCGTCTGCATCCCAGCCCGCAATGAGGCCAAAAACCTGCGCCGCCTGCTTCCCTCCCTCCGGGCCCAGGACTACCCCAACGTGGAGGTGTTGGTGTGGGACGACGGTTCCGAGGACGCCACGTGGGACGTGCTCACGGCGTCCGACAACCCCGACCTCACGCCTCTCCGAGGAAGCGACCCGCCCGCGGACTGGGTGGGGAAGGTACACGCGCTCTATCAGTGCACGCGCCGCGCCTCGGGCGACTGCTACCTGTTTCTGGACGCCGATGCCGAGCTGCGCCGCCCCGACGCCCTGCGCCGCCTCGTGGCCCGGCACGCCGGCACCTCCACGCGCGTCTCGTCCGGCTTTCCCTTCCTGACCGACGGGGCCCTCCTGCTGGTCAGCCTGGTGCCCCACGCCCTCCTGCGGAGCCTGCCCTGGCCGCTCGTCGAGCGCACACAGCTTCCGGCGCTAAGCGCGCTCAACGGGCAGTGCTGGCTGGTGGACCGCGAGACGTACCACGCCCACGAGCCGCACGCCGCAGTGCAGGATGCGGTTCTTGAAGACGTGGCCATCGGGCGCTACCTCAAGGCGCAGGGCCACCCGCCCACGCTGCTGGATGTGCAGGACCTGGTGGCAGTTCATATGTACGAAAGCTTCGGGGACGCCTGGCGCGGGTTCCGAAAAAATGCCTACCTCCTGCTCGGCGGCACCGCCCCCACGTTCGTGCTTATGTACACCGGCTTTCTGCTCACCTGGGTGGTGGCCCCGCTTCTGTCGCTGTGGTTTGTGGTCTCCCTCTACGGCCTCAAACTCGTCACCGACCGCGCCAGCGGGATGCCGCTCCACATTAGCCTGCTTGCGCCCGTCTCCTACGTGCTTGGTCTGGCCCTCCAGCTGGACTCGGCCCTGCACCACTGGGCCGATCGTGTAACCTGGAAGGGGCGTGCCGTTCCCAGTTCCAGTTCGCCGTCGGCCGCCCCCGCCGAGATGCCCCCTGAGCCCTCCAACGTGCCCTCCGGCGCCTCCGAGTCGGAGGGGTAGACAGGCCCAGGTCTGTGCGTTACTTTCTCCCTCCGTCGCCTCTCCGCACCACGTCCTCCTGCCCCATGCGCTTCGGCCTCATTTTTTCGCTGGCGCTCGCCATCGTGGCGGTCGTTTTTGCCCTTCAAAACCCGCAGCCGATGGACGTCAACCTGCTCTTCTTCGAGACGAGCGGATCGACCGCCCTCATTCTCATCCTCACGTTCGGCTTCGGAATTCTGGTGGGGCTGCTGAGCACCCTTCCCAAGCAGCTGAGCACCCGGCGGAAGCTACGGGCCCTCCAGAGAAAGCAGGACGCAGACGCGTCTCCCTCCTCCCCTTCTACGCTGTCGTCGGAATCTTCGAGCAGTAGCGGGCCGGATGGGGCGCCCTCCTGATTATTGCCCTCGCCTGCCCTGCCCCCCGCGGCGCCTGCCCCATGCTTCACCGTCCCCGCCCACTGCTGCCCGGCGCCCCCATTGCCGTCGTGGCGCCCGCAAGTGCTCCGCGCACCCTGTCCGTCTACGAAGACGGGCTCGCACGGCTGCGTGAAACGTACGACGTACGGATGGCTTGGGGCCCGGGGGCAGAGCGCGGCTACCTGGCGGCCTCGGATGCCGACCGGGCGGGCGCTCTCCAGCGGGCCATCGACGACGATGCCATTCGGGCCATCGTGTGCGTTCGCGGCGGATACGGGTGCCTGCGGCTGCTGCCGCACCTCCACTGGGATCGTGCCCGTACCCATCCTACGCTGCTGGTCGGCTACAGCGATGTGACGGCCCTGCACCTCGCCCTGTACGCGCAGGCCGGCTGGCCGGCCCTGTCGGGACCCGTGGTAACCGAGTGGGCACGGGCCGACGCGACCACGCTGCGGTCGTTTCGGGACTGGTGCGAAGGCAATGGCCCCGCTGCCGTAACGGCCCGCTTCGAGGCCTCGCCGCAGCCTCTGGTGTCTGGAACCGCCACGGGCCCTCTCCTGGGCGGCAACCTGGCGGTGCTCACTCGGCTGCTGGGCACCCCCTACGCCCCGTCCTTCGACGGGGCCCTCCTGGTGCTGGAAGAGGTGGCCGAGGCGCCGTACCGTGTAGACCGCATGCTCGCCCACCTGGACCACGCCGGCGTCCTAGATGCCGTGGCCGGGGTGGCGCTGGGGCGCTTTACGACAGGCGCCTCCCCCCCCGACCCGCCAACGCTGTCGCTAGACGAGGTTTTCGAAGACTACTTTGCCGACCGACCGTATCCCGTTGTGCGCGATGTCCCGTACGGACATTGCCTTCCCCGATGCACCGTTCCTCTCGGGGTGCCGGGCCGCCTTCACGCCACCGCTCACAGCGCCTCCCTCACCGCAGAATCCGTCGTGGCCGAACGCCCGACACGGGCCTGAAGGCCCTCGCCGTACTGGATGCTTCCCCGAGGACCGCCCCGCGGCCTCTCTTTTCGCATCGGCGGAACTTTCGCGGCCCGCACGGCGAACAACATACACCGCATATTTAGAGCCCACTCGACAACGCCGCCGCCGGTTTCGGCCGTGGCGTTCCTTTTTTGGAAGGTGCGGCACTCCCTTCGCGCGACTCTGCATCAATGGATTTCAGCAGTATGGCTGACGACGAGACTGTATACATGACCGAAGAGGGCCTCGAAGAGCTAAAGGAAGAGCTCCACCGCCTTCGCACCGAAGAACGCTCCCGCATCGCCGACGAAATTGCCGAGGCGCGGGCCAAGGGCGATCTCTCCGAAAACGCCGAGTACGACGCGGCCAAGGAGGAACAAGGCAAACTCGAATCGCGCATCGCCCAGATCGAAGACACCATTGCCCGGGCCCGGATCGTTGACGAGTCGACCGTTGACGACAGCAAGGCGTACATTCTGTCGGACGTGACCGTTGAGAACCTCGACAGCGGCAACGAGCAAACCTTCACGCTCGTCTCGGAGGAGGAGGCCGACATTTCGCAAAACAAGATTTCTGTGGAGAGCCCGATTGGGGAAGGACTGCTGGCTCAGGAGGAAGGCGACGAAGTGGCCATCGACGTGCCCGCCGGAACGGTGCGGTTTAGGATCAAAGACATCTCTCGGTAGCGCCCGCCCCGCTGTCCCTTCTTCTCTTGCTCCTCCCGGTTCCACGGTCTGTCCCGCATGAGCGACATTGACCTTCGCAGCGACACCATCACGCGCCCCTCGGAGGGCATGCGGCACGCCATGGCGGAGGCCGAGGTTGGGGACGACGTGTACGGGGAGGATCCCACCGTCAACCGGCTGGAAGCGCGTGTGGCGGATCTTCTGAGCATGGGCGCTGGGCTGTTTGTGCCGTCCGGCACCATGGCCAACCAACTCTGCCTGCACGTGCTCACCGACCCGGGCGACGAGGTGATCCTGGCCCGCAGCAGCCACGTCTTCAACTACGAATCGGGCGCGTCGGGGCTGCTGTCGGGCGTGCAGCTGCACCCGCTCGACGGCGACCGGGGCCGCCTCTCCCCGGCTCCGGTGGCCGCAGCCGTGCGCCCCGACGCGGTGGTGGCGCCCCGCTCGCGGGTCCTCTCCATCGAGAACACCGCCAACAAGGCGGGCGGCGTGGTGTACGCCGAAGAACGCGTGCAGGCCCTCGCCGACGTGGCGACGCAGCACGACCTGTCGCTGCACCTGGACGGGGCGCGCCTCTGGAATGCGGCGGCCGCCTTGGAGGTAGACATCGCCACGCTGGCGGCCCCGGCGGACCTCGTGTGGGTGGCCCTTTCGAAGGGACTGGGCGCCCCGGTCGGGTCCGTCGTCGCTGGGCCTGCGCCCCTCATCGATGCCGCCCGCCGCACGCGGAAGCAGTTTGGCGGCGGGATGCGGCAGGCCGGCATCCTGGCCGCAGCGGGCCTCTACGCCCTCGATCATCACCGCGACGATCTGCCCCACGACCACGCCAAGGCCCGGCGGCTCGCCGACGGCCTCGCGGCCTGCCCGCCCTTCCACCTCAACCCGGACACGGTCGATACCAACATTGTCATCTTCGACACGCCCCCGAACCAGGCCGCCTCCAT
>ERZ1034486.209-NODE-209-length-17244-cov-31.121240_pt1 | contig 17244 bp, 11 predicted proteins | sample MGYA00520683_ERZ1034486 | MGnify/ENA primary metagenome ERZ1034486 (study PRJEB33760, sample SAMEA4777685) | hypersaline lake metagenome | biome: hypersaline environment; feature: brines | place: Spain | collected 2012-08 | depth 0 m ...
GACGGTTCATCGACCAACACGACGTCGAGATCGTCGACGTAGCTCAGATACGTTCGTGAGGTCAACGCGTGACCTCGATAGTTAAAAGGCGTCGCCGCCGTCCGCGATCGCCGTACCTCGACCAGCGGGCCCACTTCTTCGTCGAGTACGTCTAATCCGCCGTAGAGCACGAGAGAAGGCGAAACGTACACGGGTGAGGCAACTCGTCGAACGCCTGTAACCATAACAAACTATAATTACATCTCGCGGCGAAAAGGGACGTGTATGGTTGTCGTTACCAGGACGCAGATGGAGCGGATGTACGAGGACATGGTGACCGCTCGGCGGTACGAAGAGCGGCTCCAAGAGGAGTATCTCGAAGGGAAACAACCCTCGTTCGACATAAGCGCGGGTCCGATACCGGGCGAGTTGCATCTGGCAGCTGGTCACGAAGCCTCGGGTGTCGGAGTCTGTCACCACCTCACAGACGACGACACCGTCACCGCCCCACACCGCCCGCACCACATTGCGATCGCCAAAGGCGTCGACCTCAAGCGGATGACCGCAGAGATCTTCGGTCGCAAGACGGGGCTCGCGAAGGCAAAAGGTGGCCACATGCATCTGTACGATTCGGATGCCGGCTTCGCCTGTAGTGGAATCATCGCCGAAGGGTGTCCACCCGCCGTCGGGGCGGGACTTGCAGCGAAAAAGCGGAACAGCGATGCCGTCGCGGTCGCCTTTCTCGGTGAGGGCGCAATCGACCAAGGGGCGTTCTTCGAGTCGCTCAACTTTGCGTCGGTCCATGAGCTACCCGTCGTCTTCGTGATCGAGGACAATGATTGGGCGATCAGCATGCCGAAGGAGCGGGTGACAGACGTTTCCGACGGCTCACAGCGAGCAGGTGGGTTCGAGATGCCGGGCCAACGCGTCGACACTGACGACGCCGTTGCGATCTACGAGGCTGCCGGGAAGGCGATTGCTCGAGCTCGAGACGGCAATGGACCGACGCTGCTTGAAGTACAGGTTCACCGCCGGATGGGCCACTTCATGGGGGACCCACAGACGTACCGCCCTGAAGACGACGTAGCAGACGCACAGGCGCGTGACTCGATCGAGCGGTTGAAGTCGGACCTTCGTGATCACGGTGCTACCAGCGACGAACTTACCACGATCGAGACGTCGGCAGCTGACCGCGTCGACGAAGCGATCGCGTGGGCAAAAGACCAACCCGCGCCATCACCCGATGACGCGTACACGGACGTGTTCACCTCTCCACCACGTGGCGTTGCAGATCAAGCTGAAGCGCCGTCTCAGGGGGGTGATGACTGATGAGTCAGCAGGACGTCGCCGAGCGCGAGCTAACGATGAGTCGAGCGATGACGGATGCGATCGCCCACGAGATGCGGGCAGACGAAGACGTCTTCTATATGGGAGAAGACGTCGCCGACTATGGTGGGATTTTCGACTCAACGCAGGGGCTGCTTGACGAGTTTGGTCGTGATCGGATTATGGACGTCCCTATCAGCGAGACGGCGTACGTAGGCGCCGCGGTCGGAGCTGCAATGGAAGGGATGCGGCCAATTGCGGAACTCATGTTCGTCGACTTCTTCGGCGTCGGTATGGACCAAATATACAATTTCATGGCGAAAAACACCTACATGAGTGGGGGTGAGGTGAGCGTCCCGATGGTGCTCACCGCCGGTGTCGGTGGGACGTACAACGACGCTGCACAGCACTCTCAGACGCTGTATGGGACCTTCGCACACCTACCGGGAATGAAAGTCGTCGTCCCGTCAACCGCGTACGACGCGAAGGGGCTGATGCACAACGCAATCCGTGATGACGACCCAGTGGTGTACCTCTTCCACAAGCGGCTCATGGGAATTGGTTGGATGCCGGCCCCAGACGGGCCAAAAACGCCAGTCCCAGACGACCCGTACGTGCTTCCGTTTGGCGAGGCAGACGTCAAACGAGAGGGGAGTGACGTCACGATCGTTACGCTTGGCTTGCACGTTCATCGCGCGCTCACCGCCGCTGAACAGCTCGCAACCGACGGGATCAGCGCCGAGGTCGTCGACCTGCGCTCGCTCGTTCCACTCGATACCGAGACGATTCTCGACTCGGTACGCAAGACGGGGAACCTGCTCGTGGTAGACGAAGACTATCGGTCGTACGGAGTCACGAGTGAGGTGATCGCACGGGTTGCAGAGCACGACCCGTCACTCGTAACGTCGGTCGACCGACTCGCGGTGCCAGACGTCCCGATCCCATACGCTCGTGAGATGGAAGACGAGGTAATCCCGGATGCGACCGACATCGTTGCGTCCATCGAGAGTATGGATCTATGAGTGCCTCCGAGAGCGTCACGGTCGACAGCGACACATACTGGCCAGCAGATGTTGACGCAGAGGAGGCGATCGTCACGAACTGGTTCGTCCAACCCGGCACACAGGTACAGGAAGGAGATCTCCTCGGTGAGATCCAAGTCGAGAAGGTTGCTATTGAGGTAACCGCCACCACCACGGGTGAAGTAACGGCGCTGCTGGTGGACGAGGATGCAGCCTTCGAGCGGGGGGAGCCCCTGTTATCGATCGCACCGCGAACAGACGAGTGACGATCGACGACCACCAAGTGACGAGTTGTGAGTGTACCATCACCGATCTATGACGCAGAACACAGATCCACGGACTGAGCCTGTCGCCAGAGAACTCAAAGACGAGACACCGTTGTCACCGATGCGGACGACAATCGCTGACCGCCTCCAAGAAAGCTACCGGGATGCAGCGCACGTCACGCTCACTCGGGAGGCGTCGTTACCTCCGCTTGAACCTGGACTCGCCCAGATAGCCAGTGAGACGACGACACCGTCGATTATTGACGTGTTACTCAAGTCGGTCTCAGAAGCGTTGACCGCCCATCCGGCGTTCAACGCAACGTACGATGCAGCTGAGAGAACACATCGGACGTACCACGAGCACAACGTCGGCATCGCGACCGACATTGACGACGGGCTCGTCGTTCCCGTGTTGAGCGACCTTCGTGACGACTCAATCATCGACATCCATCGCCAGCGCACTGCCGTTGTCGGTCGCGTACAGCGTGGCTCGTTCACAATGAGCGACTTCGAACACGGGACGTTCACCGTGTCGAATCTCGGTCCACTCGGCGTCGATACGTTTACACCGATCATCAATCCGCCCCAAGTGGCGATTCTCGGCGTCGGCCGGCTCCGTGACGTGTCCGCTCAGCAGTCGATGCAAGACGCGCCCTCCTCACAGATCGGATTGAGCCTCTCGTTCGATCACCGTGTCATCGATGGGGCCGATGGGGCCCGGTTCCTCGATACGATAGTCCAATCAACCGCCAGGGCGCTAGAAACGTAGCCACAGGGCGTCAGTCAAGGGCAGACGCGAGTAGTTTCACCACTCTTCAGGTCTGCACGGCGAGAATTCAAGCCGGTGAGATCCGAATTAGGGGCTCGTGGGCCCCGACTACACCGCCGTTTTTCAGTCGACGACGAATCGGTCAATTTGGTCGGTATCAGTGAGAGATGGTCGGTCGAGCGGTGGTGGGACCCACGTCACTCCCGAGGCATCTAGAGTCGTCCAGACCGCTGTGTCGAGTTCGAACCACACATACACACGCAGCCCGCGATATAGTTGTTAGTATGAATCATATAACCGGTTAAGTGATCGTTTCGTCATCGATTAGCCGCATGGGAGCAACTACCTCGGTGAAGTCGGAAGGGGCGTTCAGCTTCGACCACAGAGACATGATGGTGTTCATCCTCGTGATGTCTCTACATGGGTTCCAAAGTATGATCACGGAGCTGCTGCCGGAGTTCTCCGTGGGCGGTCTCGGCGTCGAGATCGGTCCGTTCTGGTTCGTCGCGATGTCGGTCGTGCTGCTGTTCCGGTCGTTCTGGGCGTGTCTCGCGATTCCCGTCGGCGGCATCGTCTTCGGTGAGATCCTCATCGGTGACTTCAGCGCCCTCGGGGCGGTCGAAGGGCTGATCGTGATCACGATGTCGTGGTTCTTTGCGATGTCGCTCATCACCGACCCGACCGACGTCCGGCAGATCGCCGCGATCGGCTTCCTCGCGAAGGCGATGGAGGAGGTGGCCGCGTGGTTCATCGACGTCGGAAAGTTCTACGTCGGGGTCGAGGAACTCGAAGCCATCGCCTGGCTGCCCGCGACCGTGTGGGCGACCGAGGGGATGGGCGCGTTCGTTCAGATACTTGGCGCGGGTCTCGTCTTCGGTGCGATTCCGACGCTGTACCTCTACCCCCGGCTTCGCGGGAAGATCGAGCCGCTGCTCGGTATGGACTCGGTGACGGGCCGAGAGGGCCCGATGTTCACCAGCACGTCACTCCGACGGCTGGCCGCGTGGGTCGCGCTGTTGCCCGTCGCGTTCGTCGTGGAGGCGATAAGCGAGACCAGTGGTGGGCTCATCGTCTTCGAGCCCGACTTCGTCGAGACGTACGGCGAGGCGTTCCTCTTCGTCCCAATCGCCGTCTCTGCGCTCCTCGCGTTTGGCCTGGTCTACTACCGTCAGTACACGGCCGAGGTCTGAACACTTTATGGGAGCCGATGGCATTCAGCTTCGGGACGTGACGTTTCGGTATCCGGGCGGTGACGAGCCGGTGTTGACCGGCGCGTCGCTCACGATTGAGCCGGGGACGTTCACTGCTATCGTCGGCGGAAACGGCAGCGGAAAGACGACGCTGTGTAAGACGTTTAACGGACTCATCCCCCACTTTTTCGACGGCTCGCTCACGGGGACGATTTCCGTCTGTGGGACGTCGACGCGCGAGTCGAACGTGGCAGCGCTCTCTCGATCGGTGGGGTACGTGTTCCAGGACTTCGAGAACCAGCTCGTACAGGAGACGGTGCGCGACGACGTGGAGTTCGCTCCGTTGAATTACGGACTCGACGACTACACGGCGCGGGCCACGGAGGCACTCGAAGCCGTCGGACTCGCTCACCTCGACGATCGGTTCATCTGGGAGCTGAGCGGTGGCCAACAACATCTCGTCGCGCTCGCCGGTGTGCTCGCGATGGATCCAACGTTCATCGTTATCGACGAGCCAGCCGCACAGTTGGATCCACAACACGCCCGCCAGACGTACGAGACGCTTCGGCGACTCCACGAGCAGCAGGGGAAGACGATCGTCGTCATCGAACACCACACCGAGTTCGTGGCCGACCACTGTGAGGATATCGTGCTCGTCTCAGACGGAACCGTCGCCTGGAAGGAACCGGTCGCGGTGGGGTTGAATCGGCTCGACGACCTCCTCACGAACGACATTCACCCGCCGCAGGTGACATCGATCGCACACGAGATCGGTGAGGTGGCCGGCTCGCTCGACGGAGATCGGTACCCGGTCACCGTCGACGAGGGTGTGCGGGCGTTCGACGCTGCGTTCGAACGGCGGGCGGACGGCGGGGCCGAGCCGATAGCGAACGGTGGTCGATCACATCGAGCGGCCGACCATTGCCGGGACGGCTCGCGCGCAGGTGACCCGCTCGTGATGCTCGATGGTGTCGCACATGGGTACCCAACGCTCAGAGAAGGATACACCACCGTCCTCGAGGACCTCTCGGTAACACTACACGCCGACGACCGCGTTGCGCTCGTCGGTGCCAACGGGGCTGGAAAGTCGACGCTGCTACGACTGATCACCGGGATCGAATCGCCAGATGAGGGGCGGGTCACCGTACTTGGCCGCGACACCAACGAGGCGCGTCCCGAGGAGCTGGCCGACGACACCGTGTACATTCACCAGAATCCCGAAGAGATGTTCGTCGAGGACACGGTTCGAAAGGACGTCGCGTACTATCTCGAGAGTCGAGGGGCCCCGGACGTCGACCAGCGCGTCGATGACGTAATCGAGTACCTCGACCTCGCCGCGCTCGCAGACCGTGATGGCCGACTGTTGAGCCTCGGCCAGCAGCGTCGCGCCTCACTGGCTATCGGTCTTGCAACCGACCCGACCATCGTGTTGCTCGACGAGCCGACCGGAAGCCTGGACCTCCAGAGTCGGCGAGAGGTGACGGCGATGCTCGAGAAGGCAGAGAGTCGTGTCGAAACCGTGATCGTCGCCTCACACGACCTCCAGCTCGTAGCCGCGTGGGCCGACCGCGTCATCGTGCTGGACGAGGGCGGGGTCGTCGGCGATGGGCCCCCCGGTGCCGTGTTTGGAGACACCGAACTCCTCGCGTCGACTGGCCTTCGCCAGCCGCAGGTGGTCGAACTCGGCGACCGACTCGGTGCAACGAGGCCCGTCCTCACCAGCGACGAGATGGTCCGATTGGTCGGCCACGAGCGCAACAGCAACAGCCGACATCGGCGTGACGAGCGAGCCGTCCGAACCGAGCGACGCAGTACCCACGGAGACGACACATGAGCTACCTCGACGCACTCACCGACATCTCTGTGGCCGACGTAAAAGTCGACCTCATGCGAACCGCCTACGACAACGATCGTGCGCTGTTGAACACGTTCGACCCCCGCGTCGTGCTCCTGTGGACCGTCCTATTCATGATCGTACCCTGGTTGTTTTACGACCCGCGTCCGCTCGTGGTCATGCTCGCCGCCGCATTCGTGTTGGCGGCACTCTCACAGGTGAGCAAGTACCTGCTCGCCCTGCTGGTGTTCGGGCAGGTGACCAACATCGGTTTCTTCGTCGTTGCCGTGCCGTTCGTCGGCGGTCTGCTCAGTGCAGTCGGATACCTCAGCAGTAACCTCGGACGACTCACCTCGGGGGACGACGGCGCAGTCACCGAGGCGGTGGCCATCGTCGTCGCTGCCACACAGTCTGGTGTCCACACCGCACTGACGAGCCAAGAGGTGGGGATCGACGCGGTCGGGGCAGTCCTCCCGTTCTTCTTGAAGCTCTCGATCATCTCGGTCGTGAGCCTCGCCGTGTTCTCGGCGATGAGTCCGCAGAAGATCAGCAAGGGCATGCTCAGGCTCGGCATCCCCAGGCAGCTCACCTTTGCCATCGCGTACGGCTACCGGATGATGCCGCTGCTCGTCGAAGAGTACCACGCTCTCATCAACTCGTTCCGGCTGCGAAGTGAACTCCCCGAGAAGACGGGACTACTCCGGTGGCGCTACTTCGCGTATCTGTTGGTGCTATCGATCAAGGCGTTCTACCCGCTCATATTCAACGTCGCGAAGCGGGCCCGCGTCACCGTCGAGGCAATGGAGACGAAGGGGTTCTCTCGGTCGCTCGCAGACCCGCAAAGTCGGACGCTCCGCACACAGGAGCTGCGCGTTCGTCCCCGTGACGTCTCGTTCGTGTTCGGCTCGATCGCGTTCGTCGCCGCGCTGTGGGTCGTCGTGTGACGGACCCGAGGTATTGAGACCGTTCACCCCGGCGATCACACCGTGTTCTCCCCGCGACCACTACATCGACTCGGGTGCCTCGATGCCCAGTACGTCGAGCGCGTTCGCCATCGTGTGTTTGGCGGCCGCGACGACCGCCAGCCGCGCGTCACGGAGCGCGTCGGTCTCGGCGGTGACGACCGGACACTCCCGGTAGAACGCGTTGTACGCGTCGGCGAACTCGCGGGTGAACGTCGCGACGGTGTGGGGTGCGAGGTCGTCGGCCGCGGCCTCGATCACCGCGGGGAAGCGGGCGACCGCCCGGAGGAGGTCTCGCGCGGCTGCCGTCTCGAGGACGCCCGCATCGACGTCGACCGACGCACCGGGCTCGGGGACGGCGACACCGGCCGCGGCGGCCTCCTCGAGAATGCCACAACACCGCGCGTGGACGTACTGGACGAACGGCGCCGACTGCGCCTCGAAGTCGAGCGCCTCCTCCCACTCGAAGGTGATCGCCTTCGCGGGCTGTTTCGAGACGATGTCGTACCGCACCGCCCCGATCCCCACCTGGTGAGCGATGCGTTCGACGTCCGCGTCCGTGAGGTCGTCGTCGCGTATCCGGTCGTCGAGCCGCGATTCGACGGCCTCGCGGGCCCGGTCTATCGCCTCGTCGAGCAGGTCGTCGAGCATGACGCCGGTGCCGCGCCGCGTCGACATCTTCCCCTCGGGGAGGTTCACGTACGAGTAGATGACGTGACCGAGTTGGTCGGTGTCGGTGCCGAGCAGCTCAAGGGCCGCCTCAAGCTGGTCTGCTTGGAGCTTGTGGTCTTCGCCGAGCACCGTGACGGCGCGGTCGTAGTTCGCGAACTTCCACTCGTGGTGTGCCAAATCGCGGGTGGTGTACAGGCTCGTGTCGTCGGCGCGGAGAAAGACCAGGTTCTTCTCGATGCCGAACGCGTCGAGCTCGAGCTGCCAAGCGTCTGCGTCGTACACCGCGTGGTCCGTCGTCTTGAGCCGGGCCGCGACCTCGTCGGTCGAGCCGTCGCGCATGAACTGCGTCTCCTTGACGAACGCGTCGAACTCGGCCGGAAGGCGCGCGAGACAGTCTTTCATCCCCCCGAGAACGGCGTCGACGACCGTGCCGACCCGCTCGTAGGTCGCCTCGTCGCCCGCTTCGAGCCCCTGGAGGATGGCTGCGATCTCGGCTTCGGCCTCCTCGACGGCCGCCGCGTCGGCGTCTTCGAGGTACGCGTTGCCCCGCCGGTAGTACCGGACGAGGTCGTACTCGATCCGGTCGCGGGCCGGCTCCGCTTCGAGGTCCGCCTCGTCGAAGGTTTCGTACGCCCAGGTGAACACGGCCATCTGTCGGCCCGCGTCGTTCACGTAGTAGTGGCGGTCGACGTCGTAGCCGGCGTACACGAGGACGTTCGCGACCGCGTCGCCGACGATTGGGTTGCGCGCACGGCCGACATGGACTGGCCCAGTCGGGTTCGCGCTCGTGTGTTCGACGACGACGCTCGTGTCGCGGTCCGGCAGCGACCCGTACGCCGCGTCGCCGGCGGCGGCCGCAAGCGTGTCGGTGAGGTAGCGCTCGCCGGCGTGAAAGTTGACGTACGGCCCCGCGGTGTCGACGCCGACGAGGTACGCGTGTGCCCCGACGTCTATCGCGTCCGCCACCCGCTCGGCGACGGCCGGGGGCGCCTCACCGATGGTCCCCGCGAGCCGGAAGGCGACGCTCGAGGCGAGCGTCGCGTCCATGTCGTCCGGGGGGCGTTCGATGCCGAGGTCGTCGGTCGGGAGATCGAGCGCCTCGAGCGCCGTTTCGAGCGCCGTGGCGACCTCCGACCGGAACTGTCTGAACATACGGGGGATTCTGCGGGCGGGCTAAAAGGCCCTTCCGAACCGCCGCGTGGCCGCGACGTGATGGGCGTCGCCTGCCAATACGGACCAATCGGTGAACACGGGAACGCAGTCTCACAACGGCCACGATTCCTGGGTCCACGCTGCGTCCCAGAACAGGTACTCGTACTGTGCAGACGTCTCGAAGCGGTCCCGGTACCGGGCTCGAACGGGTTCTGGGGCCTCGGCAGCCACGTCGTCCATGAGGGTCTTACACCACTCGGTTAGCTCGGTGAACTCATGACCAGCGTACGTGTCTATCCACGCGGCGTACTGCTCGTGGTCGGGACGGCCCGCCGCTGCGAGTCGGATGCCCGTCTCGTTGAACCCCCACATGCACGGCAACAGTGCAGCCACGAGGTCGCCAAAGGTGCCGTGGGAGGCGGTTCGGACGAGGAAGTCCACGTACGCCTGGGTCGTCGGTGACGGGTCGGTACGCTCGAGCGCGGCCTCACTGATGTCGAACTCGGCAGCGTACGACCGGTGCAGGTCCATCTCGGTCGAGACGGTCGACTCGAGCAGTTCCGCGAAGGTCTGCATCCGGTCGAGATCGGGGGCCTTCGCCGCCCCGAGCGCGAACACTCTGCTGTACTCGACGAGGTAGACGTAGTCCTGCCGCACCCAGTAGCGGAACGGTGCTTCGTCGAGCGTCCCCGCTCCCAGTCGAGAGACCATCGGGTGGTCGAGGATCGCCGTCCAGTAGCTGTCGGCCGCGTCGGCGAGCTCGTCTGTGAACGACATACACAGGTGTCGTACGGAGACGACGAATCAAGTAGTATCCGGTGATATCGCCCGGATATGTTCCGGGCAACCACGAGACTGGCGTCGAATCGTCGGCTCTCGGTGAAGCGGCGACGCCGCGACGGAGGCGCGTCGACCCGCTACCGGCCGTCGCCGCCTACGAGTGGTGTTCGGCACTACTGGTCGAACATCTCGTCGAACAGCTTCCGCTGTGCGGCCCGGAGATGCTGTGTCATCGTCGCTCGGGCGATGCCGAGTCGCTCGGCCAACTCGGTCGCGCTCACCTCGCGCGGGCGCTCGAAGTAGCCCCGGACGTACGCGTTGTGGAGGACCGTCTCCTGTTTCTCCGTAAGCGACTCGAGCGGTGATCCGCTCTCGCTGGGGGCGGGCGGGTCCGCATCCCAGAGGGCGGTGACGGTGACCGCCTCGTAGGCGGACTTGAGCACGTCCGTGGCCGCGGTGGCGGTCGCGTGGTCCGGAGCCGAGAGCGTGAGGTGGACCGTCCCGTCCGCGGCCGAGACCGTCTCGATCGTCACGCCGTGAGAGACGAGCCGTGCCGCCGGCGGGACGACGGTCGTGTGGACGTCACACTGGACCCCGCCCGCGGTCGGCGTCGGCGACGTCATCGTGAACGTGTCTGCGTTCCGGGCGACGGCCTCGACTACGTCGACCGACGCGTCGGCGATCGTCGTGAGGTACTGTACGGTTCCGTCGTCTCGTCGCAGCGTCGAGCGTACGCGGGCGAAACTCGGCCGCCCGAGACCGGCCGTGAGTTCGGCCAGCGGGACTGCCGGGTCGGTGATCTCGACGTCGACCCGGAGCGTCGGCTCGGCGAGCAGCGACTGTTTCAACTCGGCGTGCTGTTGTGCGTGTCCGATCACGTCTGCGTACTCCGTGAGGACTGCCCATCGACGCGCGGTCAGCGGCGGGTCGTCTCGGTGCCGATACACACAGAGGATCCCAAGCCGAACGCCGTCGTGGGTGATCGGGAGCGCTGCGGCCGTCACGAACCCGTGGTCGCGTGCGACGGGTGCCCATTCGTCGGCTTCGACGCGCGAGGCAGACGAGATCGCCCCAGGGGGGACGTCCGTCGACGAGACGACGACCGGCTCGTCACGAGCGAGCGCGGCCCCGGCGGGGTCGACGCTGTCTGTGCTCACTCCGGTCGGGTCCGCCACCGTCTCGAGGTACGACCCGCACCCCTCGACCGCCTGCGGCACGACCGTCGCGTCGGACCTCGCGTCGACCACGTCGGACCTCGCGTCGACCGCGCCGGACCCCGCGTCGACCGCGCCGATCCACGCGCCGGCGTACCCGTTCTGTTCGACGACGATCCGACAGAACTGGGCCAACAGTCCCTCCGAGAGCGTCGTCGACCGGAGCAGGTCGAGGATCGCCGTCTTTCCGCGGTACTCGCGAGCGACCTGCCGCCGGAGTCGCGCGGACACGATCGCGTTGCGAACGCGATTGGCGAGCAACGTCGCCTCGTCGTCGTCGTTGCGCTTGATGACGTAGTCGGTGACGCCACGGCGGATCGCCCGGCTCGCGACCTGCTCGTCTCCCCGCCCGGTGATGAGCAGAAACGGACAGTGGGTCGTCGCTTCGTCGACCGTCTCGACGAGGTCGAAGCCGGTGCCGTCGCCGAGTTGGTAGTCGCACACGACACACGCCCACGAGCCGTCTCGAACCGCTCGACGGCCGGCGGTGAGACTGTCGGCGATCGTCACGTCCAGGGCGGGCTCGGCCGTCTCGAGCAGCCGCGCCGTCGCCCGAGCCCACTGCGGGTCGTCGTCGACGAGCAGGACCGCCGCCGCGTCGAGCAGCGCGTCGGCCTCCTCGTGGTGCGTGTCCGGGAACATCCTCAGATGTCACGTCGAGGTAGCTAGTCACACGGTGGTGGGAGTCATAACTCCACTACCTGCACTCGATGGTACGCGGTGTCATTCGGCGGCGACGGGGTCGGCCGCCCCGGACGGTCCGGCGTCGACACGAACGTCGAAGCGGGCCCCACCGCTCGCACTCTCCGTCGCCGTGACGGTCCACCCGTGGGCCTCGACTATCGTCCGGACGATGGCGAGGCCCAGCCCCGACCCCGACCCCGTGCTCATGCCGTAATCGAACAGCTCCTCGCCCTGCGTCTCGCGAAAGCCCGGTCCGTCGTCGGCGACGTAAAACCCCGACTCGAGACACCCGACGGTGACCGTCTGTGCCCGTGTTTCAGCCGCTCCCGAGGCGAACGCGGCTCCTGCGTCGGTGACGTCGACGTTGCCGTGGACGACGACGTTCTCGAAGAGGTTCTGGAAGGCCTGCTCGAGGCGAGCCGGATCCCCGTACAGCACACGCGAGGCGTCGATCTCGAGGGTCAACGGTCCGGTTTCGACGACGTCCCAGGCCGCTCGGGCGACGCCAGCGAGCTCACACGCGACCGGGTCGCCAACCGCGGTACTCTCCCGCGCCAGCGTCGGGAGGTGGTCGGCGAACGCGCGCAGGCGGTCGTGAACCGCCTCCAAGTCGTCGAGGGTGCGGTCGGCCGCAGACCCCGGTTCGACCCCGTCGAGCCGGAGCAGCGTGGTAAGCTTGTTCGCGGTCGACAGCGGGGTCTGAAAGTCGTGTGAGACGACCTGCGCGAGGCGTTCGAGCTGTTCGTTCTGTCGGCGGAGCGCCTGGCGCTCGCGGCGGGCCGTCACGTCCTGAACGAGGAGGACGTACCCGGTCGAGTGGATCCGTGACCGGGTCACCTCGTAGGCGCGGCCGTCGCGTTCGACGGTGACGAGTGGCGCAGTGGCAGACGACGCCTCGCCGAGGGCGCCCTCGCCGAACGGATCGTCGGCTCCCGCCGCGGCGTCGAGCGGGCCGTCGAGAAAGTCGCCGAGGACGGCACGAACGGGGTGGCCGTGGGCGGCTCGGGGCCCGTCGAGACCGAGGTACCGCGCGGCGGCCGGATTACAGAGGATGACGCTGCCGGTCTCGACGACGACGACGCCCGCGTCGAGCCGGTCGAACGCCCGGGCCACGCCAGTACGCCCCGTCGCGGGGAGCACGCTGAAGCCGTCTGCACGGGCGAAGAAGTAGACGTACGCGAGCGCAGCGACGGGACCGGCGAGCCGCGGGAGCGGCAGCGTCGGGGGGACGAGTCCGGTGAACCCGACCGTCGCCGCGAGCAGAAACACGAGCGCCGGCACGGCGAGCACGAGTGCGGTCCCGACCGGGACGACTCGTTGGACCAGCGCCGCCCGCACCAACAGCAGGCTGCCGAGCAACAGTGACACCAGCGTCGCCAACAGGACGACCGACCCGACCACGTCGTAGCTCGGATCGGAACTCACCGTGCCGAAGAGCGGCGCGACCCCCGGGTCGACGTACACGCCCGGAAGCAGCGCGAGCGTCAACGGGACACCGACGATGACGGTCCCGACCGCGGCCTGCTGTCGCGCAGAGACGTCCGCGGTGTACCCGAGATACCCCAACACGAACAACACCCAGGTGGCGGTCGCCGCCGGCGCGAGGCCCGTGGTCACCACCTGGATCTGTTCGACGAGCGCGACGCGGTCGGTGCTCAACACGACGATGTCCGCGGCCGAAAAGCCGATCATACAGAGCGCTCCCAACACGAAGTACCAGACGCCAGGCTTGTGGCGATTCCACCAGGCGATCACCGCCACGGCCGCGTACGCGAAGAGATTCACCGTGAGCACGAAGACGAGTGCCTGGATCCCGGGAATCATGCGTTGCAGATCGCAGGGCGAGTACAAATGTGTTCAGCCGGGTTCGCCGCGCGTGTGCCGGGCGACGCAGGTCAGCGCTCCTCCGATGACTCGTCGGTCTCCGACGGCGGGCGCTCTTCGGACGCCGTGTCCGCAGACTCGGCCGACGGGTCGTTCGTCGCTGTGCTCCTCGTCGCGTCCGTGGTGCCTGGGGGCGCCGTCGTATCCGACGCACCTGCGTCCGGCTCGCCCGAATACTGGTCGTCCGTGGCCCTCTCCGTGTCGGGCCGACCGGAGCGACCGCCGGGCGTGTCCGAAACGGCCTCGCTCGCCGCCCGTTCGGGACCGTCTGGAGCCGGCTCGTCGGCGGCCGCTGGTGGCGTCTCCGTGGCTGGATCGACTGTCACGTCGTCCGTCGACTCGTCGTCTGCGTCGTCCGTCGACTCGTCGTCTGCATCGTCCGTCGACTCGTCAGTCGGCTCGGTGCGCCGCCAGGCACCGAGGATCACTCCGGCCAGCACGACGAACACGAGGAGCGCGACCCCGACCGCGACCAGCGGCGAGGAGCTGTCGCTTGGCTCCTCGTCCGCCTCGGCGACGGTCTCCTGGCCGCCGCTGCTGACCGTGCCGAGCGAGCGCCCGGCGAGCGAGAGCGTCACTCCGTCAGCGTCTGGCAGGGTCGTCTGGACCCTCGCCGTCACCGTCTCTCCCGGCGGCACCGAGACCGTCGTCGTCGCGAGCACCGTGCCGTCACCGCGGAGGCGTGCCGTGTACGTCCCGGCGTGGGAGCCGACGTTCTCGACCGGGACCGTCGCTTCCACGCGCCCGCTCGTCTCGTCGGCCGTCACGAGCGCGGGGTCACCGAGGTCGAACACCGGGGCGTCGGTCCCGATCACGAACGTCGAAAAGCCCGGCGTCTCCGCCTCGAAGTAGTGGAACGTCTCGTCGGCGTCGACTTCCCGCGTCGGGAGGTCGCGGTAGCCGTCCGGTCCGTCACGATAGAGCGTGACGCCCTCGGCAGTGGCACCCGTCGCCGCGAGGTAGCTCTTGCGCACCCGGAACCGGTGTGTCGCCGTCTCGAGGTCGTCCGGCTCGAAGCTGTGGTCGACGGTGATGAAGCCGACCGGCCGACGAGCGGTCGCCTCCACAAACTGACGACTCGCCTCACCGAGCGCGTCCGTGGAGAGGTCTGCGTCGCTGGACGCCACGTCGCCGGCTGAGTCGTCGGACGCCGCGTCATCGGCGGTGGTCGGCGCGTCGGTCGCGGCCGACCGCGCGTTCCTCGCGAAGACGTCGACGTCGCGCGCCGTCACGGTGAGGTCGTAGTCGCCACGGTCGGCGACCGTGAGGACGAGCCCGTCCGACTGGACGTTGCGAACGTCGTCGGCGGGGACGGACGCCTGTGCACGTCCAGACGCTGCGCTGGCGTCGGCCGGGGGAACCACGGAGGTCGTCACCTGCTGCCGGGCGAAGTCGACGACGATCCGCTGCCCGCCGTAGACGTCCTGAAGCGACACCGTGGACGTCTGTGCCGGCGACGACGACGGCGTCGCCTGTGTCGGTGACGACGGCGGCGTCGCCCGTCCGATACTCGCGCTCGAGCCACCGCCGCCCCCCGTCTCGTCTGTCACGCCGTCGACGACGGCGGTGACCGTCTGTGTCGCCTCGTTGCCGGCCTCGTCGGCGACCGTCACCGAGACGCTGGTCCGATTGGTCTCGCCAGTGTCGAGCGGCTCGAAGTCGGCGTTGCCGTCGAACAGCACGCGCCCGTCGGCGGTGATCGTGAACCGGCCGCCGTTCGTTCCGGGGACCGGGGTGGCCACGCCGGTAGGGTCGCCACCGACCGCGGTGACCGCGAGGTCGCTGCTCGCCGAGACGCCGTCGGTGTCGTTCGCGCGGAGGTCGGCGATCACGACCGCCCCGGTCGCGTCCTCGCTCGCGCGTCCGGTGTCGTCGCGGGTCGTCGGCGGGGTGGTGTCGACGACGAGCGTCCCGGACGTAGCCGCCTGTGTGCCGCCGTTGCCCGCGGGATCGGTCGCGTTCACCGTCGCTGAGTGGTCTCCTTCGGTGGGGGTCGCGCCGACGACGGCGGTTCCACGGTACGCGCCCGCTCCACGCCGGTCGAGCGTGATGCCGTCGGCGTCGAACGCGCCGAGCGTCGCGGTGACCGTCTGGACGTCCGTCACGTCGGTGACGAGTGCTTTGACGCCGATCGTATCACCAGCGGTGACGATTCCGTTGGCGTCGGTGCGGTCCGTGATCACGACGGACGTCACGCGGGGCGGGAGGTCGTCCTCGACGGTGATAGCGAACGACTCGTCGTCGGTTCCCCCGTTGCCGTCGGCGGCACGGACCCGCACCTCGTACCGGCCGGCCGGCATCGTGCTCGCGTCGCGGGCGAGGAGCGTCGCCCCGTCGATGGCGAACGCCGCGTTGTCCGTGTCGCCCGAGCCGGAGACGAGCGAATAGGAGAGCGCGTCTCCATCGACGTCGCCCGCCGAGAGGGTGCCGACGGTCGCGTTCGCGCCCGCGGACTGGACGATCGGCGCGTGGTCGAGCGCGAGCCCGGTCGGCGCGTCGTTGACCCCGCGGACGACGGCCGTGATCGTCTGGGTCGCCTCGTTGCCCGCCTCGTCTGCGACCGTCGCCTCGACGCGCGTCGACGCGGTGTCGCCGACGCCGAGCGACTCGAAGCGGCCGTCGGCGTCGAACAGCACGCGCCCGTCGGCGCTGACCGTGAACCGGCCGCCGTTCGTCCCGGTGACGGGCGCGTCGACGACGCTCTCGTTGCCGTCGACGGCCGTGACCACGAGGTCGGTGGCTGCGCTCACCGCGTCGGTGTTGCTGGCGCGGACGTCGGCGATGAGTCGGGTCCCGGTCGTGTCCTCGCTCGCGCGTCCGGTGTCGTCGCGGGTCGTCGGCGGGGTGGTGTCGACGACGATCGACTCCGAGACGGTCGCCTGGTCGCCGCCGTTGTCCAGGGTGTCGGTCGCGTTCACCGTCACCGACTGGTCGAACTCGGCGGGGTCGTTCCCGACGGTCACGGTCGTCTCGTAGGTGTCGGTGGCGGTCTCCTCGAGCGTGACGGTGGCGTTGTCGAACGCCGCGGCGTCCGCCCTGACGGTGTCGACCGCGGTGACGTCGGTGACCGTGGCCGTGATCGTCAGGTCGTCGCCGGCGGCGAGGATGCCGTTGCCGTCGGTCGCGTCGGTGAGCGTGACGGGGCCGACGATCGGGGCGACGTCGTCGACGACCGTGACCGTGAACGGCTCCTCGGTGGTGCCGCCGTCGGGATCTTCGACCTCGACGCGAACGTCGTACTCGCCGTCGGCCATCGTGCTCGCGTTGCGCGCCTGGAGGTCGTCGCCGTCGATCCTGAACGCGCTGTTGTTGGCGTCCCCCGTGCCCGCGACGAGCGTGTACGTGAGATTCGCGACGTCGTTGTCGACGTCTTCTGCCGAGAGGGTGCCGACGGTCGCGTTCACGCCCGCGGACTGGCGGACCGTCGCGTTGTCGACCGACAGGTTCGTCGGATCGTCGTTGACGCCCTCGACGGTCGCCGTCACGGTCGAGGTGTTCTCGTTGCCCGCC
>ERZ1034486.214-NODE-214-length-16906-cov-3.917572_pt1 | contig 16906 bp, 9 predicted proteins | sample MGYA00520683_ERZ1034486 | MGnify/ENA primary metagenome ERZ1034486 (study PRJEB33760, sample SAMEA4777685) | hypersaline lake metagenome | biome: hypersaline environment; feature: brines | place: Spain | collected 2012-08 | depth 0 m ...
GACTGTAAATCTGCCGGCTTATGCCTTCGGAGGTTCGAATCCTCCCCGGCCCACCGAACGCGACATGGCGTGCACGTGCCGTACACGAAAATTTAGAAAATCGTTGCGCAGAGAGTCCCGATGTGGGCAACTGCGACACAGTTCCTTGAGTTTACGGATTGTTTACATACTGCATGTGCTCGACAATAAACTTGCGGGAGTAGCTCAGGGGTAGAGCATCACCCTTCCAAGGTGAACGTCGCGGGTTCGAATCCCGTCTCCCGCTCTGGCCAAAGCCTCGGAGAAAAACATTCTCGGACTGACGGTTCGATCGTACGGCCCGGAATGCATTGCCGCCTTAGCTCAGTGGTAGAGCACATCCATGGTAAGGATGGGGTCCCCGGTTCGAGTCCGGGAGGCGGCTCTGGTTTTCGAAGGAGACAGTTATGCAACGGCTGTCCGTATAACGGCGCGGCGAACGAGCTGTTAGATCACCATGAAACTGCTCATTGCCGGAACCTGCGTACAGCCACCAGATACTACTGATTGCATATATCGCGGGGTGGAGCAGTGGTAGCTCATCAGGCTCATATCCTGAAGGTCGCGGGTTCGAATCCCGCCCCCGCTACTGCCCAAGCCACAATCGAAACGACATAGTTTCAGAGCGGCCTCGTCCTAAAGCGGGGCCGCTTCTGCTGTTAGGGGCCTTCTTTGAAGGCGCCTTCTCCTCTTTGCGGTTCGTCCGCACCACCTGCCGTTGCGTGGCGCAACCGAAAGGCATAGCCACAGGGCACAGGCGCGTCTTTGCATTTCGATGCGCGCCTCCGTTCTTGAAGACGCGCCGTCGCTTTCCCAACAGGACCCGTCCTGCCGTGACTGTTTCTCCGGACCAGTCTTCGGATGGAACTGCCCACGATCTGGGGCAGGCGATTCTTCTCTTCGACGGGGTCTGCAACCTCTGCAACCAGTTCGTCAACTTCGTCCTTGACGCCGATTCAGACGAGTACTTCCTACTTGGGGCTCTCCAGTCCGACGAAGCCCGTCCTTACCTTGAGGCCTTCGGGGTGAATCCTGAGGCACTGGACTCGGTCGTGCTTATCGAAAACGGCCGCCTCTATACGCACTCGACCGCTGCGCTGCGGGTATGCCGGCGGCTCGACGCTCCCTGGCCGCTCTTATACGCGTTCATCGTGGTTCCGCGTCCGCTCCGAGACCGCGTGTACGACGTCATCGCGGCGAACCGGTACGAGTGGTTCGGGAAGCGTGACGAGTGCCGTCTCCCGACGCCGGAGGTTCGGGCGCGATTTCTGGAGGACCCGGGGTAGGAGACGCCGATACGGCGCGAGACGTGGAACGCGTGGCGCAGCCTACTCTGAAGCCTCTTCGGTCTGCTGCAGAAGATCAAAGTATCGTTTGATGAGCGCCTCGTAGTCGGAATTGTAGCCCATTTCGAGGGCTCGAATGAGGTCACGGCGCAGGGCGTCTTCCTCACTCTGTGAGGAGCGCGGGCCGGGCGACTGACGATTGGGTTGCTCGTCCGCCCGCTGGCCGCGGCGCTTCTGCTTCTTGCCCTGGGTGCGAAGCGACTGCTGCGCGTTGAGCAGGCGCGTGAGAATCTGCTGCTGACGCTTGAGGAGGTCGCGGCTGTGGCGCTGCTGTCCCTGAAGGTCCTTGGCAGACCGTTCCATCTGCTCGGCGATCTTCTGGAGGTCCCCCAGAAGCCGCTGCCGGGTTTCCTCGCCCACGTTCATCTGCTCCAACTGCTTCTTGATGCGCCGCTGCTGGCGGGCCAACTGCTTGCGCCGCGCCTGCATGTTGGGCGAAAGACGCTTGCCCCGCGCCTTGTTCAGGAACTGTTGGATCTGCTGGTTTAGCTTTTGCTGCTGGCCGGACGCTTTTTGAAGCTGTTGCATGGCTTGCTGCATCGACATCTGGCCCTGCCCCCCGCTCTGCTGCTTCTGCATCTGATCGAGAAGCCGCGAGAGCATGAGGGCAAGCTCGTTGAGATGCATCATCGAGGTCTTTTGGTGGCCGGTGGCCTCGTCCGACTCACGCTCGTCGAGAGAACGTGTGGATTGCTTCATGGCACGGAGGGCGTCCCCGGTCTTCTTTTGTACAGCCTGCGACATCTTGGGCAGGCGGCTGGCGATGGACTGGAGAGAGTCGGCAACGGTGGTCAGGCCGTCGCGAAGGCCCTTCTGCTGCACGGCGTAACGCCGGACGGTGGGGCCGTCGGTCTCGAGCTGCTCCACGGTGGTACGCAGCGCTTCCTGGTCTTTGGAAAGGCGCAGGGTGTTTTCGAGGGCGCTGCGCAGGCCGGCCATGTTCATTTGGCGCTGCTGGCCCTGCATCTGCTTCTGCATCTGTGACAGGCGCGACTGCATGCGCCGCATGCGCTTCTGGATGCGCCGCTGCTGCTGGCGTGCCTGGCGGAGCTGCTGCTGGCGCAGCGTCTGGCTGTTCTGACGCATCTGCCGGGGCAGGTTCTGGCGCTTCATCTGCTGGCGCAACTGGCGCAGCGGTTTCTTCGGGGCCGAGGGGGTCTCTTCGAGGTCCGATTGCGCCTCCTTCATCGACTCCATCAGCTTCTCCATCTCCTTCGCGAGCTGCTCCTGCTCGCGTGCAAGGTCGCGGGGGGCGGCCGAATCGGGCGAGGGCGATGGGCCCGAGAGCGAGTCGGGGCGCGTGGAGACTGCGGAATCGGGGCGGGGACGGCCGACGGAATCAGGGCGTGCGGGGGCCGTGGAGTCGGCCGGGGCGCGCTGGGCGCCCGACGAGTCGGCGGCCTGCGAGCGGTCCGGCGATGGGGAGGACTGGGGCGAGCGCGGGGCGCTGGCCGAGTCGGGACTGGAGGCGTCGAGCTGCTCGGCGGTCTTCTTCGCGATCCGGTCCTCGCGCTTGCGCAGGTCCTTCGCCCGGCGCGACAGCTCCTCCATCTTCAGCCGCGCCTTGAGCTGCTTGTAAAGGTCGAGCGTGCGGTCCAGTTGCTGCTGTTGCCGCTGAAGGCGAGACTGCGTGTTCTGCATCGACGACTGCATTTGGCGGAAGCCCTGCGACTGCATGGACGTGCGCAGCTTCTGTAGTGCTTTTTGCAGAGACTCCGACTGCATCTCGTCGACGGTGCGCTTCAGCTCTTCAAACTTCTTGCTGGTCTCGGGGCTCGAAAGGTCGTTGCGCTGCATCTTGCGGCTCAGGGAGTCGACCTTGCGCGAGAGCTCTTTCTGGCCCTGCGCGAGCGACTCCTGTTGCTGCTGCATCTGCTGGACCTGGCGGCGGTCTTCCCAGTCAGCCTCGCGGGTGCGGCGCAGTTCGTTGCGGAGGGAGCGGAACTGGGTTTGCACAGAATCGGCCTCGCGGTCGAGCTCGCGCATCTGGGCGCCGGTGCGCCGCTGGAGGGTATCGAGCGCCCGATACTGCTCGGAAAGAGAGGGAAACCGGAGGCGCTGAGTGGCAGTGCGGCTGCTCTTGGGGCCGTTGACGGTGTCGTTGTCCCACGCCTTCACGTAGTAGGTCACCGCGTCGCCGCGCTCCAGGTCGAGTCCGCTTTCTTGCACGAGCAGCCACGTGTGGCGCAGGACCTGGTCGGTCTGGCCGGGGGCGGAAAGTGGAAGCCGAAGGGACGAGAACGGCGCCTCCGTGCCGGCCCGCCGGTAGAAGAGCTCGACGCGCCGAAAGCCGTAGTCGTCGCTGAGTTGGAGGCGCAACGGCTGGGTGAGGGCCGGGGTCAGCTCGGCGGTGCCCGTGGGGTCAAGAAAGGAGACGGAGGGGCGCGCGTCGGCCTGAAGGGATACGTCGTACCGAATGGGATCTTGGTTCGACACGCCATCTTCGCTCCGCAGGCGAAGGGTGTAGGCGTCGTCCCGCCGGAGCACGAAGCGCCCGGTGGCCGAGTCGGGTCCCACCGTAAGGGCGCGGGAGGAGCCGCTCTCGAACGCCAGCGTGGCCTCCGAGACGGGCGCGCCCCCGAGGGCGGCCGAAACCTGCACTTCGGTGCCCGGAAGCGCCGCCACATCCCCCACGTTGGGGGCGAGGGTGCGCGCGGGGCGTCCCGTATAGGAGGGGGGGACGATTCGAAGCTGGAGCTGGCGGAGGAAGGGGCGCTGGGCCACGTCCACGTCGTACCACGGAGTGCGCACCGGAGCCGCCACCACCCGGTACCGAAGCGAGCGGCGCACGTTGGGCACGGTATGGTGAAAGGTGCCCACGGAATCGGTCTGCAGCGCGATGCGGCGGGGCGAAGCATCGTCGGCGGCGCGGAGGAGGAGGGTCGCGGATTCGGGAACCGCGCCGGTCGTGCGCACGGAGATGCGAAGGGAGTCGCCCTTCACCAACTGTGCCGGGCCGGGCGACACCGCAAATTCGAAGGGGGCGGGACGATCGAACGAGGTCTGGGGAGCGAGAAGGCGGCCAGAAGCCCCGAGAAAGGTGGACGGGGCGGCCAGCAGAAACGCAGCCACGGCCAGAAGCGGGAGGGAGGCCCACTGGGCCGCCGTCCGAGCGGGCTCGAAGTCGGCCACGTCCTCAAACTCCACGTCGTCGACCTGACGAGCCAGGTGCTGCACGGCGCGGTCTACGTACGGGCCCGGCGCCTCGGAGCGCGCGCCGTCTGCCAGTTGCAAAAGGTTGACCAGCCGGTCGGCCACGGACGGGTGCTCTGTCCCGACGGTGCGCGCCACCTCCTCGTCGGGGGGGCGGTCGAGGAGGCCGAGGAGGCGCCCAAGCGGCCGCGCCACAAAGGCTGCGAGCACGCCCACGAGGGAGGCCCCGATCAGTCCGAGGAGTGCCGTACGTACGTTTGGAGAGAGCCAAAACGTAGCCTCCAGCACCGTTGCCAGCAGCCACACCGCGGCAAAAGTGCCAAGTGCGACCGCGCCCCCGAACGCCAGCTCCGCCCGGGAGAGGCGCCGCGTCGCATCCTGAAGGCGTGCACGCAGACGTTCAACGAGGCGAGCCGTTTGGTCACTCATGGAGACCGAGAGCTACCGAGGCGCGAAAGAAAAAGGGGGGACGCCGGTCTACGAATCGGATGCCGCGGCGGATTACGGACCCGGAGGCTTCGACGCCAAGAGCTTCGTGATCCCGTAGAAAAAACGGCGGAGGCGGGCGGGCAGATTGGAACGAGATCACACGCTCGGCGTGATGTCATCCACAAGTGCCGGTTCGTCCCTGTAAATATCGGCGATGTCTACCGCCAGCCCGCGCTTGATGTTTCTCTCACACGAACGGGCCTTGCAGGATCGTTAGGGCCGGGGCGCCGCTGCGTTCCGTCCTGTTTCCCTGCGGCCCATGCTTATTTTCTCCATTTCATCTTTAGGCCATGCTGCGGTTGCGTCACGCTCCTCTCTTCGCTGCCCTCGCGCTTCTTGTTCTCACCGGGTGCCGAACGTACGGCGACGGGTACGACATCAAGCCAAAGACGTACCGGGCGCTTCAGTCGGCGGTAGAGTCGTTTGAGGACGAGTTGAGCCGGGCCGAGGCCGACCTCCAGATGTTGCGGGGCGCGGCCGACGACGCGGACACCCTGCGCGCCCTGGCCGACCGCTACGAAGAGTTGATCGGCGAGCACAACGCGCTTCTTGAGACGCAGCGCGAGCGCGTCAACCGCCTGTCCGCAGAGGCGGGCTACAGGAGCCTGCACACGGCCTACGGGGCGACGGTCACGGAGCAGCGCATGCAGCAGCAGAAATACCGGCGGGCGTTGACGCGCATTCGGGCAACGGTGCAGGGGCCCGCGGTTGCGCAGCCCCCATCGCCCGATGAACTGCGCCGATACATGATCCGTCCGGTCAACTTTCCGGAGCCGGAACGGACGAAGGCGCTTACGATGCGGGAGGCGCTGGGCGGCCGCTGAGCGACGCTTGCCGTCGCCGAAGGGCCTTCTCCGTCGTTGAGGGAGCGCTACGAGTCGGAGGTGGAGCGGGCTGCGTCTGCAATAGCCCGGGCCGGCCGGGCCACGCTGTAGCTGTGCGCCTGGGGGCGGTCGCTGAACAGCGGTGTGACCTGCGCCCACGTCTGCCGGAACAAATCGCTCTGCCGGTACGCATCCAGGGCCGCCGCGCTTGCCCAGTGGCTGTAGGTGGTGCAAACGGCAGGTGCGTCCGCATCGCGCCACAGCTCCAGATGCTCGCACCCCGAGAACGACCGAATCTTCGGGGCTGCCGAGTCGAAGCGATCCAGAAACGCCTCGACCGTGGAGGAGGAGAACGTCATGCGCACAATGCGAACGAGCATGAAGCAGGGCACAGTTTGTGGCGGACAGAGGGAATGGCCGGAAAGGTAAAGAGTGGCCTCCGCCCGGACAACCCTCCATCTGAACAACCTTTTGGCTGTATCGGCACGCACCGGTGGCGTCGGCGCTCACGCGTGTCCCAGCAGGGTCTGCCCGATGTCGCAGTCTAGGCACCCACCTTCTGTGCAGTAGCGTCGGTAGAGCTCGTGGAGTCCCTGTGCGCCGAAGGCCGAATCCACCGCGGTCCCCAGCGTTTGGAAGCGGCGCACCACCTTGTCGCGGGGGGCAGGCAGGGCGTTGAGGAGCGCGTACACGGCTTCGGTGCAGGAGGCGCTGTCCCGGCGCTCGGCTGCGCGGAGGAGCACCGGCGCCACCGCGTTCACCAGAAGGGTATTGATGCGTGTGTCGCCGATCCCGGCAGTGTGTTCTGCGGCGGCCTTGGTGAGATGGTAATGAGTGCGCCAGAAATCGGAGGGGGTGGCGCGGAGGGCGCTCCGGAGGGCGGCGCTGCAGCGGTTCGCGTGCAGGGCCTCGCGCAGAGTTGCGATCGGGGCGTCGGCCATGAGGGCACCATCGGCGTACCAGGCCGCAGCCTGGGCGATGCGGAGCGGAGGAAAGTTGGGCGGACGGAGTCGAAAGAACGTCCACGCGGTTTGGGGCATGGGTGACAGGTCGCGCCGTACCTGCAGGCGCCGAAACCGATCGCGCAGGTCCATCGCGTAGTCGGCGGTGGCTCGGTCGGCGTCTAGCAGGTCGCCCGGTTCTGGCAAAAGGCCCGCCGTACCCAGCAAGAGTGCTTCGCGGCTGCGGGACTTGCGGAGGCTGCGCAGCGCCCCTGGCGGTATGCGCCTGGCGAGGGTAGACATGGGGCCATCGTTTTTGGCGTAGCCCAGACCCGCGAAGAGGCGCTCGTGAAGGGCGTAGTCCAGGCCGCCTTCTTCGCCTTCCTTGAAGACAGGCAGTTGGTCGCGTTTGCGGGCGAGCCGCACGCGAGCCAGGTGGCGAATCCACTCCTGCCGGGTTGGAGGGGGCACGTCGTCCCAGCGCGGCGCACAGGGAAGGGCATCGTCGTCCGTACGGGTGTGGAAGGCGTGCAGGAGCTTCCGAAGAGGACTTTCGAGCCGTGGATAAAGCACCACCTCGGGGAGCGACGACCCGTCGGCGCGGAGCAGTCCGCCCGTCCACATGTCGGCGTGCAGGGTGACGTGAAGAACCACGCTGTCGTAGCGGGGGTCGGTGTGGTGCTTGTGCTCGAACCACCCTTGCGAGGTGAGGTGTACCTCCACGTGTCCGCGCCAGTCCACGCCCCCGAGGCGGACATGGGCATTGCGAAAGTCAGGACCGGCGTCGGTGTTTGGGGTGCCAGGGGCGAGCACGTGCACCCGGGCATCGTCGGTCGTCTGCAGGTCGCTCGTGTCGAATCGCTGCTGCGCCCACAGGTCCTGCACCAGGGCCTCCGGCACATCCGGCGTGTTGGAAGAAGGCTCGCGAACCACGATTGGCGGGCTCCCTGAGCCGCGGGAATAGGTGCGGAAGGCGGGGGATGGAGAGGACGTGTGCATGGGGAGGCGGCACGGGCGTGAATAGGAGTCCCATCTGGTAGACACAGAGGCCCGCCCAATCATAACGTCCCGTGTTGTTTGGTCTTCCGGGGACGCGCGAGCGGTGCTGAACGGGCTGCAGTGGCGCTCGGGTAGCATCGGCAAGCATTGCTGTGTGCGGGGAGCACCTTGCGGGGCGGTCCGTTCATTCCCGTGCCTCAAAATGCTGTGTTGCGTTGTGTCACCGCCTCCGCTGCTTCGTGCCCGACCTCTCGTCCTCCGCCCCACCGTCGCTGGCCACCGGGCCCGTGCTCTGGCTTGTGCTCGTGCTGCTGGCCGCCGCGCTGGGGCTCGACATGGTGCTGTCCTCCCACTGGACCGATCCGCTCGGTGAGCCCGGCACGTGGGTGCTGTTCGGGGTGCTGACGGGGGCCGTGCTGCGGCATTTTGGACAGCGACGAGCCCGGAAGAGGGCGGAAGACGGACAGGAAGACGGACGGCGCCTGCGCCGATTGAGCCTCCTCGTGTGGGGCCTCTCGGCCCTGGGCGGGCTTGTGAGTTTGTTTCTGTAGGTCCGCACGGCGGCAGCATTCAGGGCGTCCGTAGCAGGCGGCGTCTGTCGCACGGTCGAAGCGCCGTCGCGCGGACGTCCTCTGGTAGGAGCAGCCTTTGCCTAGAAAAGGCCGGGGGCAGAGGGGTTGATCTGTTTGCGGGTTTTCTGCAAGTTCGTCTCTGTTGAGGGGGCGGCTCCCCTAAGGGGCGGCACAAGGCCGGTGGCGCTTTGTGTAGGCCGGTCGGCGCTCTTGCATCACCGGGGGTGCCCACTGGGGGCGACGAAGACACCGCGGCCCCCACTCCCTGCCTGTGTTTTCCGTGAGCAGTTTCTGGTCCTCCATGCACCGCGCCTTTGTCTCGCCGCTCCCACAGCTCCGCGCCCTAGCGCGCGCACACCCTGCCGCTCCCAAAAAGGTGCTCGTGCCCCGGTCCCAGATCGGGCGGGCCTTCGAAGATGGGCTGGCGCGCGACGAGGGCGGCTGGGCGGGCCTGTCAACGCTCATTGTGCGCCACTACGCCGAGCAGATTGCCCGGCCCCGCATTCTGGCGTCCGGCCGCTCCGAGCTTCCCGTGGGCGGACGGTCGTTCCTGGCGGCGCGCCTGCTGGAGGCGCTGCAGGCGCGCGGGCACCTCGATGGGCTGCCGGGACCGGCCCAGTTGGCCTCCACCGTGGCCGACGCCCTGGAGACGCTCCGGCGTGCGGGCGCAGCCCCCGAGGACGTGCAGGCCCGCGCCGAGGCACCGGACGCCTCGGCCACGTTTCGCGTCGTGGCGGCTTGCTACGAACGCTACCTGCAGGCCCTCGCCGACGACGGGCTCTACGACGATGCCCAGGTCTTTCGGTGGGCGGCCGAGCGCGTACGGGCCGGCGTCCCGTCCGTGGAGCAGTCCGTGGTGGCGGTGAGCGACGCGGTGGACCTGCCGGAGCGCGCCTACGCCTTCCTCCGCGCCGTACAGAACGCCTGCGCGCAGTTCTACCGCCTCGGCGCCCCCGCGCCCCACGACGCCCCGCCCCAAACGGCCGCGGCCCGCTTTGCCACCGCCGCCGTGCCCTCCGCAGACCGGGCCGATCCCAAACCGGACCGCCCCGTGCGGGAGGAGCGCGCCCTTCGCCTGCGCCGGGCCGTGGGGGCGCGCAACGAGGTGGACGCTGTGTTTCGCGATGTGCTGGCGGCGGACGTGCCGCTCGACGAGGTGGAGATTGCCGTCGCGGGCGAGCAGCCGTATGTGTCGCTCCTCGCCGCCCGTGCGCAGCAGATGGACATTCCGCTGTCGATTGGGACGGGCCGACCGGCGGCCCAGACGCGCACCGGCGCGGCGCTGCTGGCGTTCCTGGAGTGGATCACGGAGGGCTTCGCCCCCGACCTCCTGATTCGCATGCTGCGGAGCGGTCGGCTCCGGATCGACCGGGTGCGCGACGACATTGCGGACGCGACGGGGCCGGTGGAGATGGAGGCGCACGACGTGGCGACGCGGCTGGCGGCCCGCCGCTACGAGCCGGGGCGCGACGGGTACAAACGCGCACTCGCTGGGGCGCTGCACCGAATGGACGAGCGCATCGACGATTTGGAGGCGCGCGGCCTCGCGCCCGACCACGACCGCACGCAGCGCCGTGAACTGGCGTTTGTGCACCGCCTCGTCCAGCAGCTGCTCGACCTTGTTCCCCGACGCGCCTCGATCCAAACGATGGCCGCCCGAGCGCGCACCTTCATCGAGACGTTTGGCCCGGTCGATCCGCCGTCCGACGAGGGGCCCGAAGCGGAGCGCACCCTCGACGAGGCGGCCCGTAACGTCTTGTGGCAGCGCGTCGATCGGCTGGCCGAGGTGCCGGTCGGCTACGAGGCGCCGGGCCCGCGCCTGGCCCGGCTGCTGCGGCGGTGGCTCCGCGGGCAGTACGTGCGCGCCGAGCACCCGCGCCCCGGCGCCGCCCACGTGGTTCCTCTTGAGAGTGCCGCCTACGGCGACCGCTCGCACCTCTTCGTCGTGGGCATGGACAGCGACACGCTCTCCACGGCCGCCGTGGAGGATGCGCTCCTCCGCGACCACGACCGACGCGCCCTCGGCGACGTGCTCGAAGGCGTGCTCCCCGAACAGCGCGCCGCCCCCGACGATGCGCAGTGGCGCCACGAACAGGCCCTGGCGCGCCATACGGGACCCCTGTCGCTCTACACTCGCGTCTTCGATGTCGAGCGCGGGGAGGAGCGGTTCCCTGCGCCGCTCTTTTTGCAGCTTGAGGAGGCGGCCGGCGACGAAGCCGCCCCGCCCCGCGGCTTCCTCCCGCCGGCCGAGGCGCGTCCGCTCAGCGACCTGGAGGCGTGGCTCGCGGCGTACCGGGCGCGGGGCGAGACGGTCGACCCGGCGCCCTCCGCCCGCACTGCCCTGGCCACGCACTACCCGTGGATCGGGCAGGGAGAAGCCGCCCGTGCCGCCCGCGCCGCCGACACCTACACGGTCCACGACGGTCTGCTGGACGCAGGCGCGTACCCGGCCCTCGACTTCTTGGGAGACGACTACGACGGCCCGCCGATGTCGGCCGGGCGCCTCGAAATGTTCGCCGCAACGCCCTACCTCTACTTTCTGAAGTACGTTCTTGGCGTGGAGCCGCTCGACGAGCCCGCCCTCGACGACGAGCCCTGGCTCAACGCGCTCCGCCGCGGCAGCATCCTCCACGACATCTTCGAGGCGTTCCTGCGGCGGCTGGACGAGATGGGGGAGCCCCCGCGCCCCTCGCACGAGGCGCTCCTCACTGAGATTCTGGACGACCGGATTGAGGAAGAGGCCTCCCGGGTCGCGCCGCCGAGTGAAGGCGTCCAGGAAGCGGCGCGGCGACAACTGCTGGCCGACGCGCAGGTGTTTCTCCGGTCGGAGGGGGAGCGCGCCCGCACGCACACGCCGGTTCACTACGAGGTGGGATTTGGCTACGGGGCCTACCGGCGCCGCGAAGAGGACTTCGGCGCGGTGTCCCTGTCGGTGGACGGGCGTACCATGCCGCTGCGGGGCCGCATCGACCGGGTCGACCGCCGGCCCGACGGGACGCTGGAGGTGTGGGATTACAAGACGGGCCGCCGCTCGTCGTTCGACGAGGGAGACCCGCTGAAGGACGGCGCACAGCTGCAGTGGGCGCTCTACGCTTACGCGCTGGAGGCGCTGACGGGGGACACGGTGACGGCCTCCGGCTACTACTTTCCCACCACGAAGGAGATGGGCACGCGGCTGGCGTTCGACCCCGCAGAGCACCGGGCCGCGGTCACTCGGCACCTCCGGCGCCTGGCCCGCCTCGCCGCGTCGGGCACCTTTCCCATGCACCCGAAGGCCCGGTACCGCAACGCCTGGATGTACCGCGGGTACGACCGCCTCTTCCCCGATCTCGCCGCCCGCAGCCGCCAACTCCAGGGCAAGACGCTCCCCGACGATCGCCCCGCCCCGCCTTCGTTCTAATGCCCCGGCACGCCCTCGCTCGCCTTCTCGCCCGTTCCGCGTTTGCCCATGCCCGCCGCTCCCACCAACCGCTCGTCCTCCTACGATGACAGCGCCGTCCGCGCCCGCATCGGGCCGTGGGCCGAGGAGGGCGTGCCCGATCTCTCCCGCTTCGCGCCCGACACCAACTTCTTCGTCCGCGCCGCCGCCGGATCGGGCAAGACCACCGCGCTCGTGGCCCGCATGGTGGCGCTCGTCCGCACGGGGGTGCCGCCGGACGACCTGACGGCGATCACGTTTACGCGGAAGGCCGCCGGGGAGATGAGCACGCGGTTCTACGAAGAACTCCGACGCGCGCAGACGGCCCTGCCCACCGATGGCCCGCAGTGGCGTCGCGTCACCCAGGCGCTCGACGATGCGCAGCAGGCCTTCATCGGGACGGTGCACGCCTTCTGCGCCCGCCTGCTGCGCGAGCGGCCCATTGCGGCAAACCTGCCGCCCGACTTTGTCGCGGGGCTCGACGACCGGGAGGCGCGGGAACTGCGCGAGCGGGCCTGGCGGCAGTACCTGGCACGGGTCCGCGAGCGGCACCCTGAGCGCATCGAGGCGCTTGCACGGCTTGACGTTGAGCCCAACGACCTGGAGCAGTACTTCGAGCGGCTGTGCGCGCATCCCGAGCTCGACCCCTACGTCAACGCCCCCGACACCGTCCCTGATCTCTCCGCGGCGGTGGCGACGGCCCAGGACCGCCTGGACGCGTGGCAGGCCCGCCGCCCCGACGCGGCGCCCGAGGGCCGAGACGATGCGATGCAGGCCTTCGACACGGCGGAAAAGATGCGCACCCATCTGTCCCTCGACGCGCCCGCCCAGAAGGCCGCGTTTCTGGAGGTTTTCGCCGAGGTGTCGGACGAGGAATCGGGCAGCGTTACCCTGAAGTGCTGGCGCGGGCCGCAAACCGATGCGTACGACTGGGCGCGCGACCTGCGCGACGAGCACCTTCCGGCTCTTTTTCGGGACACCGTGCGCCCGGCCCTCCGGCAGTGGCGCGCCTACGTGCACCGCGAGGTGGTGGCGTTCGTCCGCCCGGCCGTGGAGCATTTTGCCACGCTCCGCCGCGAGGAGGGACGCCTCACGTTTCACGACCTGCTGGCCTGCACTCGCGACCTGCTGCGCGACCACCCGCGCCTCCGCACGGCCCTCCAGGAGCGACACCCCCGCCTGCTGGTCGACGAATTCCAGGACACGGACCCCCTGCAGGCCGAGCTGCTGTTCTACCTCACCAGCCAAGATCCTACCGAGACGCCGTGGACCGCGTGCGAGCCCGAGCCCGGCAGCCTCTTCATCGTGGGCGACGATAAGCAGTCGATCTACCGCTTTCGGCGGGCGGACATGGAGGTCTTTGCGTCCGTGGGGCGCCTCATCGACGCAAGCGGCGGCGAGGCCGTCACCCTCACCAAAAACTTCCGGTCGTGGGACGTGATCTGCGACTGGTGCGACGCGGCGTTCAGCGACCTTTTCAACGACCCGGGGCTGGAGGACCTGCAGGCGCCCTACACGCCGTTCGATCCGCAGCGCACGACGGCGGGAGACACGGGGGGCGTGCGGCGACTCGACATCGACAAGGTGCACGGCAACTGGGGACGCGACATTGCCGCGGCGGACGCGGAACAGATTGCGCGCTACATCGATGCGGCGCAGTCCGGCGCCCTGCCCGCCCACCAGGACCGCGAGGATGCGGCCGCCGAGGGGGCCCGCTACTCCGACTTTCTCCTCCTGACGCGCACCAAGACGCGCCTGTCGATCTACGCCGAGGCCCTGGCCGAGCGCGGCATTCCCTACACCGTGACCGGGAGCGAAGACCTGGGCGAGGCCGAGGAGCTGAAGGCGCTCGTCGATCTGCTGACCTGCGCGCTCCGCCCGGACGATCCGGTAGCGGGTGTGGCGTACCTGAAGGGGCCGCTCGTGGGCGCCAGCGACGATGACCTGTACCGGTTTCGGCGGGCTGGGGGCGCATTCGATCAGATGCACGCGCCGCTCGCGCCCGACGTCACGTCTGCCCTCCCGCCCGAGACGCGGCGTCGCTTTGTGGGGGCCTTCGAGCGGCTGCGGACGGCCCGCACGCGCCTTCGCGAAGAGCGCCCCGGCGTGGCCGTCGAGCAGATTGTCGACACCTTCGGCCTGCTCGCCGGCGCCGCCCATCCGCCCGCTCCCACCGAGGGATCGCTCCGGGCCGGGCGGGTGCTCCGCACGATCACGCTCGTCCAGTCGCTTGCGGCGCAGGGGCTGGGCTGGGCCGAGGTCCTAGAAGAGCTGCAGCGCGTGGTGGAGGGGGAGGAGGACGTGGACGGCATGACGCTGGATACGGGAGGCGAGGACGCCGTGCGCGTGATGAACGTGCACCAGGCGAAGGGCCTGGAGGCGCCCGTCGTGTTCCTCGCCGATCCGTATGCGCGGGGCAGCGGGCCGCCCACGCAGCACCATCTCCGCCGCGACGCGGGCGAACTGGTGGCGCCCATCGTGCAGGGCAGCGGCTACCGGGCCACGGTCACGCATCCGCCGCTGGGGTGGAACGCCCCCACGGCGGGCCAGGAGGAGGGGTTTCGGGCGCGGGAGGAGCGGCACGCGGCGGCCGAGGAGCGACGGCTGCTGTACGTGGCGGCCACCCGTGCGGAAAAGCAACTCGTGGTGTCGACGTATCCCGCAAAGCCCAACGACGGCCCCTGGGCGCCGCTCTATCCGCACCTCGACGCGGCGGACGCGCCGGCCCTGCAGGTTCCTGCGGCCGAGGGAGAAGGGCAGCCTGGGCCCGACGCCACGGCTCCCGCCCCGGCCCTGGAGGCGCACCGCGACCGCCGCCGCGCACAGGTGGACGCCGCTGCCCGCCCGTCGTACCGCACAGAAACGGTGACGGGGGCCGCGCCCGAGCCGTCCGCCCCGGCGCGCTCCCCCGAGCCCGGGCACGACGGATACGGAGAAGCGTTCGGCACGGCGCTCCATGCGCTGCTGGAGCAGGTGGTGCAGGCCCGGCATCAGGACGCCCCGCACCCGGGCGAGGCGACCCTCCAGGCGGCGCTGGCGCAGCAGGGAGCCGCCCCCACCGAGGAGGCAGTGCGAAGGCTGCGGCGCATGATCCAGCGGTTTCTGGACAGCACGGTGTGGACAGAGGTGCAGTCCGCGGCTCCGGTCCTCCCCGAATACCCACTGGTCTGCGTCGACGACGAAGGACCGGCTCCCACTGTCCGACGAGGCGTTATCGACCTCGCATATCGGCTCGATGACGGCTGGGTCCTGGTCGACTACAAGAGCGACCGCGTGTCCGAAGCGTCGGGGCCCCAACTCCCCCACAAACATCCCTACCGGCACCAGATGAAAGCCTACGCCGAAGATTGGCGGTCCGTACAAGGCGCCCCTGTGTCCCGCGCTGGGTTGTGGTTTGCTGATGCAGGCACCCTCGTATCCGTCGTAGGGCAGTCCGCGGAACACTGAGGCCCGGTGAGACAGCCCGGCCGGGCCGCCCTCCTGGAGAGCGCCCTCTTGGAGAGCGCCCTCTGTAGCCTGGCCAGGTCGCCTCCGACCCAGCCCCCAAGATGACCCAGTGCCAGAATTACCCAGTCCCAAGGACAGGGCCACTCGTGCGGCTGATTCCAACCCCACCATAGGCCGTGCTCAGAGCCGCGCACGCACGCTGCCCGCTGTGTGCACGCGGCGAGGTGTACGTGCAAAAATACCGTTGTCGTCCGTGGTGTTTGTCTCCGTCGCCCCGCGCAGTCGTGCACAGGATGCGCGGCACGACTCTTGTTCTCCCCTGTAGCGCGTTGCGGGCCCCAGCTGCGGTGCACAAACAGCCGGCCGCGGCGCACAGGAGTCACGGCGCACGTGAGGCACGACGCTTCCCCACCAGTTCTTCCGTCCCCGGTTCACATGCCAGTTTTTGTCGCGCCCACGCCGGGCGCTCGCGCAGTTCAGATCGGCCTCGCACTGTTGCTTGTTGCCGGGTGTAGCGGCGACATGACAGACCAAATCAGAACGCCTCCCGAGCCGTCTCCCGCCGACGCAGCCCCTGCAGCCCCGACGCTCCGGCCGCCCCAGGCCGACGAACACGCCGAGACAGGAGACCGGCGGCCTCAGATTGGACGATTCGTTGCCGCGCTGACCAACCGGGCGCGCACGACTCGGCGCCGGGCCGCCCTGCAGACCGACCCGGTCCTCCGCCGCATTGCCTGCCATCACAATCAAGACATGCTTGCCCACCAATATCTCGGCCACGAGGACGCGGAGGGGCGCCTTCCCAGCGATCGGTTGGCACGCGAACATCGACGCCTCGTGGGCTCGGTGGGGGAAAATGTCTACGGCGCCGCTGCTCCGCCGCGTAGAGCCGAGGCATCGCGGGCCAAGACGTGGGCACAGCGGGCCCTCGACGGGTGGATGAACAGCTCTGGGCACCGAGAGAACGTTTTGCGGCCCCAATTTACCCACCTTGGCACCTGCGTCACGCAGGGCCATGCACAAGCCAAGGCCACGCAGGTTTTTGCAACTGTGTGGGCCTACGCCCAAGAGCCGCTGCCTTGGACGCACGGGACAGGGGACTCGCTTTCTGTAGCCATGAAGCCCGTGGAGGCGTCCGGCCCCCCCGTTGCGTACGCCTTTGCGTCCGTGGATGCGCCGCTGGGGAAAGCCCTGGAGACGCGGCGGCGTTCGTTCGACGGGACGCTTCGACTTCCAAAGACGCCGGGCGTGTACGAGGGCCGGTTCGCATTTCCACAGGACCGCGGGCGTCGCGTGGTGGTGCCGGGGCCGCGGGTGCGTGTTGTCCCGTCCCCACGATAAAAGCCCACAGTGAAGGCGTTGTGGAGGACTCGCGAAGACGAGCAAAATAAAAATCCCACCGCCTCTCTGGAGAGAGCGGTGGGGAATGTGGCCAGGGACGGATTCGAACCGTCGACACACGGCTTTTCAGGCCGTTGCTCTACCACCTGAGCTACCTGGCCGCCAGCGGCAATGCGATTCCACGATTGCGCATGAAACGTATCGGTCGGGCCCCCGCCTGTCAACGACCCCCCGTGGGGTTTCATGGCCCATTCACCGGGGGGGCTCGTCTGTGCTGGATGATGCATCCGTACTGGGATCTCGCGAACGGCGCGCGCCCCACATCAGTTTCGAGCGCAGGGTGTGGAAAAAGTGTTGG
>ERZ1034486.215-NODE-215-length-16822-cov-3.184112_pt1 | contig 16822 bp, 15 predicted proteins | sample MGYA00520683_ERZ1034486 | MGnify/ENA primary metagenome ERZ1034486 (study PRJEB33760, sample SAMEA4777685) | hypersaline lake metagenome | biome: hypersaline environment; feature: brines | place: Spain | collected 2012-08 | depth 0 m ...
CCGACGAAGGGGGGATGACCTCCCACGCGGCCATCGTCTCGCGCGAACTCGGCGTCCCCGCCATCGTCGGCTGTGGCGACGCGACGGACGTACTGAGAGACGGCCAGCGGGTGACCCTCGACGGGCAGAAAGGGACGGTCGTGGCCGCCGACGCCGAGGGCGAGGCGGCCGAAGAGGCCGATCCCGGGGGGAGCCGCGACGTGGAGGGTGGCGGCGGCCCGCCGACCACGGCCACCGAGGTGAAGGTGAACGTCTCCATCCCGGACGCGGCCCAGCGGGCGGCCGACACTGGCGCCGACGGCGTGGGGCTGCTCCGTTTGGAACACATCCTGCTCTCGACGAGCAAGACGCCGGAGAAGTACGTGGCCGACCACGGCGAGGAGGCGTTCGTCAAGGAGATCTCCGAGGAGATCCGGAAGGTGGCGGACGCGTTCTACCCGCGGCCGGTGCGGGCCCGCACCCTCGACGCGCCGACGGACGAACTCGCGGAGCTAGAGGGCGGCGAGGAGGAACCCCACGAGCACAACCCGATGCTGGGCTATCGGGGCATCCGACGGTCGCTGCAGGAGCCGGAGATGGTGAAACTCGAGCTGCGGGCGTTCAAGCGCCTGCACGACATGGGTTACGACAACGTCGAAGTCATGTTCCCGCTGCCGAACGACGCCTCGGACGTGCGGCGGGCGCGGGAGCTGATGGACGAGGTGGGCATCGACCGGAAGCAACACGACTGGGGCGCGATGATCGAGACGCCGGCCAGCATCCGCGCCATCGACGAGATCATCGACGAGGGCATCGACTTCGTCGCCCTCGGCACCAACGACATCGTGCAGTTCATGCTCGCGGTCGACCGCAACAACGCACAGGTCGCCGACCGCTTCGACGACTTCCACCCGACGATCCTGGAGGCGATGTCGGAGGTCATCGAGGCGTGTAACGAGAACGGCGTGGACACGACGATCACCGGCCAGTCCGGCTCCCACCCGGACATGGCGAAGTTCCTCGTCGAGAAAGGGATCACCTCCCTCTCGTCGAACATCGACGCCGTCGACGAGGTGCGGCGCGTCGTCGCCCGCGCGGAGCGGAGGCTCCAGCTCGACGAGGCGCGAAAGAACGTCGACGACCCCGGACCGCGACTCGGGTGAGCGCGGCCCGCGGCCGGCTACTCCTCCAGCGGGAGAGTGTCCCGGCCGGTGACCCGAACCGTCTTTTCGAGGAGGCCGGGACTGGATGCCCGTAGCGTGAACGAGCAGTGCAACCGATCCGGGAGCGGGGCCGCGCCCGGGTCGAAGACGGCGGGAATCTCGACGGTCCCTTGCGTCTCGACGTTTCGGAGTTCGACGGTGGTCCGGCGAACGTCCCCACGGAGGTCGTAGTACGTCGAGAACTCCTCCCAGCCACCGGGCGGCGCGACCCGGACGCTGTGGTGGAGCGTCGCCTCGTACGTCCTCGGCGGCCACAGTCGGTATCGTCCCCGGTCGAGCCGGTAGCCGTGGTACGGCTCGCTCGCGGCGATGCCGCCGACGGTCGAGTCGAGCGTGAGCCGCAGGGCCGGCGGGAGCGACGTCCGTCGGAGGCGACGGTCGACCGCGACCCCGGCGTAGCCGAGGCCGTCACGGTCGTCGCGGGGCGGGTACTGCCAACGTAGCTCGCCGTCCTCGACCGTCGATTCGGCGTCGAGGCGGTCCGGTCGGCCGGGGAGTCGACCGCTACACCCGCCGAGACTTCCGATGATCGCCGTTCCCAGTCCCGCGAGTACGTGTCGTCGCGGGAGTCCGTCGGAGCGCGTGGAGGGCATGGGATGCGCTCGTCGGCTACGGGGGCGACGATCAAATAGCCGGCGGCGAGCGGCGTCGCGGCTGGCGAGGTAGTGCAGTCGAAGAAAGCCGCGGACGGGGCGGTCCCGGCGGACGGGTGACCGCTTACAGCAGGCCGACGATGGTCTCGATGGAGCCGCGAGCCTCCCAGAGACCGGACACGATCATGACGACACCCGCGAAGACGGCGAGGGCGACGGCCCACTTGCGCACGGGCGAGAGCGAGTTGATGTCTATCTCGAAGGACATGTACATCACCGCGAGATACATCAGCCCGATCACGGGCGCGAACAGCGCGCCGGAGAGGGCAAAGAGGATCAGCGGCGCCTCGATGAAGAGGTTGAGTGCGAGCGGGATCGCGCTGAAGAACACGATCGTCAGCCGGAACGTCGTATCACGCGTGATATTGTAGTTGTCGAACAGGCCGTGGAGCGCGAAGGCGTCCTCCCAGAGGCGGGACATCCCGTACAGCGGGCCGATGAGCGTCGAGAACAGCGCGGCGACGGTGGTCAACAGGAACAGGATGGCGGACCACTCGCCGAACTGCGTCGTGAAGATGCCCGCCATCTCGGGGATGACGGTGAAGCCGCTGGGCTGGATACCGCGGACGTGCAGGGTCGCGGCGGCGGCCGTCCACATGAAGAAAGAGAAGATGGCCAGGATGGCCGACGAAAGCAGGTTCTGCCAGAGGACGATGTCGCCCCAGCCCTTGAGTCGGTGGACCTCCTCGTCGGTGAGGTCGTACTTGTCGATCTCGACGCCGTCGTCGAGGGGTTCGAACATGCCCATGACCTTGTCCTTCGCGAACCAGACGTAGGAGACGGTCGGGCCGAAGCCGGCACCGATCCAGCCGAACATGGTCAGCACGAAGGCCATCCCGCCGACGCCGAGTCCCTCGACGCGGCCGGGGATGGACGGAACGAGGCCGGTCGCGAGGTTCGGCGCCCAGATGCCGGCCGTCCGGAGCGAGACGAACGCGACGAGGATCAGGAAGACCCACAGCAGCGTCGTCGCGATCTTCTCGATCACGCCGTAGGATCGCAAGCCGACGATGGCCAGGCCCGCGAGGACGGTGGCGATCATCCAGACGTTCGTTCCGACGGCCGGTATCAGCGAGTTGAACGCGCCGGCGGTCTCGCCGAGGTGGCCCGAGAGACCGATCGCGTAGATGATGCCGCCGAGGAACACGTAGTAGAAGATCCACTTCAGCCACCACCCCTTCTCGTAGAGCGCGTCGAGGAAGGTGTCGCCCGTCATGACACCGTAGCGGACGAGGTAGTACTGGCCGAAGATCTTCGTGAACGTGATCAACGGGATGAGCCAGATACCCTCCATCCCGAGGTAGGCACCGCCGAGCGGAACGCTCAGCACCTCGCCGCCGCCGATCTGGGAGGCGGTGAACACCCACGCCGGCCCCATGTAGCTGAGAAATTCCTTGAGCGACGAGGGCGGCTCGGATATCCGAGTCTCCGTAGCGTCCGCCGTGCCGGTACTCACGTTCGATCACCGTCCGCAGGCGCGAAACCTGGCTGGAGTTGCTCGATGCGTGCCGACGTGTCGAGCGGAGCCGGATCGCGAGCGAGTCGTGATGGTCTCTGCCGCATGTGTAACCCGACGAAAGATAGTGAGGATGGTATAAATGGGGAAAGCTGCACATTTTGCATTATTTATCATGAACCCTAAATTCCTTAAGGTGATTTAACACGTCGATCGGAAGCGGATCGACCGACTGCGGACGGGGGACGGCCCGGTGCCGTGAGTGGTAACGAATGACGCGGTCGAAAGCGATTTAATTATCGTTAAGGATTACTGGTACCATGGTGATATTGACGGCCATCGACAGGGACCCTGGCTGCAAAGGGGTCGTCGAGACGGCGTACGACCTCGCGACGAGCATGGACATGGAGCTGGTGCTCCTCCACGTGGTCCCCGAGGACGGGGACGAGGGGAAAGCACGGGCTGAAATCGAGGACATCGTCACGTCGGTGATCGGGTCGCTCGAGGGCGTGGACCTCCGCATCATGCCGGAACAGGCGCGCCGTGATCTGCCGACGGGGCGGACGGCGAATCACATCCTGCAGGTAGCCGAAGACATCCGCCCGGACTACATCGTCATCGGCTCACGAAAGCGGACGGGGCTGGGAAAGATCCTGCTCGGGAGCGTCTCGAAGCTCATCCTCGCCAACGCGGACGTGCCCGTGGTGACGGTCGAACAGACGCGGAAGGCGGAGGCGACGTAGGCTACCGCGTCGCGAGGAGATAGCCGCCGCCGGCGACGACGGCGACGGCGCCAGCGACGACGAGGAGCAGGCGGTAGCCAGCGACGGTGTTTTGGAACGCGACGTCCGCGGTGGCGGTGAAGGCGACCGGACCGACCGTCTGTCCGAGACGAAGGACGCTAGTTCGGAGCCCCATCACGCCCGCGCGGAGGTCGTCGTCGACGAGCGTGACGACGGTCGTATCGATGGCGGGCATCGCGACGCCGAAGCCGACGCCGAAAACGAGGAGGGCGGCGGCGACGGCGAGCGGCGACGGGGCGAGTCGGACGCCGAACAACCCGAGTCCGTAGGCGACGAAGCCGACGGCGACGAGCCGTGGCGCCGTCAGTCGGTCGGAGAGACGGCCGTACTGCGAAGAGACGACGGCGCTCGCGACGGCGACGGCCGAGAGCGTCGCGCCGATGCGGCCGGCGCCGAGGGCGTAGGCGTCACGGAGGAGCAACGGGAGCGCGGTGAGGACGGCGCCGTAGAAGATGAGGAAGGCGGCAAAGAGCGCGACGAAGACCCCCAGCGCCTGCGGGAGGGTAGCCACGGCCCGAAGGCGGGTGAGGTACGTTCGCACGTCGGTCGAGCGCTCGGCGTCGGGTTCGTCGAGGGCGACGACGGCGGCGACGGCGACGACGGCACCGACGCCGAAGAAGAGAAACGGCGCCGACCACCGAATCCCGGCGAGCGCGCCACCCAGAAGGGGGTAGAAGGCCGCCCCGGTACCGATGGTGCTTCCGTTGACTCCAATCACCGCGTCGCGGCGCGGTCCGTCGTAGACGTCGCCGATGAGCGTCACCGCGAGCGTGATGAGGGCGCTCGCGCCGACGCCCTGAAGAAAGCGGAGGGCGATCACTTCCGCGAACGTGCGGGCGAAGGCTACGCCGGCACCCGCGACGGCGAAGAGAACGAGCAGGGGGACGACGACCCGCCGGCGCCCGAGTCGGTCGGCGGCCAAGCCGACGAAGGGCGTGACGACGACGCCGGGGAGGGTGTAGGCGGTGATCACCAGTCCCACCTGCGCGTCGGTGACGCCGAAGACGGGACGCAGGTCCGGGAGGACGGGGCTGATCAGGGAGACGCCCATCACGCCCATCAGCGAACACGAGAGGATGACGTAGAGCGTCGAGGACCGCCAGGGAACGACCGCCAATCCGCCGTCGAGGTCCGACACGGTATCGGCGTGGGACCCGTGGCTTGTTAGCGTAGCGTTTGTCCGTCATCGCGCCTCGGATCGCAAGGCCGCGCTCGATCCGACGTGTGACAACTATTCACAAAAATAGATCGTCGGCCGCTCGGCGGCCGAACGTTCATAGAGTCCGGGATGCAAGAACCCGATACGGGCACGAATCGACCGCTTGCCCGGGGACTCATGACGAATCTGCGTGCCGCCGAGGTGAGTTACGAAGTCGACGGCGAGCGCATCCTCGATCGGGTGTCGCTCGACGTGGCGAGCGGGGAAACCGTCGCCATCGTCGGGCCGTCCGGCGCCGGCAAGTCGTCGCTGCTCCGGCTGTGCAACCGACTCGACGAACCCACCGAAGGAACGGTCTACCTCGACGACACCGACTACCGGACGCTCCCGCCCGAACGGCTCCGCAAGCGGGTCGGGCTGGTGCCTCAGAATCCCGCGCTCCGTGACGGCAGCGTGCGCGACAACGTCACCATCGGCCCGCGCCTGCGGGGGGAGTCGGTGAGCGAGGATCGCCTCGCGGCGGTACTCGACGCCGTCGGCCTCGGCGGCTACGCCGACCGGGACGCGGGCGACCTCTCCGGTGGCGAGGCCCAGCGGGTCGCCATCGCCCGGACGGTGATCAACGAGCCGGCGGTGCTCCTGCTCGACGAACCGACGGCGAGCCTCGACAGCGCGGCGGAGGCGGAGGTCGAGCGCCTGCTGGCCGACCTCCTCGCGTCGGGCGAGCGGACCGTCGTCCTCGTCACCCACGACGAGCGGCAGGCCGAGCGGCTGGCCGATCGGGTGGCGCGGATGGCCGACGGGCAAGTCGTCGCCGTGGGGACGCCACGGGAGGTGATCACGTGAGCCTAAGCGCCATCCCGGATCAGTTGACCGATCCCGTCGTGATCGAGGGACTGTTCCAAGTCGCGGCGGCGGCGGCCATCGCGGCCGTCGTCATCGCCATCTCGTCGCTCCGCGACCTGGGGCTGGAGCGGGAACTCGGCGGCTCGTTCGTCCGCGGGTTCGTCCAGGTGCTCGCGATGGGCGCGCTGATCGGCGTGCTCTTTACCATTCCGCTCACGTTTTCCGGCCTCCTGCTCGCGGCGATGGTCGTCTACGCGGCGTGGGAGTCGCGCAAGCGCGGCGACGGCGTGCCCAACGCCTTCCGCATCTCGGTGATCGCGCTGGGCGTCGGGTCGGCCGTCGTCATCGTCACCATGGTCGCCGCAGGCGCCATCGAGCGAACCGTCCGCAACCTCGTCCCGGTCGGCGGGATGATCATCGCGAACGCGATGAAGACGAACTCGCTCACGCTCGACCGGTTCCAAGGGGAAATCGAGTCGAACCGGGACGAAATCGAGGCCGTCTTGGCGCTCGGGGTCCCGCCGGAGCGGGCCATCTCGGAGTTCGTCACCGAGTCCGTCCGGGCGTCGCTCATCCCCGTCGTCGACGCCATGCGGACGCTCGGGCTGGTCTACATCCCCGGCATGATGGCGGGGATGATCCTCGGCGGCGCCAACCCCATCTACGCCGCCGAGTACCAGTTCGTCATCATGGGCATGATCTTCGCCGCCGGCGGGCTGACGAGCATGACGGCCAGCCTCCTGTTGGGCCGAGCGGCGTTCACCGACGCGGCACAGCTCCGTCGGTTCGAATCGACCGATCGAACGCTGTTCGCGACGCTTCGGACGGCGCTGGGGCGGTGACGGTCGCCTCGGATACTTCTCAGTTCGCTGCCCGAGGGTGTCGGTGGAAATGGGACCGGAGACCGGGCCGATGCGCGTCCTGCACGTCGACGACGACCCACGTTCCTTGAGGTGGTCGTCGTCGTGCCGCCGTCCTCCGGCACGGGGCGGACGCGGGTCCTGGCCATCTACGCCGACAGCCCACACGCCTTCGGCGAGGCGGAACGGCGAGTTCTCGAGGAGCTCGGCGAGGCGGTCGAGCGGGCGCTCGAAACCACCGAAACCGGACGCCAGCTCGAATCGGAGCGGAGGGACGCCGACGGCGGTGCCCGGATCGAAGTGCGGGGCGTCGAGTTCGACTACGCCGCGCGGGCGGCGTCGAGGACGGCCTCGTAGTCCGGCTCGTTCGTCGGGTCGTCGGCCACCCAGCCGTACGTGACGGTTCCCGCGTCGTCGAGGACGAAGACGGCGCGGTTGGCGATGCCGTAGAGGCCGAGATCCGGGATGTCCATCGTCAGCCCGTAGGCCTCGATGGTGTCGCCATCCATGTCGCTCACGAGGTCGAACTCCAGGCCGTGTTCCTCCCGGAAGGCACCCTGTGAGAACGGCGAGTCGGCGCTGATGCCCAACACCGTCGCGCCGGCGTCGTGGAAGTCGTCGAGGTGGTCCTGAAACCCGAGCATCTCGTTCCGACAGGGCGGGGTGAAGGCGCCCGGGAAGAAGGCGAGGACGACCGGGCCGTCGCCGAGGTGGTCGTCGAGGTCGAACGAGTCGTGTTCGGCCGTGCCGCGTGTCGCGGTGAACGTCGGGGCAGTGTCGCCGGTGGATACCATGTGGGGAGCGAGGGACTCGGACCGCATAAAACCCGCCACGAACGGTGCGCGAACGTTTACTATCGGCGGGGAGTAGGGGAGCGCATGGCTGAGTTCGGCGCGCTGTCGCTCGTTCCCCCGTTGCTCGCCATCGGCCTGGCTATCGTGACGCGAAAAGCGGTGTTGTCGCTCTTTCTCGGCGTGTGGGCCGGGGGCGTCGTCTTCACCGGCGGGGTCGGGCTGGGGAAGACGTTCGGGTGGATCGCCGCCGCCATCGGCGACAGCACGTTCCACGCCCAGATCATCATCTTCACGCTGTTGCTCGGGTCGGCGGTCGCGATGATCTGGCGGCTGGGCGGCTCCCACGCGGTGCGAAACTGGGCCATCGACCGTCTCGACACGCGACGCAAGGTCGGCGTCGCGACGTGGCTGCTCGGCCTCCTCCTCTTTTTCGACGACTACGCCAACACGGCCGTCGTCGGGAGCACGATGCGCGACGTCGCCGACCATCTGCGTCTCTCCCGCGAGAAGCTGGCGTATCTCGTCGATTCGACGGCCGCTCCGGTGGCGACGCTCGCCGTCTCCTCGTGGGTCGCTTTTCAGCTATCGATGATCGAGTCGGGGTACGAGGCGGCCGACATCGCCGCGAGCGAGGTCCCGAACGCCTTCGCGGTGTTTCTCGAATCGATCCCGTACAACACGTACGCCATCCTCGCCATCGCGATGGTCGGCATCGTCGTCCTGAGCGGGCGGGACTACGGCGAGATGCTCGCGGCCGAACACCGGGCCGCCGAGACGGGGCGGGTCACCCGCGAGGACGCCCGACCGATGCAGGACGTGGCGGCGGAGCTTGGCGAGCCGAGCGTCGAGAACCCCCGCCTGCTCGCCTTCTTCATCCCCATCGGCGTGCTGGTCGTCGCGACGGTCGGGACGGCGCTCTGGACCGGCTACGAGCCGGGCGCTTCGCCCTACGACACGGTGATCGAGGCGGATTACGCGGTGGCGCTCATCTTCGGCTCCTTCGCGATGGTCGTCTCGACGTACGTCCTCGGCTACGTCACCGGCCGGCTGACGCTCGGGGAGAGCGTCGACACGACCATCGACGGGTTCGGCATCATGCTGACCGCGGTGACGATCCTCGTCCTCGCGTGGTCCATCGGCAACGTCGTCGAGGCGCTGGGGACCGGCGAGTACGTCGGCGGCGTCGCCGGGCAGGTGCTCGATCCGGCGTTGTTGCCCGTCGTCGTGCTCGGCACTGCTGCGTTCGTCGCGTTCTCGACCGGGAGTTCGTGGGGGACGATGGCCATCGTGACCCCCATCGCCGTCCCGGTCGCCTGGCAACTGACCGGCGATCACACCATGGTCGCGGCGCTGGTCGGCAGCGTCTTCTCCGGCGCCATCTTCGGCGATCACGCCTCGCCCATCTCCGATACGACCGTCCTCTCCGCGACCTTTACCGGCGCGGACCTGATCGATCACGTCCGGACCCAACTGTACTACGCCGTCACCGTCGCGCTCGTCGCCGCCGCCTTGCTCGTCGTCTGGGGGTACGTCCGCATCACGCCGTGGCTCCTGTTGCCGGTCGGCGTCGTCGCGCTCGTCGGGCTGGTGTACGGCCTCTCGACGCTCGACGGCCGCCGGCGCGGCGTCGACCCCACCGTGTCGGACGACGCGGAGGCGACGGCGGCCGACGACTGATCGGAACGCGGCGCCGTCGAGCCGGGGGAGGGTTGCCCGTCCGGTCGCTACGCGCGCCCGTTGAGCGGGCAGACGAAGAAGTCCGGCGGGCCGAAGCCGGGGCGGCCGAGCGTCACCTCGATGTAGTCCTTATCGAGGACGGCGTCGGCGTTCGTCAGCGGGGCGTCGTCGTTGAACGCGTCGACATCGGTCACTTCCGCCGAGAAGTGGGTCCACTTCCCGCCGTTCCAGTCCTGATCGCCGGGCGCCGATTCGGAGACGAACGGCGACGCCTGGTCGTCGCTCGCATCCGCGTTCTCGTCGATCCGTCCGCCCCCGTCGTGGAGGAAGTAGATCTTGTCCTCCGGATCGGGTCGCTCGTCGAGCGTCTTCACGACGTTCGTCCGCCAGAGCACGTCGTTGGCGTAGACGCGGCCGAACGTCTTGCCGTTGCCTTTCTCGTCGCTCTTGCCCGGATTCGCCGCGGCCGAGGTGGTGAGGGCGACGCCACCCACACCGAGGGCGGCGCCGTAGCGAAGCACCTGTCGTCGAGTCGGTGGTCCTATCATAGTACTCAGGAGGCGTCTCGCCTCCACCAGTACCGGCGCCGGGATGGAAAATGAATATTTTTCAAACTGTGTACATGATCGGTCGAACGTCGGTCTAGGATGTGGCTAGACTGTCGGCGACGGAGCGTGGTCGACGCGGGCAGTTAGAAGGAGAGCGTCGTGTCGTGGTCGGCAGCGAGGCGGGCCACTGCACTCTCGTCGTCCATCGTGGCCCACGGGGCGAGGTCCGCCTCGTCGATGTCGCGGGCGGCACAGCAGTCGCGCAGGGCGACGGCGTCGGCGAGGGCGTTCGCATCGCGCAGTCGCTCGACGGTTCGCCCGACGGTCGGGAGCCCCGACGCGTCGATGGCGTGCAGGTCGGCGTCGGCGGCCAGGAGGTAGACGGCGTCGGCCATCGCCACGATAGATACGTCCTCGCCGTCGGCGAGCGCGCCCTCGGCGGCGACGAACGGCAGGGCCACGTCGTCGTCCGCCGGACCGTCGGTCAGTAACAGGAACATGGCGTACCGTCGATCGGTCGGACACATATATCTCCCGTCGGGGAGCGCCTCGCCGCGGTTAGCCCCCGGCGAGGACGTTCGCCTCGGGGAAGACGAAAAACAGCACCAGCACCGAGGTCAACACGACGAAGTACGGGAAGGCGGCGCGGGCGATTCTGATGTAGTCGATGTCGGTGATGCTGCTCATGATGTAGAGGTTGAGGCCGTACGGCGGGGTGATGAAGCCGATGGCGTCGCTGATCATGAAGATCACGCCCCACATGAGCGGCGAGATGCCGAGGGCGAAGGCGGCGGGCGCCAACAGCGGCGCGGTGAGGATCATGTTCGGAATCGACGCCAGTATCGACCCGCTCAGGAGCATGACGACGAGGAGGGCGACGCCGACGAGAACCGGCGAGTCGAGCGCGAGGACGGCGTTCGAGACGACGTCCTGCAGGTCGAGAAAGGAGAGACTCTGCTGGATCATGATCGACGTGATCAACACCGGGATGATGATGCCGACGAGGTAGACGGTGAGCCGGACGGACTCGGTGACGAATTCGAAGTCGTCGATGTGCCCCGAGAGGAGTTCGGCGGTGACGACAAAGAGGATGGCGATGGAGGCGGACTCCGAGGGCGTGAACAGGCCGGTGAAGATGCCACCGAGCAGGACGACGATGGCGAGCAGCGAGTTGCGCGCCTCGAACATCGACCGAACGATCGCGGCGGGGCTGAACGAGTAGTCGGTCGTGCCGTAGTCGCGCCGGCGGGAGATGACCGTCGCCGTGACGACGAGGCCGCCGAGCATCAGGATGCCGGGGAGGATGCCGGCGACGAACAGTGCCGAGACCGAGAGGTTGAACGTGACGCCGTAGAGGATGAAGAGGACGCTCGGCGGGATGATGATGCCGAGGGTGCCGCCGGCGGCGATGGTGGCGGCGCTGAAGACGGGATCGTACCCCTCCTCGTCGAGTTCGTCGGTGAAGGCCTCGCCGACGGAGGCCGTCGTCGCGGCGTTCGAGCCGGTGATGGCGGAGAAGACGCCCGCGGTGACGAGCGCCGTGTTCGCCGAACTGCCGGGGAGCCAGCCCGCGACCGAGCGGGACATGTCGATGATGTCGCGGGCGATCCGTAGCTGGTTGACGAGCGCGCCAACGAGGATGAACAGCGGGACGGCCGTCAGGGGGAACGTCCAGAGCTGGTAGTACGAGACGAGCGCCACGTTCCGCAGGCTGAAGACGGGGAAGATGACGGTGAAACCGATCGCCCACGTCGAGAACACCAGCAGGATCGGGACGCCGACGACGAACAGGACGGCGGCGACGAGCGTCAGGAGCGCGAGGGCGGCGTCGGGGCCGAGACCGGCCTGCAGCGGAACGGGGATCACTCGTCGACCACCTCACCGTCGGCGTACGTGATGTCGTCGCCGCGGCGGAAGGCGTAGCTCACCCAGAGCATCTGCTCGGCGACCCGAAAGAGCACGAGGGCGATGCCGACCGTCACGGCCAGGTACGTGACGGCGTCGGGCACCGACGTCCCGGTGATGGTCCCGCCGCGGCTGAGGAAGTCGCCGAAGACGGGGAGCGAGTAGACGAAGACGACGCCGGCGAAGGCGAGCCAGCAGAGCCACTCGACCCAGTAGACGACGTACCGGCCGGTGTTCGACAGCCCGGAGAGCACTGTCGTGAATCGCAGGTGGTCTTCGTTGCGGATGACGTACGCGACGGAGAGCCACGCGACCCAGACGAACATCCCGATAGCGCTCTCCTGTGCCCACAGGGCCTGCTCGCCCGTGAGGGTACGTTGGATGACCGAGAATCCGATCACCAGCCCGTAGACGACGAGGAGCGTCCCGCCGAGGTACAGTTCGAGGTTGCGCTCGGCGGGGCCGAGACGCGTCTCCTCTAGGCGGTCGGGGTCCAAGAGCGTCTCGACGTATCGTGAGAGTGTGGACGGCATCGACGAGCTATATCCGGTCCAGATAGTCGTCCCACCAAGCGTCGAGCGTGAAGTGCTTCGACTGGTCGGGGACGCCGCTCTCGCGGGCGAGGTCGTAGAGCCGGTCGAAGAAGCCGTCGGTGAACTCGTCGTGGACGCGGCCGATGGCCTCGCTGTAGAGGTCCCGGTTGTCGGCGGGGTCGACGGGCTTCCGCCACGCGTCGAGGGCGTCTTCGCTCAGCCAGTTGACCCGTACCGGCTCGCCGTCCGGGCCTCCGGTGTGGAAGTTCGAGCCTTCGACGGGGGCGTCGGGGCTGAGGCCCTGGAAGCGCTCGTACGTCCGGTCGGCACGCTGGATGCTCCGTTCGGCGAGGTCGGCGGTGACCTCCGCGAACGCCGTCCGCTCGGCCTCCGAGAGGCTCTTGAGGAAGTCGACACGACACCGGATGGGGTCGAGCCCCGGCGCCCACTGGGTCAGCGTCACCTGCGCGATCGTCGACGTGATCTGCGCGGCGACGGCGTAGGGCGTGATGATCTCCAGTCCGTCGACGACGCCCGATCGCATCCCCTGCAGCGTGTCGGCGAAGGAGATGGTGATGGGGTTCGTCCCGAGTTCGTCGAACGTCGTCGAGATGACTTCGCTCTGTGTGGTCCGGATCTTCCGCCCCTCGAAGTCGGCCGGCGAGGTGACCGGGCGGCCGGGGTCGCTCCCCGTGCCGATGAGGTGGGCGCGGTAGCCGGGCGGGTCGAAGCCGACCGGGACCACGTTGTACTTCTTGGCGAAGGGAACCCAGTACTCCTCCCACGTCGTCGGATGGACGAAGCTGTAGCCGATGGCGGCCCGCTGGTGAACCGGGAACGTGTACGGGATGCTCCAGAGTTCGTTCTCCGGCCAGATCTTCGCCGAGTTGGCGACCGAACTGCTTCCGAGGTGGATGACCTTCGAATCCAGCTTCGACATGCAGGACTGCTCGCTGCAGAGCTCCTTGCTGCCGACGAGGGCCATATCCGGGGCGTCCTCGCGCTCGTCGAGGCGGCGGCCGAGTTCGAAGACGGGGTAGACTAGCCCGCACCCCTCCGGTCCCTCGGGGAGACTCCCACCGAAGTCCCAACACGTCGTGTCGGGGTTCTGCGTCCCAGCCCACCGGGCCGTGGTCCCACCACTGCCGTCGGTTCCAGTCGCGCTGCCGCCGCCGGTTCCACCGCCCAGACAGCCCGCAAAGCCGGCCGCGAGGGCGCCGAGCGGGGCCGTCCTGAGCAGGTCACGTCTGGAGTGACCGGCCGATTCGTCGCGTGAGTCGGTGTGTTCGTCCCTCATGATATGTGTCGAACGTTGACGAGCGTCCGCCGGTCCACGGCACGTCGCCGCTGGACCGCGAGCCGTCCGTCAGCCGTCGGTCGACCGTGCGTACGCCCGTGTGGGTCATTCCTCTGTCTCCCTCGACACCATTTTCCGAGACGCGTGACACGCCGTGCGGGCGCCGGGCGGGACGAGACTGTACGTGTCGGCGACGAATTGGCGGTATCCGTTACGTATCGGTCCCGAATCGCAAGATATCCGCAAGACCCTACGTTCGACGCTCGGTGCGGACGGGATCGTGTCCCGCGGACAGCAGCAACAATTGCTGGTTGTGGCCGTTACGCCCGCGGATCACGCCGCTGCCGGACTCACGCACACGGGGTAGGTGAGCCGTGGTGGCGCGTCGACGACGGCTCACGCCGGCGTTCAGCCGCCACCCGCGTCCAGGCGGTCGCCGAGGGTAGTGAGGACGTCGTCGAGCGACCGGCCGGCCTCGGCCCGCCGGAGCGTCGAAAGGATGGCCGGATGGATCGGCGGCGAGCGGACGAAGACGGCGCCGCCGGTGGCCGTCGTCCGGAGGAGCCAGCGGACTGCTCGACGGGCGAGGCCCCACCTCACGTCGGTGAGGACGGTCGCGACCCGCCACGCCCACGCCCGTCCCTCGGTGATCGAGAACAGGGAGAGCGCCTCGTCGAACCGGCCGAGCGTCGCGTCGACGTCGTCGATGCCCGGTGCGTAGAGGTCGGCGAGGGCGACCTGCTGGGCGTCGATCAGGGCGGCGAGCACGTCGTCGATCCGGTCGTGGTCGGTGCGTTTCCGCCGGCGGTGCGGGTCGATAGCCACGTCCCGCAGGGTCAGGGCGAGGTCGTAGTTGATGTGGGCGTTGACGCCGAGGAAGGCGTCCTGTGCGACGAGAGCCGACCCCGCGACGGCCGTCGAAAACGCGACGATCCAGGGGTCGGGGACGGCGTCGAGGGCTCCGCGCTCGAAGTCGCGGAAGGCCCGACGGTAGTAGTCGGCGAAGGTGATGGTGTAGCGGCGCATCCAGTCCGGATCGTCGAAGCGGCCGGCGTCGATGGCGTCGCGGACCGCGGCGGTCATCCGGGTGTAGATCGTGAGGAAGACGGCGCGACGGTCGCCGGCCGCCCGGAGGCGGTCTTCGAGTTCACGGAGACGGTCGAGGACGCCGTCGACGGTGTCGAAGGGGGCCGTGACGGCGGCGACGAGTTCGGGGTCAGGATCGCGTGGCGGCGCCGCCGACGGATCGGTTCGGACGGCGAGGCCGGCGGCGCGGAGGCGGCGCGCGTCGAGCAACCGGGGAAGCGTGGCGTAGCCGGCCATGCGAGATGGTGACAGGGCGGCGCAAAATAGCTGGCGCCGGGGGCGTCTCAGTTCACGTCGTCGAAGAGGTCGACCACGTCGTCGAAGTCGAGGCGGCCGTTCGCGTTGAAGTCGTACGCGGACTCGTTCATCGCGACGCTGTCCGACTCGAAGTTGTCGAACAGCGTCTGGATGTCGTCGTAGTCGAGGCGGCCGTTCCCGTTCACGTCCTCGTAGCGCCCGTCGTTGTCGGGGTCGGTCGGCGCGTCGGGGCCCCCGACTGCGGGCGGGCCGACCACGAGGACGCCCGGATCGGCGTCGGCGTCGGGGGCGTTCCCCGCGTCGTCGTCCAGGTCGTCGACGGACACTCCCACGTCGGTCGTCCCGGTGGCGTCGCCACGAACCGTCAGGGTCGCGAGGGGTACGTCGGTGCCGCCGGCGACGGGACCGACGTTCGTATCGAGGTCCGCGAAGCGGACGGTGACCGAACTGCCGTCGTCGGAGACGTTCGTCTCCGCGATGCCGAACGCGTCGTCGACGGCTGCGCCGGTGAACGCGGCGACGTCGGGGTCGGAGAGCGAGACGGTGACGGTGCCCCCCGAGAGCCCCTCGGGGAGCCAGCGGGCGGTGAGTCCGAGGTCGGCCGTCGCGCCGTTGTCGACCGCCATCGACGCGGCGACGACCGTCGGCGACTGGGGCTGGAGCCCGGGCTCACCCGCCTTCAGCGTGAACGTGGCGTCGGTGCGGATCGGGGACCCGGGGTCGGAGACGTATTCGAGCACGCGGTACTCGGTCGTCCAGTCGTCGGGCGTGAGCGTACACCGGGTGTAGCCGCGCCGACCGGAGTAGTATTCGACGTTCTCGTTGTCGGCGATGACCTGACGGCCGAACGCGTCCATGTCTCCGCCGTCGCCGCCGGAGGAGATGGACGTGCCGACGAACTCCGCGCCGATGGCCTCCTCGGAGTCCTCGGCGAAGCTGACGAGGTCGCTCGCCCAGTGGCGGTGGATATCCCCGGTGACGACGACGGGGTTCTCGACGTGCGCCTCGAAGGCGTCGTACACCGCCCGCTGGTCGGCCACGTAGCCGTCCCACTGATCCATACGGAACCCCTCCTCCTCCCCGTCACCGAAGAGGTCGACCTTGTAGTCCATCCGGGCGATGGGAAGCTGGTTCGCGAGCACGTCCCACGTCGTCTCGGAGGATTCGAGATTGTCGAGGAGCCACGACCGCTGGTTCTCGCCGAGGATGGTGCGGTCCTCGGCGAACCGCTCCTGACAGCCGACGACGGTGAAACCGTCGTCGCAGGCCTGATCGCTCCGAAACTCGCGCGTGTCGAGTACGTTGAACTCGACCAGGTCGCCGAAGCTGTAGTTGCGGTAGAGCTTCTGGTTCGCCCCGTCCGGCTTCTGTTCCATCCGGAACGGCATGTGCTCGTAGTAGGCCTTGAACGCCGCCGCCCGGCGCCTCAGGAACGCCTCCGTGCTCTGCTCGTCGGGATTCTCGGGCACGTCGCCGGCCCAGTTGTTGTCGACCTCGTGGTCGTCGCGGGTGATGAGCCAGGGGGCGCTCGCGTGAGCCGCCTTCAGGTTCGGGTCGGACTTGTACAGGCCGTACCGGAGGCGGTACTCGTCGAGGGAGACCATCTCCTCGCGGTACCGGGGCGGAACCGACTGGTCCCGGGTGCCGCCGTTCGCGCCGATGGGGTACTCGTAGATGTAGTCGCCCAGGTGGATGATCAGGTCAAGTTCGTCGCGGGCCATATACCGGTAGGCCGTGAAGTAGCC
>ERZ1034486.216-NODE-216-length-16742-cov-35.878468_pt1 | contig 16742 bp, 19 predicted proteins | sample MGYA00520683_ERZ1034486 | MGnify/ENA primary metagenome ERZ1034486 (study PRJEB33760, sample SAMEA4777685) | hypersaline lake metagenome | biome: hypersaline environment; feature: brines | place: Spain | collected 2012-08 | depth 0 m ...
GCGTCCCGTCGGTCGCGAGTCGGCGTGCCGTCGCCGCACCGATACCCGCACTCGCGCCCGTCACGACGACGACTGGTGCGTCGTCGACCGTCTCGTCGCCGGCCGTTTCGTCGTCGACCGTCTCGTCGTCGACCATCTCGTCGTCGACCGTCTCGTCGTTGACCGTCTCGTCGGTGGGCGCTGGCGCACTCATCGGCTCCTCCGGCGGACGCATCGATCGATCGTGTGAGTCACACCCGTCGGTACGTCATCGACGGTCAAAGCCTATCGGGGCCGGGCTCCCGACCCCAGACCCATCACCCGTTCGCCTCGACTGCACACGGGCGCTCGACGACCGGCTGACTCGTCGGCGACCCGGCCGGACCACCGGCGGCGACCTCCTGTGTCACCCGAACCACCGTTATCCGTTCGACCGGCGCGTCGTGTCTCACGGCCACTCGCCCACAGGCCCAGTCGGCGTACCCGATCGCGACCGGACCGTCGGGAGCCGCTCGGCCGACGGCGGACATGAACTTGCGGTGACGGACGCTCGGGTAGACGGCTCCGTGGTCCGGTGGCCGGTCTGCCCTCTCGTCCCCGACCCGGACCGTCGAGCCGTTCGCGAGCCGTACCGCCGTCGTGTACCAGCTGTAGGTGGTCGTCGGGTCCGGCGCGTACAGCCCCCATCGCTGCTGGTTGACGCGGTCGTCGTCGAGCCGGTCCGGCAGGTCGACCACGCCGACGGTACCCGCAGCGAAGACGAGCAGCCACGCCAACACGACCCATCCGAACACGGTCGCGAGGACTCGTCCACCGGCGAGCGTCGGCTCTGCGGACGTCGGCTCTGCGGACGTCGGCTCCGCGGGCGTCGGCTCTACGGACGTCGGCTCTGCGGGCGTCGGCTCTGCGGAGGCATCGTTGGACGGCCCGCCCTGCTGCTGCCGGAGCGTCCCGAGGACCCGCCGTCCGACCGGCTGCCGAACGAGAGGACCCAGCGCCGACGGAGACGGCCGCCAGCGACTCGACGTTGACGGCCAGTGTCGAGCGAGCGTCTCCCACCCGGCCGTCGGGACGAACGCGAGCACCGCCGTCGTGAGCGCGAGCGGGAACACCCCGACCGAGACGGAGAGCGCCATCCCGACGAACGCGCTCAGATACGCTGCCACGCTCACGAGGCGATACCGCCCTACGGGGGCGAGCAGCAGGACGGGCGCACCGACGAGCAACACGACCCACCCGTAGGTGAGCGCGGTTGCGATCCCACCGTGGTCGGCGACTGCGGCCCCGAGCGGCGTGGCGATCGCCGCGTTGGCGAGCGCGATCGCGAGGGCGTCGCCGCCGTACCACGTCGACCCGGCGTGTTTTTCGACGGCGTTGATCGCGAAGACGACGAGCGGCTGTGCGAGGAGCGCGGTCGTCCCGGCGGTCGCGACGCGCTCGCGAGCTGACCCCCGACGAAGCGCGTCGACCGACCACCGTTCGCCGAGCGGTGTCGCGAGCGCGACGACGAACAACACGCGGAGCAGTCGGTCGCCACCGTTGAGTACCGCCGGATTGCGGACGTGAACCGAGAGTAGCAACAACAGCGAGAGCGCCCCGGTGAGTCGGGTGCGATAGCCGAGCCCGAACGCGAGCGCGAGCATCGCCGCGAGGAGAACGAGCACCCACTGGACCCAGACGGCCCCAGAGAGCGCGTGCAGCGAGAGGCGGGCGAGTTCTCCGTAGGCGGCCTCGTGGACGGCGAGCGGATAGACACCGGCGTCGGTGTAGAACCGCTTCAGACTCCCGGCTCGCCAGCCGAGATCGACGAGAAGGGTCCCCGCGAGGCCGATTCGCACAGCCGCGAGCGAGCGCGTGTCGACGGCCACGCGGGTCCATATCACGCGACGAGCGGCCCGGCGGACGCGCCTCCAGCGTGACTCAGAAGCGTCTGTGGAGACGTCGTCGCTCGTCGACTGCGGCGTGTCGTCGGCCGTCGGGTCCGCCGCGCACATGGGGTCTCGACCGATATCGGTGCGAGTGCGTGACCGATCACCTCGGGCGAAGGTATACCTGTTGGCGCACGCCGGCGCGTCGACTCCCACGATACCGGGCTCATCTGGCCGGGGCCGAACGCTTTTTGCGGGACCTGTGTGAGGTGCCCACATGGACCTCCACGACGTCACCGATTCGGTCGAGGCCCGCCGCGACGAGCTCACCGCGCTCGCGCGCGACATCTGGGAACACCCGCAGACGGCGTTCGAAGAGACGTACGCCGCCGAGCGACTCGTCACGGCCCTCGACGACCGAGGCTTCGACGTCACCGTGGGCGTCGGCGACGTCGAGACGGGGTTTCTCGCGCGGTACGGCGACGGCGATCCGGTCGTCGCGACGATGGGCGAGTACGACGCACTGCCCGGACTCTCACAGCGCGTGAGCGCAGCGCGGGACCCGGTCGAGCCGGGCGGCGCCGGCCACGGCTGTGGCCACAACCTCTTCGGGGTCGGGTCGCTCGGAGCCGCCTTCGCCGTCGCAGACGCGATCGACGAGGGCGTCGCGGGGACCGTCGTGTACGTCGGCACGCCGGCCGAGGAGGCGGGTTCCGGGAAAGTGTACCTCGCTCGCGCCGGGGCGTTCGACGACGTCGACGCGGTCGTCTCCTGGCACCCGGGCTGGTACAACGCCCCGACGAAGGGGTCGTGTCTGGCCGTCGATAGCTTCACCGTGACCGCCGAGGGGACCTCCTCGCACGCGGCCGCGGCGCCCGAGGCCGGCCGGGGCGCACTCGACGGGATCCAGCTGCTCAACACCGCCGTCGAGTACATGCGCGAGCACGTGCCCGACCCGGTTCGACTCCACTACGTGATCACGAACGGCGGTGATGCCGCAAACGTCGTGCCACCGGAGGCGGAAGCCGAATACCTCGTGCGAGCGCCGAGTCGCGAGCTCGTCGAAACCGTCGGCGCGTGGTTCGAGGACGCAGCACGCGGCGCGGCGCTCATGGCAGACGTCGACGTCGAGGTGACGAAAACCAGCGGCGTGTACGGCGTCCGTCCGAACGAGGCGCTCGGGGACGCGATCCGCGAGACGATGGCCGAACTCGGCGGATTCACCGTCGACGACCCGCTGGCCGACGACCTGCGCGCGTCGCTCGGCGACGTCTCCGGACAGCTCGCCGAACTCGAGCCAGCCGACCGCGACCGGGCCAGTGAGGTCGCCTACTTCACCGAGCCCATCGACGCGGTCGACGCCGGAACGGTCGGGTCGTACTCGACCGACTCCGGGGACGTGAGCCAGCTGGTCCCGCTCGGGCGGATGACGACCGCGACGTGGCCGGTCGGGACGCCCGCACACTCCTGGCAGGCGGTCGCCGCGAGCGGTTCGACCGGCACCGAAGGGATGCTGTACGCCGCGAAGACGATCGGTGGAACCCTCCTCCGACTCCTCACCGACGACGACCTCCGCGCGGCGGTCACCGACGAGTTCGAGAGCCGTGGTGGTGCCGACGACTACGAGTCACCGATGCCGGCGGACGCCGACCCGTACGCGCTGCTCGGCGTCGAGCGCCCCACGTTCGAGCCGGGGATCGACGCGACACGTCGGGGTGACGCGAGTACGGCCGACGGCGACGCGAGTGCGGCCGACGAGGGCGCGAGCGCGACCGACGACGACTGAACCGTCAGTCGGCGGGCGTGGGCGAGGCACTCGGGGGACCGGTGACCGTCGCCGCGAGGATGCCGACCGTCTGACCGAGGCCGACGACGCCGATCCCGGCGGCGACCGCCGTCGGCGACCCGGCGAGCGCGACGGCGACCGCCCCGATGACACACCCGCCCGCGCCGATGGCGTACGCGCTCGCCGCCTGCCCCACGCGTCGACCAGTGAGCGCGAGCCCGACTGCGGGCAAGAGGATCCAGCCGTACAAGGCGGTCGCCAAAAGCGGCGTTGCGGGCGCCGCGATCACGCCGTCACGCGCCAGAAACCCGGCGACACCGGCGAGCGTCACCGGTGTGCCAAAGAGGATGATCACCTTCCAGACCCGGAGGGCGCCGGCCACCATCTCACCGCGCGATCCGAGAAGGAAGGCGGCGAGGAGGACGCTCATCACCACGTGCGCGACGAACAGGGCGTGTTCGGAGACGACGCCGACGACGGTGGCTGCAGCGACGAGCCACGCGGCTGGCACGAGCAGCGCAGGGCCGTTCGCGCGGAGAGTTCGAGACACGACTGTACCTGCGGCGGCATGAAAGGTAAACGTCCGTGTCCGCCCCGTGTCAGCACAGAACCGACTGGGTGGTCGTCGTTCGTCAGTGGAGTTGTCGATACAGACACTATTTGTACGTTCTTCGTTCGATACAGAATACGAACGTCCAGCGATGGCCGTGGTACCTGTACACTCGCAAGTGTTATACCCGGACCGGCCGTCTGTGTGAATGCAATGGCAGAAGGCGAAGTTGACTTCTTCAACGACACTGGCGGCTACGGTTTCATCTCGACTGAGGACGCGGACGACGACGTATTCTTCCACATGGAAGACGTCGGCGGACCGGACCTCGAAGAGGGGCAGGCGATCGAGTTCGACATCGAGTCGTCCCCGAAGGGCCCCCGCGCGAGCAACGTCGTTCGGCAGTAAACCCGACCACCGCGGGTCGTCCGGCACGCGCCGGCATCGGCCCATCACTATCGAATACGGCTTTTCCCGCACCGGGACATCGTTCCGTCGCGGGGTAGTTTCACACCGTGAGCACCGCTGCACGCTCGAGCTACCGGTACGGGCTCAAATGTGTTGTCCCCAGAGTCCGCGCCCCTTCGACACCTCGACGTCGCCCTCGACGCGCGTCTGACACGCGAGTCGGACGTCGTGGCTCGGGTGATGCGGCGGGAGCCAGAGCCTGACCGACTCCTTCGTCGTCGGCTCGCTCACCTCCCCGTCGACGTTCACGGCACACGTCCCGCACGACCCCATCCCGCGGCAGTTGAACGTCTCTGCGTTGCCGTTGTACACGGAGAGCCCGGCCCGTTTCAACACGTCACGCAGTATGTCGCCGTTCTCGCACTCGATCTCCTCGCCTTGGTAGGATACGGTAGGCATGTGACGTCGTCGCGTACGCGGTCGTCCCTCAAAGAGTCTGGCATCCACGCCGAGAGACGGGCGAGTCGGCGACACCGCACGGCGAGCCGACGCACACACCGGTGGCGTCGTGTGCGCACCGACGGGTTCACGCGTGTGCCGGGCGTCCGACGTCGACGGGGCGTTTTTTACCCTCGGCACCGCAGGACGGTGTAATGGGACTCAAGTGTCTGCTCGGACACGACTACTCCGCGCCCGAAATCGAACGCGAGCGCGTCGAGGACGGCGACGAGGTCGTCACGACGCTCCGGGAGGTCCAGACGTGCGCCCGCTGTGGCGAGACGCGAGTCGTCAGCGAGAACACCGAGGTCACGACGATGGCGCGGCTCACCGCCGAAGCAGAGACCGTCGAAGAGAGCCCGACGAGGACGGAGACGCTGTCGAACGACCCGTCGCCCGAGGAGCCGTCGACAGACGACCCACCGGCGGCCGACTCGTCGACGGTCGAATCGTCGGCCGACCAGCCGGCCCCGGCCGAGCCGTCGACGGCCACGGGGGAAGCACCGACGGCCGCGGGCGGCCCGCAGGCGTCGACTGCCACCCCGGAGACCGACGAGGGCGTCGAGTTCATCGAGGAGACGGCTGCGGGCGCGTCGGCTAGCCGATCGGTGACCGCGGACCCGACGACCGGCGAGGGGTCGACCACGGACCCGACGACCGGCGAGGGGTCGACCGCGGACCCGGCCGACGACGGTGCCGAGATACTCGAATCCGAATCGCCCGCGAGCGGCGAGGACGGCTCGGCGACCACGACGGGAGGCGTCGATCGAACCGACGGCCGCGAGCGCGGCGCGTGGCCGTCCGTCGACACGCCCGCGGAGGCGTCCGCGGAGACCGACGGCGAGCACCGCTCGTGGCCGACCCACGACGCCGAAGACGAGGGCTACGACGCGTCGACGTCGCACAGCGCGGGTGAGACCGGCGACGAGGCGGTGGCGTACGTCGGTGGCCCGGCAGCCGAGGCTTCCGCGACGGCGCGAACCGACACGACCACCGGATTGGAGCGGTCCCGCGAGCGACGTGCTGCGTCCGCAGAGGAGACTCGGCCGCGCGGACCGACCGAGTACTACTGTCCGGCGTGTGAGATGACCACGGATACGGAGGGGAGCTCACTCCGGGCCGGTGACGTGTGTCCGGAGTGCCGAGGCGGGTACGTCGCCGAGCGCTCGCAGTGACGGGGATCGTGCGCTTGACCGCCCTCCGCCACCGGCGTGTCCCGGGCGTGACACCCGCTCGGACGCGGGTTTTCGAGACGTAACTGGTTTACCCACCCCTGTCGAACGGTCGGCGCATGAAGGAGTACAAGATGCGTCGCGGGGAGCATCTCGACGAGCGCATGCCGGACCTGAAGGGATCTATCGAGGCGTACTTCGGACCCGTCACGGGAACCGAAGAATACGGCGGAAACGAGCTGTACGTGGTCGAGACGCCGGAGAACCCCGTGTTCGACCGAATCGTCGCCGGTGCGGCGACGTACAGCGGCAAGAAGGACCGACTCGCGGTACACTTCGAGGAGCGACCGGCCGAAGACGTCATCGCCGAGGGGAACGCCGACGCCGCCGCGGACGCCGTCGACGCGAAAAACGAGTTTCTCCTCGAAGCGACCGGCCGAGACGCGAAGTCGCGCCGTGACTCGCTCAAGCGGGCCGTCGAAGACGACGCCCCGGACTACTGAGCGACCGCGACGACAGACACGATCACGCCCACGGGACGTCGTCTTCGCGAACGACCTCGTCGCCGGTAATCTCACTCACGCTGCAGTTTTCGAACGAGAGCTCGGTGAGCGAGCGAATCGGATCCAGCCCGCGGCGCTCGCCGACGAGCAGTCGTATCGGATTCACGTGCGTGACGACGGCGGTCGTCCCCGGTCGGTCGGCGACGTCCGCGGCCGCGGCACGGACGCGCTCGCGAACAGCCAGCCAGCTCTCGCCACTCTCTGGTGCGGTCGCGAGCGCGTCCTCCCCCGCCTCGAGGAGGTCGAAGGCCGGGTGTCGCTCGAAGAACGTCGCAGAAGCCACCCCTTGGAAGACGCCGAAGTCGCGCTCGCGGAGCCGCGAATCCGTCTCGACGTCGGCGCCGACCGCCTCGGCGATCACGGTCGCGGTCTCGTGTGTCCGACGGAGGTCCGAGCTCACGATCCGGTCGACGTCCTCGTCGGCTGCGAGAACAGCGCCGACCTGCGCCGCCTGCTCGTGGCCCCGGTCCGAGAGCGGCACCGGCGCCCAGCCCTGTATTCTCCCCGCCGCGTTCCACCGGGTCTCGCCGTGACGGATCAGCAGTGTAGACACGGTCGAATCTGGTCCGCCGGCGAGAAGTCGGTTTCGCCGGGTGGTCAGCCGCCGACCGTGCAGCCGCACCCCGAAGACGGACACCCGACGGACGACACGCTCATACCGCTCCGTCGGGTACTCGCCGGAGATGGCCGCACCGCCGATCCCGTCGTCGTTGGCCGAGCGACTGTCGGAGACCGCGAGACGGCTCCAGACGGCCCGCCGTGTCGCGCTCGCGGCGCTCGACGTCGACGAGACGACGTGGGAGTACGCCGGGCGAACGTGGTCGTGGCCCGCCGGCGAGGCCCGGACGTACTTCCACGAGCTCGCACCCGGCGAAGCGCAGGTGCTCGAGCGGGCGACCGAGCGATACGGCGTGCAACGAGTCGGCGTAGGAACCGGGCGCGTCGCCGTCGAGCTCCCGGCCGATACAGTCGAGAGTGACGAGCCGCACATCGCTAAGCTTGCGCGGTACGGCCCCGACGCCGAAATGGGTGCCGGGAAGCCACAGAACCGCCGCGAACGGGCGCTGTGGGAAGCAATCGGGAGTCACCCGTTTCTCCCCGTGTGCGCGGCCGACGACGACGGCGACTGGCTCGTGATGCCACACGCGACGGTTCCACCACCGCCAGCAGATCGGGAGACGGCGATGTCCCGGATCCGACGGGCGCTCGCCGCCCACGACGACGCGTTCCACTTCGACGAGCTCAAACCCGAGAACGTCGGGCGCTACGACGGCCGCTACTGGATCGTCGACTACGGCCGGCCACCCGGGGAGCCACGGTTCGTCGAGCCGCCGTGAGCGCAGGCCCGGCGGCTCGACCGAACCGTCCCGGTTAAGTGTCGGCGACCGCCTGGTACCGCTGATGGCGTACTACGTGGGCGTCGACCTCGGCGCCACGAACGTCCGGGCGGTCGTCGGCGACGAGACGGCGAGCGTGCTCGGGGCGGACACGCGCGAGACGCCTCGCGGGCCGACCGGCATCGCCGTGACCGAGGCGGTGCTCGAGGTCGTCCGGACGGCCTGTCGTGCGGCAGGAATCGAACCGCACGCCGTCGTCGCCGCCGGAATCGGGTCGATCGGGCCGCTCGACCTCGCCGCCGGCGTCGTCGACGGCCCGGCGAACCTCCCGGACTCGGTCGAGCGCATTCCGCTCGTCGGTCCGGTCTCACAGCTGCTCGAGACCGAAGACGTGTACCTCCACAACGACACCAACGCCGGGGTCATCGGCGAGCGGTTCCACGCCGAACGGAACCCCGACGACATGGTGTACCTCACCATCTCCTCGGGCATCGGTGCCGGGGTCGCCGTCGACGGGGAGGTGCTCTCTGGGTGGGACGGGAACGCCGGCGAGGTCGGCCACATGACGATCGACCCGAGCGGCTTCATGACGTGCGGCTGTGGCCTCGACGGCCACTGGGAGGCGTACTGCTCTGGCAACAACATTCCGACGTACGCCCGGGCGCTCCACGCCGAGGACCCGGTCGAGACGAGCCTCCCGATCGACGACCCCGCGTTCACTGCCGCAGACGTCTTCGCGGCGGCCGACACCGACGCGTTCGCCGACCACGTCGTCACCCAACTCGCCCACTGGAACGCGATGGGGATCGCCAGCGTGATCCACGCGTACGCGCCACTCGTCGTGAGTGTCGGCGGCGCGGTCGCACTCAACAACCCGGCGCGCGTCCTCGACCCGGTTCGCGAGAAGCTCGCCGACATGGTGTTCATCAACGTCCCCGAGATTCGACTCACCGAACTCGGCGACGAGGTCGTCGTCGAGGGAGCGCTCGCGAGCGCGCTCACGCGCGGAACCGGTGACCGGACGCGCGTCGACAGCCCACCGTGAGTGCTCACCGTGCGTCGTCCGCGTCCGCATCGTCTGGGGCCGCGGTGCGGGCGTCGTCTGCGTCGTCGCCTGCTCGCTCGGCCGGCGGCTGGACGGCGTCGAACGTCCACGCTTCGATGTCCTGGCTGACGCCCGACGGCGTCGTCTCCACGCGTCGGTCGGTGGTCTCGCGCGTCGTCCGGTACGCGTCGCGGTACCGACGCAGTTTTCGGACCAGGAGGAGCCCGAACGCCCCCTGGAACGCGACGACGAAGACGAACAGCGCAGGGAGCCGTGCGAGTCCGAGGGCCGCCCCGAGCACCGCCGTCGCCGGGCCGACCAGCGTGTTGTACAGTCCGTGGATCGCCGCGGCGATCACGACGCCTTTGATCACGATCGGACCCCGCTGGCCGGGGTTGAACTTCGCCAGTCCGAGGTAGTAGCCGGCGAACGCCGAGTAGACGACGTGGCCGGGACCGGCGAGCGCCCGAAGGGCGGTGATCCCGTCGCCGGCACCCAGCGCGGCGAGCCCGAAGCTGAGCTCGGCGAGTTCGACGGTCTGTGCGATGTACAACAGGTTCTCGATGACGGCGAAGCCGAGCCCGGCTATCGCTCCGTACACCGCGCCGTCGATCACCGCGTCGAAGCGGTCGTCGACGTAGGCGTACAGCCGAACCGCGAGCAGCTTCACCGACTCCTCGACCGGCCCGACGACGATAAAAAAGAACAACACCGTTCCGACGAATCCGAGCGGAGCGAAAAACGGGCGCGTCGCGCTGTTGAACACCGCCGCGAACGTGGCAGTCAACACAGACAACAAGAACGTCACGACGAGCAGCGAGAGTGGCTCTCCGTCGGTCACGTCGGAGACGTACACGTACGCGGCGAGACCGAACGCCGGGATCGCAGACAGCGAGACGAGCGCGGCCACGGCCGGGTCGAAGAGCAGGCCGACGCCGACCGACGCGAGGATGCCGAGGAGGATCGCGGCCGCAAGGAGGACGACGATCGCCTTCACCGACCGCGTCAGGATCCAGTGGAGCGCGACGGCGACCCCGTCGAGCCGAGTTCGCTGCTCCCAGGTGGCGACGTCGTAGAGGTCGTGGCCGTCGTCGGCCGCGCGTTCGACGGGATCGGATCGCGAACCCATACCGTCGCGTTAGCCGGCATCGGACTTAAGCAGTCCCCAGCGGCCGCGTCGATGCCGGAGGGTCCAAGCAGCCGGGCGTCGAACGACCGGTATGCGACAGCCCGACCGAGACCAGTCGACGCCCGATCGCGTGCGAGGTGAGCCGACGTGAACGCCAGGGTTCGCGGCATCTACGCCACCGCGCTCACCCGTCTGTTGCTCGACGCCGACCACACCGTCGTCGACGCGTCACCGCCGATACGACGCCGGTTCGACGCCGACTTTCCGGCCGGGCCACCGGACCTCACCGTCGAGACGACGGACGACCGACAGGGCGTCGGCGTGCGGGGACCCGAGGCGGCGGTGACCGCGACGCGTGACCGCTTCACCGAGGTCGCTGCCGACGCGATGGCGTGGACGGACCCAACCCCGTCCGGCGCGGTGTTCGACGCCGAGGTCACGGCGACCGGCGAACGCGGTGCCGTCGTCGCGCTCGGCGGCACGACCGATCACGAGGGATTTCTCCCGTATCGAAACGTCGGCCCGCGCGTCGAGACGGGCGACGTCGTCTGCGCGCAGGTCCGCACGTCCGTTCCGCCGTGGGCCGAGAACCGACCGACCCTCGGGACCGGGGTTCGTGTCGACGCCGGACTCGTGACCCTCGAGCCCGGCGCGGGAACGCGGGTGGACGCCCGCGACGACGAGGCGGCACGCGAGCTGGCCGGCATGCTCGACCTGCTCGGGATCGAACCGCCGAGCGGCTGGCGTGCGGTGTGGGCGCCGGCGGCCCTCGAGGCGGACGCGGAGGCGCTCGAGCACGCGGTCGACCGGGCGACCGACGAGGCAGCGCGGCTCACGGCGGCGATAGACGACGCGTCGTCGGCGGCCGATCCGGGCGCGGTCACCGGCGTGCGCGACGACGGGGCGACAGCCCGGGAGGGAGCGCTCGCCAGACCACACACCGGTGCGTGGATCTGGTTCGGTAGGGAGTCTCGATTCGCCCTCGACGAGGTTCGTCGTCGGGTAACGACGACGATGCCCGGCCACCACCGGATCAAAGCCGGGACCGCGTCCGCGTCCACTGGCGTCGACTTCGCCGAGGCAGTGTGTGACCCGGACGGCGACGCGGCGTTCCCGTTCGCGGCGGTTCGTGCGGGCTTCGGGCCGACGGTCGGGGACGCCCTCCGGATCGAACACGGCAAACCCGACGGACGACGCATCACCCTCGGCGAGGGGACCGTAACGGCGATAGACGACCGGACCGTGACCGTCGAGCGCGAGATGAGCCCGGGCGGCCGCTACGACGGGCTCGACACCCCGCGCAGGACGGGCGACGTCGCCGTCACAAAGCTCGCAGAGGGCCGGTGGTGGTACCCGACCACCTACCGAGGCGCAGACGGGACGGTCCGAGGAACGTACGTCAACGTCTGTACGCCGGTCGAGGTGTTCCCGAAGGCGGCGCGGTACGTCGACCTCCACGTCGACGTGATCAAACACCCGGACGGACGCGTCGAGCGGGTCGACGACGCAGAACTCGACGCGTCGGTCGACGCGGGCGACACCCCCCCGGCACTCGCAGACCGTGCGCGGTCGGTCGCCGCGGCGCTCGAAAACGCCCTGTGAGTACCCGCGCGTGTGCGTGTTCGGCGAGTCGCCGCAGGCGACGAGACCCGCCGGTCGCGACGGCTAGAAGTGGCTCGCGGCGTCGGTCTCGTACTTGAGGTCTCCGCCGCGACCGCCCTCGACGGTGGAGGCGCCCTGGTCGCCCGACGAGGGGACCCGGACCGTCACGTCGGTGACCTCCTCGAAGTCCATGATCAGGTCACGACGGATGTTCTCCGCGGTGATGTTCGAGACGCCACAGCCGGAGCAGCCGCCCCCGAGCTCGACGACGACCTCACCCGTGTCGGGGTTGGCCTCGCGCACGACGCTCGTTCCGCCGTGCATCTGGATGATCGGCATCTGCCCGGTCATCCACATCTCGATCCGTTCCACGAGGCTCTCGTCTGTCATGCACGCCCGTTCGCGCCCGGCCCTTTGGAAGGTTGCGGTTTGGCACCCGTTCACAGCGCCGAAACGAAGTATATCACCGATGTTGGGTGACGATCACGGTGGGCACACCGAGCGTCAGCGCTCTGTGCCACCGCGTGTCGTCACGTCGTCGCATACGCCGGTGTCTCCGTCACCCGTTCCGCCGTGTCCAGGGTCCTCAGCGTCGCGTTCGCGGTCCGCGTCTCGGTCGTGGCGCTCGCTCCCTCGGTCGTCGTCTCTCACAGCGTCCGAACTCGCCGCACTCGGGAGCTGGGTCGGGTCCGCCGGCGTTCCGCCGTGAACCGAATCCTCGCGCTCTAAGACGTACAACAGCGGACCCAACGCGACGATCACTAACACTCCCGGGAACGGTGCGTCGGGAACGACGAGCGCGGTCGCCACGCCCGCTCCGGTGGTCCCCGCGACCAGCCCGGCCCACAGCACCGGCGAGCCGGCGTCGACGCCGATTCGGTCGGCGTCCCGGTAGACGAGTCCGGCGACGACGACGAGTGCGACCGCCCCGACCGCGAGCGTCCCCGCCGAGCCCATCGTCAAGAGCACAGGGTCGATTACTGATACCGGAAACACGGGTAAAACGGTGGGGAGTGACACAAGCGATGTTCGGGCGAACGATGAAAAAGGGTGTCGTGGCGCGTCAGGGCGCCTCGCCGGTCTCGATGGTGAACGAGTCCCGCGGGTACGCGACACAGGTGAGGGTGTAGCCGTCGTCCAACTCGGCGTCTTCGAGCATCTGTTGGTTGTCGTGTTCGAGGTAGTCTTCGGACGGGCCGTCGGCGACGCGGCCGGCACACGAGACGCACTGTCCCTGTCTACAGGCGTACGGCAGGTCCCAGCCGTGGTCTTCGCCCTGGTCGAGGATCGTCTGGTTGTTCGCGAGTTCGATCGTCTCGCCTTGTTTGGCGAACTCGACGTCGAAGTACTCGATCTCGTCTTCGGGGATGTCGGCCGGTCCGGCGCTCACGGCACCACCCTCCTCGAGTTCGCCCTCGCCGCCCTCGCCGCCGGCGGGGATCGCCCCGCCACCGCCGCCACCGCCGAGCGCCCGGTTACCGGGCTCGGGGAAGTCGGTCTCTGGCAGCGACTTCGCGCGGCGTTCGAGGATCTCGTCGGAGATGTCACCGGTGGGCTCCCACCCCGTCCCTTTGAGCGTGCTGACGAGCACGACCGTCAGCGTCGCGATCGCTGCGAGCGCGATCGGCAGTGGGCTAAACATACACACCGGTATGAAGAGGTGGTTTAATACCGTTTTGATCGGGCCAACCATCCGAGAACCCGACGAGGCGGCCCCGAGTCGGCCGTCGGCGATCACACCCGAGACCGTACCGCGAGGATCCCGCCCGAGACCGCGACCGTGCCCGTCTCGCCCAGAGCGGTCCCTTTATCGCTCGCCCGCTCGATCGAGTCGACATGCAGGTGAAATCTCGTCACCACCTCCGGAGCGACGAGGTCGCGGCGATCCAGGAGGCGGTCGCCGACGGGCTCGACGTCGACGTCGACGGCGACGCGTTCGAACTCGTCGAACTCGAAGACACGGCCGTCGACCTCGTCCTCGTCGACGGTCGGCCACTCGTGTTCTACGTCGAAGCGGAGCCGTTTCTCACGGTTCGTGGCGCGAACGCACTGGCGCCGAGCGCCGGCGTCGTCACCGTCGACGCGGGGGCGATCTCGTTCGTCTCCGACGGGGCAGACGTGATGCGCCCGGGCATCGTCGAGGCCGACGCCGGCATCGCCGAGGGCGACCTCGTCGTCGTCGCAGAGGAGACCCACGGAAAGGCGCTCGCCGTCGGCCGTGCGCTCACCGACGGCGACGCGATGGTCGGCGACAGTGGCAAAGTGGTCTCGTCTATCCACCACGTCGGCGACGAGCTGTACCAGTTCACGGCGTGAGCGGTCCCGTAGCGCTCGCTCGGCGCTCTCACTCCGTTTCTGTCGACCCCTCGAGTTCGAACGCGACCGTCACCTCGGCCTGATACTCGCGGGCCCCGTCGGTGAGTTCGACGCCGAGCTCGTCGACTTCCGCCCAGTACACGTTCTCTAAGGTGGCTTCGGCGCGATCGATCGCCGCGTCTGCGGCGGCGTCGAAGCTCTCGTTGCTCGTTCCGATCAGCGTGATCTTCTTGAACGTCATTGGGTGTCACGTCCAGCGTTCGGGTGTCGACTGCTGGACACGTCTCGAATGGAGCCCACCGATCATATAGATTCGGGAGTCGCGGGTGCCGACGCGTCGGTCCGACGGCGCGCGGGATACCGCCGAGCCGTCGGACCGGAGTATTTGTACGTTCACGCCTACACTGTACGGTATGGGACTCGGGCGTCTGCTGGCGAAGGGGGCCGCGGTGGCGCTCGTCGTCGGAATGGTCGTCGCGTTCTTTCCGGTGGTCGTCGCACTCGTCGTCGGCACGAACTGGCGAGGGGCCGCGGACGGGCTCGGCGGACTCCCGGGCATCAGTCACGACGCGCCCGTGTCGACCGCCGTCGTCGGCTTCGGGTACGGCGTCGTCTGCTGGGCGCTGCTCTTCGCCGGCGGCGCTGGGGCACTCGGCGTCGGCCTCGGCGACGTCGACGGCTCTATCCCGACCGACTCGGACACGACGGCACCCGCGGACCGGCAGGCGACCGTCGTCGACGTCGTCGACGGTGATACGGTCGACGTACGGTTCACCGACGGGTCGTTCGACACCGTTCGACTGCTTGGCGTCGACGCGCCAGAGACGCGTGGAGAGACGTATCCGGCCGAGTTCGAGGGCGTCGCAGACGACGCGGCCGGCCGCCAGTGTCTGGCCGAATCCGGCGCGGCCGCGACCGCGTTCGTCGAGCGCGCGGTCGAAGACGAGACGGTCACGCTCCGGTTCGACGCGCTCGCCCCGACTCGAGGCGACTACGACCGACTGTTGGCGTACGTCGTCGTCGACGGAGCGAGCCTCAACCGCCGACTCGTTGCGGCGGGACACGCGCGGGTCTACGACTCGACGTTCGAGCGTACCGAGGCGTTTTACGCCGCGGAGACGGAGGCACGCGCCGCGAGCGCCGGACTCTGGTCGTGTCGGCGTACCGTCGGGTGAGTCGTCATCGCCAGCGCGTCTCGTCGACAGCGCGCCGTCTACGGCCATGGCGACAGCCGACGCCGGCCACGCAACCCCGAACGGATCGCGTCCGCTCAGCGCTCCCGCACGGTCGCCGTCTCCTCGTGGCGGTCGAGTCGCGCCCCACGACGGTCGGCCGTATCCTTCGTCTGTCCGACCGACGCGTCGGCCGCGACCAGGTGCTCCAGCCGACGCTCGAACTCGGCGTCGCCGATCTCGCCGTCGACGTACCGCCGCTTGAGCCGCTCGACGGGTGGCTCCACGCGTGGCGCGTCGGCCGCGTTGACGCCGGCATCGGCCGACGTCGTCTCGGTCAACGTCGCTTCGGTCGACTGCGAGACGAACTCGTCGGCGAGGTACCCGCCGAGCGCACCGCTCCCGACGACGTAGGCCGCCCCGACAACCGTCGCACCGAGCACGCCGGCCGTCGCAACCGGGGAGACGGTCGCCGCGACGGTCGCTGCCACGATCGTCACCGGCAGCGACAACAGCACGACCAGTCCGCCGGTGATCGCACCGACCCGTGGTCCGGTTCGCTCGGCGGCCGTCCCAAGGCGACCGGCCACGCCGCCGCCTATCGCGGGGGCGAGCAGTCCGACGAACGGCACGAGGCTCGCGAGTACTGTCACGCCGACTCCGACGCCGGCCGGCCAGAGCACGTCCGAGACCCACCGTCGAGCGGAGTCGTCGTGGGCCGTCTCGCCGGTCATCGGTCGATACGCTCTTTGATGGACGGAGGCTCGATCGTGCGCCGACGAACGAGCTGTTCGAGTCGACCCCGCTGACGACGAGCGCGACCGCGTGTCATAACAGTATTGTACGTTACGCACACGCATATATGTGTGGGTGCGGGACGCGCTCGGTTGGCGGTCGGGTCCGGCGTGCAGACGGCGTCACCGGACGCGCGGTGACGACTCGGCTACCGCTTTAGGTAGGTGAACCACTCGTCGTGGTCGTCGACCCGTCGCTCGATGACGTCGAAGAACGCCTCTTGGAGGGCTGCGGTCACGGGTCCGCGACTCCCGTCGCCGATCGGGGTGTCGTCGACAGAGCGGATGGGCGTCACCTCGGCGGCAGACCCGGTGAAAAAGAGCTCGTCTGCGGTGTACAGCTGTCCCCGAGAGATGGCGGCCTCGTCGTGGACGGTGTAGCCGTGCTCTTCGGCCAGCGTGATCACCGTGTCGCGGGTGATCCCCTCGAGGATCGACTGGGCCGGCCCGGTCGTGTACAGCTCTCCGTCGTTCACCATGAAGATGTTCTCGCCGGGGCCCTCGGCGACGTTCCCCTCTTTGT
>ERZ1034486.217-NODE-217-length-16652-cov-4.995421_pt1 | contig 16652 bp, 16 predicted proteins | sample MGYA00520683_ERZ1034486 | MGnify/ENA primary metagenome ERZ1034486 (study PRJEB33760, sample SAMEA4777685) | hypersaline lake metagenome | biome: hypersaline environment; feature: brines | place: Spain | collected 2012-08 | depth 0 m ...
TCATCAACCTCCTGTTCACCGTCGTCGAGACACCCACACACGCGGATCGACGGCGTCGTGACGAGCCTGCGGCTCCCGGCGGCGAAGCCCGCGATGACGACGCTCGCGAGGACGACACCCCTGACGACGGCGACATCGAGTCGAGAGATACCGCAGACACCGAGGAGAGCACCGACTTCGGGGTCACCGGCTACGCCGGCCCGGAGTGACACGCGTCAGGCTGGAGTGGCGCGTGTCGGCCCGGAGTGACAGGTAACGCCGGACGCGGGCAGACTGATCGCGCCGCGTCCGGTCACACGTTCGTTTCGACCAGGGCAAAAGACCGATCCGACCGTCGAGACGCAGTGATCTACCGGTTCCAGGGGCCGAAACTCGGGTCGACCCGCCGGCTCCGCCGGTCGATGTCGTCGATCCGCGCTACCTCCTCGTCGGTCAGCGACAGCTCCAAACTCTCGAAGTTGTCCAGCACGTGCGCCTCGCTGGTCGCCTTCGGGATCGTCGTCACGTCCTTCTCACGGAGCCACGCCAGACTCACCTGCGCCTCGCTGACACCGTGGTCGGCGGCGATCTCCGAGAGCACGTCCACCTCGAACACGGCGCCGCGGGCCAGCGGGGAGTACGCCACCAGCTCGACGCCGGTGTCGGCACACGCGTCCCGTAGCTCCGGCTGCGGGAGCATCGGGTGACACTCCACCTGGTTGGCGAACACCTCACCGTCCAACACGTCGAGTGCGGTCTCCAACTGCGCGGGCTCGAAGTTCGAGACGCCGATCCGGTCGATCAACCCCTCCTCGCGGAGGTCGGCAAACGCCGACAGCGTCGCCTCTGGCTCGTACGTTCGGGCCGGCCAGTGGACGTACAGCAGTTCGACGCTGTCGACGCCCAGCCGGTCGAGACTCTCGCGTGTTGTCTGTCGCACGTCTTCGGGCGCGAGACTGTCGATCCACACCTTCGTCGCAAGGAACACGTCCTCGCGGGGCACGTCCGCGCGTGTGATCCCGTCGCCGACGGCCGCCTCGTTCTCGTAGATCTGTGCCGTGTCGATGTGGCGGTAGCCCGCTTCCAACGCCGTCTTCACCGACTCCGCACACTGCTCGGGGTCTTCGTTCTCCCAGGTCCCGAGCCCCAACACTGGCATCCCGTTCGTCCGCGGCCCACCGACTGCTCGTTGTTCCGTGCTCACACCAGTTCGGTGGGTAGTCTGCCGTTTCAGCGTTCCGAAGCCAGATCTCTGTGGGCGCGACTCGGTCGGCTGTCGCCGTGTCGTCGCTTAGCCGATGTAGCGGAGTTCGTCCTCGGAGGGCATCCCGCCGCCACCACCCTGCATCTCCTGAATCTTGCCGACGACTTCCTCCATCTCCTCGGCGCGGTCCTCCAGATCCGCGAAGTCCACCTCGAAGTCGAGCACCGTCTGGAGCGTCTCCAACAACGCCTGCGCGCTCTTGGGGTCGACCAGATACCCTGAGGTCTCGCCCATCAGACAGGCGGCCTCGAACCCGCGGCGGTCACCCAGCCCGAGCACGAGCCCGGAGACGCCGACGATCCCGCCGGCGGGTTCGTCCTCGCGAAACTCCACGCCCGCTTCCGCCAGCTCGTCGCCCGTCTCCGTGTCCGCGACGGCACCGAGCACGTCGTACTCGTCGTCTTCGATCAGCTCACCCGTCGGGACGCCTCCGAGTGCGAACGCCCGCCGGGCACCCATCGACTCCGCCACATCGAGGAACGCGCCCGTCAGCTCGTAGTGGCCCTCGTTCGAGGCGGCCTGGTGGTCGCCGGTCAACACCAACAGCTCTGCGCCGTCCGCCTCAACGTAGTGGAACTCCGCGTGGGTCAGCTCCGCGACGCCGTCGTCACCGACCGTCACCTGTGGCGGGAACTCCGTCGTGTACACCCGCCGGACGAGCGTCCCGTCGAACTCCTCGACGAGGTGTTCCGCGGCCAACTTTCCGACGTGGCCCACGCCGGGCAACCCCTCGATGAACACCGGCTCCGTCGTCTCCGGCTCCGCGACCGTCTCGATCTCGATGTCGTCCATACGCTACACGCGGGCTGGCGTTCACAAAGGTGCGTCGGCTCGGCAGTGGCGTTCCCCACGCGACGAACCGACCGCGACCGGTCACTCGCCGTCGTCGCGAGCCCGTCGCTTGGCCCGCCGACGGTACTCCCCGTGCGGGTCCGCGGGGTCGAACGGCGCGGGCGCGACGTTGACCGCCGCGGCACCACACGCGGGACACGTCTCGCCGAGCGTGTACACCGGACGGTCGTGTCTCGACTCCCACTCCCCACAGACCTGGATGTCCGACTTCACGCCGTCTCACCCCCCAGGGCGCCGGTCGACAGACCCCCGACTGGCGCGGCCTCGACCGACGGCGTCACTCGTCGTCTGTCCGGCGGTCGCGGTGGTACTCCCCCTCGCCGCCGATCGTCGCGATCTCGTCTGCGGCCCGCTCGGCGGCCGTCTCCAGCTCCCGCTCGGCGGTCTTGTAGTCTGGCGCCTGCACCTTGATCCGGTACTCCGGCGACCCGACGTACGTCACCGACAGGTCGACCTCCTCGGGTACCTCGCCGTTCCCCTCTGCGGCCTGCAACGCCTCCCGGATCGCGTCGACCCCGTCGGCGGCGCCACACTCTAGGTCGACGTAGCCGGTCACGTTGACGTACGGCACGGAGACGTTGTCGCGAGCGGCCTCCACGACCGCCTCGACCTCCTCGTCGGTCAGGTCGACATCTTCGAGCGCCTCGTCGCCGTGGATCGCCGCCTGCTCGAACCCGTCGTACATCGAGCCGAACTCCGCGAGCAGCTCGGTTGCGACGCCGCTGTACTGCTCGTCGCTCACGTCCTCGCCGAACGCGATTGTCATCCAGTTGTCCGCCTTCCGCTCGTTTTTCCACTCCTGGATCTTGTCCGACCGCTGGTGGTCGTTCACGTCTTTCAGCGACAGGTCGATCTGCTGGCTGGACTCGTCGATGTCCAACACCTTCGCGACAACCCGCTCGCCCGTGCTCGCGTGGTCGCGGATGTTCTTGATCCACCCTGCCGCGACTTCGCTCACATGGACCAGCCCGCGTTTGTCCTGGTACTCCTCTAGCTCGACGAACACACCGAAGTCGGCGATCTCGTCGACCTCGCCGACGACCAGATCGCCCTTCTCGGGCCACCCGCTGAATTTCATGTGTGGAAGTTGCCGACCGAGCCTAATACCGTTTCGCATCCGACCTTTTTCACTCAGCGGGAGACTGCCGCCGGCAGTCTCCCGGAGAAAAAACGTCGATGAAAAAGCGCGAGCGCGCCGCACTGCGGCGCGCTCGCGTCTGCTGTCGTGGTGCTACCGCGACCGCACCGCTCCCGCTCCGCCCTGCGACCGCACTGCCCCGCGACCGCACTGCCCCGCTCCGCCATCGTCCCGCGACTGCACTGCCCCACTCTGCCTCGCCACCGCCCCGCGGCCGCACCGCTCCCGCTCCGTCCCGCCACCACCCCGCGACTGTTTTGTTCTGCTTCCGGGTTGCACTGTGACCTTTGCACGCGTGTTGGTGTGCGCTCTGGCTGGTGGGGCCGTCGCTCCCGGCTGTCAGGTGACGCGTTCGGCGCCCTCGCCCTCCCCAGCCGTCCCGCTCACTCCGTTCGCGGGACCCTCGCGCGCGGTGCGCTGCCACGAGGGCAGCGCTGCACGCGCCGACGGCTGGTGGTCGGTGGATGCAGGTGTGGTAAGTGACGACTGTGTCGCGCCCGGCGACTACAGTTCGGGGACGGTGAAGTGGAACCCCTCGTCGCGTGACTCCACGAGTCCGAGGTGGAACCCTCGCTTCCGTGCGAGCTTGACGTAGCTGGCCCGTTTGTTCCGCGACAACAACCCGCCGCCGGTTTCCTCGGTCGCGGCCTCTAACGCCCGCGGTTCGAAAAACGACGCCGAGACGTACGCGGCACACCCCAGCGAGTCGTGGGACTCTGCCACCTCTCTGGCGTCGCCGATCAGCTCTGAGACCGCCGGCTCTGCGGTCGCCTCCCGAGCGTCGGCCACGTTCGCGACCACCAACGGCTCCCCCATCCGATCTCTGAGGATCACGTCGAACGGCCGTTCCCCCTCGACCTTCTGGTCTTCGCCGACCAGCTCGACAGCGCCGTGGAGCTCTGCCCGGTCGATCTTCGGAATCGCGTCGTACAGGTCTTTGAGCTTCCCCTCCGCGCCCGTCTCCTGAAGTTCGTACAGGAGTTCCCGGACGACCCACTGGACGAAGCTGTACTCGACAGTGTCCGACAGGAACCCATCGTACGTCTCCCCTTCGACCACGACTGCCGCCTGCTCGAACTCCGTGTGTGTCTCCAGCCGCAGATTCTCCTCAACCTCCGCGCGCGTCGCCGTCTCCGCGTGAGCCGTCTCCAACGTCGGCTCGCTCTTGGAGTCGTACCTGACGAACAGGTTCGTCCCCGACAACGCCGCCGCCGGTGCCAACTCCCGGTCGCCGTCCGGTTGTTGTGCCTCGAACTCCGTGAGTTGGTCGCGCAACCCCTCGATCTCCGCTTCGAGCTCCGTGACCCGCTCGGACAACTCCTCGTTGTCCGCGCGTGTGTCTGCCAACTCCTCCTCGCGGCGTTCCAACTCCGCCTCGCGGCGCTCCAACTGTTCGCGCGTCTGTTGGAGCTCTCGGCGCGTCTCGTCGCGCTCCGACTCGATCTCGACGACTCGCTCGCGGAGCGTCGCGACCGTCTCGTTCACTCCGCCGCCGCGTGTCGACTGCCCGCTCTCGCGGCCGTCCGTCCCCGATGCACGCCGACTGCCCGCCGCCCGCGAGTCACCGTCCGACTCCGACCCCCGTGTGGTCGTGTCCGCGCTGTGGCCGACGGCCGCCGACTCCTCCTCAACCGCCCCGTCGGGTGTCCCGTCGGTCGACGACTCACTGGGGTCCAACGACGGGATCGTCCGGGTCTCCTGCCACTCGCGTTCGGACGCGAGATCCGGGTCCGACGGCTCTGCGCCCGCCTCGATCCCGCCGTTCCCCCCCCGTGTCGCCGTCGCACCGCCGTCGGTCGGCTGCCGTGGCGGCTCGGCCGCTGCCCCCCGACTCCCCGGCTCGGTGGCGCCGGCCGGCTCCGCCGTGTCGGCCGACTCGGTGTCGGGAGCCACGTCCGCCGTCGACCCCCGGCCCCCAGACGCCGACCTTACTCGGCTCTCGGCGGCGGTCGCCGTTCCGTCTGTCCCCGCATCGGCCGTGGCGCTGGGAGACTCGGCAGCGACGGCGTCGCGACCCGTCGCCCCGCCGGTGTCACCACCCTCCGCCGCCGTCTCCTCGACGGACACGTCCTCACTCGCGGTGGTGCCACTCTCGTCTGTCCCAGCACCCGCTCCGCCCGCGTCCGGCGGCTCACTGGCCACGGAGTCGGGCGCCGACGAGTCGGGCTCGGCCGGCTCCGGCAACTCCGTGATCTCCACGTCTACGTCCATTACCTCGTAGATCCCGACCTCGTCTGCGGCGCGGTCGAACGCGTCCTCGCCGGTGACGATCTCCCGACTCTGTCCGAGGAACGCACACGGGAGTTTCCGGCCGCCGTAGTAGACCACGTAGTAGTCGCCCGAAAGAACGTTCTCGGAGAGTTCGACGTAGCCGGTGAAACTCCCCGCAGACAACGTGTCGTCGGCCGACGACAACGACGTGTCCTCCGTGTAGTACTGTGCCTTCGTCTCCCCGCCGGTCGCCAACATCGTGAACAACAACGGCAAGGATGGGTCCGGCGCGCGGTGTGCTCGTCCGGAGGCTCCGTCGAACCGGTCGAGATCGCCGTCGAACACGCCGACGACGCGACCGTTGAGGAAGAACAGCCAGCCCGTCCCCTCCGTCACCGCCCCCGTGAACTCCTCGTCGGCGAGGTCCCGGAGCCCGTCGATCCCCCCAGAGAACGACTCCGACTCCCAGTCGGTCACCACGTCGACGATCTCACTATCCATTACGGATATGTGGCCCCGTCCGAGCCAAATACTTTCCGGAGGTGCCGACACACCGGCGCGGTGCCGCCGCCACTCGGTCGCCGGCCCCGACTACCGACCCATCTCGTGGAACTCCTCGTTGGGGCGCCAGTCGGCGAAGATCGCCATCCGGTTCGAGAGGTTGAAGAACGCCGTCACCGCGCCGATGTCCCAGATCTCTTCGGTCGTGTACCCCGCCTCCCGGAGCAGTTCCACCTCCGTCTCGGTCACCTCGTCGGGGTGTTCTGTCAGCTTCACCGCCACATCCAGCATGACGAGTCGCTGGTTGCTCACGTCCGCCTGCCGGTAGTTGGCGACCAGTTGGTCCGCGAGGTGTGGGTCGCGCGCGTAGATCCGCACGAGCGCGCCGTGTGCGACGTTACAGTAGTAACAGTGGTTCCGCCCGGACACCGCGACGACGATCATCTCCACCTCCTCGCGGTCCAACACTGTCTCCTCAACGAGCGCGTCGTGGTAGGCGACGAACGCCCGGAACTGCGCCGGCCGGTACGCCAACGCCGCGAACACGTTCGGCGTGAACCCCGCCTTCTCCGTCTCCTCGGCGATCCGTTCCTGCAAGTCTACCGGAAGATCGTCGTACTCCGGCACCGGAAACCGTCCCTGTGCGTCGGCCGCCAATTCGGGGGTCGGCTCGCCCCCGTCGTCAGTGTCTGTCACGCGTCGCCGGTACGACGGCTCCGGTCTTGAACCTCGGTGTCTCGGAGCGTCGGGTCACTGGTTCCACGGTGCGGGGTCGGGGTCGATCACCCGCAGCCGTTCGTCGTAGTCGGCGATCCGTTCGAGCGCGTCCTCGCTCAGCGTCAGGTCCACGGCCTCGAAGTTATCCCGGAGGTGGTCGCCGCCGGTCTTCGGGATCGGAACGACCGACTCCTGTGTGGCCGCCCACGCGAGACAGACGGCGGCCGTCGAGGTGTCGTGTTCGGCCGCGATCTCCGACAACAACGGGTCGTCTAGGATCTCACCGCCGGCCAACGGGGAGTAGGCGACGAGCGCGTGACCGTGGTCGCGGGCCAACGCCCGCAGTTCCGTCTGCGGAAGCAACGGGTGACACTCCACCTGGTTGGCGACGATGGGGGCGTCGAGCCGGTCGGCCGCCTCCTCGAACAGCTCCCGGTCGAAGTTCGACACGCCGACGTGATCGGTCACACCCTCCTCGTACAACTCCTGGATCGCGTCTAGTGTCCCCTCTGGGTCGTACGCCGAGATCGGCCAGTGGACGTACAACAGGTCGACGCTGTCGACGCCCAACCGGTCGAGTGACTCCCGAGCGGTGCGTTTCGCGTCCTCGTAGGAAAGGTCGTCCGGGAGGATCTTCGTCGCCAGGAACACCGCCTCGCGGGGCACGTCCGCACGCTCGATCCCGGCGCCGACCGCCCGTTCGTTCTTGTACATCTGTGCGGTGTCGACGTGTCGGTAGCCCATCTCCAGTGCTCGACGCACCGTCTCGGCACACTGCTCGAACTCGTCGTTGCCGGAGGTGCCCAGCCCTGGGGAGGGGAGTGTGACTGTCACGTCCGCTCGGTCGGGAGCCGACGGGACAAGCGTTCTGGAGCCGGCAGGCCACTGCCGCGTCTGAACCCGGAAGACACATGCCCGAGGCCGCGACAGGAGAGGGTATGTCGGAGCGACGCGGCCCTGTCCTCGCCGTCGTCGGCGTGACGGTGCTCGCGTTCGCCGCGCGGCTCGTCGCCTTAGACGCGCGGCCGTTCCACTGGAGTGAGGGTCGAGTCGGCTACTGGGCGCTCCGGTTCGCCGAGACCGGCGCCTACGAGTACCGCCCGGCCGCCGGCGGCCCGCTCGTCTACGTCGCCGCCCGGTGGGCGATCGAACTGTTTGGCGCGAGCGACGCCGTCGCCCGCGCCCCGGTCGCGGTGGTGACGGGAGCGGCGCCGTTGGCGGCGTTGTTGTTCCGCGGCCCGCTCGACGACCGCGAGACCGTCGCGTTCGCGGGCGTGCTCGCCGCCCAGCCGGTGCTCGTCTACTACTCCCGGTTCCTCCGCGGGGACGCGCTCGCGGCCGTCCTCGGGGTGGTCGTTCTGGGTGGAGCGGTCCGGTACCGCCACCGTGACGACTGGTGGGCGTTGTACCTCGCCGCCGGGGCGTTGGCGGCGGCCGTCGCCGCCTCCGGATTCACACTCGCGTACCTGCTCGTCGCGCCGGTGGCGGCCCTGTTCGTCTTCGACGAGGCACGCGTCCGTGGCGTGCCGGAACGCGCCCGACGAGCGGTGTTCGGTGACGACGACCACCCGCCGGCACACGAACGGCTGGCGGCCCACGCCACGCCGGTCGCCCGTGCGGTGTTCGTCTTCCTGGCCGTCTGGTACGTCCTGTTCGCGCCGCGGGCACCCGGGCTCGCGCCGGGGCTGTACGACCCGACACGGATCTTCACCGTCGCCGGCGCCGCCTTCGAGGGGGCCGCTCGGTCGTTCTGGGAGTACCGTGTCGTCTACCGGCTCCAACCCCGCACCCCCGGCCGACACGGGCTGGTTGAACACGCCCTCCCGCTCGTGGAGACGGCCGTCCGGGTCGCGCCGGTGACGCTCGCGGCCGGGCTCGTCGGCTTCTTTACCGAGCGCTACCGGGCGGACAGTCGTGGGCTGGTCGCGTTTGGCGGCTACGCCACGCTGTGGAGTGTGTTCGTGCTCGCAATCGCCGCGCCGGAGCCACAGCCGTGGGTCGCCGTCCACCTCGTCGTGTTCGCGACACTGCCGGCCGCCGTCGGACTGACGCGGGTCGCGAGCGCGCTCCGGCGGCGGGCGCGTGTCGGAGAGCCCGCCCGGGTCGCGCTTGCGGTGTCTGTCGTCGTCGCCAGCGTCGCGGTCGCTGGTCCCACGCTGGCGGCTCCGTACGCCACCCCCGAGCGGGGGTCGCCGTTCACACAGTACGCCCAGCCCGCAGACGACCCCGGTGAGTTGGTGCCGGCCGTCGAACGCGCAACCGCGAACAACAGCGGTCTCGACGTGTTGTACGTCGCACCACGGTTCGACACCCCAGGAGTACGACAGCCCGCCGATTGCGGAGGTGGACCGCGACCGCTGGGGGAACCGACTGCCGTTACAGTGGTACTTCGAACGCGCGGACACACAGACAGGGTCGGCGTTCAACCTCTCGTATCTCCCGCGTGGCGCCGAGACGGTGCCGGTGGTCGTCACCACGCCACGGTACGCCGACAGCGTGGACGAGCGGCTCCAGGGTGAGTACACGCGCCACCGGCTCCGACTCGGACTCCACTCCAGAAACGTCACCGTGTTCGTGCGACAGTAGTCACGACGGGAACGGCAACCGACCGCCCGCGCCGGTCACCGGAACCCCATCGCCTCGATCTGCTCTTGGTACCGGTTCCGGATCGTTACTTCCGTCACCTGCGCCACCTCGGCGACCTCGCGTTGGGTCTTCTTCTCGTTACACAACAACGACGCCGCGTAGATCGCCGCGGCGGCGAAGCCGGTCGGCGACTTCCCCGAGAGCAGCCCCTGCTCGGCGGAGACATCGATGATCTCGGTGGCCTTCGCCTGGGTCTCCTCCGAGAGCCCCAACGCGGAGGCGAACCGCGGGACGAACTGTTTGGGGTCGACCGGCTTCAGCTCCAACCCCAGTTCCTGGGAGATGTACCGGTAGGTGCGGCCGATCTCCTTCTGTTCGACGCGGGACACCTCCGCAACCTCGTCGAGTGACCGCGGAATCCCCTCCTGTCGACAGGCGGCGTACAACGCCGCCGTCGCCACACCCTCGATGGACCGCCCGCGGATCAGGTCCTCCTTCAGCGCCCGGCGGTAGATCACCGACGCGACCTCCCGAACCGACCGCGGGACGCCCAGCGCGGAGGCCATCCGGTCGACCTCCGAGAGCGCGAACTGGAGGTTGCGTTCGCCGGCGTCTTTCGTCCGGATGCGTTCCTGCCACTTCCGGAGCCGGTGCATCTGGGAGCGTTTCTCCGAGGAGAGCGACCGCCCGTAGGCGTCTTTGTCCTTCCAGTCGATGGTGGTCGTCAACCCCTTGTCGTGCATCGTCTCCGTGATCGGTGCGCCGACCCGCGATTTCGACTGGCGCTCCGAGTGATTGAACGCCCGCCACTCCGGCCCGCGGTCGATCTGACGCTCGTCCAACACCAGCCCGCAGTCGTCACACACCAACTCCCCCTGGTCCGCGTCCATCACCACCTCGTCCGAGCCACACTCCGGACACTCGACTGTCTCGTCTGCCTGCTCCTGCTGTTGTTCCGTCTCTGTCTCTCGTGTCCGCTGCCGGCCGGGCCCTTCCATTATTAAGCTTTCTGGATGCCCCAGTATATAAATCTGTTGCAGGTTCGGCTGACCGAAACGAGCCAGGCCGCCGCCGTCTGGTACTTTTCCCGAGGATGGCGAAACGACAGTCGTTAGGATTAGGGGTCGTGAGTCGACCGGTCTCCAGTTACAACTGGCGCTACCGACCGTTTCGACGGGTTCTCCGCCCGCGTCGTACCACCCCGTGGTTGCGCCCAAAACGATCGTCTTTCCCGCGTCCAAACGACCGTCTCTCGCCTGCCCCCACACGATCCACTCCGATTCGGGTCCGTCCGCCCTCGCAGATCCTGCCGACCGTCTGATAACTCCCGCGCATTGCCGAAGGTTTTTGTATTATCGCTCTGTATGTGGTGGTATGAGCACGAGCACGAGCGCGGCGGGGTCACGCGTCGAGCGGGCGGTCGCGGCGAGCAGTCCAGCGGACGTAGAGTCGGTTGAGCTGACGGCGGCGGCACTGGACTCGACGGCACCGGAGTACCTCCGCGAGCTGAAAGCGGAGTTGGCCGCCGCGGGCTACCAGCCGGCGACGCTGCGCGTCGAGGCGTCGTTCGACGAGGCCGGGTCGTTGGCCGCACAACGAGAGGCTGACCGGCTCCGCGAGCTGGTCCGGGCGGCCTCGTTCGTCGGCGCCGGTCGGCTCGCGGTCGACGTGGATCGGGTGGCAGACGAGGCTGCCGCCGAGCCGGCGTTGGCCGCGCTCGCCGAGCGAGCCGAACGCGACGGCGTCACACTCACACTCGACGGCCCCGTCTCCGTCTGACGTGCAGAAACGGGCTGTCGAACGCCGACTCGCCGCCGCCGAGGGGTTCACCGATCCCGACCGCGAACTCGAACAGTACGTCACACCGGCGGACATCGCCGCACACCTCCTCCACGTCGCCGCCTTACGCGGTGATCTCGACACGACTGTTCTCGATCTGGGTGCCGGCACCGGCCGGCTCGCACTCGCTGCCGCGCTCCACGAGCCGGCGCGTGTCGTCGCGGTCGAACGCGATCTGGGTGCGCTCCGTGTCGCCCGCGCGAACGAGCGCCGTGTCGACCCGCCGGTCGGGGTCGAGTGGCTCCGGGCCGACGCGACCCGGCTCCCGCTCACATCCGGTGAGTCACTCGGTGCCGACGGATCGCTCACGGTTGTCGCCAACCCGCCGTTCGGCGCACAGGACGGCAACGCGCACGCTGACCGGCAGTTTCTGGAGAGTGTCGCCGCGCTCGCGGCCAGCCGGTCGGTCGTCTCCTACACCGTCCACAACAACGGGAGCCGGGGGTTCGTCGAGTCGTTCGCGGCAGACGCCAACGCGACCGTCACGGACGCGTTCGCGGTGACGTTCCCGCTCCCGCGGCAGTTCGACCACCAGACGGACGCCAGCCGGGAGATTCAGACCCAGGTGTTCCGGATCGAGTGGTAGTGATTGCCGGGAGCTCGACAGTTCACCACTCCCGGAGCGCGCCGGCGCCGTGGAACCGGCGCAGGACGACGACGAACGTCACCGCACCCAACACCGCCGCCCCACCCCCGAGGAAGAACACCACGTCCATTCCGACGGACTCCATCAGCCACCCGCCCGCCAGCGGCGCGAGCACGGAGCCGGGTCGCCACACTAACTCCCGAATCCCGAAGCTGGAGGCGACCCCGTCGCCGTCTGACCCCTCGTCGGCGAACAACGCCATACTCGCCGGCTCGCGGAAGCTGTCGGCCACACCCAAGGCTCCGTTCAGCGCGACCAGAGGGAGAAACGCCGCCGACACCTCGCCGACGAACGGGACCGTGTTCGGCGCACCCACCGCTCCGCCGACCGCCGGCGCGAACGGGACCAGGGTCGCGACCAGCCCGTACGCGGCCCCGCCGACGAAGACGAACAACGACCGCCCGCTCCGGTCGGAGAGCCGGCCGGTGAGCGGCTGACACACCATGTTGGTGAACTTCTCGGAGACGACGATCACGGAGACGGCGAAGGCCGGGTAGCCCAGCCCGCCGCGGGCGGCGACAACACCCGCAAACAACGGCACCCACGACCGGACGAGCGTCACCGCGACGGCGTACTGCGCCCGGAAACTGGTGAGCGTGACGATCCGGCGGTTGACCGCCAGATCGCGGAACGGGAACCCCGGAACGGTCGTCTCGTCGTGTGCGAGCACGGCCGCGACCGCGGCGAGTGTCACCACGAACAACGCCGTCGTCAGCGTGAACACCTCCTGGAACCCGTCGAAGTAGTCGTACAGCCAGCCCGCAGACAACCCGCCGCCGATGGAGGCGAGGAACCGCGCGGCGTTGGCCTTCCCGATCCGGTTGGCGCGTGTCGACGGCGCCGCGAGCTCGCCAACCAGCGACAGCGTCATCAGCCCCATCCCGGTGGCGACGACACCCTGGAGCGCCCGGACGGCGATCAGCCCCGCCGTCGAGGAGACGAACCCGAAGGCGACGTACGTCCCGACACCGAGCGCGAGACAGCCGAGCAGGACGGTGCGTTTGTCGCCGCGGTCGCCGGCCCACGCCAACGGGACGATTGCCAGCGTCTGTGCGACCGTGAACCCCGTGTAGAACAGCCCGACGGTCGTCCCGCCGGCGCCGAGCGTGTTGACGAACTGCGGGAGTAACGTCACCAGCGTGACGAGTCCGAACCCCGCCGAGAACCGCGCGAGGTACAACGCCCAGAACTGCCGCCAGTCGCCCTCGGTCTCGTCTGATCCCGTGTCGTCGTGGTTGTTCGGCGTGTCGTTGTGGTTGTTCGGCGCGCCGTTGTGGTTGTTCGGCGCGCCGTTGTGGTCGTTTGGCGCACCGTCGATGTCGTCCACCCCCTCGTCGGTGCCGTCCAGGTTCTCGTCGATGTCGTCCACCCCCTCGTCGGTCACACCCAGTGTCTGACGCTGCCCCGAAAGTGTGTGTCGAAGTCCGGCCTGGAGCCGCTGTGCCGTTCGCTCCGGACGCTTCTCGCGTCACTCTCGTCTCATCGTGTCTCTCTCGTCTCGTTCTCCTTCTTTTCGTCTCGTCGTGTCTCTCTCGCCTCATCGGCTTTTTTCGCCTCACTGTGTCACTCGATCTTCGTCGAGACACACAGCCCTGACCCGACCGGGAGCACGAGCGTCTCGAAGTCGTCGGCGGCCCGGACGCTCTGGAGGTAGTCGGCGACACCGACGGTCTGGCCGTCCTCGGGAAGCGGGGTCCCGTCTTCGAGGTGTGCGAGTACGGCCTTGAAGTCTGCCGGGCCGCGGGTGACGTTGTCGGCGACGATCACGCCGCCGTCCGGAAGCTTCGACCGGACGGCCGCGAACGCGTCGGCGTACCGCGACTTCTGGTGGTCGATCAACACCGCGTCGAACGGCCCGCCGTAGCGGTCGACGATCTTCATCGCGTCGCCGTGTTCGAACACACACTGCTCTGCGAGCCCGCCGTCGGCGAGAAACTCCCGCCCCTGTTGGAGTTCGTCCGCGTCGTGTTCCGTGAGGATCACGCGCCCGGCCCCACCCCGGAGGAACCAGGAGGCGGAGTAACCGAACCCGGAGCCAAACTCGAAGACGGTCTCGGCGTCCGTCAGCCGCGCAACCAGCCGCAACACCGCACCCGCGTCCGGCCCGAGGTTCGGGAACGACTGGTCCTCGGCGAACGCCGCCATCCGGCGCTGTAGTTCGGTGTGTGTCGGCCCGGTCGCGCGGAGGAACCGCACCAACGCCTCGCTCAGTGTCTGGTCACCGTCGATCATACCCGCACCTCGGCCGCCGCCGGCCTGAACGTGACGGGCGTGTTCGCGTGACGCAACAGCCGCAGCCGGGCTCTCCGGTGACGCTCGATCCGGACGGCTACAACCCCGGCCCGGAGAGGTAGCCACCGAGCAAGAGCAGGAGCACGCCGACGACACTCGCGGCTTTCAACACCGTGCCGGCATCGACGGCCGCGGTGCGGACCTTCCCCTGATCGGCGGCCGCACGAATGCGGGAGGCACCGACCTCGGTCAGGCCGGTCATCGCGACCCACAACACGACCATCGTGAGCACTGTGTGGCCCCGCGGCGGGACGAGCAACCCGTCAAGTTGGTTGTACTGTGTCCACGCCATCCACAGCCCGGTGACGGGCATCACGACCGCGCTCGTCCGCGCGAAGACGGAGAGCCCGCTCCCGACCTGTTCCAACACGGTCGGCGTCAGTTCGCTGTCGGCCGCCAACGGGAGGAGCCGCCAGGTGGTGAACACGACCGCGCCGGTCCACGCCCCCGCGAACACGGAGTGGAGCGCGTACGCCAGCGTCGTGGTGAGACTCATACCGGGTGAGAGTGGTGTCGCCGACATAAGTCGGGTGAAAGCCGGTGGCTCTCCCCCGGCCGGACGACACGGCCTCAGACGCCGTACGGGTCGAAGTTCGGGCGCGTGTCCTCGCCGCGGGGGAGATCGTACCGGTCGCGGAACCGCGCCGGCAGATCGTCGGCGTCGGCGGTGAAGAACAGGGCGACCCCGTACGGGGACTGCGCGTTCGCGGCGTCGACCGGATCGGGGTCGAGGAACAACGCCTCCGCCGCCGGCTCGTCGACCCCCGGCACTGACGCGAACTCCGACTCCAACGGGAGGAGCCCGGTGAGTACGCTCGGGACGAACCCGCCGTCGGGCAACGGCTCGCGCGGCTGGACACAACAGGCACCCACCGGCTCGCCGTCCTCGACGAGCGTCCGACACACCGGCTGGCTCGTCCCCGGCTCCCAGGCGTCGACCGCGACCGCCGGCGGGTCCACGTCGGCCGCGACGGCCACGGTCACACTCCCCTCTGCGCGTTCGATCTCGTCGATTCGCCACGGCTCCGTGTCGTCGTCTGTGTCACCGACCAACGTCGCCGACACCAGGCTCCCAGTCGTGAGGTCGTCGACGACGGCCTGCCGGTCGTCGTCGTACCCCGACTGGTAGACGGTGTACAGCCGCGGCTCGTCGACCGCCTGGAAGTTGTAGTGCGGCACGGCCTCAACCACCCTGTAGACGCGGAACCGACCGGATCGACGCTCCATACCGACTCGACGTGCCGGCCGGGTTTGTGCGCGTCGGTGCCACCGGTCGTCGACGAATTGCCGACCCCGCCCGCGGGCGTGACTCCCGCCAGTGTCAAACGGTCGCCGGCGGTACGGAGGAACGTGACAGACGACCCCGACGCACTCGTGGTGCTGGGCGACAGCGTCCCGGCGGGCAACGCGACCGACGCCGCGCCGTGGCCCGACCGACTTACCGAGGCAGACGACGCAGTTGACGAGGCAGGCGACGCACTCACCGAGGCAGGCGACGCACTCACCGAGACAGGCGACGCACTCACCGAGTCGGACGACACACTCGCAGACACGGACAGTTCGCTCACGGAGACAGACAGCCCACTTGCCGGACTCCCGGCCGTCGTCCGTGGTGACACCGGGACGACCCTCGCGTCGCTCGCGGACGACACCGAGGCTCACCTCGACGCGGCGCTCGAAGAACTGTCGACGCTCGCAGCGCTGTCGACGGCAGACCCCCGAGTGGTCGTGCTCGTCCACGCCGGCCACAACGACGCTCAGTTGTCCGGCGGGGAGCCCCGCGTCCCGGAGACGGCGTTCCGTCACGCCGCGACACTGTTGGACCGCGCGCTCGCCGACCACCCGGCGGTCGCGCGCCACGGGTTCGTCGGGCTCGTTCCGTTGCTCCCGGGCCACCGGGTCCCGTTCGCCGACGCCCAGCCGGCGCGGTCGCTGACGTACGACGACGCACTCGCCGACAGCGTCGCGACCCACTACCCGGTCGCCCGCCCGGTCGGCGACTGGCACGACCGGACCGCCGACGGTGTCCACCCCGAGGCCGCGGGCCACGCCGCCGTCGCGCGGACGGTGGCGGAGCGACTCGGGTAACGGACGCGAGAAGCGAACACCTCGTTCCCACAAGTCACATGCCGTCTGCGGCCGTCGTGCCCGTATGGAGCAACCGGAGCCGGCAGACGGCTGGCCGAACCGACCGCTCTCGGAGGCGGAGGCGACCGCACTGCTGGGTGTCGGCGGCGAACAACACGTCGACACGGCCGACATCGAGATCGACCCCGCGGCGTTGTTCTCGCCGGCCGGCGAGCCGACCGGCGTGTGGGTGATGGACCACGAGTCCGAGGTACGGTCGGCGGCCGTCGGCGGCTCGGACCCGGACGACGCCGTGATCGACGTGGTCGTCGAGACCCGGGAGGCGTTCGAGATGTTCAGCTACACCCGCGGACAGTGGGTGGACTACGGCCAACAACGGCGAGACGACGAGGACGCGCCGTCGATGGCCGGCACACTCGACAGTTACCGTCTGCTCGCGGGCGAGTCCACACTCGACGACGCGTCGCCCGACGAGTAACCGCCCGAATCTGCGCCGTCGTCACAGTCGCCGCCGGAATCTGCGCCGTCGTCACAGTCGC